>Ga0134127_10002691_pt1 | contig 12762 bp, 14 predicted proteins | sample KB31753_FD_96459 | JGI IMG/M metagenome (GOLD analysis project Ga0134127, IMG submission 96459) | Terrestrial soil microbial communities with excess Nitrogen fertilizer from Kellogg Biological Station, Michigan, USA - KB3-175-3 | ecosystem: Environmental > Terrestrial > Soil > Unclassified ...
CCGCAGATGTACAGCTTGTACGAGCTGTATTTCGCCGCGGGGCTGCGGCGATTGGCGGCTGCTCCTGTCGCCGGCGACACAGTGGGGCTCCGGCAGTTCTACCCGGATCGCGAGTTCGATCGGTTTCCGCTGCATCACGCGACTGTTCGAGCGCTCGGCGACGGCAAGGCCGAGGTCTGGCACGACTGGCTCTCGGGCATTGGCCAAGCGACCGTCGACTCGGCGTATCGGATGCCGCACTACTCCGGGGCGCGCACGACCTACAAAGTCGAAGTCACCCGGCTTAACGAGCCGCCGGACGTTGCCGCGATCGGCGGGCGATTCGCGGCGGCCGAGGCCGCGCAGGGACGTGTCACGCAGCTCAGTCCGCGCGATACAGCACTGGCGACGCTCGCCGGCGACACGCTTCGCGTGGACTATTCGCGGCCGCTTGCAAGAGGCCGTGAGCTGCTTGGCAGTCTGCTTCCGTATGGGCAAGTGTGGCGCACCGGCGCGAACGCGGCGACGCAGTTCACCACGACGGCGCCAATCACCATCGCCGGCAAATCAGTTCCGGCTGGCACCTACACGCTCTGGACGCTGCCCACCGCAAACGGAGTCACGTTGATCATCAACAGCCAGTTCGGTCAGTGGGGCACCGAGTACAATCCGCGGCGGGATTTCGCCCGCGTCGCCATGCAGACGGCAAAGACGGACAGCTCCGTCGAGCGTTTTACTATCTCGATCCCGAGAATGGACGAGCGCCATGCGACGCTCGTGATGGAGTGGGGACCGTTCCGGTGGAGCGTGCCGATCGTGTCCGGGGCGGTGCTACCGCAGGGCAGGCCTCAGCCGCCTCTGCGGTCAGCGCCGCAGCATCGCGCGCGTTGAATCGAGCGAGCCGTCGTTCGGTGCCGGCGTCAAGCCGAGGATGTGACACACAAGATCGTAGACGTGGACGTTCTGGAATGGCGCGACTGTGACTCCACGGCGGAACGACGGACCAGCGGCGACGAAGAGCGCTCCCATGTCCGGAAGCGCGTTGTCATACCCATGCTCGCCGCCGTGCGGCGGCCGCGCCCTGAACTGCGCGTGCGTCATGATCATGTAGCCTTCGTCGGGAATGGCGACGATGGGCGGGATGCGCCGGTTGTCATCGTAGTGAAAGCGCGCGGGCAGTTCGGACTTCCGATACACGTGCATGTGCGGGTTCGCACCCTGGAGCTCGTTCAACACCGTGTCGACGAGGCCCGGCTTCGGATCGATGAGGCCGAGCGCACCGCCGTCGATCAGGTCGAAGTCGCCCGTGGCGGCGTAGCTGTCCAGGAAGACTGCGTGCTGCGGCGAGATCGCCGTCATGCCGTGGTCCGCGACCACGATCAGGTTCACGCGATCGGCCAGACCGTGCGCCGCGATCCCGTCCATGAGGAGTCCTACCATGGAATCGACGCGGGCAATCGCTGAATCGACTTGCGGCGAGTCGGGCCCGTAGGCATGGCCCGCGTGGTCGACGTCGCTGTAGTACAACGTCACGAACGACATGCGATCCGCCGCTGGAAGCGTGAGCCACGACAGGACGCTGTCCACGCGAGCGGCCTCGGGATAGCGGTCATCGAACTTCATGTACCGCGTGGGCCGAACGCCCTCGATGGCGGCCTCGGATCCAGGCCAGAAGAACGATCCCGCGTGTTGGCCCTGCTTTTCCGCCGTGACCCACAGTGGCTCGCCGCCCCACCAGGCCGGGTTGCGTACTGCCGCTGTATCGGAGATGTGGAACCAGCCGAGCACCGAGTCGCGAATCGTGTTCGCGATGATGCCGTGATGCTCGGGGTAGAGGCCCGTCACGATCGTGTAGTGATTCGGAAAGGTGACCGACGGATAGGATGGCACCATCCGCTGGGCGTGAACCCCCTGAGCCGCCAGCCGACGAAGATTTCGCGCTTGCGGGCGGTTGAAGTAGTCCCAGCGGAAGCCGTCGAGCGACACGAGCAGCACCTGCTGCGCTGGCAGCGCACCGTGGATTGTTTCCGCGACGGGCTTGGGGCGAGCGGTGAAGCCGAGCGCAGACGCTGCGACAGCGGCGCAGGTGAGGAGCCTTGGAATACCTGTCATGGCTTTCGGCCTCGTGGCGGGGTGAGATTCTGGACGCTGCTTACACGTTGAATCGGAAGAGCATCACGTCGCCGTCCTGCACAACGTACTCCTTGCCCTCGGACCGCACGACTCCTTTTTCGCGCGCGGCCTTCCAGCCGTTGTTGGCGACGAAATCGTCATAGCTCACCGTCTCGGCGCGGATGAAACCGCGCTCGAAGTCCGTGTGGATCACGCCGGCGGCGACCGGCGCCGTGTCGCCGCGGTGGATCGTCCAGGCGCGAACTTCCTGCTCGCCGGCCGTGAAATAGGTCTGCAGGCCAAGCAGGTGGTAGCCGGCGCGGATCAGGCGATCGAGGCCCGCGGACGTGAGGCCGAGGGTCTCGAGGAAGCCTGCGCGATCCTCCGGCGGGAGCTCGGCGAGCTCGGATTCGATCTTGGCGGAGAAGGGAACCACCTCGGCGATCTCGCCGCTCCTGGCGACCGTCTCGCGGAGGAGTCTGAGGTACGGGCCTTCATGCCCCGCCAGCTCGGCATCGGAAACGTTGGCGGCGTAGAGGATCGGCTTGAGGGTCAGGAGCGAGAGCGGAGTGAGGACCGTCCGATCGTCCGCGGACAGTCCCGCGTGCCAGAGCGCGCGGCCTTCGGCGAGCGATGCGTGCGCGCGTTCGAGCGGTCCGAGCTCGGCGAGGGCTTCCTTGTCGCCGGTTTTCGCGGAGCGTTTCACGCGATCGAGCCGTTTCTCCACGACGCTGAGGTCGGCGAGCGCGAGCTCGAACTCGATGACCTCGCGGTCGCGCGTCGGGTCGACTGCACCCATCACGTGGAGCACGTCGTCGTCGTCGAAGCAGCGCACCACGTGAACGATTGCATCTGTCTCGCGGATGTTGGCCAGGAACTGGTTGCCCAGGCCTTCGCCCTGCGACGCGCCCTTCACCAGACCGGCGATGTCGACGAATTCGACGGCGGCCGGCACGAGGCTCTTGGGATGGACGATCCCGGCGAGGACGTCGAGCCGTGGGTCAGGCACGTTGACGCGGCCGACGTTCGGGTCCTTGGTAGCGAACGGGTAGTTGGCCGCGAGGACGCCGGCCGAGGTCAACGCGTTGAAGAGAGTGGACTTGCCGACGTTCGGCAGGCCGACGATTCCGAGTCTGAGCATGGCGCGTAAAGTAAGCCGATCACAGGGTCAGAGCATCTTGATCACAGGCATCGGGCGCTGGGCGGCATCGGATCAAAGGGTCGGAGCATCTTGATCACAAGCATCGGGCGCCGCTCGGCATAGTCGCCATTGATCAAGTGCTCTGACCCTTTGATGATGTTCGCAGTGGCTATGCCTAAGCAGAAGTGACGCTCGCGACCACAGCCGGGGTTGCAAGAAACGGAGATGTCAGACTCCTTATACCCAAGGGTGCAAAGATGCGTCTACTGAGTCGCGTCGCGGTTCAAGTCGTCGGTCTCGCCGGGTTCGCCGTTCCCGCTGTGGCGCAACAGGTCCGGCCGACGCTCTCGCCAAGCGTGTTCGCGGGAGTCGCATTGCCTCGGGGCGACGTGCGGAGCTTTACCAGCATGGGATTCACGAGCGGGGCGGCGTTCGATCTGGGTGTACCGTCCATTCCCGTCGGGTTGCGAGCCGAAGCCAGCTACACGCAGTTCTCCTTCAACTTCTCCGACACGCACACAAATCCGACTATAGACGGCGGCACCCGGACACAGTGGAACGGGGGGTTGGATCTCGTGCTGCCGATCCGGACGACCGTGGCGACGCCCTATCTGCTTGGCGGTTACGGCGTCTATCAAGTCGGCATTCACCCGCGCTGTCAGGAACTGCTGTTGCCCGAGGCCTCCGGAGCCACGACGCCGACGTGTCCGGGCGGTACTTCGGACCACGCCGGATGGAGTGCTGGCGTCGGCTTCGATCTGCCGGGTGGTGTGCTGGGCTCACGTCTCGAGGCGCGCTATACCAGGATCTCTGTTCCCGGCGGATTCTACTCCTACGTGCCGGTGACGTTCGCGCTGCGCTTCTGAGCAGCCGTCCTGACCTGTCGTTTCTTGCTCGGGCAGCGCCAATCCCCGTGACTCTTTTTCTCGGCCCTCGGGTTTGTCACACGAGGACAACGGCCCGGCGACGTGCGTTCCGGTCCTCCGCCGGGGTCAGATGAGTTGATCGGACGATCGCTCGCGGGGGGTTGGATCCAGGATCAACGACTTTGGCCCCGGTGACTGCGCCGAGCTTGCCGCACGAAACAGTCGCCCCTATGGTTGGCTCCCCGAATCCCTCTCACCGGAGCCACCATGTACTGCATTCGCGAAGTCATGTACTGCAAGCCGGGCAAAGTCCGCGAGCTCGTCGAGAAGTTCAAGGCGATGAATGCGGTGAGTCAGCGCGCGGGGATGCCGCGCATGCGCATCATGACCGACTTTTGCGCCGAGCGGTACTGGACCGTCGTCGCCGAGATGGAGGTGCCGAGCGTGGACGCCTTCGAGAAGATGATGGCGCCTTCGTCGGATGCCGACGCGAAGGAGATGGAGAAGATCATGAAGGGCTACCACGACCTCGTGGATCACGGCAAGCGCGAGATCTACCGGATCGAGGCGTAAGAAATTGGGGTCAGGCACCAAAAACGGTGCCTGACCCCAAAAACGGTGCCTGACCCCAAAAACGGTGCCTGACCCCAAATTCAGCCGGGGTAGTGGTTCATCACTGGGGTGATGCCGTCCTTCAGCCAGAGCTCCAGCGCTTCGGTCAGCGTGGGCAGGAGCGCGCGCACCGTGTGCGCTTCGCTCTTGCCGAAATCGTCGAGCACGAAGTCGGACAGATTGCCGATCTGCCGGCGCTCGTCGTCGGGCTTGATCCCGATGCGCAGCCGCGGGTAGTTCTGCGACTCGACCGCGGCCTCGATGCTCTTGAGGCCATTGTGGCCGCCGGCGCTCCCCTGAGCGCGAAAGCGATAGCGGCCGATGGGCAGCGCAACTTCGTCGACGACGATCATGAGGTCGGTCGCGGCGGCCCAGAAGGGACGGCGTAGATAGGGCCGGAGCACCGCGCCACTCAGGTTCATGAACGTGAGCGGCTTGACCAGGCGCACCTTGATGCCGTTCACCGTGCCGCTCGCGACGCGCGCCTCGCCGTCCTTTTTCCAGTTCTCGAAATGCCAAACGTCGGCCAGGTGGTCAATGACCCACCAGCCGACATTGTGGCGTGTGCGCTCGTATTCCGCGCCCGGATTCCCGAGTCCGACGATGACTTTCATGGGGCGATCATCCTGCGGTTCATCGCGCCCGCGAAACAGGAACCCGAACACGAAATGGCGTGACTACTTGGTCTCGCCCTCTTCAGGCTTCGGCTTCCGAATGAGCTCGGGCTCCGCCACCGCGCCTTCAGCCGGCGCGGCGCCGGCAGCCGGGGTCTCCTCGGCGGCCTTCGGCGCGGCGACCACGCAGACAGTCGCCGAAGCGTCGTCGAGCGCCACGGCGCCCTCAGGCAGCTTCAGGTCGCGTACGTGGATGCTATGGCCGATGGTGAGGTTGTTGATGTCCACCGAGACGTGATCCGGGATGGACGAGGGATCGACGCGGACGTGCACCTGGTGCAGCACTTCCTCGAGCACGCCGCCGCCAACCCGCACGCCTTCGGGGATGCCGACAAAGCGGATGGGCACGTTCACGGTGACCTTCTCGCCGGCCACGAGCTCCTGAAAGTCCACGTGCACGAGATGCCGCTTGAACGGGTGGCGCTGGATCTCGCGAATGAGCGTGCGCGCCGTCTTGCCGTCGATTGCGAGCTCGAACACGGTGCTCTCCGCGGGGACCTGCGTCAGCAGCTTGTCGAGATCGCGCGCCACGATGCTCAGCGACTGCGGCTCGCGGCCGTGTCCGTAGATGACCGCCGGAACCTCTCCCGCCTGACGGGACTTGCGAGCGGCGCCCTTGCCGCCTGTGGTGCGTGGCTTTGCAGCCAGATTTGCCGTTGCCATTGTCTTGCTACCTGATCTTGATGTCCCGCAGCCAGCCCTCGGCGTCCGGATCTACTCTCAGGGGGCTGCGTTCCCCCCTACCATGACGGATGCCCAGGCGAAAAAACCTTCACCTACGAACTGCTCAATCGAACAACGAGCTCACACTCTGTTCACTGTGCGTGAATCGGATCGCCTTCGAGAGCAGCTCGCCGACCGACAGAATCGCCAGCTTGTCGATGCGGCGCTCGGCCGGAATGCGAATCGTGTCCGTCACCGCCACTTCCTTGATCGGCGCGTCGCACAACCGCTGCACGGCCGGGCCGGACAACAGCGCGTGCGTCGCGCAGATGTAGATGTCGAGCGCTCCCAAACCCCGCAAAGCGCGCGCGGCTTCCGTCACCGTGCCCGCCGTATCGATCATGTCGTCCACGAGAATACAATCGTGGCCTTCCACTTCACCGACCACGTTCACCACCTCCGACACGTTCGGCCGCGGACGGCGCTTGTCGATGATGGCCAGTGTCGCGTTGAGCCGCGTCGCGAACCCGCGCGCCATTTTTGCCGAGCCAACGTCGGGCGCCACGACCACCGGATCGTTCAGATTCATCTTTCTGTAATGCGCCGTGAACACGGGCATCGCGTAGAGATGATCCACCGGCACGTCGAAGAACCCCTGCAACTGGTGCTGGTGAAAATCCACGCCCAGCACCCGATCCACTCCCGCGCCCGTGATCATGTTGGCCATGAGCTTGGCCCCGATCGGCACGCGCGGCTGATCCTTTCGGTCCTGTCGCGCGTATCCGTAGTACGGCATGACGCAGGTGATGCGCGCCGCCGACGCCCGTTTCGCGGCGTCGATCAGCAACAGCAGCTCCATGATGTTTTCGGCCGGCGGATTCGTCGGCTGAAGAATGAACACGTCGTTCCCGCGCACGTTCTCTTCGATGCGGACGGAGATCTCGCCATCGGCGAACCGGCCCAGGTGCAACCGGCAGAGCTCTACGCCGAGGTTTCGTGCGATCTCTTCGGCCAACTCGGGGTTGGCCGAGCCCGACAACAGCTTGAGTCCGTGACTGGGTACGGCAAGTCCGTCCATGGAGCGGAGCCTTGTAAGTTGAGCTGTGGCGGGGGTTTATTCAACCAGCGACGCAGGCGCGCATCACTGATTGCCCCCGGTGGATTCGAACCACCATTCTCGGATCCAAAGTCCGATGTCCTGCCATTGGACGAGGGGGCAGACAGCCCCGGAAGCTAACGGAACCGGGACTACGGGGACAACGTGTGAGGCGGGCTGGACGCTGAGGCCGCGCCATCGACGGGGAAATCAAAGGGTCGGAGCATTTGATCGCTATGCGATCAAAGTGCTCCGACCCTTTGATTTCCGGCCTGTGATTTCAGTCGAGGCTGATTTCGGCGACCCGTTCGGACGTTCGGGTCAGAATCTCTTGTCCCGAAGCCGCCACGTCCGCGTCGAACAGGCCGAATACGGCGGAGCCAGAGCCACTAAGCATCGCGACGGCGGCGCCTCGGCCGCGGAGGTCCCGCACTATCTGGCTCACGGATGGGTCGCGTTCCCCGATGACTGCCTCGAAGTCATTGTGCGCCAGGGCGTCGACGTTGGCGCGCGTGGTGAGCGCCGCGACCGACAAGCTGACTGCTCTCACGGCCCGGTCGCCGCGACGCTCGGACAGCCACTTGTATGCATCCGCCGTACGCACGGCAAAATCGGGAACGATCAGCAGCACATGTCGCGATGCGAGTGCGGCAAGCGCCAGCATCCGCTCCCCCCGACCCCAGGCCAGGCTCAATACGCTGCTGCTCGTGAGAAACGGCACATCCGCGCCAAGGGGCGTCGCGAGCTCGAGCAGCTTCGCTTCGCCGAGCGGTCTCGGCGACAGCGCGTCGAGCGCGCGCAAGACTGCTCCAGCATCCGCGCTTCCGCCGCCAAGCCCCGCGCCGACAGGGATGCGCTTCTCGACCTCGATCTGAAATCCGCTCGGCCAGCCTGTCGCCTGCGCGTACGCCTCGGCAGCGCGAAAGGCCAGGTTCTTCTCGACGGGTCCGAGCCCCGACGACGGCATCGCCGGCCCCGCGCAGTCGAGCGACCGCGTCGATCCGCCCACGCGCACGACGACGTCATCAGCGAGATCGATGCGCTGAAACAACGTCTCCAGCGAGTGGTACCCGCTTTCTTCACGCGCCAGAATGCGCAGGAACAGGTTGATCTTCGCCTGCGCGGCGACGCGGGCCGTGCTGCTCACGCGGCGGGCGCTTCGGCGGCGGGCGCTTCGGCGGCGGGCGCGGCAGAGGCGAGGTCGCTCAGGCGCAAGCCCAGCCGCGCCAGATAGACGGCGCCTATCACGGTGATCGGAATGAATGAAATGATGTGGAACGCGAACGCCCACGTCACCGCAAGCTGCTTGCTGATTCCGTAGAAACCCAGCGCTATTTGCGAGGCGAGCTCCCATCCGCCGAAGTATCCAGGCGACGAAGGAATCGAAACGCCCGCGACGATCACCGCCTGCAAGAAGAGCAGCGCGGACCAGGGCGCGCTGATGCCAAAGGCCTTGAGCCCGATCCAGAAGGCGAGCGGCTGGAGCAGCCAGTGCGCCACCGTCCACGCGAATACAGCGAGAAAGTGGCGCGGCGTCTTGAGCACGCTCAGTCCCGATGCGAAGCGCTCGAGCGTGGCCCGTCCGCGTGCCTCGAGCCTGGGGGACACGCGGCGCACCACGAGCTCGAAGAGTCGAATCGCGGTGCCTGGCGCGAACACGAGGGCGTAGAGCCCCACGAGGCCGACCACAGGCAGTACGGCAAAACCCGCGGCATAGCGCGCGGCCGAGACGCCAAAGACAGCCTGACCCTTTGGAAAATCCGGGGAGAGCACAGCTGCCGCGAGCAGCACGAAGATCACTATCGCGTCGAACACACGGTCCACGACCAGCGACGCGAGCGCCGTCGAGAAGGGGACCTGGGGGCATTCGCGCGACAGCACGTACGGTCGTCCAATCTCGCCCACGCGTCCGCTCGGCAGCGTGTTGTTCGCCATCTGCCCGATCGCCGTCGCGCGCCAGAGAGGTCCGAACGGCAGCTTTGGTGCGACGGGATCCAGGATCACGCGCCAGCGGATGGCGCGCAGCGGAAACATGCCTGTCGTGAGCACGCCGCCGAGCAGCAGCAGCCAGATGTTGGCCGCGCGCACGTGGTGCACGACGTCCGTCCAGTCGATCGGACGAAACACGTACACGAGCATCGCGGCGCTGATGACGATGCCCAGTGCGCCGCGCCAGCGAATCTTCACGGCAGGTTATCCGGCGCGCGCGAGCGCGATCAGGTCGTAGAGCTCGTCCAGCGCCGCCTGATCCGGTGCGCCGCCGGCTTCGCGCAACTCGTCGCGCACTTCGATGGCGCGATCGAGGGCGGCTCTGCCGCGGTAGACCAACTCTTCGACCGGAACTATCGCATTCTCGGCCGGCGCGGCGCGGTCGCTGCTCACGAGCGGATTGGCGACGAGATCGCCGAGCGCGCCGGTCAGCGCGCCCATGGCGCTGATGCTCGCATCGAGCAGGGAAGCCGCCATCTCGATCGGCGAGGCGTGGTCCGAGTAGAAGAGCGACTCGATCGGGACGATAGGACGCGGATCCTCAGCGCGCGGATCGGCCGACCCATTCCCACTCGCGGCGGCCGCGGGCCTGGAGGGCGCGGGCGCCGGCGCGTACTCGTTCAGATCGTTCGTGCAGGCGCGCGCGCGGACGTCGTGGTCGCTCGACCAGCTCGCCGCATTGCCGACGAGCGACGTGAGCTCGTCCACCGCCGCCATCAGCGCGCCGCCCAGCGCGGGCTCCCAGTGCACTGCGCCATCGGCCACCGCCACGCACACGCGCTCCACGGCCGACGCCAGCTCGGAGAGCGTCTCGAGTTGAGCCGCCGCGGCTGCATCGCGCAGCTCGACGGCGAGCTGCCTCGCCGTCGCGCCGGCGGGGCCGGCGGCGTCGAGCAGCAAATCGCTCAGCCGCTCCGCGCGCGCGCGCGATTCGCGGACGAACTGCTCGAGCATTTCCGGGGTAGCGGTCATGCCGTGCTCACTGGTGAGCCAAAGGAGCGAGAGCGATCTCGCGCGGCCGGTGCACTGCGCACGAAGTTAGGATGGGCCGCGCGCCTCGTCCATGGCGGAGCGCAGCTCGCTGATCGCCGAATCGAGCCCCACGAACACGGCGCGGCCAATGACTGCATGGCCAATGTTCAGCTCCTCGATCTCCGGAATGGCCGCGACGGCGCGAACATTGTCCGCGTTGAGCCCATGCCCCGCATGGACCGCCAGCCCGAGCTTTGCCGCGCGGTGCGACGCGGCGCACAGCGCGGCAATCGTTTCCGGGTTCTGGGGGGCGTGCGCGTAGCTGCCTGTATGCAGCTCGACAGCCGTCGCGCCGAGCGCATGGGACTCATCCACGGACGCATCATCCGGATCGATGAAGAGGCTCGTGCGGATGCCCGCCGCGTTCAAGCGCGCCACGCCGTCCCGGAGCTGAGCCGCTCCACGAACCACATCGAGCCCTCCCTCGGTCGTGATCTCCTCGCGTTTTTCCGGGACGAGCGTCACCTGATGCGGGTGCAGTCGCTCGGCGAGAGCGAGCATTTCGGGCGTGCACGCCATCTCGAGATTGAGCACCGTCTTGACCGCGGCGGCCAGCCGCTCGATGTCGTCATCCTGAATGTGACGCCGATCCTCGCGCAGATGCGCCGTGATGCCGTCGGCGCCCGCTCGCTCACACTCGACGGCCGCGGCCACCGGATCGGGCTCGGCGCCGCGCCGAGCCTGACGAATCGTCGCCACGTGATCCACGTTGATGTAGAGTCGCTGGTAGCGCATGGCGTCGGCTCCCTCTGGTCGGAAGTTTGCCGCTCGTTGATGTCGCCGCTAAGGTTGCACGCATGGGAAGGTCTGCGTGGCGCCCCCTGCGGCCGCGCCTTTGCCAACCCACCCACGAAGCGGAGAACCGGATGAAAAAAGTAATCTGCGCCCTCGCGTTCCTGGCCGCCGCCGGTGCCTGCCACAGCGGCGCGACCATGACCCCCGCGCCATCACCAGCGCCGGCGCGTCGCCCGGCCACGCCGACCGGCTCGACGACGGGCGCCGCCGACTCGCAGGGCGCTGTGCTCGGATTCCTGGCGGCCGTGAAAAACCAGGATCTCCAGGCCATGTCGAACTACTGGGGTGACAAGCAGGGATTGGCGCGCGATCGATATCCCGTGGTGGAGCTCAACCAGCGCGAGATACTGATGATGTGCTATCTCAAGCACGACTCAGCGCAGATTCTCAGCGACGCCCCGAGCGCTGGCGGAGGCCGAACGACGACGGTTCAGTTGAGGAATGGGAGCTTGACCGCCTCAACTAACTTTCTGACCGTGACTGGGCCCGACGGTCGCTGGTACGTGCTGTCAGTGCCCGACATAGCGGCGCTTCAGCGCTCGTGTTCCGGTCGCTAGGTCTGGACTCAGTACTCCGACAGTTCCACCAGCACCCCGGAGGTGGAGGCGGGATGTAAGAAGGCGATGCGCTTGCCCTCGGCGCCGCGCCGAGGTGTCTCGTCGATCAGTCGCACGCCGGCCGCGCGGCAACGCTCGAGGGTCGCGTCCAGATCGTCCACGGCAAAGCACACGTGGTGGATGCCTGGGCCACGCTTCTGGATGAAGCGTGAAATGGGAGATGAAGGATCGGTCCCTTCGAGCAACTCGACCAATGCGGAGCCAGCGGAGAACCCCTGAATCCGGGCTCCGTCGGAGTCATCGAGCGGAGACTCGGGCAGGCCGAGGATGTCGCGGTAGAACGAAACGCTCTCGTCCATGGTCTGGACGGCGATGCCCAGGTGCGCGACAGAGGTTCCGCGCCGAGTACTATTTGTAGTGGGGGTTGTGGGGCGGGGCGGATTGGATGACATGATTGACCGTTCGGCGTTTCTGGCGCCGGAAACTTACACATACAGGCCCGCCCGCCGCGGCGGCGCCACGAGGATCCCATGTCGAATGCATTGGCGGTGACGGACGCGAACTTCGAGCAGGAAGTCGAGAAGAGCGGCAGCCTGACGATCGTGGATTTCTGGGCGACCTGGTGCGGCCCGTGCCGCATGGTCGCGCCGATCCTCGAGCAGCTCGCGAGCGAGTACGAGGGCAAGGTGAAGATCACCAAGCTCGACGTGGACGCGAACATCAAGACTGCGTCGCGCTTCAACGTGCGCTCCATTCCGACGCTGCTGTTCTTCAAGGACGGCAAGGTGGTGGATCAGATCATCGGCGCCGTGCCCAAGCCCCACATCGAGGCCAAGCTGCAGCAGCACGCGGCCTAGCGCGCGCGGCGCGCAAGAACACCCTCCGACGCGCCATTCGATGACCGCCGCCACGCCTCCGGACGGAAGCGTGCGCGGCACGCTGTACGTCGTGAGCACGCCCATTGGCAACCTGGGGGACCTGTCGCACCGCGCGGTGGACGTGCTCTCACGGGTGGACGTGGTTCTCGCTGAAGACACGCGGCATACCCGCCACCTGCTCCAGCATTACTCGATCGACAAGCCGCTCGCCGCGTACCACGAGCACAACGAGGCAGCCACGGCGCCCGCGCTCGCCGCGCGCCTGGCCGCGGGAGCCAGCATGGCGCTCGTGTCAGACGCGGGCACGCCACTGCTCTCGGATCCCGGCGCCCGATTGGTGCGCGCGGCCATCGACGCGGGCGTGGACG
>Ga0134127_10002692_pt1 | contig 12757 bp, 11 predicted proteins | sample KB31753_FD_96459 | JGI IMG/M metagenome (GOLD analysis project Ga0134127, IMG submission 96459) | Terrestrial soil microbial communities with excess Nitrogen fertilizer from Kellogg Biological Station, Michigan, USA - KB3-175-3 | ecosystem: Environmental > Terrestrial > Soil > Unclassified ...
CGGATGCGAGAATCAGCCCGATGACGACGCTCAGCACGCCGGTCCAGAACAGGTTCGCGTAGGGGAGTGCCAGCGTGAACGGCAGCACGCCGAGGATCGAGCACCAGATGACGTACTTCCGGCCCACCCGGTCGCCAACCGGGCCGCCGATGATGGTGCCGGCGGCGACAGCCCCGAGAAATGCGAACAGATGGATCTGCGCGCTCTGAACCGAGAGGTGAAACTTGTGGATCAGATAGAAGGTGTAGTAGCTGACCAGGCTCGCCAGATAGATGTACTTCGAGAAGATGAGCGCGATCAGCACCCCCAGAGCGATGCGCACCTGCCGGCGTGGGAGTGGTGAATGGGTCTCGTGCGGCGTGGCCACTGACATGGTGGCGCGGGGTCCATGCCGCCGGCCGTACCACTGGCCCACGTTCCACAGGACGATGATGCCGAGGAGAGCGACCAGGGAAAACCAGGCGATGCTGCTTTGGCCGCGAGGCACGACCACGAACGCAGCCAGCAACGGTCCGAGCGAAGATCCGGCGTTCCCGCCCACCTGGAAGAACGACTGGGCGAATCCGTGCCGTCCGCCCGAGGCGATGCGGGCGACGCGGGAGGACTCAGGGTGGAAGACGGACGATCCGACGCCGACGAGCGCCGCCGCCGTGAGAATGGTCGCAAACCCGGCCGCGAAAGCGAGCAGCAGGAGGCCGATTAGGGTGAACCCCATGCCAACGGCGAGGGAGTACGCCTGGGGGCGTTGGTCGGTGTAATGGCCGATGACCGGCTGGAGCAGCGAGGCGACCAGCTGATAGGTGAGCGTGATAAGCCCGATCTGGCCGAAATCGAGATGGAAGCTGGCCTTGAGCATCGGATAGACCGCCGGCAGCAGCGACTGCATCATGTCATTCAGCAGATGACAGAAGCTGATCGCGGCGAGAACCGCGAAGGCGGTGCGCGGGGCGTCGTGGTCGTTCGACATGCCGGAGCATAGACGCGCCCGGCTCTTCCAACCAGTCGCGCGCGATTAGGGGAAGATGCCCAGCTGCTTGTAGCTCTCGGCGACCTTGTTGATGGCGACGATGAGAGCGGCGGTGCGCAGGTCCGCTTTGCCCGAGTGTTGCTTCCACACCTCGCGGATGGGGTGATAGGAGGTGGTCATGGTTTCCTCGAGGCCCGAATTGACCAGGTCCTCTTCGCCGGCACTGTGGGTGAGTCGCTCGATTTCCGCGGGCGTGAACCGGCGGCCCGTGATTCCCTCGACCGCTTCCAGCAGACGCCCGTAAGCTCCCTGCTCGAACCGCTTCTGCATCCGGCCGAACCTGACGTGGCCGAGATTCTTGACCCACTCGAAATACGAGACGGTAACGCCGCCGGCGTTGATGTACGCGTCTGGAATGACCATGATGCCACGCTTGGCGAGAATCTCATCGGCCTCCGGCGTGGTGGGACCATTGGCGGCCTCGACCACCATCTTTGCCTTGATTCTGGGTGCATTCTCCGCGGTGATCTGCCGCTCCAGCGCCGCGGGGATGAGGATATCGCACTCCAGTTCGAGCGCTTCCTCCCGGCGGGACAGGTTCGTGGCGGCGGGGAAGCCCGTGATGCCTCCTCGTTCCTTGCGATGCGCCATGACCTGGTCTACGTCGAGCCCCTTCGGGTTCGCGATGGCGCCCTCGGACTCGGCCAGCCCCACCACCACCGCGCCGCCGCTTTGGAAGAACTTCGCGGCGTGGTAGCCCACGTTTCCCAGGCCCTGGATCACGACGCGCTTGCCCGACAGGCCAGGGGAGAGCCCGAGCGCCTTCATGTCGTCCACGACGCCCGCGATCTCGCGCACACCGTAGAACACACCGCGTCCGGTTGCCTCCACCCGCCCCCTGATTCCTCCCTGGCTGAGCGGCTTGGCCGTGACACAGCCGAACGCGTCCAGCTCGCCCGAGCGGAGTTGGGTGTAGGTATCCGCGATCCAGGCCATCTCACGCGGGCCGGTGCCGACATCCGGCGCCGGCACGTCCAGCCCCGGTCCGATGAAGTTCTTGCGCACCAGCTCGAACACGAAGCGCCGGGTGATGCGCTCGAGCTCGCCTTCCGAATACTTCTTGGGGTTGATGCGGATGCCGCCTTTGGCGCCGCCGAACGGCACGTCTACCAGCGCACACTTGTACGTCATCAGCGCAGCCAGCGCCTGCACCTCGTCGGCATCGACATCGGGGGCGTAACGGATTCCACCCTTGCACGGCAGCTTGTGGTGGCTATGCTCGGCCCGCCAGGCGTGCATGACCTCGATTCGGCCGTCATCGCGCTTGATGGGAAAACTGGTGTAAAAGAGATTCTTGCACGCCTTGATGTTGGCGAGCAACGTGGCATCGTGTCCGGTAAAGGCCGCCGCGCGCTCGAAGCTGCGGTCCACCTGGTCGAGGAAGCTCGCGCCCACCGCCATGGTCACTCCCCTGTGGCTCAGTCCGGGATTGATACCGCCGCCAGGTGAGTCCCGCCAGGGCAAGGGGAGTGTCGCCCATTTCGGGGAACTGCGTTAGCGCAGCAAACCGTACTCCGCCACCGCGCGAATCGCGGGAAGCCGATCCAAGCTCGCGCCCAGACCCCAGAGCTGGACAAAACCGGACCATGGCCGATCTGCCCGATACCGGCGCACCCACGCGGTAGTCATGCCCGTCTCATCCACAGCGAGGGCCTCGCTCACCGCCGAGCGCGCCATCGGTGTGGCCCCCCGTTCGGCGTGGTCCAGCCCCCAACGCTTCCCGGCGTCGGTCGGCCGGGCGGTGTACTCGTTGAAGTCGAGGCTGTCGACCGAGATTCCCAGCAGGTCCGCCATCCGCTTGATCTCGTAGCCGACCAGCTGTCCGGTGGAATCGTGGACGAACACGTCGATCGGTCCCCCGAGCCACACCACCTTTCCGCCGGCTTCCAGGTAGCGCCGGAACAAGGTCGTGTCGCTGGGTGTGGGCGCCACGTCGCGAGGCAGCACGTCGGTGGCGAACACGACCGCGCTGGGCACGCTGTCGGCGATGCGGGCGCTGAGGAACGGGGCCAGGGAGTCCCTGCCGAGCGGCTGGTATCCCAGGTCGCGAAAGTAGGCGGAAGCGAGTGCGCCGCCCTTGGCAAAGGCGTCGCGACCAAGCAGCGAGTCGTAGAAGACGGCGAGCTTCGGCACCGTCGGGCTGGCTTGGCCGATGGCGAGGATGCTGCCGTCCTCGGTGCCCAGGTAGAGCTCGTCGCCAAACGCGACCGGCGAGGAAAGGGTGCTGGCATCCAGATTGACGCGCCAGCGCACGGCGCCGCTGGCGGGATCCATCGCCAGCAGCTCCCCATTCGGCGTGTCGCGGGCATAGGTCCCGGAGACCAAGGTGTTACCCACCAGCAGCGGCGAGCCCAGCATGTTGGCGTCGGTGGGTAGACGCCAGATCTCCTTCCCGCTCGAATCAACCGCCTGGAAGAAGTGCCCGTCCGAGCTACCCACGTAGACCTTGCCGTCGCGCACGGAGGGCGAAGCGAGGACCCACGAGCCTCGATGACTGAAGCGCCACCGCCGTCTGCCCGTCGCGAGGTCTATCGCATACAGCCCACTGTCTCGAGAGCCGATATACACTGTGCCGTCGGCAATGGCGGGCGAGCCCTGGATCGCGCGCCGATCGAATCCCCACTTGGCGGAGTCGAGCGTATCGCCCTCGGTGCGGTGGACCCACCGTTCGGCGCCGGTCTTGAGATCGAAGGCATACACCCGTCCATCGAACGATCCGACCACAGCGAGTCCGTTCGCGACCGCGGGCGTTCCTCTTACTCGGCCGTTGGTCCGCGCCCGCCAGCGTTGCCTGCCGCTGGCCAGGTCGAGCCCGTAGACCCCTCCGTCGGGCGCACCGATCACGACCGTTTGACCCACCACGACCGCGGACGAGGCGAGGTAGTCCCAGGCGCCCGCGGGGAAGGTATTGAACGGCAGCGCCGCCCCGGTTTCGATCGACCAGCGGCGTTTGCCGGTCGTCTGATCCACCGCGAAGATCCGCCCGGCCATCGTCGCGGCCACGACCAGCCCACCCGCCACTGCCGGCGATGAATTGACCGGGCCACCGGCGGCATAGCGCCACACGATCTTCCCATTGGCCCGGTCGATTGCGTAGAGATACCCGTCGCTGCTGCCGACAAAGACTCGAGTCTGCGCCACCGCGGGCGAGGAACGGACGGCGTCGCCCGTGCGTACCCGCCAATGCACGCCGCCCTGTCCCTGGAAGAAAGACGCAGTGGAGACGCCGGTGTGCGCCGGGTCGCCCCGGAACATGAGCGAGCCGCTCTGAGCGGCTAGCTCGCGACCGACTGCTAATGCGAGCAACCCAAGCACGAATCCGCCAACCGTACGGCGCATGTCGAATCCCGGGACAAAGGCGCTCCACGATGTGTCCTTGCGGGTGCCTTTGTCAGCGGAAATGCGGTGGGACGGTCGGTGGTGCGGTGAGGCGGACTTGGCGTGCGGTGAAACGGACCGGCGGCTCTCTTACAGCTCCCGGCCGAGGAACCGGGCCACCCGTTCCCGATAGGTGCGACTTACCCGGAGCTTGGCGCCGGAGTGCAGGATCGCGACATAGTCGCCGTGAAACCACGGCTGCAGCTCTCGGACTCGATTGAGCCGAACCACAGTGGAGCGGTGAATACGAACGAACCGGCGCGGGTCCAGCCGGCGCTCCACGCTATGAAGGGTCTCGCGAGCCCGCCAGTGCCCACCGTTTGCATGAACCACGACGTGGTCGTCGTCGGCTGCGATCCAGTCGATCGTCTCCGGATCGATCAGGCGGAGGCGCCCATTGCTCTTGAGGGTTAGCGGTCCACTCTTCGCATCGTCGAGAGGGCCCATCAGGTTCGCGCGCTCCCGGGCCCGGGTAACCGCCTCAACGACGCGGTGGCGCCGGAGGGGCTTGGTGACGTAGTCCAGTGCCCGAACCTCGAACGCTCGCACGGCTTGGTCCGAATGGGCGGTGACGAAGACGATGGTGGGGCGCTCTCCCTCCAACTGGGCCAGCACCCAGAAGCCGTCGTGATCAGGCAGAGCGATGTCCAGGAATACGAGATCAGGCGCCAGGGTCTGGATGGCACGCACTGCATCCACCGCGCAGGCACTCTCGCCGACCATCTCGATGCCGGCGTCGTCCTCGAGAATCGCGCGGAGGGCTGCCCGGGCGAGCGGCTCGTCGTCCACCAGCAAGACGCGCAGAACAGTCATGCCGCCTCGCCCTGTTCGCCCATGCCATGATACGGCAGCTCGAGCCGCACTCGGGTCCACTCTCCGCTCCGCTCAAGGTCCAGCCGGTGCTCGGACCCATACAGTTGTTCGAGGCGCCGGCGGGCATTGTCGAGCCCGATGCCGTTGCCCGCCGCACCGGAAGAAGCACCGACACCCGGTCCGTCGTCCCGCACCTCCAGCCGGAGCCGTTCGCCGACCCGGTCGGCCCTTACCACCACGCGCCCGCCTTCGACCTTGCAAGCGACACCATGGCGCACTGCGTTCTCTACCAGCGGCTGGAGGAGCAGCGGCGGAATACGAGCAGTCTCGATCCCAGGCGCGATCTCCCAGCGGGCATCGAGCCGATCCCCAAGCCGGGCTTGCTCGATGGCGAGATAGGACTGGGTCAACCGAAGCTCCTCGCGCAGCGATACCTCCTGCTGGGTCTCCGTCGCGAGCACGGCGCGCAGCAGATCGCCCAAACGTCCGATGGCGTCGAAGGCCTCGTCCTTCCGGCCGGTGATCACCAAGGCGCCGATGGCGTTGAGCGCATTGAACAGCATGTGCGGCTCCAACTGCAGCTGGAGCGCCCGCAGCCGGGCCTCGGCCAGGCTCGCGCGGAGTCGCTCGGCGCGGAGCTCCTGCGCCCGGTGGGCCGCCCGCGCCGGCAGGTAGTGTCCCACCCCCACGATGAAGGCGTAGACGATGAGCGCGAGATGATACACTTGCAGGAAGGCGAGCAGCCCCTGGCGCATCACCGCCCGAGGGTCGAACGCCCGGCCGAGAGCCAGCTGTGTCAGCAGCGGGGCGGCGAGATTCGTTGCCAGAATGAAGCCGAACGCAAGACCGAGATGAATCGCAAGGTGGGCCAGGCGACGCCCCCGGCGGTCGAGCGGGAAGCGTCGCGCCGACCAAAGAATGGCAGGAGTCGCCGTCGCCCAGAACAGCAAAAGGACGATCTGCTCGACGATCCAGGGCGCCCCGGGCATTGCAGCGCCCACGAGGCCCGCACTCAACGCGGTGACCACCAGGGTGTAGCAGACCGCAGCACCCCAGATCAGCATCAGCGGGACGGTCATCTAGACCCGCTGCCGCTTGAATGGAATCTCGTAAAGCTGTGCCCGACGGCTCGACTTGGCGCTGTCGTGGATGAAGCAGACGTGGGTGCACCAGCACTGGTCGCGGACGATGGCTCTGGTCTCGCGCGCGAGTGCTTCGGAGGGAAGGATGCGGCGGAAGTCACAGCCGACCTCCCGCCGGTTGGCAATCTTGTGACGAAGCTCGCAGGCTCGCACGTCGCCGTTGTAATCCACCACCAGGATGGACTGCCCCGCGGTGCAGGGCATCGGCCAGCGCGTGGAGTGCTCCAGGTTGGCGTGCTGGACCGCGTAGTAGAAGGAAAGGGTTCGGGAGTAGTAGAACTCGGCCAAGCGTCCCTTGGTGCCGCCCCCGTGGCGCTCCGACAACCGCCGAGCGTAGTGCGCGTGCAATGGCTCGACCTGGCGATAGAACTCCGCCAACCGCGCCGGCTCGACGGCCTTGAGCGAGCCGTCCATGGGATCGCCCCGGACCACCTGAAAATACTGACCGTTCAGACGTGCGTGCTCGATCAGCCATCGGCCCAGGGGCTCCAGCTCGTCAATGTTCTCCGCCGTGATAACCGAGTTTACGTGAATCCTGATGTTGGGGTTTCGCTCCCGTGCCGGGTAGAGCGCCGCGATGCACCGCATCGCCTTCTCAAAGTTGCCTGGGACCCCGCGGATCCGGTCGTGCGTCTCGGCGAAGCCGTCCAGGGCGAGGTTGAGATTGACTTTGAGCCGGGGAAGGGATGCGGTGACGAATTCCATGAGCCGGACCAGCCGGTCACTGAACAGGCCATTGGAGGGCAGGTTGAGCGTGCGGATCTGGTTGCGCTGGTAGAACAACTGGATGATGTCGGCCAAGCGGGGTCGCATCATCGGCTCCCCGCCGGAGAGCCACAATTCACGAAATTGCGGCATCGTACCGGTCAGCGTGTCGATCTCGGCGAAGCTCAGATCACCCTGCCGGTTCAGCTCCTGCCAGTAGAAGCAGGTCCGGCACTTGGCGTTGCACCGGCTGGTAACGAAGAAGATGAGGGTTCTGAGCTGCATCGCGATGCCCTGCGTACTCAGACTGCGGAACCGTGGAGAACCTGACGCAGCTCGTCGGTCAGCTGACGGGCCAACTCGGGTCGGCCGTGAAATGCGGCCGGGGTGTTCTGGAACACGGAAATGCGCCAGCGGTTCTCGTGCTTGACAGCCACCAGCGTTTGGACTGCATTGACCGCAGAATTGATGTCCGCCTTGCCGGGCGGGACCATTCCAGCCACAGCGCGGAGAACGGCGACGTCGGCCCGAAGAAAGCGCACGTCTTTCACGATGCCGACGTAGGTGGCTGTGACATGGTCGGCGAAAATCTCCCGGAGTGAACCTTCGATTCCGGCCTGACCGGTCATTTGGGTGCCGTCAAACCCGACCGCGCTTCCCTGATCCTCGAACAAGGCTGCAAAGTCAGCTGCGCTTCGCCTGTTCCAGCACACCAGCAGCTGCTCGTAGAGTAGTCGTACGTCGACCTCATCCTCCATCTACCACCTCGATTTTTGGGCACTTTCAATGTTGCTGATTCGAACCTATCGGGACAGGCCCGGGGCGGGCCGTGGTCGCCTCGGCCTCGCATATCTTGCGGCATGATCGGACTCGGTCGAGCCCCCTGTGACGAGGGCAGCCTCCAGGCCGGCGCAAAGAGCCCAGTGGAATGTGTCGAGCGGGCCAAACCATGGGTTCTCGCCGCCACGATCCTCGGGTCCAGCATGGCGTTCATCGACGGGTCCGTGGTCGGGGTCGCGCTCCCGGCCATTCAGGCAGACCTGAACGCCTCGATGCGGGACGCCCAGTGGGTGGTCAACGCCTACATGCTCATACTGGGTGCGCTCATCCTCATGGGCGGAGCCGCAGGGGACCGCTACGGCCGAAGACGAATGTTCCTGCTGGGCGTGACCACCTTCACGGTGGCGTCGGTCGCTTGCGGGCTCGCGCCCGGCGCCGTCAGCCTCAGCGTCGCACGCGCCGCCCAGGGTATTGGCGGTGCAATTCTGGTCCCCAGCAGCCTGGCCATCATCAGCGCCGTGTTTGCCGACAAGGAACGCGGCCGAGCCATCGGAACCTGGGCCGGCGCGTCGGCGCTCACGACGGCCCTCGGTCCCGTGCTCGGGGGCTGGCTGGTGGACTCGTTCTCCTGGCGAGCCGTCTTCTTCGTCAATGTCCCCGTGGCGATGCTCGCCGTGGCGATCGCCCTTTGGCGAGTGCCCGAGAGCCGAGGAGACATTGGTACAGCTGCGGTAGATTGGCGCGGCGGCCTGCTCGCTACGGCAGGTCTGGGAGTGCTGGTGTACGGGTTGACCGCTGCCTCCGAATTTGGCTGGACCAATGCGACGGTGATCGGGTGTGTGGCGGCTGGGGTCGCGGTTCTTGCCGGCTTCGTCTGGCTCGAGTCCCGCACAGCGTCGCCCATGATGCCGCTGGCCGTGTTCCGGGCCCGATCGTTCACCGGCGCCAACCTCATCACGCTGCTGCTGTATTTCGGCCTGAGCGGAGCATTCTTTTTCCTTCCGTTCAATCTGATCCGGCTGCAGGGTTACTCCGCCGCTCAGGCCGGCGCGGCCTTTCTCCCGTTCACGTTGATCATGGGTGGGCTGTCTCGCTGGTCGGGCGGGCTGATCGAGCGCTATGGCTCGCGGACGCCTCTCATGATCGGTCCGATAGTGGTGGCGGCCGGATTCGGCCTCCTGGCCCTTCCCGGAATCGGCGGCTCCTTCTGGACGACCTTCCTACCGGCGATGGTCGTGCTTGGTCTCGGCATGGCGGTGAGCGTGGCGCCGCTGACGACGACCGTGATGGACGCGGTGGACGACCGCCACGCGGGGGTCGCGTCCGGGATCAACAATGCAACGGCCCGACTGGCCGGCGCGCTCGCGGTGGCGCTGTTGGGAGCGATCGCGGTCAGCGTGATGCGCGGCGCGCTCGACCATCGGCTGAGCGAGCTGGGGACGGCGCCGGGTATCGGGCACCTGCTTCGCCAGCAAGCGTCCCGCCTGGCGGAAGCGACGGTGCCGGGGGGTGTCTCCGACCCGGAGCGGATGAGACTCACTCGGGCCCTGGCGGAGTCGTTCCTGGAGAGCTTTCGGGTCAGCATGCTGGTGGCGGCCGTTCTGGCGCTTCTAAGCGCGCTCTGCGCCAGGTTGATGATCGAGCCGGCAATCGAGCGAGCCACCAAGCGGTGATCAGCCCGACACGGCCTGTTCGGTGCGGATCCACAACTCGCGGGCCATCGCTGCGTTGTTGGCCAACGCACTGGGGGCCGTTTCGCGGGACTTGTCGTAATAGCGTCCGGTCGCCGCGGCCAGCTCCGGTGCGGTGGCGCAGTAGAACGGTGTCCTGGCGCCGGCTTCGTTGGAGAGCATTAACAGCTTCATGAACCACTGGAGCGGCTGGGGCACCTTCCGCCAGATGTTCGAGGCTACCGCACCCGGGTGAAGCGCATACGTCGTCACCCGGCTCCCCGTGAGCCGGCGCGCCAATTCCTTCGCATGCAGCACGTTCATCAGCTTCGTCACGGCATAGTCCGGGAAGGTGCTCCGCTTCGGTGTAGTGCGCCGCTCGAGCACCGACCAGTCGATTTCCTTTACCCGAAAGTGCGCGACGCTCGAGATGTTGACGACGCGCCCCTGCTTCGCCTCCTGCAGTCTTGGAAGGAGCAGGTTCGTGAGCAGAAAGGGGCCGATGTGGTTGGTGGCGTAGGTAAGATCGAAACCGTCGGGCGTGATGCCCTGCGTGCCCGCGACGCCGGCGTTGTTGACCAGCACGTCCAGCCCGTGGCCCGAGGACATAAACTGCGCCGCGGCGTTTCGGACCGAGGTGAGGTCCGACACGTCCACCGGAAGGAATTGGGCATCGAGGCCTGGGTGCCGGCGCCGAATCTCCTCCAGTACCGGCCGGCTTCGATCCTCCGACCGCGCCGCGAGGACGACACTCCCGCCCCGTTCGGCAAGCGCTTCGACCAATGCGCGGCCAATACCAGAGTTGGCCCCGGTCACGAGAAAGGTCAGGCCGCCGAAGTCGCCAGTGCTCATATCGCGGTGCTCAATGCCGCCGCTCGTACAGGCGCCGCTCTCCCAGCCGACGGCGGTCTCCGATGGCGCGCCGTTCGGTTTCCGAGTGATCCGCTTCCCCAGCGTCCTCAGCAGGTAGACGCGGATGGGGCAGGAGGTCGCCCGATTCCGGTACGTGCACCAGCCACGCGTCGCGCACGAGATCGCCCGATTGCACCAGCGCGCTCACGGTCTCGCCCAGCAGGGCCAACGGCAAGCCCGTCAGGGCGCGCAACGCATCCGGCGGGAGCCCCGGCGATCGTCCTGCGGGGTGCTGTGCGACCACGGCGAGCAAGAGCTCTCGCGGCGACGCCGGTTCTGAGACGGCTCGCTCGGCTCCTCCCCGTCCCGGGCTCGCTGTGATGTCGAGATCCGCGAGGCCCAGCTTCCGCTCGAGCCCGGGGGCGATCCGTCGGGCCAGTCCTTCGGGGTCGGAGGCGAGACCGGGAGCGTCGGCCAGTGCATCGGCCAGCAGGCGCGACAAAGCGCGGACCAGGGCATCGGTTGTCTCGGGCATGTGAGTCCCGTGAGGTTCTGGAAGGAGGCTCTAGGGCACCCGCTCTTTGGTTCCGACCCACGAGGCGGGCAGCTTGGTCCCCGGCCGCTCGTCATCCCACACCGCGCCGGTAATCCACCAACGCACACCATCCCAGTAGAGCATCAGATAGTTCACGCCCCGTCCGAGCAACGGACCATCGGCGACGTGGCGGGTCTCGTAGACGCTGCGAACTTGCGCCACGTCGCCGAACCGCTCGATCCGGTGGCCGATCTCGATCTCGAAGAATCCGTCCTTCACGAACTCGGCGTTGGTGCTACGGCGAAACTCCTCCGGTGTCATCATCCGGGCGACCGGCTTGCCGTCACGCTCGCTCATCGCCACAAATGTCGCCGCCGCCATGTAAAGGGTACTGTCCCGGCGCCATTGCCGCGGCGCGCCCGGCGGCCCGTTGATCACGTCGTAGTAGGCGTTGACGATGCCCTCGATGGTTCCTACGTCGGCGGGATCGGCGGGTGGCATCTGAGCAATAGCTGGCGGCGCGAGAGCCGTGATCGCGACCGCGATCGCGCACAGGGCCGGGATCGTTCGCATGAGGATGTCCTTGCCAAGGGGTTGACAGGCTCCGCGTGGTGTCGAGCCGGCGCGGAAACCGATCGGTGCGTGTGGCGAGCCAGCCGCACATGCGTGCAGGTGCGTTATCAACATTCGACCGCGAAGCACTCCTCAGTTGCACAGCCCTTGAACCCTTCCTCGCCGGGCGGGCCTCCCGGAGGCTCGGGGTAGCTGCGTGCGCCGTCATCACTTAGCACTGCGTCGAGGGGCAGATCCGCAGCGCTCGGGCCCGGCGCCGATCGATTCCGCTGCTCCAGCGTGCAGCCCCTGTGCTCCTGCGAACAAGACGTAACGCATGGCACGCTCCTTGAGAATCGGGCCGCCGTCTTTCCTGACCATATCGAGAGCGACGACGCCATGGCCGTGCCCGACGCGACCGACCATTACGAGATCCTTCAGCTCTCTCCCCGAGCGGATCAGGCGACTATCCAGCGGGTCTTTCGCCTTCTGGCGAAGCGCTTCCATCCCGACAATCACGAGAGCGGCGACGCTGACCGGTTCAAGCAGCTCATGGAAGCGTTTCGCGTTCTATCCAACCCCATACGGCGGGCGGAGTATGATGCCCGGTACGAGGAGCGGCGCGAAGCTCGGTGGCGAGTCTTCGACCAGACGAGCGCGACCAACGACGTGGCGGCCGACCGGCGTCTACGCGACGCTGTGCTCTCGCTTCTATACACAGCGCGTCGGAATGACCCGGATCAACCGGGAGTGGGCATGCTGGATCTCGAGCGCCTTCTCGGCTGCCCCGAGCAGCACATGAAGTTCCACATCTGGTACCTCAAGGAAAACAGCTGGATCCAGCGCCTGGAGAGCGGCATGCTCGCGATCACGGCGACCGGAGTCGATCGGGTCTTGGAACAGGAGGCCGCCGTCGAGGACGCTAGGCCCCTGCTTACGCCCGTGAGGGCGACCCACTCAGCCGCCTCTCGCAACGGAGCAGCCTAGCCGAGCCGCTGAGCCCGGCGCTCAGTTGGCGATCAGCTCCCGGAAGCGATCCAGATCGATGTTGCCGCCGCTCACCACGGCAACGACCTTGCCCGTTCCGCACCTGCCGCTGAGCGCCGCGGCCACCGCGCAGGCGCCGGCACCCTCGGCGATAACGTGATTGCGCTCCGCCACCAGCTTCATTGCCCGCCGGATTTCTTCCAGCGAACACACCACCGAGCCCTCCAGCACATGTTGCGCGAGGGCCCACATGCGAGGGAACACGCTCTTGCCTCCGCAGCCGTCCACCCAGCTTGCCTTCCAATCCGGAAACTTC
>Ga0134127_10002695_pt1 | contig 12752 bp, 12 predicted proteins | sample KB31753_FD_96459 | JGI IMG/M metagenome (GOLD analysis project Ga0134127, IMG submission 96459) | Terrestrial soil microbial communities with excess Nitrogen fertilizer from Kellogg Biological Station, Michigan, USA - KB3-175-3 | ecosystem: Environmental > Terrestrial > Soil > Unclassified ...
ATTCTGAACACCGCGACTCCGCGAAGTCTCATCTTATTGGATGAGGTTGGCCGCGGAACTTCGACGTTTGACGGGCTGTCATTAGCCTGGGCCATCGCCGAGTACCTGCACGACAATCCTCAGCACGCCGCGAAGACCCTGTTCGCGACGCACTATCACGAAATGACCGAACTGGCGAAGCTGCTTCCAGGTGTGCGCAACTACCAAATGGCGGTCAAAGAAACCGGCGGCACGATTGTGTTTCTGCGCAGGGTTGTGGAAGGCACGGCGTCGAAATCGTACGGGATCGAAGTGGCTCGATTGGCGGGCTTGCCGCGAACTGTGACCGAGAGGGCGCGCGAGATCCTCTCGAATCTGGAAGCGAACGAGTTGGATGTGACGGGTAAGCCAAAGTTCGCTCGTCATCTTCCGTCGCGGAAAGCGGCGCCCCAGCCGACCTTGTTTGAGGCAGCTAACGACTCTGTTGTAGACGAGTTGCGGAACCTGGACGCAGACGGCCTTGATCCTGAACAGGCCGCTGAAATTCTGCGCCGGCTAAAGCATCGCCTGATGTAGCGAATCAAGAATTACGGATTCTGGAGTTTCTCAATTCGGTCGACTCGATCTTCCAGATCACGCTGGTAGGCGTGAAGCCTCTCGAATTCGCCGATCTGCCGCTCCATCCGGCGGTCAATTGTGCGGAAACCCTTTTCGGTGTCGGCGCGCAGGCTTGCGACTTCGCCGCGGAGACCAGCCACGTCTTCTTCCAGCCGTTGAAGTCTTTCGCTGTGCTGTTGAAGTATGTCGCCGTGGCGCTCAAGCGTTCCTATGATCTCTGACTGCTGGTCTCGCACCGCCTCCCAGAGAGGGCGGGTGTCGTGCAGACGCTGATCCACCTTGGTTTCGAGACTTCCTAAACGAGAATCAATCGACTGAACCGCGGTGATCAGCCGGTCTAACTTATTGTCCTGAGAGTCATTCACACTTTCGGTCAGGTTATTACTCATTACGCTCCTCCGGTTATCGAGTTTGACTCGATGCCCAGGATCACGAGTTGAAGTGATATTACCTGAGCGTCCCGCGGTGAGTAAACAGATTTTCAGCTTGCGAACCGAAGGGCACTCGCACAGAATGAACCCTCTCAATGAAGATCACCGCCACGGTCATCGCCTTAAACGAAGAACACAATATAGCCGCCGCACTTGAATCGCTTTCGTGGGCGGACGAGATCATAGTGGTTGACGCCGAAAGCCAGGATGAAACCGTCAGGATTGCTCGAGGCTTCACGGACCGGATCTTCGTGCGCCCCTGGCCCGGCTACTCGCAGCAGAAAAACTTTGCCGCCGAGCAGGCCAGCCATGACTGGATCTTCAGCCTCGACGCGGATGAGCAGGTCTCACCCGAGCTGAGAAAGAGCATTATGCAGCTCAAGGGTCTTGCGGAACCCGAGTTCGCCGGCTTCGAAATGGCCCGGCGGGCCTTCTATTTAGGCCGCCGGATCAAACATTCAGGGTGGTGGCCCGATCATAAGGTGAGGCTCTATGATCGCCGTCGCGCATCCTGGCGAGGCGATTATGTCCACGAGTCGCTGGAAATACACGGCAGTGTCAAACGGATTGAAGGAGAGCTTCTACACTATACGGTTAGGGCTGCATCCGAGCATCATCTGAGGATGGATCGCTACACTACGCTCGCGGCGGAGGAGTTATACTCGAAGGGCAAACGGGCGTCTTTGGGCTCGCTCTTAGTGTCTCCGGTGCTCGTCTTCCTTCGCTCCTACCTGATAAGGCTTGGCTTTCTTGATGGCGTCCCCGGACTGGCGATTGCCCGCTTCGCAATGCATTACGAGTTCTTGAAGAACCTCAAATTGTGGGAGAAGAGCGGTAAGCACGATGGGTGATCAATATAGGGCCTATAGGTCATATAGGACCTATGCTCTCACTTTTCACGCATCACTTCCTCGTAAAGCGATTCAATGCGGTCGATGATCTGGTCGCGCCCAAATCGAGCGTAGACATCGCGCTGGCCCTGGACCGACAACCGCTCTCGAAGCGGTGCATCGGAGACCAGCCACAGCAGCTTGTCGTAAATCGCATGAACATCTCGAGGCGGAAACATCAATCCAGTCACATTGTCTTTGACGATACCGGCGATGCCTCCGACGTTTGAGGCCAGAACGGCGCGGCGAGCAGCCATCGCTTCAATAGTCACCAGCGAGAAGCCCTCGTCCCACGACGGAACAACCACCACATCAACCGCCGCGAGCAATTCCGGAATTCGGCTGACGTGCCCGAGAAATCTAAGTTTGTCACGAAGACCCTGCGAGTTCGCCAACTCCTCAAGATATCGAGTGAACGGCTTTTCCTCGGCGTGCTCGTTTCCGGCAATCAGGAACTCAACATCATTTCTTATGCGCGCAAGTTTCGCTGCCGCGCGCACAAACTCCTCCTGACCTTTCGATTGAGTGACCTGTCCAATACACGCGACGACGATATTGGACCGAACCCTGAACATCGCGCGAGCGGCGTCGCGATCGGTGGGTTTGAAACGTTCGGGGTCTATCCAGTTTGGAAGCATTCGGACTCGCTCGGGTGGAAGCCGCAGACGCTCGATCACCGAGTCGCGCACGCTGTCGGATACCGCGATTACCGCGGCCAGATCGCCAAGCATCCACCGATAAAGAGCGCCTCGTTTTAACGGGAGATAATGGTGGCGGGTCAGGACGAGCTTTGCTCTCGATGATTGTTTACATGCGAGCGCCGCCACAAGGTAGTCGCGGCCAACGTGGGCGTGAACGATGTCTATGCCGTGCTCGAGAACCAGTCGCGCGATTTCGCGTGCGGACTGCAGGTCAAGCGAGTTTCGAAGCGGCATCTCGTGCCACGAAGCTATCACTCCTGGAAGCAGCCCCCGAAGCGGACTGTCAGGTCTTACCGCCAGATAAACGGCGTGCCCGCGGCTGGCGAGACCTCGCACCAGGTCGGCGACGTGAACCTCCCCACCGCCGATCTCGCTTGCCGAGCAAACCTGCAGGATTTTCATGAGGGCCTTCGAAGGCGTGTGCTACTCAACGGTTGTTATTGCTGAAGTAGACACGCTTGACAATACTGCGCCGCGCTAATTTAATCCAGTGGATCGTTTGTATCAATCCATTGATTACGTCTGCTGATCGAATCGCTTAAGCGGATTTACGTGATAGTAATCCGTGGACGGTGATCTCAACAAGAAAGGTGCTGATGCAAGATCTCTCGCCTTACTTTTTGGCAATTGTTGTTTTTATCTTTGGCCTGCTGATCGGAAGCTTCTTGAACGTCGTAATCCACCGGCTTCCTCTTGGCGAATCAATTGTCTTTCCCGGTTCGCATTGTCCATCCTGCAACGCGGAGATCTAGTGGTATGACAACATACCGGTCGTCAGCTACCTGATACTGCTTCGAGGGCGATGCCGAAGTTGTCGCGCGCCAATTTCGCCTGTCTATCCTGCAGTGGAGCTTCTGGTAGCTTGTCTCTACCTCGCGCTCTTCGTGGTTCATAAAGATCAGGTGGCCGCAGGTTCATGGCTTCCATTGATTGCGGACACAGTTTTCGTCTCCCTGATCGTGCCTCTTGTGTTTATCGATCTGCGCTACAAGTTGCTGCCTAACGCCATCACCTATCCGGGCCTGGTTTTGCTGGTTGTGCTTCGGGCGCTGGCGCCCGACCCGTGGGTTTTGTCTCATACGCCTCGATGGTTCGGCCTTGCAGACGCGCCGTCGTGGGTAGTCTCTTTGTTCGGTTCGATTCTGGGTGCGGTGGTTGGCGGAGGAAGCCTCTGGTTGGTGCGCGAAGCGTACTACCGGCTCAAACACGTCGAGGGAATGGGCTTGGGCGACGTCAAGATGATGATAATGGTCGGGGCGTTTCTGGGATGGCAGCTCACGTTTCTTACCATCTTTGTCGGGTCGTTGCTGGGATCGCTTATCGGCGTGCTGCTGATCTTACGTCGCGGTGGTACTATGAAAATGCAAATACCTTTTGGTGTGTTTCTCGGTCCGGCAGCAATCGTGGCTCTGTTCGTCGGCCGGCAGTTTATCGAGTGGTACGTCGGAATGTATCGGTAGTCAATCGAGTAAGCTGAGTTCCCGAGCACGTTTCCACAATGGAGAATAACAAATGAAAAAGCGAGCCTCCGCTGTAATGTTGATCCTACTGATCGGCGCGGCGATGATGCCTCTGCCGCAACAAGCTGCTTCGCGTGAGCCGGTTCGCGCGCGAAGCGGCATGGTTGCCTCGACCAGCGAGATCGCGTCTCGGGTGGGGGTTGAGATCATGCAACGCGGCGGCAACGCGATTGATGCTGCGGTGGGGGTCGGAATCGCGCTCGCAGTAACCTGGCCCAGCGCGGGCAACCTTGGCGGCGGAGGCTTCATGATGATTCGCCGGGCAAACGGCGACACCGAGATCATCGACTACCGAGAACGTGCCCCGCTTGCTGCTTCACGCGACATGTATCTCGACAAAGACGGCAACGTAGTCAAAGGCGCGTCGACGGTCGGATACAGAGCGGTCGGAGTTCCCGGGACTGTGGCAGGACTGTCGCTGGCACTGAAGCGCCACGGCAAGCTTCAATGGGCCGACGTGATCGAACCCGCGCGCAAGCTTGCTGCCGAAGGCTTCACGATCCCTTATCATCTTGCTCGAAGCCTGCGCGGTTCGGAGAAACTTCTCACTCAGTTCCCGGATAGCAAACGGGTATTTCTTCGAGACGGCAAGCTTTATGAAGAGGGCGAGCGGTTCGTACAGCCTGAACTCTCCGAAACGCTCAAGCGGCTAAAGGAGAAAGGACCGCGCGAGTTCTACGAGGGCAAAACAGCAAGCCTGATTGCCGAAGACATGAAAGCGAATGGCGGGCTTATCACTGAAAGAGATTTGAAGGAGTATGAACCCACGATTCGCAAGCCGCTCATCGGAAAGTATCGCGGTTATGAGATCGTCACCATGCCGCCGCCGTCCTCGGGAGGCACGGCGTTGCTTCAGATGTTGAACATTCTCGAGGGCTACAACATTGCGTATAGCGGACCGGGGTCTTCGGACACGATTCACTTGCTCGTGGAGTCACAACGCAGAGCATTCGCGGATCGCGCTGAGTTCATGGGCGACGCGGACTTCGTCAAGGTGCCAGTCGAAGGACTTATTTCAAAGAAGTACGCAACGGACTTGGCGAAGACTATCGACCCGGATCACGCCACGCCCAGCGCCAGGATTCGCGCGGGTAAGCCGACGGGCGCCGAGTCAACCGAGACGACTCACTTCACCGTGATCGACGCAGAGGGAAACGTTGTCACCAACACCTACACGCTGAACGGCGGATATGGTTCGGGTGCTACGGCGCGAGGAACGGGCGTGCTGTTGAACAATGAGATGGACGATTTCACTTCGAAGCCTGGCGTTCCAAATGCCTATGGCTTGCTTCAGAGTGAGAACAACGCGATTGCTCCGCGAAAGCGCCCCCTGTCGGCGATGACGCCAACCATCGTGTTGAAAGACGGAAAGGTCTGGTTCGCGATCGGGAGTCCCGGCGGCCCAACGATCATCAACACGGTTCTGCAGGTGATCGTGAATGTCATCGACTTTGGGATGAACATTCAGCAGGCGATCGATGCTCCGCGGTTTCATCATCAGTGGATGCCCGATCAGATTCAATTCGAGCCGATGGGCATAAACCGCGACACGAGGGCCGCGCTTGAAAGAAAAGGGCACGCGTTCGCCGAGAAACCCGGAAATATGGGAGACGCTGAAGGAGTAATGATCGATCCAAAAACAGGGATGAGACTGGGAGCTTCGGATCCGAGATTGGGGGGAGTGCCGGTTGGGTATTAAACCTTCAAATAGTTCCCTTGCCCAAACTCGAATGGACACAACTGGAAATCTTTACTAAAACAATGAACCGAAAACGACGCCGAATGGAGCGTCCCGCGCAAGTTCTCGGAACTGCCAAACACGATTCGATTGAGCTATTGAACGAACGTAGAAAACATCCGGACGACGCTGATTTTGCAACCGAGATCGATCCGGCTGTAGTCTCTGATGATTATGGGGACCTCCCGTGGCGCCCCAACAGGTACGGATACTTATTGATAGTAGGCGCAATCATGACACTAATTGTGTTGGTGCTTGAAATCCAAGTAGGCGCTATGAATTGGTATCTCGTTTTCGTTTTGATGGCACTAATGCTCTTCGAGTTCCTGGTCGGCTTCAAACTCATCAAGAAACGACCGACAAGCGAACCGGGTGCAGACGTAGACAGAGGCCGAGGCAAGCTTGACGATTGATGAACAAATATCACTCCTTCGAAAAGGGACAGTTGACTGCGTCCCCGAAGAAGAGCTGCGCCGAAAGCTTGAACGATCCGCAAAGACCGGCAAGCCGCTCCGGGTCAAAGCGGGTTTCGATCCCACCGCGCCCGACATCCACCTCGGTCATACAGTCCTGATCCGCAAGATGCGTCACTTCCAGCAACTCGGACACACCGTGATTTTTCTGATCGGCGACTTTACGGGGATGATCGGCGACCCAACTGGCCGTTCGGCTACCAGACCGGCGCTGACGCGTCAACAGATTGACGAGAACGCTGAGACCTACAAGCAACAGATCTTCAAGCTGCTCGATCCGGAGCGCACCGAAATTAGATTCAACAACGAATGGTTCTCGGACTTCGGCGCTGATGACTTTGTTCGGCTCGCTGGAAAGGCGACGGTGGCTCAGATTCTCGAACGCGACGATTTCAAAAAACGGTTTCAGACTCAGGCACCCATAGGCATGCACGAACTGCTCTACGCGCTTGCTCAGGGCTACGACTCGGTTGCGCTTGAGGCGGACGTCGAGCTTGGCGGCACCGACCAGAAGTTGAATCTGTTGATGGCCCGACAGATCCAACAAGCCTACGGGGTTAAAGAGCCGCAGCTCATAATGACGACGCCTTTGCTCGAAGGGCTCGACGGCATTCAAAAGATGTCAAAGAGCCTGAATAACTACATCGGCATCACTGAGCCGCCTCGCGACATGTTCGGAAAGGTCATGTCGATCAGCGACGATTTGATGTGGCGCTACTACGAACTGGTCACCGACGTTTCGCTGACCGAGATTGCCGACTTGAAGGCCGCGGCCCAGAGCGGCGATCGTCATCCCCGCGACTTGAAGGTCGAACTCGCTCGCCGCATCGTCAGTGATTTCTATTCGCAAGACGACGCAGAAGAGGCAAACAAGGAGTTTGATCGAATGTTTCGCGAGCATCAGGCGCCCAGTGATGTTCCGACCGTCGAGAAGCCTGCCGGCTCGATCCGACTGGTGAAACTGCTGGCCGTCGAGGGGCTCGCGCCTTCGGTGTCCGAAGCGCAGCGGCTTGTGACTCAAGGCGGGGTGCGAGTCAACGGCGAGCGCGTGAGCGACGTAAAGTTCGAACTCGGCCTCCAGACTGGAGACGAAGCCTTGATTCAAGTCGGCAGCCGAAAGTTTTTGCGCATCGTCTTCAAGTAGCCCGGCCTTGCACCGAATATCCGATGCGCCGTTGAATGAGACTGATCGTTACGACAGACAGACTCCTGTTGCGGCCGCTAAGCCTCGCCGATCTCGAAGCGGTGCACGCGCTTTGGACGGAACCGGGCGTCAGGCGTTTCCTGTTCGACGATCTAATCATCTCCCGCGAGCAGGCGGCCAGCGAAATCAACGACAGCGCGGAGCGGTTTGCGACAACCGGTTGCGGGCTTTGGGGAGTGAGGCTTCGCGAGGAACCAGATTTGATCGGGTTTTGCGGATATCGGCCCTTTCACGACCCGCCTCAACTCCAGCTTCTTTATGGCCTGCATCCCGACCACTGGTCCAAAGGCTTCGCGACCGAAGCCGCGCGGGCGATGATAAGGCTCGGGTTCGAACAGCTCGGTTTCGATGTTGTAGTCGCATGCGCTGACGCGCCCAACACCGCGTCGCTGAAAGTAATGGAAAAGGCGGGTATGGTGTTCGATCGGCGGGAAATGGTTAACGAGCTGGATACGGTTTTCTATTCTCTCGACCGAGAGACGTTTAAACCCGCGGACCCATTCTTCGAGGTGTCTCCGGCTTGAAATTCGGCAGGCTGAGTATGAACGATACGCAATAGAAGCTGGGTATTCCAGAAGAAACTGATAGAGCGTCAAGGAGACGTTATGAATAGGCGAGAGTTCAATCGGGCAGTGCTGGCGGCCGTGGGCGGCTCGGTGATCGCGTCCGGTCAAACGGGACAAAACATTAGAGTCAATGGGCCTCGAATCGTTGAACACTTGACCGCGCTATCTCAGTTCGGGAAAAACCCTCAGGGCGGCGTCAGCCGGGTCGCGTTCAGCGAAGCTGATCGACAAGGGCGCGAATACGTAATGGGTCTTATGCGTGCGGCCTCTCTCGACGTCGGAATCGATGCCGCGGGTAATATCGTAGGCCGGCGTGCGGGAAGCGATTCGTCGTTACGACCGCTGGTGATGGGCTCGCACATCGATTCGGTGCCCGAAGGCGGGAACTTCGACGGTGATGTTGGCTCGATGGGCGCCATCGAGGTTGCGCAAACCCTCGCCGCACACAAGCTCACTACGCGCCATCCGCTGGAGGTAATCATCTTTGCCGACGAAGAGGGCGGAACCATTGGCAGTCATGCGCTGGCCGGCGAGATCACCGACAAGCAACTCAATCTCGTTAGCTCGAGTGGCAAGTCGATTCGTGACGGGATCAAGTTTATCGGTGGCGATCCGGACAGACTCGCGACCATCCGCCGCAAGCCCGGTGACTTGCACGCGTATCTCGAATTGCATATCGAACAAGGCGGTGTGCTTGATTCCGAGAAGATCAATATCGGCGTGGTCGAAGGGATTGTTGGGATCACTCAGTGGGAAGTGAAGATTGAAGGATTCGCGAATCACGCCGGCACAACGCCGATGAACCAGCGCCGCGACGCGATGCTGGCTGCGGCGAAGTTCATCGAAGCAGTCAATCGCATTGTGACGAGCGCGCCCGGCCGTCAGGTCGGAACCGTGGGCAAGCTGCAGGCGTGGCCAGGCGCATACAACGTAATTCCGGGAAAGGTGATCCTGGGGCTCGAACTGCGAGACCTGGATGCGCAAAAGATTAAGACGCTTTATGAGAAGATTCGGGCCGAGGCGGCACAAATCGGGACCGCAACCGGCACAAGTTTCGAGTTCACGGAGACCAACAACATCATACCGGCGCCAACCGACGAGCGGATTCGAAAGCTTATTGATGAGACGGCCAAGTCGCTCGGGTTATCGACGAAATGGTTGCCAAGCGGGGCCGGCCACGACGCACAGGAAATCGCGCACCTCTGCCCGGTTGGGATGATCTTTGTCCCGAGCGTCGCAGGAATCAGCCACTCACCCAAAGAGTTTTCGCGTCCGGAAGACATAGCTAACGGCGCGAATGTGCTGCTTGCAACCCTGCTCAAGCTTGATTCAATAACACTCAGAGTATAGGACCTATATGACCTCTAGGACCTATCCTGAAATCGCTTGCAGTTCTTAGCCGCAAATACTATCTTCGAGCGGTCTGGCGTGTAGACTCTGCCGGAAAACCGCCTTTCAATCCCCGCTGCTCGGAGGTGATTATGAAACGCATTCGTGGTCTAGTGACGCCGGCCCTTGCCATCGTCGCCTTGTTCTCTTCCCTTCTCACGGCTGCGCCCTCCGTGCCGGTTACTCCCGCGCCGGAACAGGAAACTGCGCTCGACCGCTACATCGCCAAGCCCGACTCCAGCTACTCGTGGAAGCTCGTTAACACTATTCCAGGCGATGGCTACAAGGGCTATGTGATCGATCTGTCGTCGCAGACCTGGCGCAGCGCCGCAGAGGTGGATCGCCCCGTTTGGAAGCACTGGCTCACGATAGTCAAACCCGACAAGACTACTACCAACAAAGCGCTCCTGTTTATCGGGGGCGGCAGTAACCGCGACGCAGCGCCCACCAGGATTTCCGAGCGGTTAACCAGTTTCGCGCTTGAGGCCAACACGGTGATCGCCGAGCTCGGAATGGTGCCCAATCAACCTCTGTACTTCGCAGATTCGAAAGAGAAGGGCCGCTCCGAAGACGACCTGATCGCCTACAGCCGCGTTCAGCAAATGAAGACCGGTGATGACACCTGGCTGGTCCGGTTGGCGATGGTAAAAAGCGGTGTGCGCGCTCTTGATGCGATTCAAGAGTTTCTCGCCAGCGAAGCGGGAGGCAAGCTCAAGGTCGATCAGTTCGTCGTGTCCGGCGGATCGAAGCGAGGCTGGACTACCTGGTTGGTTGGACTAGTCGACAAACGGGTCATCGCCATCATGCCGACTGTGATCGATGCTCTGAACTCAGAGGTGATTACCCGGCATCATTATGAAGCTTACGGCTTCTTCTCACCGTCGCTGAACGATTACGTCAATCACAAGATCTTCCCCGACAAGATCGGAACCCCTGAGTATCAACACATTCTGGCAATAGAAGACGCCTACAACTATCGCAACCGCGAGCGGCTCAAGATTCCTAAATACCTCGTTAACGCGTCTGGTGATCAGTTCTTCCTTCCGGACAACTCGCAGTTCTATTTCGGCGAGCTTCAAGGCGAGAAGTATCTTCGCTACACTCCAAACGCCAAGCACAATCTCGCCGGCACCGATGCCCGTGAAAGCCTGTTGTCGTTCTATCAAGCGGTGATCAACAACCGGCCCCGCCCGCGATTCTCCTGGAAGAAAGAGAAGGATGGCACATTGGTCGTGACGGTAAAAGACAAACCGCGTGAGGTGAATGTCTGGCAAGCGACCAACCCGAAGGCTCGGGACTTCCGGGTGGACACGATCGGAAACGCTTACACCAGCGCGCCGCTGAAAGAAGACAAGCCGGGAGTGTATGTGGCTCGAGTGAACAAGCCGGCGAGCGGCTTCACGGCTTTCTTTGTTGAATTGGTTTATGACAGCGGTGGAAAATACCCGTTCAAATTCACCAGCGAAGTGAGCGTTGTACCCGACGTGCTGCCTTTTACGTTTCCGAAGGCGGCGCATTAGGACTCACATAACTTCTAACCGACTTCGTCGAGCGCGGCGACCAACGCGTTTGCGAGAATTGGGGCGCGGTCGTCGTGCTTCAAATAGCAATAGACGGGGACGCTCTGACCCCTGATCCAAGCCGCCCAGTCAAGCATTTCGTCCTGCGAATAATCGCCTTTGCGCAATCGCATGTAGACGAATGATCCGGTCACTTCTCGAGGTGTCTCAGGACCCTCGTCCTCTTCTTTTTCAACCACACCCAGGGTTGTCTTGTGTTTTCTCAGCAGATCGTAGACTTCGTCTGTGAACCACGATTCGTGCCTGAACTCAAAGGCAAGTTTCCCCTTTGTCGCGAAGGCGCCAAGAAAAGCATCCAGTACATCGATGTCCTTCTTATAGTTCGGCGGCAACTGCACCAGGATCGGTCCAAGCTTCTCTTTCAACGCCGCGGCGCTTTCAAGAAAAAAGCTCATCTCATCGTCGACATTCTTCAGTCTCTTGAAGTGAGTGATCCGCTGGCTCAGCTTCAGGGTAAACGAAAAGCTGTCGGGGACTTCGGCGTACCAACCCTCGCAGAGTTTCGCCGTGGGCATGCGGTAGAAGGTGTTGTTGATCTCGGTCGTATGAAAGTGTTCGGCGTAGTAGGACAGATACTTTTTCGCGGGAAGATCCTCAGGATAGAAGCTACCTTTCCATTCTTTGTAGGCAAAGCCCGATGTACCAACCAGGATTTGATTCAACGAATGTGGTTTCGCTTCCATGCCCTACCTTCCGACTACTTAAGACATTGGCATAGTAGCGGCCGGTGGAGACGAATTCAACGCCCGTGGGAGCCTGGGAGCGCAGGCATCCTGATTGCTGCTTCGCTATCTAAGACCATGCCGAGTGCAGCAGGCAGGATGCCTGCGCTCCCAGGAATTAGAGCTTGAAGTTGAACACTATCGTTGTTGTGGTTTGGACTGGAACGCCGCCCAGCGTTGAAGCCTTGAACTTCCATCCCCGTGCAGCGGCTACCGCCGCAGTTCTCAAGATCGCGGGCCCGGACAGCGCGCGCGCGGAAACCACGTTTCCCTGCTCGCTGATTGTAACTTCCACGGCGACGGCGCCTGACTGTCGCGCCTCCTTTGCCTGGAGGGGATAAACGGGATCGACTCTCTGGATTGCGCTGCCCACCACAACGCCCGGCGACTGTCGCAGAATTTTTGGTGGTGGTTCGGCCGCTTGAGTAGGCCCGACAGGAACCTCGCCGGGTACGCCTGCCGGCGTTCGGGGATCACTTCCCGCGCGAACGTCAGGAGTTGCGACCGCGCGCGGCGGCAAGGGCGCCGGCTGCGTAAGTATCCTTACTGGCGTGGTGGACTGAGTCGGAGCAGGTTGTTCAGGACGGGCCGCTTCTGGTGGCGCCTCCCGCTCCTTGATCGGTCGTTGGTCGGACGTCTCAGAAACCGGTGTAACTACGACTGATATCGGTTCATCTTGCGAGACTTCTTCGACGATGTTCTCTTCCGCCGGCGGCAGCAGCGGCTCAGTCACCTGCGGCGCCGCGAGCGATAACGCGGCGTACTCTTTATCAAGGTGAGCGTTGTACGCAAATCCGCCGATTACCGCGCTGGTGCCTAACAAGAGAAGAACAGAAGTCGCGATCCCGGTTGGGGTAAAACGGCATACCTTCATAGTGTCGACGGATAATCACTCGAGCAATGTTAGTGATTTGCGATCTTTCACCTCAACGAGCGGCTAA
>Ga0134127_10002696_pt1 | contig 12750 bp, 9 predicted proteins | sample KB31753_FD_96459 | JGI IMG/M metagenome (GOLD analysis project Ga0134127, IMG submission 96459) | Terrestrial soil microbial communities with excess Nitrogen fertilizer from Kellogg Biological Station, Michigan, USA - KB3-175-3 | ecosystem: Environmental > Terrestrial > Soil > Unclassified ...
CGGGGCGGGCCGCATTGGCAGCACTGCCGCAGGTCTATTCGCACGCGCAGGTCATGAGGTGGCGCTGAGCAATTCTCGGGGCCCTGCTTCCCTATCGGATCTGGTGGCGACGATCAATCGCGAGGCCGGCGGGTCGCGGGTTCATGCCAGCACTGTGGCCGATGCCGCGCGGTTCGGCGACCTCGTTCTGCTCGCCGCACCGTGGCGGGCGCAGGATGCCTTGCCGGATCCGAATATCGTGCGGGGCAAAATCGTGATCGACGCGATGAATGCCTACGGTGAGTCGGGCGGGTTGGTTGACCTTGGCGGCTCTACCTCCAGCGAGGAGGTCGCCAAGCGGCTGCCGGGCGCCAGGCTGGTGAAGGCGTTCAACACGATCTACCACGAGCATCTCGCCCGGCAGGGGCGCCCCGACGCGCCGCTGGCACAGCGGCGGGCAATCTTCATCGCGGGCGACGACCTTGCCGCCAAGCAGGTGGTTTCGGACCTCATCAAGCAGATCGGATTCGGCCCGGTGGACACCGGGACGTTGCGTGAGGGGGGCCGGAGCCAGCAGCCGGGCACCCCGATCTACAATCGCGATCTTACGCACGGCGAGGCCGTCGCCATTCTGGCTTCGGCTTTCTGACAGGGGCGGACAGGCTGAATGGAATACACCCGGCTCGGGCAATCGGGGCTCAGCGTCTCGCGGATCTGTCTCGGTTGCATGAGCTACGGCAGCCCGAGTTGGCGCCCCTGGGTACTCGATGAGGCCGCGGCACGGCCTTTCTTCCGCCGAGCCATCGAGGCCGGCATCAACTTCTTCGATACGGCCGACATGTACTCCGTCGGCGTGAGTGAGGAGGTGACTGGTCGAGCGCTGCGCGAGCTGGCTCGGCGCGAGGAGATCGTGCTCGCGACCAAAGTCTTCTTCCCGCTCAATCCCGGCCCGAACCTGGGCGGCCTGTCGCGCAAGCACATCATCGAAGGGTGCGAGGCCAGCCTACGGCGGCTGGGCTTCGAGGCGATCGATCTCTATCAGATCCATCGGTTCGATCCGCTGGTGCCGGTGGAAGAGACGCTAGCTGCGCTGGATCATCTGGTCCACTCGGGCAAGGTTCGCTACATCGGGGCGAGCTCGGGCTACGCTTGGGAGATGGCGCTTGCGCTCTCCGTCTCCGAGCGGGAAGGCTGGGCCCGCTTCGTCACGATGCAGAATCACTACAACCTCCTCTATCGGGAGGAGGAGCGGGAAATGGTGCCGCTCTGTCGACACAAAGGCGTTGGAGTCATTCCCTGGAGCCCGCTTGCCCGCGGCCTGCTGGCGCGGCCGCGCCCGCCGGACAGCCAGCTCAAGGGTGGCGGGACTCACCGAGCTGAGACCGACGCGTATTCGCCCCGCCTCTATGACAGCGCCGGAGACTGGGATGTGGTGGACGCGGTTGAAAGCGTCGCGAACGCCCGGGGCGTGACCATGGCGGAGATCGCACTGGCCTGGCTGCTGAGCCGGCCGGGCGTGTCCGCGCCGATCGTCGGCGCCACTAAGCCGGAGCATCTCGAGGCCGCGCTCCGCGCGGTCTACATCGAGCTGACCGTTGAAGAACAGGCTGCGCTCGAGGCGCCGTATCGGCCGCACGCGGTCCGCGGGATCGAATAAGCGAGGACTAGTGGTCGGACGGTCAGTAGCGCCAGCTCAGCGTGTCTACATCGGGAGGATGGTTCTTCCGGATCTGATCCATGATCCGCGGAATGAACATTTGGTGGTAACGGAGCCGTGAGATCGCGTTCGGCTGGGTGTGGTCGCCGTTCCAACAGTGCTCGGCACGGGCTCCGTAGTCCACCTCGGCGTCGGCCGGAGGGTCTTTCAAGCCCTTGAGAACATCTTCCGCGAAATAGACCGCGTCGTTGAGGTAGTAGTTGTCCGCCTCCCCGACATAGATATGAAGCTTCCCTCTTACCCTCGGCCCAAGGGTCTTCCAGTCCCGCTGAAGGATGTACGACAGGTCATAGTGCTCCCGCCAATAGTCGGCCACTGAGCGATCGATCTTGCCGGTGAGCTTGTTCCAGATCGGCTTCGGGTATCCGTCATCTCCGGCCGGCGAGTAGACGGCCTGCCAGATGTCCCACTGCTCCCCCGAGCGACCCCGGCTGGCGATCGCGAGCTCCTTGTGGTTCAACTCCTCGAGGGTCGCCGTGACCTGGCCGAGCCAATCGCGCTGCCCCGGGCGCGGAGTGCGCTTCCAGCGACTTGCCAGCCTGTACGCGTTCGTGTCCTGGTAGATATTCACGACCGTGTAGGCCCTGAAGTCGATCGGGTCCGGGCAGGCGACCCAGGCGCCGTTGAAGTCGTCCGGGTAGAAGACCTGCGCCGCCATCGCTTCCCACCCGCCGGTCGAGCCGCCGTACGTGAAGCGCGCCCACCCTTGGCCGATCCCCCGATACTTCTGCTCGATGTACGGGATCAGCTCCTTCATGATCGCATCGCCGTAAGGCCCGTTGTTAGCCGAGTTGACAGCGTACGAGTCGTCGTAGTACGGGGTGGGGTGCTGAATCTCCACTACGAGCACGCGGGGAAAGCCGGGGCCGGTCCAGTCCTTGAACAGCCGATACGCGTATTGCTCCTGGATCCGGTTATAGCCCTTGAGTCGAAACCGGGCGCTCGAGTCGGGTGCCAGGTTCGGGTCCGGCGGGGTCTCTCGCCATCCCTCGATTGATTCGGGAAAGTGGCCATGCGAGAGCACCAGCGGATACCGAGCGTGGGGATGGTCATCGAATCCTTCCGGCAGCAGAATGTGCGCGCCGAGATAAACCGGGCGGCCCCAGAACCGACTGAGCAATTCGCTCTGAATGCGGACGTGGTTGACGTACTTCGTCTCGGCCGGCGGCGGAATGGGCGGGATGACCTGGTCGAGCTTCAGCGGAAACGGTGGGACCCGAAGCCGGGGGTCGATCCGGATCCATCGCGGCGTGCTGTAGAGATTCCCGGGCTTTCGCTCCCAGTGCTGGCCCTCACCCATGTCGGGCGGGAGCTTCACGACGTGTCCGTCCGCGCGATGGTCGGTCTCGTATCGATTGAGTAGCCCCTGAACCCAGTACCGGCCGGGTTGGATGTCCCGCAAGCTTTTCAGTGGATAACCAAAAGCCGCTGTGCTCACGATTGCGGGCTTGCCCGGCGCCAAGCCATCAACGTCGATCCCGAACACGAGCTGGGTCTCGGGTCCATCCGCAATCTGGAAGCGAGGCTCCTTGGTAGAGTCGGTAGAGACCAGGAGCAGCACCCGGCCATCGAGCGGTGTTGCGCTGCGCTCCCGGGGGAAGCTCACGGCGAAGCTGGCTCCGGCCGCGGGAGCCTTGCTCTCCTGCGCGACAAGGACCGGAACGAAGGCCACAAGGCATAGGACGGCACCAGGCCATGACCAGCGCAGCATGACGATCCTCAGAAAGGGAAGATGATGCCTTTGTCTTTGAGCTTTTCGAAGCGTCGAGCGGAGAACTCGTACAGTCGGGCTGGACGACTCGCCCCCTCCCGCTGCCACTCCTTGAGCGGCGCCAGGATTCCAAGCAGGTCGAGCTTGCGGCGGAAATTCCGCTTGTCGAGCGGCCGGCCGAGAATCGCCTCGTAGACGCGCTGGAGCTGGGTGAGGGTAAACTTCCTCGGCAGCAGCTGGAATCCTACCGTGGTGTACTCGAGCTTGTTACGAAGTCGCTCGAGTGCATACTCGAGAATAGCGCTGTGATCGAAGGCAAGCGCTGGGAGCTGGGCCGTGGGCCACCAGCGCGCGGCCGCTGCATCGGCCCCTGCCACGGGGGCCGAGCGATCAGCAGCGATCAGCGCATAGTAGGCGACCGTGATGACCCGACCCCGGGGATCGCGGCCCGGATCGCCGAAGGTATACAGCTGCTCGAGGTACACGTCGCGAACGCCGGTCTCCTCCTCCAGCTCACGCAGCGCGGCGGCCGGCAATGACTCCTCGTCGCGCACAAATCCGCCGGGAATCGCCCAGAGCCCCTCGAACGGCGGAATGCCCCGCCGAACCAGAAGCACGTTGAGTCCGTCGGCCCGGACGGTGAAGATCACGATGTCCACGGTGGCGTGGACGCGGTCCGGGGGCAGGCTTGGCGACATCAGTCGGACGGGACGACCAGGTGGGCGCGCTGCGCGGCGGCGCTGATCCGGCAGGTTGCACCAGCATCGAAGGTGAGAAAGTCGGATTCGATGCCGTCGCTGAAAATCACGCCCCCCGTAGGCATCAGTGACTCGAGACCCAGTTCCTGCCCCGGCTCAATCAGGCCCGCCACGATGCTCGCGGCAGAGTGCCGACTGACGAACGGCTCGCGGACCGCGTAAATGAGCCGACGGTCTTCCCACTCGAGCCTGAGGCCTGGGCCCCGGGACCCGCCGGCGAACGCGGTGACACCGGCAGCCATGTTGAACACGGATGACATCCATCCGGTCGACCCGGCCCCGGTCGCGACGATGATCCCGCTGGACGACTGAGCCTCGCTCATTCGGGCAGCCCGGATGTGGTATCTGGCGGAGACGTGGCTTCGGGCACCGATGAAGAGATCGTTGAATGCCAGGAGTCGCTGGCCGTCGGCGAGCAGCGCTTCGGCCAGCGTTACGGCGCGCGTGCGAGCCCGACCCTTGAGCGTCTCGGCCACGACCGACCGCGCCGCAGCCGGGCCGAACGGCAGCAAGACGCCGTCAAACCGAGTGGGATCCGGGTTGATCCCGACGATCGGCTGGTCCCCGGCGTACTTGGCGACGTTCGCTACCAGTCCGTCCTGGCCCAGGACCACCACGACATCAGTTGGGTCGAAAGTGTACGTCGGCACCAGTCCACGGTCCAGAAACTGGCACGGCAGGCCGAAGGCCACCGCGCGACGGATCTGATCCAGCGAGCGCTGGTAAGTGTCGTGCTCCTGCTGGTAGTCCGCGAAATCCCCGCCGGCGTGCTCGAGATAGAACCGCGCCTGTCCCGGCGTATTGAATCGCTGGACCAGCTCGTCCAGCCGGGTTTTCCGGGTAACGACGACCAGCCGCTCGTACATGGTGTCGGCGCCTCGGTCAGCGACCTGCCTGAGGCGTGGGGGCAAGCAGGGAACGAAGCAGGTCGGGCGTCACGTTCAGCTCGCCGATCTTTGCCGCATTCTCGGCCAGCTCGCGGAAGGCGAGCGCAATCATGAGCTTGGGGTCGGCACTACCGGCGCCCACCGCCATGAGCGTGCGCCAGTCGGCGCCGCGGAGCGGCTCCAATGTGGCATTGAGAGCGTATGCGCGGGCGTCCGCGTCGCGACGATCGTTCTCCACCCGTCGATCGAGCAGGGCGGCCCGCTGTTCCTCTACCGCGATGTCGGCCGCCATCTGTGCCTCGCGAATCTGCCGTTGCTTGGCCTGAACGGCGACCTCGGTCTCCATCTCACTCTCCTTGATGCGACGTTCCTGCTCGACCGCGGCGTTGCGGCGGGCGTAAATGGCCTCGTCAGAGCGGCCCTGGAGCGCTTCGCGTGCCTCGGCCTCGAGGGCTCGGGCAATTTCCGGCGTCGGGCGAATGCCGAGCAGGCTGAACCCGAGAATCTCGATGCCGAGGGTGTGCACCGACTCGCTTGCTCGGAGGCCGGCGAGGACCTCGGCGACGATGGCGTCGGAGCTTGCCAGGGCGTCGCGCAGCGCGAGACGCTGCGCGGAGCTTCGGGCAAGGACCTGCGCCTCCTGGAGCAATCGTTCCGGCAACTTGTCGGGATCGTCGGAAACGTGGGTGCCGTTGGGCCGAATGCTGTAATCCAGCGCGGCCGCCAGGCGCGCGGGATCGGCGACCCGATAGGTCAGACTTCCCTGCAACGTGACCGTTTGGAAATCGGCGGTGGTTTCGGTGAAGGCGAAGGGAACATCCGCACTGGCCAACGGCACGGCTGCGATTGTGGAGCTCGGCGCGAAGTACACGAAGCTGAGTCCGGGGCCCTGGCGACGCAGCCGACCGTGCTGCCAGTGGAGGATATAGGTGGTAGGGCCTGCCCGCAGGAACGCCAGCATAAGGACCTCCTATTAGTGTCGCTGCTACACGATATTAGTGTTCCAGAGACACTATGTCAAGGGCGGACTAGCCTGCCATGCGATACCTGTTGTGGTACCAATCGGTTAAGCGGGTGTGACGCAGGCCAACAACCCTGCCGTTAACGCGGGTCCGGACCCGCCGTCCCCTCAAAGCCGGTCCGGCATTCGGCCACGGCGCAAACCCTTACGAGAGGTCTGTCATGTCCCTTCATCTCGCCCGCTCGCTGCTCCGCCGTTGCCTGGCTCCCACCCTCATCCTGTCGCCGCTCGCCTTCGCGGCCTGCGCCCCTCCGCCCCCCCCGGGACGGGTGTACGTCGTTCCCGCCCCGCCGCGTGAGCGCGTCGAGGTCGTCACCGTAGCACCCGGGCCCGGTTACGTCTGGGTGGGAGGGCATTGGGGTTGGGCGGGACAAAGCTACGCGTGGGTACCGGGCCGCTGGGTGGTCCCGGACCGCGGGAGGAGTTACTGGGCAGCCGGCCACTGGGCGCAGGACCGCCACGGTTGGTATTGGGTCGAAGGCCACTGGCGTTGAGTGATTGCCAGACCCGTCATCCTTCACGTCTCGCTGGGGCGATTAGATTGTCGGCCACCTCAGCGAGACGTTTTTCATGCACTGCCCCGGCCACCTTCCGCCCCTCGGCGCCCTGATTCTCCTGGCAGGGCTGGTTCCTCTGCGAAGCATCCAAGCCCAAGACGTGACCAAAGGCCCGGCACCCTTCGAGGCCCTCAAATTCCGCTCTGTCGGACCGGCGGCCGGCGGACGCGTTTCCCGGGTCACCGGTGTCCCGGGCGACCCGCTCACCTTCTACGCTGCGACCTCCGCGGGCGGAGTTTGGAAGTCGACGGATGGCGGACGGTCGTGGCGTTCCGTCTTCGATGATCAGCCGATCTCGTCCATCGGGTCGATCGCCGTAGCGCCGTCCAACCCGAATGTGATCTACGTCGGCTCGGGAGAGGCGAACATTCGGGGCAACGTCGGCGCGGGCAATGGGATCTACAAGTCCACCGATGCCGGGAAGACCTGGACCCATGTCTTGGTCCAGGAAGGGCAGATCGGCACCATGGTGGTGGATCCCACCAATGCCGACATCGCATTCGCGGCAGTGCTGGGACATGCCTTCGGGCCCAACCGCGAGCGCGGTGTCCTGCGCACGCGGGACGGCGGCAAGTCGTGGCAGCTTGTGCTCAAGAAAGATCAGGATACCGGCGCCTCGGACGTCGCGCTCGACCCATCCAACCCAAGCATCGTCTTCGCCGGGCTCTGGCAGGCCCGGCGGCGCCCCTGGGAGTTGGTGAGCGGCGGCCCCGGCAGCGGGCTCTACGTCTCCCGCGACGGCGGCGACACTTGGAAGCAGCTCACCGATAAGGGGCTGCCAGGTGGCATCTGGGGCAAGGTGGGCGTGGCCGTTGCCCCGTCGGATGGTCGCCGCGTATACGCGCTGATCGAGGCTGACAGCGGGGGGCTCTTCCGATCGGACGATGGCGGTGAGAACTGGAAGCGAGCGAGCGGCCACCACGTGCTTCGACAGCGCGCCTGGTATTACACCACGTTGACGATCGATCCTCGCGACCCGGACGTCGTGTGGTTCCCCCAGGTCAATCTTCTCAAGACCATCGACGGAGGACGAACCATTACCTCAGTGCGGGGGCCTCATCACGGCGACCATCACGATGTATGGATCGACCCGCGAAATCCGAGCCGGATCATCGACGGCAATGACGGTGGGGTGGACTTGTCAACGGATCGCGGCGAGCACTGGTTTGGGCCTCCGCTTCCCGTCGCCCAGTTCTACCACGTGTCGGTGGACAATGCCGTCCCATATCACGTCATGGGCGCGATGCAGGATCTCGGCACTGCCTGGGGACCCAGCAACAGCCTGGTGGCCGAGGGCCTTCGACTGGCCCATTGGCGGACAGTTGGCGGCGGTGAAGCCGGGTATGTCGTGGCCGAGCCCACCGACACCAACGTGATCTACGCCGGCGAATACAGCGGATACATCTCCCATTACGATCTGCGGACGCGACAGCCGCGCAACGTATCGGCGTATCCTGAAAACGGCTCCGGTCACGGCGGCGAAGATCTGCAATACCGGTTTCAGTGGACCGCCCCGATTGCAACCTCCCCGAACCAGCCGAACGTGGTGTACCACGGCGCCAACGTCCTCTTCAAGTCCACCGACGCTGGTCAAACCTGGACGGCAATCAGTCCGGATCTCACTCGAAACGACAAGACCAAGCAGCGCTGGTCGGGCGGCCCGATCTCCGGCGACAACACCGGCGTAGAGATCTACGGGACGATCTTCGCCGTGGCCGAGTCACCCAAGGCAGCCGGCCTGATCTGGACGGGGAGCGATGACGGGTTGGTGCAGATCACCCGGGACGCGGGGAAATCCTGGACCAACGTGACCAAGAATGTGCCTGGACTCCCCGAGTGGGGGACCGTAAGCCTGATCGAGCCGTCGCCATTCGATGCCGCCACCGCCTATCTCGTGGTGGACGCCCATCGGCTCGATGACATGCGACCCTACTTATGGAAGACGAGTGACTACGGCAAGAGCTGGAAGCGTCTGACCAAGGGCCTTCCCGAGGACGTCTACCTGCACGCGGTTCGGGAAGACCCGAAGCAGCGTGGCCGCCTGTTCCTCGGTACCGAACGCGGTGTCATGGTGTCGCCTGACGACGGTGCGTCATGGCAGCCGCTGAGGCTGGGGCTTCCCACTGTCGCGGTGCACGACCTGGTAGTGAAGGACAACGACCTGGTGCTGGCGACGATGGGGCGCTCGCTCTGGATCTTCGATGACATCACGCCGATCCGGGAGATGTCACCCAAAGTGCGAGAGGAGGCAGTGCACCTCTTCACGCCTCAGCAGGCGACCCGCTGGCGGGTACGGAGCGAGTGGCACACCGACGAGGACGCGAAGGAGCCGGGCACGTTCAACAATCCCCCCCGCGGTGCGCTGATCTACTACTACCTCAAGGAGAAGGCCAAGGACGAGATCCGTCTGGAGATTCTCGACCAGCAGGGTGTTGTGATTCGGACGCTCAAGAGCACTCCGGAACCGGCCGAGTACGCTCCGGACGATCCGGACGAGCCGAAGGATGCGCCGAAGGCGGAGCTGTCGGCCGATTCCGGAGTGCAGCGCGCGGTCTGGGACCTTCGGTACGAAGGCGCCGAGAAGATCAAACCTGGAAAGCTGGACGGCGGGAGTCCTCAGGACGGACCGGTGGCGCTACCCGGGCCGTACACGGTTCGGTTGGTCGTAGACGGCAACAGTCTCACGGCGCCGCTCACCGTGCTGCCCGACCCGCGCGTCAAGCTGCCGCCACAAGCGCTCGCCGATCAATTGAAGTTCAGCCTCGAGCTCCGGGATCAGATCACGCGGGTCACCGATCTCGTCAACGACATTCGATCGCTGCGCCGCCAGCTCGCGGTGCGATCCGAGCTCTGGAAGGGTGAGCCCAAAGCGGCGAACCTCGTAAGCGAGGCACAGGCGTTGACGGTGAAGCTGGATACCCTGGAAGCGCGGGTCCATAACCCGCGGGCGGAAGTCGTCTACGATATTCTGGCTCAGCGCGGCGGGGCCAAGGTGTACTCGCGCCTCGCGCCAATCTACACGTCGGTGATCGAGGCTGACGGCGCTCCTACTCAGGGCATGCGCGAGGTGTACGCGATGATCAGAAAAGATCTGGACGCGCTCGACGGCCAGTTCAAGGGCCTGGTGACGGGTGATCTGGCCGCGCTCAATCGAAGCGCTCGCGACCTCAATCTCGGCGACGTCATGGTTCCGGGCGCGTCGCCCGGTCGCTAGAGGTCAGCCCCGGAAGAGATCGTCGACGCCTGCCCGCAGGTAGGTGTCCGTCTTGTCCAGCCAGTCCTGACGCGGCGGGCAGAAGACATCGACGTCCAGCGTGTCCTCGAGCGCCTCGGCCTTGTGGCGGAGGTTGGCGGGGATCACCAGCACCTCGCCGCCGCGGACCACGAGCTCCTCGCTCCCATCCTCTCCCAGCCAGAAGCGAAGCGCCCCTTCCAGCACGTAGGTGAGCTGTTCGTTTTCGTGGGAATGGGCCGGCACGATGCAGCCCTTCTTGAGGTACACATGGGCCAGCATCATGCGCTCCCCGCAGATCAGGCGACGATCGAGCAGATCGGTCACTTTTTCACGAGGCAGGTCTTCCCAGCGGTGAAATCGGGCGGCGGTGGTCGGCTTTGACATGAAGGGCACTCAGCGCTGGAGGTGGTTCCCCCAATATTAGCTTCCCGCCGTGCTTCCGCTCTATCTCGACGGCCTGCGCCGCCGGCTTCCGCCTTCGCCGCTCACCAGCTTCGCCCCGAGGCCGACGGGCTTTCTTCACGTGGGGCATGGGGTCAACGCCTTATTCGTGTGGGGGCTGGCACGCGCGCTCGGAGGACGGTACTGCTGCGGCTCCGCCTGCGTGGCATGCTGGGACGCCCGGAGCCGCCGGTGTTCCTGCACCACCCGCTGCTTCGCAACCCTTTCGGGGACAACCTCAGCAAGGGCCAGCCACGACACCGGAAACCGGGAACTCCGTTCCGCCGGAGGAAATGCGAGTGCTGTGCTCGGAGAAGCGGTGTTTTTCGCGCTGGGCTGCTTGGAAAGTCTCGGCCGATGAACGCGACGGAATTGGCCCAACTCTTCACCTAAAGGAGGTCAGCTGAACAAATGTCTGCTTGACAAGGCGCCGATCAAAGCAATACTTGAGTGGCCGGCCCCCCCCGCAGAAGCGGCCGGCATACCCGGAACCTCGCACCATGACACATCCAGGCACGCCGCCTACCGGCCCTCCCAGGTCGGCCTTCGGCCTCACGCAGAGCGCGAGGTCCTCACCCATCCATTCACCCTCGTCATCGCCTGCCAAGGGGGTCGCATGAAGCCCAGAAGGTGTCTGCTAATACCGCTGCTGCTGGCAGCTCTGGCCGGCACAGCGGCCGCGCAGGGGCGCACAATCTCGGGAACCGTGACGGACTCGTCGAGCGGTACGCCGCTCGCCGGAGTAACCGTCTCGGTCCTGAATGGAGTCCAATCGGCTCAGACGCGGGAAAACGGCAGCTTCGTGCTGCCGAAGGTTCCAGATCAGGACATTACGCTGGTGTTCCGCCTGATCGGGTATCACAGAGGTGAGGCGCAAGTTCCGGCCACAGAGTCCGGGCCGCTTACCATCGCCCTCCCGCGCGACCCGTTCAAGCTTGAAGAGGTCGTCGTCACTGGTCAGGCCACCGGCCAGGAGCGCCGGAACCTGGCCAATGCGGTATCAACGGTGAGCTCTGAGGATCTGGAGTTCACGACGACGCCAAGCATCGAGCATCAGCTGCAGGGCAAGGTCGCGGGCGCCGACATCCAGACCAACGGGGGGGCGCCGGGTGGCGGCGTGCAGGTGAGAATGCGCGGCGTCACCTCGATCAACGCTCCAGCCGAGCCGCTGTATGTGGTGGACGGGATCATCATGAGCGACATCGCGATCCCCTCGAACCAGAACGCGGTGACCGGCGCGAGCCAGGGGTCGAACCCCACAGTCAATCAGGATGCCCAGGTCAACCGCATCGCCGACCTCGATCCGGCGGACATCGACCGGGTCGAGGTGCTCAAGGGGGCCTCGGCCTCGTCGATCTACGGCGTACGCGCGTCTAACGGCGTCGTGGTCATCACGACGAAGAAGGGCAAGGTCGGCAAACCGGTGGTGAATCTGTCTCAGCGATTCGGCTTCTTCGGTTTGAGCAATACGATCGGTGAGCGGACCTTTGCCAACGCGGCAGCCGTGGATGGGGCCTTCCCGGTGTCATCCGGGCCGCCGACCAGCGCAAGCACCGGCTGCAGCTCGAGCTCCTGCCCGTTCTTCGACCATGAGGAAGAGCTCGCCGGAAACAAGCCGCTCTCCTTCGAGACGTCGGCCAACGTGAGCGGCGGCGACGACAACACCCGGTACTACGCGTCAGGCATCGTAAAGCGCGACGGCGGCATCATCCAAAACACGGGCTTTGAACGGCAGGGCGTCCGGATCAATCTGGACCAGAAGCTCGGGAGCCGGGTCAAGTTCAACCTCAACACCAACGTGCTCCATACGCTGGCGCAACGCGGGCTCACGAACAACGACAACACCACCACCAGCTACTATGTCGTGATGGCGTTTACGCCGTCGTTTGTGGATCTGACGGAGAACCCCGACGGCAGCTTCAAGGACAACACGTTCGTGCCGAGCAATCCGCTGCAGACCGCGGCGTTATCGACCAACGACGAAGACGTCTGGCGGTTCATCTCGGGCGCGAATGCGGAGTTCCAGCTGATACAAAGCCAGAAACACGCGCTCCGGTTCATCGCCAATGGCGGCCTGGACTTCTTCAATCAGAAGAATGCCCTGTTCTTTCCGCCGGACCTCCAGTTCGAGCCCAATGACGGTCTGCCGGGTACCTCGCTGCTTTCCCACTCCAACAATCTGAACACAAACCTCTTCGGTACACTGGTCTACACCTTCACCGGCAGCGGGTTCAGTGCGACGACCTCAGGTGGGATTCAGTACGCCCGGCGCGACCTCGACGTCAATCGGACGACCTCGCGCAACCTGGTCGGCGGGCAATCGAACGTGAACGCGGCCGTGAATGTCGCGGTCGACCAGAAGCGTGCCCTGATCAAGAACCTGGGTTACTTCCTGCAGGAAGAGGTGCTCTTCAGCGATAGGTTGCTGCTCACCGTCGGTATCC
>Ga0134127_10002697_pt1 | contig 12748 bp, 4 predicted proteins | sample KB31753_FD_96459 | JGI IMG/M metagenome (GOLD analysis project Ga0134127, IMG submission 96459) | Terrestrial soil microbial communities with excess Nitrogen fertilizer from Kellogg Biological Station, Michigan, USA - KB3-175-3 | ecosystem: Environmental > Terrestrial > Soil > Unclassified ...
ATGAGCTCCCAGAAGCGCGTCTGCGGGAGATAGAACGTGGCCGTCGGATCGCGCTGCACGAGGAACACGTTGAGCGCGAAGGACGCGACCGCGAACGCCGCGACCATTGGGAGCACGCGATGAATATGACGGCGTAGCACGAACAGCAACAGCGGCCATACCAGGTAGTACTGCTCTTCGACTCCGAGCGACCACAGGTGCAGCAGCGGCTTCGATTCGGCAGCCGCATCGAAGTAGCCGGCGTCTCTCCACAACAAGACGTTCGATACGAAGCCCGCTCCGGCTGCGACGTGCGCGCCGAGCTGCCGGTAGTCCGCGGGGATCAGCGTCCACCAGCCCAGTACGACGGTCGCGACGAGGACGAGCGCGAGCGCCGGGAAGATGCGCCTGATGCGGCGCGCATAGAAGTCGGCGAACGAGAACGTGCCTCGCTTCAGAGCGTCGAGGATGATGCCGGAGATCAGAAATCCGGAGATGACGAAGAACACGTCGACGCCGACGAAGCCGCCGGGCACCACGCGCGGGAAGCCATGGAACGCGAGCACGGCAAGCACCGCGACGGCGCGCAAGCCGTCCACATCGGGGCGATACGCAAACTCCGTCGCGGCGGAAGCAATGGATTGCGGGCCCGTCGTTCGGCGGCCGGGCGTGGTAGAAAGAGTGGTCACGATTCCTCCCCTCCGCGAACATGCAAGCGATATGCCACGAACGCAGGCCGCGCCGAGCGTCGCCCTGCTCTTCCAAATTTTGGGTTCCGTTTGACGACCGCGGCCGTGCAGTTGCGGCGGCGTGCGTGCAACGCTCGTCGGACGAACCTATGACGGCGTGCGAGTCCGCGACGCGGATCGAATCAGAACGGGCGGTTGCCCATCGCCGTGACCGACTTGCGCTTGCGACAGCGGCGATAGAAACCGGCGCTCGAGGTCCGCGGCGGTCAGAGGCTCCGACAGCAGATAGCCTTGGACCTCGTGGCAACCGCGCTCACGCAGCCACTCGAGCTGGCCGGGGCGTTCGACGCCCTCCGCGGTCACCGTGAGGCTCAGGCTCTTCGCGAGCGACAGAATCGCGTTCGCGATGGCCGCATCGCTCGCCGAACGGTCGACCTCGCGCACGAACGCTTTGTCGATCTTGATTCGATCCGGCGGAAAACGCGTGATGTAAGCGAGCGAGGAATACCCCGTGCCGAAATCGTCGAGCGCAATACGGCAGCCGAGCTGGCGGAAGCGCTGCAGCACGTTCTTGACCGTCGCCGAATCCTTTACGAGCAATGATTCCGTGATCTCGACCTCGATCAGCGACGTCGGCACGCCTGCAGCCGCGGCTTCCGCCTCGATGACGCGCGCCGGGTCGCCGTGCAAGAGCTCTTTGCCGGAGCAGTTGATCGCCACGGGGATCCTGAAGCCGAGATCGAGCCACTTGCGGAGCTGTCGACACGCCGTGCGCACGACCCACGCGCTCATGTCGAGGATGAGGCCGCTGTCCTCGGCGATCTCGACGAAGCGTGAAGGCGGGATGTCGCCGTACTCGTCGTCGCACCAGCGAAGCAGCGCCTCCACGCCCACGAGGCGGTTGTCCTCGAGGCTGAACTTCGGCTGGAACTGGAGCGTGAGCAGATCGTCGTCGACGGCGCGGCGCAGCTTCGCCTCGAGCTCGAGCCAGTGCCGCAGGCGACTGCTCATCGCCGGCGCATACACCGCGACGGGACCCGTGGCGCCCGACTTCGCCTGGTACATCGCGATGTCGGCGTGCTTGAGCACCGTTCCGACATCGGCGCCGTCGTCCGGGTACATCGCGATTCCAATGCTCGGCGCCGAGTAGAACTCGAGCGAGTCGTAGACGATTGGTTCCGCGAATGCGTCGCTGCAAGCCGCCGCGAGCGTGAGTCCGACGTCGCGAGCTTGCGGGTGACGAACCGCGATGACGAACTCGTCGCCGCCGAAGCGCGCCACCATCGCGCCGGAAGGGTGCGCCGAGCGATTCTGCAGCGTCTTCGTGAGACGGCTCGCGACGGTCAGCAACACCTCGTCGCCGACGGAGTGGCCGAAGGTGTCGTTGACGCGCTTGAAGTTGTTCAGGTCGAGATAGACGACGGCGACGGACTCGCGGCCGCGCTCGGCCTCGGCGAACATCGCGCCGAGCAGATCGACGCAGCGCCGCCGGTTCGGCAAGCCGGTCAGCGTGTCGTAATAGGCGAGCCGCTCGATGTGCTCCGCCGCAGCGGCGTTGCGCAGAATGTACTCGAGCCGGTGCGGCAGCAACGCCCAGTTGACGGGCTTCGAGATGAAATCCGTGGCGCCGGCTTCGAACGCGCGGCGCACGGCATCCGAATCCTGATGGCCGGTAACGATGACGATCGGCACCGTGCTGAAGCGAGGATCTGCCCGCAGGCGCCGGCAGACCTCGTTGCCGTCGAGCACGGGCATGTCGACGTCGAGGAGCACGATGGCGGCGCCGTGATCGAGCGCCGCGGCGAGCGCCGCACCGCCGTCCGCGAACGACAGACTCTCGAGCCCGGCAGCGGCGACGGCCTCTTCGAGCAGCACGCGTCCGAGATCCTCGTCGTCGGCGATGATCGCGATCCGCTTCTGGGCTGTCTCGTGACTCATGCTGTCGCCGGCAAACATTGGGCCTGCAGGGCTTCGAGCAGCGGCACGTGCGCCGCCCGCAACTCTTCGCAAACGGAGCGCGCCGCAGCGCCTTCGGCTGCGAGCGCGTGCCGCTCGAGATCCTTGATGCGCTGCGCGTACGCGAGCGCGCCGACGTTGGCCGCCGCCGACGCGAGCTTGTGACATACCGCCGCGGCCGCGCGGAGATCGTCGTCTTCGAGAGCCGCCTCGAGCTCGTCGAGGGCGTGCGTCGAGCTCGCGTCGAACAGCCGGACGAGCTTCAGGTACAGGCCGGCTTGCTTGCCGGCGCCGAGCTGCTGCAGGGCAGCCACGGCGCCCGGGTCGACGCTCGCGAGCGACTCGGGCGAGATCGACGCCGGCCGGGCGTCGCCGGGAGGCATAGCGGCGTCGAGCTCGTTCCGCCGGCTGACCCACTTTTCCAGCAAGCCTCGACACTGCTCGAGCGTGTACGGCTTGCTCAAGATGTCGTCGATATCGGCGGCTCGGCATTTGTCGCGATAGTGCTCGGCGTCGTGAGCCGTCAACGCGACGATCGGCACGCGGTTGCTGCCGCCGTGGACATTCTGCGGTCGGCTCTCGTGGCGTCGAATCAAGGCCGTCGTCGCAAAGCCGTCCATGCCGGGCATGCTGAGATCCATGAGGATCAAATCGAAGTCCTCGGCTGCCGCGCAGGCGACCGCCTCCGCGCCGCTCGTCACCCAAGTCGACGAGCACCCGAGCGCCTCGAGATAGCCTTCGGCGACCGCCGCATTCACGGCCTCGTCCTCGACGAGCAGCACGTGCGCCTTCAGGGGCACTCCGGCGGCCTGAACGGGGTGGACCAAGGCGGCCTGCACACCGAGCGCCGAAGCGAAGGCCTCCTGTAGCGCAGTCGCATGGACAGGCTTCAAGACGATCTGCTTCTCCGGCAGCAATACCTGCAACGCGCGCGACTCGACGTCGGCCGAGGTCGCGATCACGACGAGCGCCGGGCGACCTGCCTCCGCAGCTGCAAGCAGCGAGCCCAGTGTGCTCGGGCGAGTGCTCGCGTCGACGACGACGACGTCGCCGTCGACAGCCTCGTTGTCAGCCGGCAGCACGTCGAGGCCGAGCGCCGCGCCATGCCGCGCGATCGACTCCGCGAGCGACGGCCGCCGCGTGATGATTCGCACCGTGCCGCGCGGCAACGACGGCCGCGCCGGCGCGATCGCGGCGCCCACCGAGACCGGCAGCGACAACCGGAACGTAGAGCCGACGCCGGGCTGACTCTCGACTGTGATGGTGCCGTCCATGAGGTCGGCGAGCTCGCGACAGATCGCGAGCCCCAAGCCGGTGCCGCCGAAACGGCGCGTCGTCGTCTCGTCGGCTTGAGCGAAAGGCTCGAAAATCTTGTCCATGGACGCGGCGTCCATGCCGATACCCGTGTCCGTCACGGCGAGCCTCACGATCGCGCGGTCGCCGTCTAAAGGCTGCACGTCCGCGCGCACGACGACCTCGCCGCGCTCCGTGAACTTCACGGCGTTCCCGACGAGATTCATGAGCACCTGGCGCAAGCGCAGCGGATCCCCGAGCAGCACTCGCGCCACGGGCGGCGGCGGGCACACGATCAGCTCGATGCCTTTGTTGTCCGCGGTGCCGGCAAACATGCTCGTGCACTCCTCGAGCACCAGGCCGAGGTCGACGGGCAGCCGCTCGAGCGCGACCTTGCCGGCCCGAATCTTGGAGAGATCGAGCAGGTCATTCACGATCTGCAGCAGGATCTGCGCCGACGAACGGATCGTCTTCGTCAGATGCGATTGCGTGGCCGACAGCGACGTGCGCGACAAGAGCTCCGTCATGCCGACCACGCCGTTCATCGGAGTGCGCAGCTCGTGGCTCATGCGATCGAGGAAGTCGCTCTTCGCTCGCGCGGCTTCCTCGAGCTGGCGGTTGCTCTCCGTGAGCTCGCGTGTCCGCAGCTTCACCTCGGCCTCGAGACGCGCGCGTGCCTCGACCATCTCGCGCAACTTGCGCCGGTGCAGCTGCATGCGACGGGCGACGAAGGACAGCAGCGCGAGCCCGTACAGCGCGTAGGCCCACGGCGATGCCCACGGCGCGGCATCGCGGTGGATCGTGAGATTCAGCGGCGCGTCGCTCCACACCGAGTCGGAATTCGCCGCACGCACCTCGAGCACGTGATCGCCGGCATCGAGATTCGTCAGCGTGACGCGGCGCTGCGCGCCGAGATCGATCCAATCGTCAGTCAGGCCGGCCATGCGATACGCGAGGCGGTTGTGCTCGGGTGAGTTGAAATCGAGCACGCCGAAGTCGAGCGAGACGATGGAGCCGCGATAGTCGAGCGCGACGCGGTCGCGCTCCCAGAACGGCGTCGCGCCGTCGGCGCGCGCACCAAGCACGTCGACATTCGTCAGCACGACGCGCGGCGGCTCGCCGTTCTCCGACAATGCCGCCGGATCGAAAATGTTGAAACCCCCGGGCCCGCCGAAAGCGACGCGCCCGTCGCGCAACCGAAAGTGGGCGCCGAACGAGAACTCCTCGCCCTGCAGGCCGTGCTCGCGATGGTAGGTCTTGATGGCGCCCGTGCCGGGATCGAGGCGCATGAGACCCGCGTTGCCGCTCAACCAGAGCGCCCCGCGCGCATCGGGAACTATGCCGTACAGCGTATCGCTCGACAGGCCGTCTGCCCGCGACAGGACCTGGAACTGGATCGCATCGGGCTCGGCCTCGGGATCGACGACCCGTGCGAGCCCGCCCGCGTCGGTAGCCACCCAGACACGCCCGTCGTCGTCGACGGCTAGCGCGTATATCGTGTTGGACGGCAGCGTCGAGGGATCGGTCGGATCGTTGCGGAACACTTTCAGCACGGTCCCGTCGGCGCGCGCGAGGTTCAGTCCGCCGCCCAGGGTCCCGAACCAAAGATTGCCGCGGGAGTCCTCGACGATGGCCGTCACGACGGGCTCGCTGATCGCACCGGGCGTCGCCGGGTCGTAGGACAGTTGACGAACCGTGCGCGTGGCGGGGTCCAGCACGTTCACGCCGCTGTCGAACGTTCCGATCCATATCGCGCCGGTGCGAGACTCTAGAAGCGCCAACATGCCGTCGGTGCTCAACGAGTGCGGATCGCCGGGCTGCGCGGAGATCGCCTCGATGCTCCCGTCAGCCATCAGAACTTTGAGGCCCCCGCCCATCGTGCCGATCCACAGCCCGCCGCGGCGATCCAACTCGAGCGACGTCACGGGCTTGTCGCCGATTGCGTTTCGACGGCCGACGACGGTATCGATCGGCGTCACCGCGCCGGTGAGCGGATCGAAGCGCATCAACCCGGCGAGGGACGCGATCCACAGCTGATTGTCCGGCGCGTCCGCGAAAGCCGTGATGGGCTGATTCTCGAGCCATGCGGGACGCTGGCCGCCCAGCTCCCAGCTGCGCGGATTCCAGCGGCTGACCCCGCCGGTGCGCGTACCGATCCAGACGAGCCCAGCCGGGTCTTGATAGAGCGACATGACGAACGAGTCGCGCAACGACGCGTTGTCGTTCCCGTCGTGCCGATAGTGGGTGAACTTACCCGTGTAACGGTCGAGCAACGCGAGACCGTCGGCCGTGCCAACCCAGAAGCGGCCCGATCGATCCTCGAGCAGCGCCCGCACATCGTCGCTACCGAGCGAAGCCGCGTCGCGTGCGTCGTGGCGAAAGGTCTCGAGCACGCGGCCGTCGCGCTCCAAGCGAAAAAGGCCGTCTTCGAACGTTCCGATCCACAACGTACCGGTTTGGTCTTCGAGGACTCGGGAGATTTGTTTGTCGCGGAGCGAGTGCTCTGGGGAATCGACGCGCGCCAACGTTCGCGTTTCGGACTCCCAGCGATTGAGCCCGTGGTCCGTGCCGATCCACACGTCGCCGGCCCGGTCGAGCATGAGCGTCGATACGCGGTCGCTCGCAAGCGAGCCAGTATCGTTCGGGTCGTGACGGAGATGCTCGACGCTTCCGGTCGCCGGATCGAGCACGTCGACCCCGGCATCGAACGTGCCGATCCACACGGAGCCTCGCGCATCGAGCAGAACCGTGCGCACTCTATCGCTCGCGATCGAACGAGCGTCATCGGGGTCGTGTCTGTAGCTCGTGAAGGCGTCGGTGCGACGATCCCACTTCGCCACGCCGGAATCGTTCAGGGCGATCCAGAGATTCCCATGCACGTCCTCGACGATTTGCCAAACGTAGTTGCCGGGCAGCGATCCGCTGGCGGTGCGCGAGCGCGCGTACCGATGGAGGTCGCGGCCGTCGTAGCGCACGAGCCCGTCTTCGGTGCCTAGCCACACGAAGCCCTGCGAGTCTTGCAGGGTCGTCATGACGGTTGCCTGGGGCAGCCCGTCCTCGAGCGTAAGATGGTCGAGAACGAGCGCCGGGGCGTCCGCCTGCGCAGCCGACGCCCGGAGTATCGCGAGCATTCCTAAGGCAAGATGCGAGCGCCATGCGGCGCTCGATCGTTCGATCGATCTCACGAGTGAAGTCTCTGCGAGCCGTGGTTCGTCCGGCGTTGATCCGCGTCGGAATCCGGAGAAAGTCCCGGATTTCTCCGCGCGGAATTGCGTCACACTCGGCTACTCGTTGGGCACCCAGGTCGCAATCGAGGCCGGCTTCGAAAGCGGGATGTACGACGCGGGCGCATTCCACCAGCTCAGGCTTCGGCTCCAGGTGTATCCGCGGCTCCACGTGTAGCCGCGCGACCAGGTGTACCCGCGGCTCCACGTATAGCCGCGGCTCCACGTGTAACCCCGGCTCCACGTATAGCCGTCGCTCCACGCGAAGCCTTCGCCCCACGGATAGCCGCGCGACCAGGTGTAGCCGTCCGAATCGAGCGGGTCGCCCCACGTCGTGCCGCCCATGTCCATGATGTAGTACTGGCCGTTCTCCTCGTTCGCGGGGCCGCCGAAGTGCTTCGTGCCCGCGAGATCGGCGCTCACGTCGAGGCCGCGGTTGGCGCAATCCCTCGCCGAGCTGTTGACCGCGTCGAGCGCGTTGACGAGGCCCGCGCCTTGCTGGAACACGCTGTACGCGAGCTTGCCGTTCGTCTTCACGGCGGGTCGCGCGGCCGCCATCAGCCGGCACTTCACGTTATCGGGCGTCAGCGTAGGCTCGTCCTGCAGCATCAGCGCGACGACGCCCGACGTCACGGCCGCGGCCTGCGACGTCCCCGACATCGTGAAGAGCTGCTGAGTCGCTTGTACTGAGGACGGGTCGAGATAAGCGAGGAAGCTGCTGCTCGACATCGACGCCTTGATGTGGCCGCCCGGCGAGACGAGCTCCGGCTTCACGAAGCCCTCGTACGTCGGACCCGTCGAGGAGAACGACGCGAGCTTGTCGTCCAAATAGTTGTACGGCGTGTTGCTGTCCGTCAGCGCGCCGACGGTGATCACGTAGGGCACGTTGCCCGGCACGTTCACGGTCATCGGGTCCGGGCCGTCGTTGCCGGCCGACGCGACGACGACGATGCCGGCGCGCCACGCGGCCATCACCGCTTGGTTCAGCGGATCGTCCCAGTAGAACGATTGCGGCGCGGCGCCGAAGGACAAATTCAGCACGCGGATGTTGTATCGCGTACGGTTCTGCACGATCCAGTTGAGGCCCGCGATGACGTCGACGTAGCGGCCGGCGCCGGTGCCGTCGAAGGCACGCACGGCGACGACGTTCGCCTGCGGCGCGATGCCCTGATACGCGCCGTTCAAGGCCTGTGCGCCGCTCGCGGCGATCGAAGTCACGTGCGTGCCGTGGCCGTACGGATCGCCGGTGACGGGACCGCGGCCCCCGTACGTGACGTCCACCGAGGTGACGATGCGGTTGCCGTAGAACTGAAACGTGTCGCGCCAGAGCCCCGTGTCGAGCACGGCGATCGTGACGCCGCGGCCCGTGATCCCGCGGCAATGCAGCTTGTCCGCGCCGATCATAGCCGGATAGTTCGTCTCGTAAACCAACGGCAGCGTCGCGAGGTTCGTGCTGTCTTGCACGGCCTGCAAAGTGCCGACGAGCGGATCGGTCACGGTGCTCACGAGGGAGTTGCACGCGACCGTCGAGACGACCGGCGAAAGGATCGTCTGCGTGGTCTGAACCAGCGTAGTCCCCGCGAGCGTCGAGTTGACGTCGTTGACGAGATCCGTGAGCCCGCCGAGCAACGTGCCGCGCGTCCGCACCTCGCGATCGTCGTAGACCCGGACCTGCGTGTCCTCGAGCAACCGTGCCAGCTGCGCCCGAGTCAGGCGAACGGCGACGGCCTGGATGATGTCGAGGTCGCGCTCGGGCTCGGCGCCTACTCCGCGGACATGAGTGCGGGCGGCGTCGAGTGACGCGCTCTGCACGATATAGGTGGCTTCTTCTTCCGCATATGCCGTCGCAGCGGCCAATGCAGCGAGGAGCCCGGGCAGGAACCGAGACGTCCGTATCACGCGGTTCATCGTTTTTCTCGTGGCTATCCGACGCGCGCATTGGAACGCGGCGGCCCCCCGAACGGCGCTGCTCGATCCGACGCACGGCCGGCGAATTTTTGTGACGCGCGTCACATAAGGGCGAGTGTCAAATGTGCGGCGCGTTGCGCCGCCGCCGCTTATGTCGCGCCGCTCGCCCTATCGAGACCGTGCGGCGGGCGGCAGTGCGGCAACGCTCGGAGTCGAGTCGCCGTACAGGTCGCCGAGTCCGAACCGGCAGCCCAGCTCGAGGAGCACCTTGCGCTGCGCGTCGTCGTCGACGCCGGTCGCGATCGGCGTCAGCTCGAGGGCGGTTGCCATCGCGATGCCGGCTCGGCACACGGTGCGCGCGACGGCGTCGCTGCCGAGCGCTTGCACCCACGCGCGATCGAGCTGCAGCCCCCACACGGGCGCGCGCGCCAGCGCGGCGAGCGAGCTGACGTCTCGGCCGACCTCGTCGACGACGAACTGCACGCCGAGCCGCTCGAGCGACCGGAAATCGGCAGGATCGCGCGCGACGAGGAGCTTCTCCGCGATCCGCAGCTCGAGGCGCTGCGGCGGCAATCCGCTCTCGGCGAGGAACCCGTGCATGTCCGCGACGAAGTCCTCGTGCAGCACGTGATCGCGCAGCGCGCCGAGGGAGATGCGGACGTCCGATTTAGCGTCCACGGCGAGCTCAGCGAAGTCGCGCGGCAACTGCTCCAGCACGCAGCGAGACAGGCTCGTTGCCAGCCCGGTCGCTTGCGCGATGCGCAGAAACTCGGCGGGCCGGATCTCGCCGCGCAGCGGATGCTTCCAGCGGACGTAGCCGACCCACGCGACGAGGCGCCCGGTCTGCAAGTCGTGCCGCCCGATATAGCGCAAGCGAATCCCGCCGTTCGCAATCGCATCCCGGAGCTCGCGCGCGATGTCGACGCGAGCGAGCGATTTCAGCTCCATGGTGTCGCTAAAGAAAAAAACGTCGCGCGAGACGGCGCGGCGCGCCTCGGCGGAAGCCGCGCGCGCGTGGTCCAGCAGGACGCGCGGGCTCGAGGCATCCACGCCGAGGACGCTGACTCCGGCGTAGGGCGTGAGGCGAAACTCGGCGTCGCCGACGACGACGGCCTCGCGAAGGGCGGCGCAAACGCTTGCAACGGTCTCTTCGATGACGGCGCGGTCGCCGGACTCGACGACAATCGCGAGCAGGTTCTCGCCGAGCTGCCCCAGATACCAATCCGGCGCCTCGTCGACGCCGCGCACGGGGAGCCGGGATAGCGCTGTGCTCATGATCAGCTCGGAAATCCTCGTCGCTATGATCTGAGCGATGTCCGCGATCTCCTCGATGTAGAGCACGGCGACGGCGACGGGCCGCTCGCGCAGCGTCGCGACCGAGGTGGATTCCTTGAAGCGACGCAGGAATCCGCGCCGATCGAGCTGGAGTTTTCGCTGCTCGCCCGTCTGGTCGAGAGTGCTGTCGCCGTCCGCTGCTCGCAGCGACGGACGAATGACGCAGAGCGCGCGGTCCGCGCCTTGCGGATGCACGCGGATCTCATACTCCTTCTCGCGCTCGCGAAACTGAGATTCGACGGGCGCGCGTTCCGCGATGGCTTTACGAATGAGCTGCCGCACGAGCGCGGCGGTCGACTCGGACCACTGGGGCTCGAGCACGCCCGCGCCCGAGGCCCGGACCCCAAGCTCGACCACGCTCTTGCCGCCGGCGTGCGCGACGAGGCTGCCGTCTCGTCGCATGAGCAGCAGCAGATCGGGCAGTGCGTCGAAAAGCTCGGACGTCGCCATGGCCCCAACTGTAGCGAGCGGGGCAAGCCGAAACATAGACGCACGTCTTGCCGCCGCTGCGCGGGACACGCGGCAATGCTGCAATCCGGTGGGGATGTAGTGGCCTCAAGTCCACTGGCCGATCGCGAGTTGCGGGAACTACGATCTAGCCCGGAGCGCTACTCGGCGGATACGTTTTCGGTCCACTCACATCAACGGTAGGAAGTGGCGCGCGGCGGCGACCAACCGTGGAGAAAGTCGATGATGGCTTACGACACGGTATTCTCGATCCGCCGCCTCTGGATGATCTTTGCGGCCAGCATGGTCGTGATGTTCGGCACGCTGCTCTACTTCGGCGGCCAGATCTACCACGCGGCGCCGCCGATTCCGGCTGCGGTGAGAGCCGCCGCCGGGCAAACGCTGTTCACGCGCGCGGACATCGAGCGCGGGCAAAACGTCTGGCAATCGATCGGCGGCATGCAGCAAGGGTCCATCTGGGGTCACGGCAGCTACGTCGCGCCGGATTGGTCGGCGGACTGGCTGCACCGGGAGGCCGTCGCGCTGCTCGACTTGCTCGCGCGCAACGACGGCGCAGCGAGCTACGCCGCGCTTGCGGCGCCGGAGCAGGCGCGGATCCGCGCGATTCTGACGCAGGCGATGCGAACGAACACCTACGATGCCGCGACGCAGGTCGTCACCGTCGGCGACGACCGGGCGCGCGCAATCGCAGCCGTCGCTCTGCACTATTCCGCGCTGTTTCAGGACGGCTCCGCCGAGGCTCGCGCGCTGCGAGAGCAGTACGCATTTCCGATCGACGCTGTGCTGTCAGCGGACGAAGCTGCCGCGCTGAACGCCTTCTTCTTTTGGACGGCGTGGGCGGCGAGCACCGAGCGGCCGGGACAGTCGATCACCTACACGAGCAACTGGCCGCACGAGCCGCTCGTCGGCAACACGCCGACGGGCGCGGTATTCATGTGGACGTTCATCTCGATCTTCGTGCTGCTCGCGGGTATCGGCACGCTCGTCTGGTACTACGCGAAGGAATTCGACCTCTGGCGCCGCGACGGCGAGCCCGAGTCGGGCTTCGCGCGCCAGGACTTCATGAAGGCAATTGCCGTGACGCCGTCGATGCGCGCGACGTCGTGGTACTTCATGATCGTGACGCTGCTGTTCGCCGCGCAGGTCGTGCTCGGCGTCGTGACGGCGCATTACGCCGTCGAGGGACAGGGCCTCTACGGCCTGCCGCTGTCGGAATACTTCCCGTATTCCGTGACTCGCACGTGGCATACGCAGCTCGCCGTGCTCTGGATCGCGGCGGCGTGGCTCGCGACGGGCCTCTACGTCGCGCCGATGCTCGGCGGCCGCGAGCCGAAGCTGCAGGCGGCGGGCGTGTGGTTCTTGCTGGTGAGCCTCGTCGTCATCGTGGCCGGCTCGTTCGCCGGCGAGTGGCTCGCGATCAACCGGCTGATCGGCGACGCCGCACGTAATTTTTGGTTCGGGCATCAAGGCTACGAGTACGTCGACCTCGGCCGTTTCTGGCAGATCTATCTTTTCGTGGGCCTCTTGCTCTGGGTCGTGCTCGTGCTGCGCGGGCTGAAGCCTGCGCTTAGCAGTAGGCAAAGCCGCTCGTTGCTGTTCCTCGTCGTCGTCGCGACGGTCGCGATCGGGCTCCTCTTCGGCGCCGGTCTCTTGTACGGCCGCAACACGCACATCTCGATCATGGAGTACTGGCGCTGGTGGGTCGTGCACCTATGGGTCGAGGGCGTGTTCGAGGTGTTCGCGACCGCCATCGTCTCCGCGTTGCTCGTGCGCATGGGGCTCGTGCGAACCTCGGTCGCCACGACGTCGGTGCTCGTGGCGACGATCATTTTTCTCGGCGGCGGCGTGCTCGGCACGTTCCATCATCTCTACTGGAGCGGAACGCCGGTCGGCGTG
>Ga0134127_10002698_pt1 | contig 12745 bp, 13 predicted proteins | sample KB31753_FD_96459 | JGI IMG/M metagenome (GOLD analysis project Ga0134127, IMG submission 96459) | Terrestrial soil microbial communities with excess Nitrogen fertilizer from Kellogg Biological Station, Michigan, USA - KB3-175-3 | ecosystem: Environmental > Terrestrial > Soil > Unclassified ...
AGTGGAGCCCGACGACCCCAGCATCGATCAAGCGATCGCGATGATGCGCAAGGGCTCGGCGCCGCCAGCGCCCAGCGCGACCGTCGATTCACCTACCGTCGCCTCATCTACCGTCGCCTCATCGGCGCTCGACGAGACGCGAGTCTTCGCCGGATTGGAAGGCGCGAACGAAGGGTTGTTGCTCATCGACGGCGCCGGTCGAGTGCTCGGGGGAGCATTGAAGGACGGCGGCGGCACGGACGTCACCGATGCCGTCGCCGCCTATCTCGCGGGCGTGTCCCAGGAAGCCGCCCGGACCGCAAAGTTGCTGGGACTGGGTGCGTGGAATGGACTCTCGGCGGAAGGGCAGCAGGGCAATGTGCATCTCGCCCATCCGACGCCCGACGCGCTGCTCCTGGTGGTGCGGGAGCGCGGGATGCCGCTGGGCCGGCTCTCGATCCTGGCGCAGCGGGCCACGGCGATGGCGCGCCGCTGGCTGGAGCAACACGGATGAGCGCCGCGCTCGATCTGATCACGCGCGTGCGTGGCGTGCGCGGCGCGATGCTGGTCTCGGCGGAGGACGGACTCGTCATCGCCGAGCAGCTCATGGAGGGGATCAAGGGCCCCGCGGTCGCCGCGCTGGCCGCGAGCCTCGCCGGAAAGCTGCGGCGCGCCATGGGTGCCGCCGGCACGGGAACGAGCGTGTTCTGGCATCTTCAGGCGGAGCAGGGCGCGCTGCTGGTCGTCCCGGGGGGCGGCGGAAACTCCGAAGGAGGAATCCTGGTCGTCGCGGTCGCGGAACCGGACGTGAACATCGGCCTCGTGCGGCTCGAGCTGCTCCGCGCGGCGGCGGCGGTCATCTGAGTCCGCTGACGCGCGCCGTCGAGGGCTGGACGCTCCAGCCGCTCACCGACTTCGTCCGCGAGTCGTCGGTGCGGCTGGTGCTCGTCCTGACGCCGGCGGGGCAGGTGCTCGCGCAGTCCGGGTTCTCGCGCGCGGTGGATGTGATGTCGGCCGCGGCACTCGCCGCCGCGATCGTCGCATCCACGGCGGAGCTCGCGCGCCAGCTCAAGCAACCGCCCTTTGCCGCGCTCAGCCACCAGGGTCCGAAGCACGGCTTCTTCCTCGCGACGTTCGTGACCGAGCGCGGCACGCTCGCGGTGCTCGCCGTCTACGATCTCGATGTTTCATCGCTCGGCCTGGTGCAGTTATTCTATGAGCAACTTGCGGCCGAGTTGAAGGCGGCGAGTCCCAAGGGCGCGGTCCAGAAACAGGTGCTGGCGGCGGATTTCGAGCGCGAGCTGACCGACAGTCTCAACACGTTGTTCGGGAGATAGCCCGTGTCCCTGGTCAACTTCACGACCCGTGAGATCACGTGCAAAATCGTCTACTACGGACCGGGACGGTCCGGCAAGACGACGAATCTCCATTACGTCTACGGTCGCGTGCCGGAGACGCGGCGCGGGCGCATGGTGTCGCTCGCCACGCAGACCGACCGCACCCTGTTCTTCGATTTCCTGCCGATCGATCTGGGCCAGATCTCCGGCTTCTCGACGCGGTTCCAGCTCTACACGGTGCCGGGCCAGGTCTATTACAACGCGACGCGACGGCTCGTGCTCCAGGGCGCGGACGGCGTCGTCTTCGTGGGCGACAGCCAGGCGCGCCAGCTCGATGAGAACATCGAAAGTCTGCAGAATCTGCAGAGCAACCTGCTCGAGCACGGCGTCGACGTGCGCGCCGTGCCGCTCGTCATGCAATACAACAAGCAGGACCTGCCGCCCGAGCTGATCCTCACGCCGCCCGAATTGGATGACGCGCTCAACTTCCGGAGTGTGCCGAGTTTCCCGGCCGACGCCCTGCACGGCACAGGCGTGTTCGAAACGCTGAAGTCGATCTCGGAGCTGGTGCTGAAGAAGCTGGCGACTGGGAGTCCCACGACATGACCACCAGCCTGAACCCGCGCTTCACCTTCGAGACCTTCGTCGTGGGCGCGGCCAACCGGCTCGCGGTCACCGCCGGCCGCACCGTGGCCGAGAATCCCGGGTCGGCCTACAACCCGCTCTTCATCTATAGTAGCTCGGGACTCGGGAAGACCCACGTCCTCATGGCCATCGGGCAGGCGGTCAAGGCGATCGCCGCGCAGCTCAACATCGAGTACCTGACCCTGGACGAATACGTCGAGGCATTCCACGCCGCGATCGCCGCCGGGCAGGGCGATGCGTTCCGGCGCCGTTTTCAGAACGTGGATGTGCTGCTCGTGGACGACGTGCAGTTCCTCACCAACCGCAAAGAGATGCAGGCCGAGCTGCTGCGGCTCACCGAAGCGCTGCAGCAGGCCGGTCATCAAATCGTGCTCGCGAGCGATCGTCCGCCCGCGGAGATCGCGGATCTCGACGAGCGTCTGATTTCGCGCTTCTCGGGTGGCCTGGTCGTCGACATGGGCATCCCGGAGTACGAGACGCGCGTCGCGATTCTGCGTCGCAAGGCGGAAGAGCGGGGACAGAATTTCCAGCCCGGCGTGCTCGAAGCCGTCGGGAAGGTCGAATTCCCCAACGTCCGCGAGCTGATGGGCGCGTTGAATCGCCTGATCGCGTACCAGGCTGTGAACGATGTTCCGCTTAATGAAGAAGCAGTCCGCAAGGTGTTGGGCATTCCGACCGTCGATTCATCTACCGCCGCTTCATCGACCGTCGCCTCACCGACCGCCGCCTCACCCGACGAGTTTTCCCAGTTCTTGACCGATGTCACCGCGACCGTCGGCAAAGCCGTCGAAGCGTGGCGCGCCCGCGTCGCCGAGGCGGTCATGCGCTGGGAAGGGGAGGGCTATCGCACCGGCCGGCTCGAAAAGTTGCTGCACCAGGACACGCCGGCCGCCGTGGACGAGGTGATCACGGCCTACGTCCAGGATGTCGAGCGCTTGAAGGCGCTCGAGGCCGAGGTGGCCGTGCTGGATCCGCAGGCCGCGGGCGACAAGGTGTTCCGCGATCCCGACGAGATGGACGCCGCGGAAGCCGCCGCCGCGAAAGTGCGCGACGGCGCGGCGCCGCCGCCGGCCCCCTCCGCCGCGTTCGCGCTCGACGGGTTCTACGCCGGCGCGTCGAACGAAATCGCCCTGAACGCGGCGCGCGAGGTGATCGCCAAACCGGGCAAGAAATACAATCCGCTGGTGCTGGTCGGCAAAGGCGGCCTCGGCAAGACCCACTTGCTCAACGCGATCGGGCTCGAGCTCGCGAAAAAGAAAAACGCCGTCGTCGCCTGTCTCTCGACGCAGCAGTTCGTGGATGAGCTGATTGCCGCGATCGATGGCAATCGCGTGGACTGGTGGCGCGCGCGCTATCGCCGGGCCACGGCGTTCCTGCTCGACGACATTCAGCTGCTCGGCGGGAAAGAACGGACCCAGGAAGAGCTGTTCAACCTGTTCAACCAGTTCCTCGACGCCGATCGCCAGCTCGTGTTCACCGCGCCGGCGCATCCGAACACGCTCGAGGGGCTGGAAGAGCGGATCGTGTCGCGGCTCGAGGGCGGCCTGGTGGCCGAAATCCAGGAGCCGGACAAGGACCTGAAGCGGTCGGCGCTCGAGCGCTTGCTCAAGAGTCAACGCGTGAGCGCCGACGGGGCGCTGCTCGATTATCTCGTCGATCGCCCGGTCGAGTCGGTGCGCACCCTCGGGGCGCTGGTCCAGCGCGTGACCGAGGCGGCGGCGGCGCAGGACGCCGCCGTCAGCGCGGGACTCGCGCGCGAAGTGCTCGAGGGCCCGCCCGCGCCGCGTCCCACGAAGGGACTGCGCACCAGCGGCATCGTCGTGTCGAGTGCCGGGGGCGTGCGCAGCCGCGAGAAGATGGTGTGGGACTGGCCCGCGGCCGCTGACCGCGTAATCGAGGAGCTCCGCTAATGGCGATCAAAGGCTCGCTCAAGGAAGCTTCGCTCCCGGACGTGTTGCAGCTGCTCGCGCTGGGGCAGAAGACCGGCTGCCTTTCGATCGCCGACCGCTCGAACTTCGGCTACATCTACTTCGACAGAGGGCGGATTGCCTACGCCTCGATCGTCAACCGGCGCGACCGCCTGGGCGACATTCTCGTCAAGCACGAGAAGATCACGCAGGAGCAGCTCGACGCCGCGATCCACCGCCAGGCCAAGGAGCGCGACAAGAAGCTCGGCGAGATCCTCGTCAACCAGAGCGTGCTGTCGCAGCAGGAGCTCGAGCGCTACATGCGCATGCAGATCGAGGAATCGGTCTACTACCTGTTCACCTGGACGCAGGGCACGTTCAACTTCGAGGCCGATGTCCGGCCCGAGCAGCAGGACTTTCTCGTCTCGATCAACCCCGAATCGCTGCTGCTCGAAGGGGCGCGCCGCGTCGACGAGTGGGGCCTGATCGAGAAAAAGATTCCCTCGTTCGACTTGATCTTCCTCGTGGACCGCGATCGCCTCGCCATCAGCGACGCCAAGCTCACCGACGTGCAGGAGCGGCTGCTCTCGCTCCTCGACGGCTCGCGCGATGTCAATGGGGTGATGGAAGACTCGGGGCTGGGGGAATTCGAAGTCGGGAAGGCGCTCTATGGCCTGGTGACGGCGGGATTCCTCCATCGCGCCGGCCGCACCGCCAGTGCCGAAGATGCGAAGATGACCGACGCGCGCGTCGAAGAGCATCGCAATCTCGGCATCGCCTTCTATAAGACCGGGATGTTGGACGAAGCGGCGCGCGAGTTTCGCCGCGTCGCCGAGCTGCGCCAGAGCGACGCAAACGCGCACTTCTTCATCGGGCTCGTCGCGTTGAAGCAGGCGCGCTGGCGCGAAGCGATGGAAGCGCTGCGGCTCGCCGCCGAGCGCGGCGGCTCCCGGCCCGCGGTGCTGCACAACCTCGGCCTCGCCTACGAGCAGCTCGGCCGGCTCGACGACGCCGAAGCCGCGTACGCCGAGGCCGCGACCCGCGCCAAGACCGATCCGCGCGTGTTCATGGGCTGGGGCATCGTGGCGCTGAAACAGAACGACCATGCCGGCGCCGCGGGACGGCTCGACCGCGCCAAAGAGCTGTTCGCCGAGAGCGTGCCGCCGATCTGGTACTGGGCGCGGGCCCTGGCCGCGGCCGCGGCCGGCGATTTCGAGACGGCCGAGCAGGTCGCCGCGCAGGCCGTCGAGGCGTACCCCGAGCACGGGGTCTTGCGCAACAACCTCGCCGTGCTGCACGAGCTGGCCGGCGATCTCCCGAAGGCCGAGGAGCTGGCGCGCGCCGCGCTGCAGGACGAGCCGTCGCTGCCGCAGCTCTCCAAGAACCTCGGCGACCTCGCGTACCGGGCCTCGCGCTACGACGAAGCGTGGACCCTCTACCACCGCGCGATCGACCTCTCGCCCGAGCTGGGCGACGACGTCTACTTCAAGCTCGGCAACATCGCGTACAAGCGAAACGACCGCGACCAGGCGAGCGAGCTGTGGCGGCGCGCGCTCGAGCTGAACCCGAAGCACGAGCTCGTGAAAGCGAATCTCGAGACCTTGAGCTCGCTGTCCTGATGGCGGACGGAGATGACAAAGGTTTCGCCGCACTGACGCGCAAGATCTCGCAGGCCCGCGGCATGAGCTGTGAGTCGTACAAGGACAAATGCTTGAAGCGCCGTATCGCCGTCCGCATGCGCGCCCGCGGCATCCACACCTACGACGACTACGCCACCCTGCTGGATCGCGACGCACGCGAGTACCAGGAGCTGCTCGACGCGCTCACGATCAACGTCACCAAGTTCTTCCGCAACGCCGAGACGTGGGACGCGCTCAAGCCCTATCTCGTGACGCTCGGGAAGCGACGCCCCGAGCTGCGGGTCTGGTCCGCGGGCTGCGCGTCCGGCGAAGAGCCGTACACGATCGCGATTCTGCTGCTCGAGACGCTCGGCGAAGGTCGGGGCTTCATCGATGCGACCGACATCGACCGGCTGAGCCTCGAGCGCACGCGCCAGGCCCGCTACCCCGAGGCGGCGTTCAGCGAAATGCCGGCGGGTCTGAAGCGCCGCTACTTCCGCGACGGCCAGCCGGTCGAGCCGGTCCGCCAGCTCGTGCGCGCGCGCGCCCACGACCTGACGCGCGAGCCCCCGCCGCGACCGCCGTACGATCTGATCGTGTGCCGGAATGTGGTCATCTACTTCGAGCGCGGCGCGCAGGAGCGGCTGTTTCAGGTCTTCGTCGACGCGCTCGCCCCGGGCGGCGTGCTCCTGCTCGGGAAGGTCGAAACGCTGTTCGGCCCCGCCCGGAATCAGCTCGTGCTCGAAGATCCGCGCGAGCGGATTTACCTGAAGCCGTCGTGAAAGAAACGATCGTCAAGGTGGCGGACTGGGCGGCGGAGCGGGGCGACGGCGTGCTCGTCACACTCGGGTTGGGCTCCTGCGTCGCGATCATGCTCCATGACGCCGAGACCAGGGCGGGAGCCATGGCGCACGTGCTCCTGCCCTCGCGGAGTCTCGCGCGCGACAGCGCCAATCACGCGAAATTTCCCGAAACGGCCGTCCCGTTCCTGGTCGAGCGCCTGACGCGGCTGGGCGCCGACCCGCGGCGTCTCGTCGCCAAGCTCGCGGGCGGCGCGTCGATGTTCAGCCAGCTCGTCACGCCCGGCACGATTCAAATGGGCGAGCGCAACGTGCTCGCGGCGCGCAGCGTGCTCCGCGCCGCGGGCATCCCGATTCTGCGCGAGTCGGTGGGCGGCGAGCGGGGACGCAGCATCCGCTTCCACGTGTGCGACGGCCGCGTCGAGATCCGCTCCGTGGGCGCGGACCTGCATGTCATCTGAGCGCCCGAGCGTCCTCGTGGTCGACGACAGCGCTCTCATGCGTCGCGTGCTGGTCGACGTCCTCGGCGCGGAGTTTCACGTCGTGGCGACGGCGCGCGACGGCCTGGACGCCCTGCGGAAGGTGCATCAGTACCAACCGGACGCCGTCACGCTGGATCTCGAGATGCCGCAGCTCGATGGCCTGGGCGCGATCGGCTACATCATGTCCGAGTCACCGCGGCCGATTGTGGTCGTCAGCGCGCATGCGGGACCGGGCACCCAGGCGGCGATCCGCGCGCTCGAGCTGGGCGCCGTGGAGATCGTCGCGAAACCGCCGCCGCCCGCCGAGGGGGTTTCAGGCCATTCGCGCGCGGCGCTCGAAGCACTCGCACCCCAGCTCATCGCCGCGGTGCGCCGCGCGCTCGCGGCCGATGTGTCGCATGTCAAAGTCCTGGCGCGGCCGCCGGCGCCCGTGCTGCATCCGCCCGAGCTCGCGCTGCGCGGCCGCGCGACGCTCGCCGTCGGCATCGCCGCATCCACGGGCGGGCCGCGCGCGCTCGCCGATTTGTTGCCGCGCTTGCCGACCGGGCGCGGCGCCGCGGTGCTCATCGTGCAGCACATGCCGCCCAAGTTCACGCGCAGTCTCGCGGAGCGACTCGATTCGATGAGCGCGTTGCGCGTGGTCGAAGCAGCCGACGGCGCGCCCGTGGTCGCCGACACGGCATACGTAGCGCCCGGCGATTATCATATGCGGGTGCGGTCCGCTTCCGATGGCCCGGTCATCGCGCTCGACCAGTCCGAGTCGATTCACGGCGTGCGTCCCGCGGCCGATCCGCTGTTTCGCTCGCTGGCGGAGGTCTACGGCCGCCGGGGCGTGGGCGTCGTGCTGACCGGGATGGGACGCGACGGGGCCGACGGGTTGCGCGCGATGCGCGATGCCGGCGCGACCGGCATCGCCCAGGACAAGGAAACCTCGATCATTCCCGGGATGCCGAACGCCGCGGTGCAGGCGGGCGGCGTGGATGTCGTCCTGCCTCTGGGACAAATCGCGGATCGAGTGACGGCGGAATTGCGGAAGAGAGATCCGCGATGATGACTCGACACGCTTCATGAAGGGGTACCTCCTCGTCCGATCCGCAGGCAAACCCTACGGCTTGCCCGTCTCGCGCGTGCTGGAAGTCGGTGACGCCACCGAGGTGCTCAGCATCCCCAGCAAAGTGCGCTCGGTGCGCGGCCTCACCCCGCTGCGCGGGCGCCTCGTGCCGCTGGTGCATCTGGCCGCGTTCCTGAGCGGCGGCGACGTCCCGCTCGCCGCAGGCAACGCGGTGCGCACCGTCGTGCTCGTCGAGCTCGGCACGGGCGGGAAGCAGGTCGCGTTCGAAGTCGACGACGTCGATGCCGTCGTGCGGGAGCAGCCGCTGCCGGTGCCGCGCGGCCAGGCGTTGCCGTGGGCGTCCGGAGTCGCCGAGCAGCCCGATGGACTCGTGCCGATTCTCGATCTCGACGCGCTGGGAGACCGCATTTGACGACGACGACCAGCGGCGACGACGTCCAGCTCGTCACCTTCAAGCTGGGCGGGCAGGATTTCGCCTTCAATATCTTTCAGGTCGAGCGCATTCTGCGCTACGAAGCGCCGGCGCCGCTGCCGAAAGCGCCCGCGTTTCTCGAGGGCGTGCTGCAGTACCAGGGAGCGGCGATTCCGCTGGTCGATCTCCGCAAACGGCTCAATGCCGCCGCGCCGCTGCGGGAGGATACGCGCACGGTCATCCTCGAATTCGAGGGCGGCAAGATCGGCGTCATCGTGGACGCCGTAACCGAGGTGCTGCAGGTCGCCGCGCAGGCGGTGACCCCGCCGCCGGCGATCGTGAAAGGCCTCGCGGCCGAGTACATCGCCGGGCTCGTGGTCCAGAACGGCCGGACGATCGTGGTCCTGAACACCAACAAGCTGCTGAATGCGAAGGAAAAACTCGCCCTGCAGGAAGTCTCATGACGGACGCGACGACCCCGCTGGCGGCCCTGCGTCGCGAATACGATGCGATCGCCCGGCAGCTCGAAGGCGCGCCCGGCGCCGCCGAGCGCGAAGCCGCCAAGCGCGAGATCATCGCGTTCTTCAAGAAGGTAGACGGCATGCTGGGCGAGCTGGGCCTGCTCAAGGAAGACATTCGCCAGCTCGTCGACAAATACAAACAGCTCAACGCCGACACCAAGCAGGCGCCCGAGTTCACGGGACAACGGCCCGTGGTGCATGCCGATCACATCGGCGCGACCACGTTCATCGAGAAAGGCTGGAGCCTGATCTCGCTCGGCGATCACGCCGGCGCGATTCAGGCGCTCACCAAGGCGCTGCAGCTCTCCCCGGGCGAGACCCAGGCCGAATCGCTGCTCGGGTGGGCGCAGATGCTGCACGAGGACTACGACGACGCGCTCGGCACATTCCAAAAAGTCTTGATGAAAGAGCCGGCCAACTCGCTCGCGCGCATCAACGTCGGCTACATCTGCCTGAAGAAGCGCATCTTCGGCGAAGCGATCGAGCATCTGTCCAAAGCGATCCGGCTCGACAACGACAAGAAGGCGACGCTGTACGCCCACTTCTATCTCGGGCTCGTCTACCTGCAGCGCGAGATGTACGAAGATGCGGAAACATTTTTCGAGAAGACGATCAAGCTGGGACCAAACCTGATCGAAGCGTATTACGAGCTGGGCCGCGCGCGCTGGCTCGCGGGCGATCAGGACAAAGCCAAATCGACCTGGGCAGACGGCTTCAAGGCGAACAAGTTCAATCCCTGGGGCAAGAAATGTCAGGAAATGCTCGAGCTCGTCGCTAAGGGCGGGGAGCCACCGCGAGACTAGCCCTCATCGCCCTGCTGTTGCAGGGTGCCGCTCCGAGTGCGACGCAGGTCGGTCGCGTGACGGCGGTCGCGTGGCCGGGACAGGAAGCGTTGGCGGTGGCGATCGCGGAGACGGCCGATCGCGCGCGCGATTTTCCCGGGATCGGCGAGCTGCCCGATCGTCCAATCCGCATCATCCTCGCTCCCTCACGCGCGACGTACGACTCGCTCACCCGCGGCCGTCTCCCACACTGGAGTGAAGGCGCGGCATTCCCGGACGCGGGAACAATCGTCTTACTGTCCGACCGTCCGACGGTCCGACCGTCCAACGCCCTCCGTCACGAGCTCGCCCATCTCGCGCTGCGCTGGCGGGTCGGCCGGCGCGCGCCGCTGTGGTTCGAGGAGGGGTACGCGGCGGTGGCGGCGCGGGAATGGGACCGGCTGGATGCGCTGGCGCTCAATTGGGAGCTCGCGCGCGGCATGCGGATGAATCTGGACGACGTCGATCGCGCGCTGCGTGGCGCGCGGGGTGACGCGGAGGCGGGCTATGCGCTCGCGACCACGGCCGTGCTGTTGCTCCAGCGCTGGGGCGGGGAACGCGGGCTCGAGCCGCTGCTGACCAACCTGGCCGGCGCGGAGTCGTTCGACGCCGCGCTGCGGGCGACCTACCACGTCACCGAGGGTGATTTCGAGCTGCGCTGGCAGAAGGACATCGGCTCGCGCTACGGCTGGTTTTCCTGGGCCACCGCGATGGGGTTTTTCTGGCTGGCGATCGGGAGCTTGCTGGTCGCGCTGGTCATGCTCCGCCGCCGGCGCGACCGCGCCAAGCGCCTGGCCCTCGAGGCTCAACTGCTTGACGAGCTTGGAATTAACGAATAGACTCACGGGCTTATGGCGGACCAAACTCTCTCTCGTTCGCGCTTGCGATTCGGGCCCAAAAACTATGTCGTTCTCGGCGGTGCGCTCTTATCTCTCGCGGTAGGGTATTGGTTGTTATCGCGTGGAGATACGACGCTCGCGCCGGTGCTGCTCGTCCTCGGCTACTGTGTGCTGTTCCCGGTAGGCCTGGCCCTTTAGCGCCCTCGCGTCCCCGCTCGCCAAGATGAAACGGGCGAATAGCTCAGCGGTTCAGAGCGCCTGCCTTACACGCAGGATGTCGGGGGTTCGAATCCCTCTTCGCCCATTGGTGTAACAGCCCGTAACGGAGGAATCAAGACGGTGAGAGCACTTCAGTTGGTCGTTGCTCTGATGCTTGGTGTTGCCTCGACGGCCGCCGCACAGCTCGCGGCGCCGGCACCGCCGAGTCAGAGACTTCTGATCCTGCCGTTCCAGGCAGCGTCCGCGGACTCGGCCGGCAGCATCGCGCTGGCGGATGCCGTGCGTGATCGCATCACGGGTCTGGCCAAGAACAAGGTACTCGTCGTGCCAAAGGCGAAGCTGTGCGAAGCGCTCAAGGCTTCCGGCTTCCCGTGCGACGGACTGCTCGACGATCAGCAGGCGAAGCAGCTCGCGCGCTTCCTCCAGGTCCACGCCTACATGACCGGCACCTACGCCAAGAAGGGCACCACCCCTGAGGCGGACGTGCACGTCGTCGATATCGCGAGCTCGGGGATGGCGGGCGCGTTCAAAGTTTCCGACGCGAATCCCGGGACGACCGCCGCGCTCGCCGAAATGATCGCGCAGAAGACCGTGGCGATCGTGCGTATCAGCGAGCCCATCCGGAACTGCAAAGAAGAACGCGGGCAGCAGCGGTTCGCGCGCGCGCGTGCCGAAGCCAACAAGGCGCTGGCGCAGGATTCGAACTCGACGGGAGCCTGGTTGTGCATCGCGACGATCTTTGAAGCGCAGCGCATGCCGATCGACAGCGTGATCCACGCGTCGCAGAACGCGCTGCGCGGCGACTCGTGCAACGCCACCGCGTGGGAAAACATCGCGCGCGGTTATCAGCAGAAGGGCGACACGGCGAAGATGGTGGACTCGTTCATCTCGCAGCTGTGCGCCGAGCCGCGCAACGTCGGGAAGTATCTCGGCATCGCCCAGCTGCTTCGCCAGCAGAAGAACTTCCCCAAGGCGATCGAGGTGCTCGATCGAGGTCTCGCGGTCATGCCGGGCGAGCAGCAGTTGCTCGACTTGAAGCTCACGATCTGCAACGAATCCGGGGACTTCAAGTGCTCGGCCCGGGTGTTCCTCGAGAAGCTCAATCACGACACGACTCTGGCTTCCGACACGACATTCTTGAAGCCGGGGATTGGAGCCGCGCAGCAGGCGACTGATACGGCGGCGATCCTCGCGTTCACGGCTGCGGCAACACGGCACTACCCGAACAACCTCAGCTTCACGAAGGCACGCGCCGGCGCGTTTGAAATGGCCGGCAGTACCGACTCTGCCCTGTTCTACTATAAGAAGGCGCTGGCCGCCGATCCGAACGACGTCGGGACGAGTTTGTCGATTGCGAAGCTGTTGATCGATCGCGCGGTATGGGATACGGCGGCGTTCAACCGAATTCCCAAATCAGACACCGCGGCGCAGCGCCGCGCTCGTGAACCGTTTGCCCTGAAGGTCGATTCGGCGCGTCCCTATCTGCGTCCGGGACTGAACTCGGCGGATTCGACGCAGAAGCTGGCGGCGTCGGTCATCATGCTCACGGGCGGCTCGAAGCTCGCGCAGGCGGGCGCCTACGGCAGTGCGTACCCCTGGCTCGATACGCTGCTCACGGTCCTCACGCCCCGGACGAACGCTGACACGCTCGGACCAAAGCATCAGGTCCGGGTGAATGCCTCCTTCTGGTACGGGCTGTCGTCGGTGTTGACGCTGAACGCGCCATACCAGGAGATGACCAAGGTGAAGGGCGCGGCGCGCTGTCCTGCCGCGCGAGCGGTGTTCGACCGGCTGACGCGGACGAAGGCCGCGCTGAACTTGGGTCGCCGCGTGCATCCGCCCACCGCCGATCAGATGCTTGGATTCGTGCGGCAGTACGAGGCGGCGAAGCCGCAGGTACAAAAGGCGTACAAGTGCAGTCCGCCGCTGTAACCGCCGTTGAATTGACCTGAGCCCCGGTCTATATTCCGCGCCTTCCTAGACGTCTGGACGTCCAGACGTCTAGGCTGGGGGCTGTAGCTCAGCTGGTTAGAGTGCCGGTCTGTCACACCGGAGGTCGCGGGTTCGAGCCCCGTCAGCCCCGCTCTTGGAC
>Ga0134127_10002699_pt1 | contig 12741 bp, 8 predicted proteins | sample KB31753_FD_96459 | JGI IMG/M metagenome (GOLD analysis project Ga0134127, IMG submission 96459) | Terrestrial soil microbial communities with excess Nitrogen fertilizer from Kellogg Biological Station, Michigan, USA - KB3-175-3 | ecosystem: Environmental > Terrestrial > Soil > Unclassified ...
AGCCGAAGACGGCGGCGATGATCGCCACGATGAAGAAGGTCAGCGCCCAACTGAGCATGGTTCACCTCCCATGAATGCCCAGGCCGACAATGCGGCCTTCATGGAGTTGATCCGAGGCGCGGGGGCGGTGTTACGGAAGGGACCGGCAGCCTATTTGCGGGAATCGTGCTCGATGGCCATTTTGCAGCGGGAGATCCGCTGGAGCAGGAAGTCCCGGAGGGGCGGGGTCTGGTCCAGATACCGGGAGTACAGCTTGAGCGCATCGGCGTGGTACTGCGTCTCCTCGAGCTTCTCCGCCCGGAGCAAATCCTTCGACATTCTCAAGGCCGCGTCGAGCTCGCGGATCCGGTCCGCGCCGGCCCCGATGCGGGCCTTTTCTAGCGCATCCGCGGCGGACTTCCAATCGCGGTCGCGAAGCGCCTCGCGGGCGCGGAGGTCCGAGACCTGGCGGACGCTCTCCTCCGCCCGGGCCATCGCCGTCTGGAACTCCTGCGATTCGCGGCCCCAGCGGGCTTCGGCGACCTTCGCCGCCTCCAGGTAATCGCCCATGCCGAGCAGCAGCGTGTACGGGGCGTGGTCGTTGGCCGGCGGCGCCTCCGAGGCCGGCGAGATTCCCGGCCGGTGGAGCACCGCGAAGAGCGCGCACGCCGCGCCGGCGAGCATGACGAGGAGCAGGACCACGGTGCGGACGCGCCACGCCCAGTCCTTCGAGCCCGCGACGGGCGCCGGCGCCGCGCCCGGCTTCGCGGCCGGACGGATCGCGACCCGCGCCTTCACCAGCGCGGCGAGCAGATCCTCGGGACTCTGGTACCGGTTGTCCGGCTTCTTCTCCAGGCACTTCTGGATGATCTCCTTCACCGGCGCGGGAATCGTGCCGGTGAGCAGTTCGAGCGCCGGAGGCGCGGAGTGGACGTGCTGGTAGACGACGAACGTGAACGACCCGTCCGACTTGAACGGAGGACGGCCCATGAGCAGCTCGTAGAGGACGACGCCGAGCGAGTAGATGTCCGAGCGGATGTCGACGGCCTTCCCCATGCCCTGCTCGGGCGAGATGTACTCCGACGTCCCCGCGATCAGCCTCGAATCCGACTTCGGGATGCGCAGGCTCTTGGCGAGGCCGAAATCCGCGACCTTGATGCTCCCGTCGGGGGTCAGCAGGATGTTGGACGGCTTGATGTCGCGGTGGACGATCCGGAACTTCCACGCGGCGGCCAGCGCGCGCGCGACGCCTTTGGCGATGTGGAGCACCTCCTCGGACGAGAAGTTCTGCTTCTCCCGCAGGCGCGTCGCGACGTCCTGCCCTTCGACGAGCTCCATCGCGTAGAACAGCCGGCCGTGCCAGGTCCCGGTGCCGAACACCTGGACCACGTTCGGATGGTTCACCTGCGCGAGCAGCTCCGCTTCCTGGCGGAACCGCTGCACGAACTCGGGGCTGGCGGTGAACACGTCGCGGATCACCTTCACCGCGACGGGCCGACCGAGCGAATGCTGGCGGGCGCGATAGAGGATGCCCATGCCGCCTTCGCCGATCACCTGATCTTCGTCGATGTCGAAATCCCCGGTGTCGTCTTCCGGCAGGCCGGCGACGTGCGAGGAGCTGCCCTGGCGGCGGCGGACGGCCTGGAGGTCCTCGAGGAACTCGTCGGGATCCTGATAGCGGTCGGAGGGCGCCTTCGCCAGGCAGCGGAGGACGACGCGCTCCAGCTCGCGCGGGATCGAGGCGCCGAGCTCGCGCGGCGACGGGGGATCGACGTGGAGCAGCTGATAGTAAAACGAGGTCGCCGAATCGTATCCGTCGAAGGGAAGCTTGCGCGTCGCGAGCTCGTAAAGCATCACGCCGATCGAGTAGAGGTCCGAGCGGACGTCGGCGGGATCCCCGGAGATCTGCTCCGGTGCGACGTAGCGGCCCTGCCACCGCGCGATCGGGACCTGGATCCATTCCGACAGCCCCTGCGCCAGGCCGACGTCGGCGACGCGCACCGCGCCGGTGGCCGAAAGGAACACGTTCGTGGGCTTGATGCCGCACGGCGCCAGGCCGGTCTTCCAGGCGGCCCGCAGGCCTCCGACGACCCCTTCGGCGACGTGGATGATCTCGTCCGTGGTGAAGCGGTGGGACTGCCCGATGCACGACGCGAGGCTTTCGCCCTGCACGAACTCCATCGCGTAGAAGACCTTCCCCTTCCACTCGCCGGAGCCGAGGATCGGCACGATGCCCTCGGCCTCGAGCGGGGCCAGGCGGTCCTTGTGGTTCTTCAGCTTGGCCAGGAGGGCCGGGGCGGCGGCCGCCGCGGCGGAGAGGACGCGGACGGCGACGCTGCGGGCGGACGATCGCTCCCGTCCCCGGTAGAGGACGCCGTGCACACCCTGACCGAGGATTTCCTTCTCAAAAATCTCAAACTCGGTCCCGTCAATGAGCAGCGGCGATTGAGTCACGAACGAATCGACCTCGACAGGAGAAAGCAGGCCCTTCCATGATAAGGGCCCCGGAAATCCAAGTCAAGGCGGCCCCGCAAGCGGCGCAAAAACGTGAATCGCGGCCCCGGAGGGCGCCGAAAACTGGCCCATAACACAATCATCGCAATCACGTCTTAGGAGATACGGACGGAAGTGTTTTGACACGCCGGCGCGCCGCTTTCCCTCGGGACCGGGGCGCCGGACGCCGGCGAAGAAGGAGCGACCCATGGGCAAAACGACGATCGTGAGAACCCGGTCGGGCGTCGTCCGCGTGAGCCAGATCCTCGGCTGCCGGGTGGAAAACGCCGCCGGGGAAAGCCTGGGCAAGATCGAAGAACTGGTGATCGACCATCTGCAGGGGCGCGTCGCCTATGCCATTTTGTCCTTCGGCGGATTCCTCGGCATCGGCAACAAGCTCTTCGCCGTCCCCCTTCCCGCCCTTTCCTATCGCCCCACGGAGGACACGTTCGTCCTCCATGTCGACAAGGAGACGCTGAAACGAGCGCCCGGGTTCGACAAGAACCAGTGGCCCAACATGAGCGACCGGGCCTGGGGGGAAGAGATCTACTCGCACTACGGCTACTCCCCGTACTGGGAGTGACCGCCGTGCCCGGAGGACCTACAGGATGTTCACCCTCAGAGACCTGATGAGCCGGAATGTGGAATGGGCGACCCCCGAAGATCCGATCAATGACGTCGCGAAGAAGATGGACGTGTTGAACGTGAGCGATCTCCCGGTCTGCGAAGGGGGACGCATCGTCGGCATCGTCACGCGCACCCGCATCGTCTCGCTCCGGAAAACCCGCGGCGCCCGGGCGAATCCGGTCCGGGCCCGCGAAGCGATGGCCCGGGACGTCACCTGCGGCGCCGAGTCGCTCGACGTCAAGGTCGCCATCCGCATCATGCGGGAGAAGAAGCTCCGCACCATGCCCGTGGTCGACTCCGCCAACCACCTGATCGGAATCTTCCAGCTCGGGATGTAAGCGCCCTAGGTGGAGGAAGCCGCGATCCTCCGGAGCAGGATCTCCGGAGCCCGCTGGTCGAGGACCTTCGCGGCGTCCCGCAGCCCCCCGACGGCCTGGATGTTCTCGTCGCCCCGGAACAGGGCGACGTCGCCGCGATCCCCCGCTCCCCCCGAACCCGCCAGAATGAGCACGCCCGGATCCGCCCGCCTCATCCTTTTGTAGAAGTGCCAGGCCGGGAGGCGGCCCGCCGTGCCCACGGCGGACAGGAGCACCGCGTCCGCATGGAACTGCTCCACCCGTTCCACCTTCCCGGACGTCATCGCCGAGGACGGCACGCGGTCGACCTCCCGGTCGAGGTCGGAGAAGACGTGCGCCGCCATCCGGCAGACCAGTTCGTCCGCGCGGCCCTCAGCCGGCACGCACGCGAGCCGCAGCCGCGGACGGGGTTCGCCGGAGCCCGAAGGAGCCGGAGGCGGCGCGCCCGGCCTCGCCATCGGATGAGGGTCGGCCTCCAGGTCCTCGAGCGCCTGCTCCACGCCCTCGAGCAGCGCGTCGTACGTCTCCTTCTCCAGCTCCCCGCGCTGAGCGTCCCGCTCCGCCAGCGAGAGCGCGGGAATCAGCACTTCATCGTAGATCTCGAGCACGGACTTCCGCTTCCGCTGCTCCTCGAGCACTTCGGCCGCGTCGGCCGGGTTCATGCCGACCAGCCGTTGGTAGAACCGCACGTAGGGCTCGACGACGGTCTCGCGCGCCAGGAGTGCGCTGAGGAAGTGGAGAGACGGGACGTGGCGGCCGAGCACCTCCACGCAGACCGTCAGCGGGACCGCGAGCAGGAGCCCGCCGTTGCCCCATAGCCAGGTCCAGAACACGGCGGCCACGAGGACCGCCAGCGGCGACAGCCCGACCCTCCGGCCGTAGACGACGGGCTCCAGCACGTTCGCGATCACGAGCTCCAGGCAGAGCACGACGCCGAGCAGCGCCAGCGGGCGGCCCCAGCCGTCGAAGACGGCGAGCGAGAGGAGGAACGGCGGCGCGGTGCCGATCCACGGTCCGAGGTACGGAATGAAGCGGAACACCGCGGCGACGAATCCCCAGAGCAGGGCGTTGGGCACGCCGAGCGCGAACAGGCCGATGCCGATCAGGGTCCCGTAGAGCGCGTTGATCGCCGACTGCATCACGAGGTAGCGGCTCACGCTCGTCGCCGCCTCGCTGATGGTCTGCGTCGTGATGTTGATGCGGTTCACGCCGAACAGCATCACGATCCGGTCCCGCAGATCGGCCTGATAGATCAGCAGGAACGCCAGGAGGATGGTGACGAGCACGGCCGTCCCGAGCGTGCGGAGCGCCGAGGTGAGGAGATAGCTGATCACCTCCCACGGCGACGGGGGGGCCTGGACGATCCGCACGTTGACCGCTTCGGGCGCCGGCTCCTTGGACGACGGGGCATTCGGCCGCTTCGGCTCGCCGATGTCCTTGAAGACGTCGTACGCCCGGCCCAGCAGGCCGCCCAGCGGCTGTCCGATGGAGTCGGCCTTCACGCGGATCCGGTCCTTGTATTCGGGAAGGCGGCCGGCGAGATCGGACACCTGCGTCGTGACGAGCCAGCCGGTCCAGCCCAGGACGAGGAGCGTCAGCGCCAGCACGCCCAGCACCGACGGGACGCGCCCCAGGCGGCGCCGTTCGAGAAGGTCGACGGCGGGGGCGAGCAGGAGGGCGGCGAGCAGCGCGAACGCGATGGGCATGAGCACGTCCCGGGCGAAATGCATCGCCGCGATGACGGCCACGGCAGCCGTCACCCGGAACGCCGTCGACGCGAGCCGGCTCACACCATCCATTATTTGGTCACGATCACCTGGATGTTCCCCTGTCGATTGAGGACGTTGATCTCCACGTCGCGCTCATGCCGGTGGATGTCGAGGTCCACCTGGGCGTTCCCGACGCGCAGTCCCCGCACCGAGAGCTCGCCGAGCCACTCGGGGAGCGCCGGATGGTTGAAGCAGAGCCGCGCGGGAGCCGCCTCGACCGACAGCCCGAGCGACGCCTGGAGCATCATGAAGAGCGATCCGCTCGCCCACGCCTGGGGCGAGCACGCGACCGGATAGAGCGTGGGACCCTCCCCCGGCTGGCGCCGGAACCCGCAGTAGAGCTCGGGCAGCCGGTGGATCTCGGTGAAGATGCTGGCGTTGAACAGCGCCGAGAACAGCTTCAGCAGGATCGGCCTGGGAAGATCGTAGCGCGCCATCCCGAGGGCGATCAGGGAGTTGTCGTGCGGCCAGACGGAGCCGTTGTGATAGGACATCGGGTTGTACCGCGCCTCCGTCGTCGCCACGGTCCGCACGCCCCAGCCGGAAAAGAACGACTCGCCCACCAGCAGGTCGGCGAGCCTCTCGGCCTGCCCGGGGCTGGCGATTCCCGTGAAGAGGGCGTGGCCGGCATTGGAGGTGCGCACCCGGCAGAGCCGCTTCCGGCCGTCGAGCGCGAGGCCGAAGGTCCGCAGATCCTCGCACCAGAACGCGTCGCTGAACCGGATCCGCAGCGTCTCCGCGGCCTTCCGCTGGGCCGTCGCGAAGTCGCGGTCGCCCAGGAGGTCGGCCAGCGCCGCCGCGCGAAGCCGCGCGCCGTAGACGTACGCCTGCACCTCGCAGAGCGCGACGGGGCCTTCGGCCAGCGTGCCGTCGTCGTGGAAGACCGCGTCGTGGGAGTCCTTCCATCCCTGGTTGATCAGCCCCTTGGACGACTTCCGCGAATACTCCACGAAGCCGTCCCCGTCGAGGTCCCCGTAGCGGTCGATCCATTCGATCGCGCGGCGGACGTGGGGCCAGAGGAACTCCGCGAACGCGCGGTCGCCGGTCCGGGCGACGTATTCGCCGGCGAGGATCACGAAGAGCGGCGTCGCGTCGACGCTGCCGTAGTAGCGGCCGAACGGGATCTCGCCCAGCGCGGCCAGCTCGCCCTTGCGCGCCTCGTGCAGGACCTTTCCGGGCTCCGCGTCCTGCTCGGGCAGCACCTCGGTGGCCTGGGTCGCGGCCAGGTAGCTCAGCACGCCGCGCGCGGGGTCCGGATTGATCCACAGATACTGGAGCGCCGTGAGGATGCCGTCCCGCCCGAACACGGTGCTGAACCACGGGACGCCGGCGTACGGATAGAGCCCGTACGGGGTGCGGGTGAACATCATGTGGAGGTCCGTCGAGGACCGGCTGAGCCACTCGTTGAAGTTGGCGTTCGAGGACGTCAGCCGCGCGTCGGCCGCGCGGGCCGAGCGCGTCTCGGCGTTGGTGCGCTCGAGGGCCTGCCGGAAGGTGGGCCGCGGCGAGCGCGTGCCGTTCTGCTCGAAGGAGAAGGTCACGTGGATCGATTCCTCGCCCCGCGGCGGCAGCACCTTCTCGTACCGGAGCCGCCGCGGCTCGACGATGCAGTCCTCCGGCGTGAAGCGGATCCGCAGGCGGCGCACCACCTGGTCCAGTCCCTCGTAGGCGATCACGATCCCGTCGCGCTCGACCACGGGGGGCAGGATCTTCCCCCTGCGATGGCGTTGGAAGCCGCGGACTTCGAAGATGTCCGCGAAGTCCGCGTCGAACGCGATCGAGATCTTCACGTTCACGGGGGAGAGCTCGAAGTTGCGGATGCGCAGGTCCTCGTGGCACGCCGTGTCCCAGAGGAGCGAGGAGCGGGTCACGTGCAGCGCGTTCCGCCGCAGCACCACGAGGTCGCCGGAGGAGATGTCGGGATTGGTGAGGTTCACCGACAGCACCGGCACCTGCTCCTTCACCGTGGAGCTGAGCAGGAAGGGCTGGCGCTCCTGGAGCCGGAACTCGAGGCGGCTGAGGTACCGCGTCCCTTCGTGGTAGAGCCCCTGCTCTCCGTGGCCGATCGGCAGGATGTCGCCGCGCGCGTCGAAGACGGCGAACGTGTCCCCGTGCTTGAGGACGCGGACCCGGTCGTTGAGCCGCGCGCTCGAGGCGACGATGTAGTACTCGTTCTGAACCTGGATGATTTCATCCACGCCCGCTCCCTTCGATGATGCGGCGGTAGACGGACTCATAGTCGCCGCTCATGCGGACGTCGCTGAACCGGCGCTCGAAGGTCTCGCGGCAGACGTGACGGTCGAGCTCGTCGATGCGGCCCGCGGCCTCGACGAGATCGTCGACCGTCTCCCCAAAATGGGCGGTGACGCCGGCCTCGAGGATCTCGGGGACGGAGCCGCGGGGGAACGCGAGGACGGGCGTCCCGCAGGCCATCGCCTCGATCATGACCAGGCCGAACGGCTCCGGCCAGTCGATCGGGAACACGAGCGCGCGCGCGCCGCCGAGAAACGAGCCCTTCTCCCGCTCGTTGATCTCGCCGATGAACTCGATTCCCGGCTCGCGGAGGAGCGGCCGGATGACCTGCTCGAAGTAGACCTGGTCGGGTCCCTCGGCGATCTTCGCGGCGATCTTGAGCGGCATGCCCGCGCGGCGCGCGATCTCGATGGCGCGGTCGCAACCCTTCTCGGGCGAGATCCGGCCGAGGAACGCCAGATAGTCGCCCGGGGTTTCGTGGAACGGGTAGAGGTCGCGCGGGAGGCCGTGGTAGACGGTCGCCTGCCAGTTCACCCACTTCAGCGGGAGCCGCTGGGCCTCGGAGATCGAGATCACCGGCATGTCCCGGTATTCCTGGTAGAGCGGCACCAGGTCCGGCAGGTCCAGCCTTCCGTGGAGCGTCGTGAGATGGTGCTGCGGCGTCCGACGGGTCGTCGGAAAATGGAGATAGTCGATGTGGTAGTGGATGACGTCAAATTCGGCCGCCTCCTGGGCAACCCGTTCGAGCATCACGATGTGGTGCGACAGCGGGTCCTTGCACCCGCGGTCCAGCCGCAGCGAGCGGGCCGATGACGGGCGAAGCCGCGCCCGCGTTTCGGAATCTCCGCTCGCGTAAAGGGTGACCTCGTGGCCCTTCCGGACCAGGTCCTCGGTCAGATACGAGACGATGCGTTCCGTCCCGCCGTAAAACTTCGGCGGGACACTTTCGAACAGCGGGGCAACCTGGGCGATCCGCACGCGCCGACCTCCTCAGGCCGGCGTGACTCCGGCCGGCAAAGACCGTTGAATCACTCGAAATGAGCCGGTTTTCGGGGTCGGCGTTACGGAAGGGTTTTTAGGGGTGGGGCCAAGCCGTCGCATCAGTGTGAGCGACGGCTTGGCCCCAAAGAGAGAGGGTATAGATAGAGAGATCAGGTTCGCCGGTCAGGACGGAGCTCCTTATTATGCATCTTTTCACTTCCTTCACGGCCGGTCTCAGGCTGCTTTATGGATACAGAAGCGGCCCGAATGTTGCGCGGCTTTCCGATTTTTTTCGGGGCTAGATCCGCACCGCGGCCGCCCGCCCGGTCGGCGGCAGGAAGGGCGGCGCAGCCTCGCGCGGCTCGTACAGCAGCACCGCCCGCTCGCACTGGTCGACGATCGGCGTCCAGTTCAGCAGGCCCGGCCGGCTCTCCTTCGGGATCGCGACAAGATCGACGTCCAGGGACTGTTCGTGGCTGAGGATCTCCTCGACGATCGACCCCCTGGTCATGATGGTGCGGGCGGCGATGCCTTCCTTCAGGAAGCTCCACACCTGGCGGATGAGGTTGAGCTGGACGTCGGAGTAGCTCGACCCCCGCGCCGTCGACGGCCCGTCTTCGGCCTCGCCCGAGCCGACGTGGAGCAGGATGATTTCGGCCCGGAGGTCGCGCGCCACGTCCCGCAGCACGTCCAGGTTCTCGTCGCCCCTCGAGGTCGCGTCCAGCGGAGCCAGGATGCGGCGGATCCGGCGGCGCGACGGCCTTACGGGCGTCTTCACGACGACCACGGGTTGCGGGCTGGTTTTCACGACGGTGGCCGCGACCTTTCCCAGGGGGCGAGGCGAGCCGTGGTCGCCTGCCGCTCCCAGCACGACCAGCGCGGCGTCGGCCTGCAGCGCCGCGGTGACGATCCGCTCCCCCGGAGACCCCGTGCGGACAAGCACTTCGGCGGTCCCGCAAGCCGACCGGGCGACGCCCTCGAGATATTCGCGGGCACGATCGGACGTGTCGAATCGGGACGGCGCGGGCGGCGACGGAATGCAGTGAAAGAGGGTAAGCTTGGCGTCGTTCAGGTCCCAAGACCGGAGCCAGGTCAGGATGCTTTCCGAGTCGGCAGAACCGTCAAGCGGCACGAAAACCCGGTCGAACATCCTTTGCCTCCCCAAGAAGTGGCCTTCCCCCAGATTCCGGTCCCCCCACCCTATGCCGGCAGCGGGAAACCGGTGGGGGTCAACTGATGGAGAGCCGTCGAGCGGCGGGATGTTACGGCCGATTGAAAAATCGCCTGTGAAAGTTTCGGGGGAACCCGGTGGAGTCGTAACGGGTTCCGGAACCTCGGATCAACCTCGAAGCCCAGCCATGCAGAGCTCGACGACGTCCGCCACCCCGCCTCCCCCCCGGCGCCGTTCCTCCCGGCGGTCGGTCTACGCGCTCGGGGGCGGGCTGCTCGCCATGGTCCTCGCCCTCTCTCCGCTGCCGTTTTCCGCTCGATCGGGATCGACCCCCGGCGGCTGGGCTCCGCCGGCCGAACGTCTCCGGAACGGTGGATTCGAAGCGGCGGACCTCGCCCCCTGGGGCGAGCACGGTCCCGGCATTCGGCTGGCCCCGGGCGAAGGCCGGGGCGGCTCCCGCGGGATCGCCGGCGACGCCCGCGCCTCGGGAATCTTCCAGACCGTTGTCCTGGATCAGACCCGGCCCGTTCCGATCCGGGTTTCGGGATGGAGCCGGGCCGAAGGGGTCGACGGATCTCCCGACGACGATTACGCGCTCTACGTCTCGGTCGAATTCCTCGACGGCTCGCGCCTCGAGCGGGTCTCGGCGGAATTCGACGGCGGGACCCACGACTGGCAGCGGCGCGAGCTGCTGATTCCCGCGCTCCAGCCGGTGAAGTCGCTGGTGCTTCACGCCCTCTTCCGGAACCACGCGGGTCGGGCATGGTTCGACGACCTCTCGGTGCAGGAGCTCCCCCCGGCGCCGGGATCCATTCTGTTCGAGGGCGGGCCCTGGAATCCGTCTCCCCGGCGCGCCGCGGAAGGGACGCCGGCTCCTCTCCTCGAGACGGAGGATGGGCTTCGGGTGTCGATCCGCGACAACCGTCTCGACGCGGTCGAGGTCGCGGGAGAGAAGAACCCGCCCGGCGCTTCGGGAGGCTTCCTCGTGCGGGATGCGGCGGGCGACGGCGTCTGGCGGCGGTTCGACGGCGCCGTCCGCCAGGACCTCTCCGTCGAGCTCGAGACGCGGGCGCAGGCCGCGCCGGACCATCTCACGATCGAGGGCGAACTGCGCGATCTCGCCCGCACGGACCGGGCGCTGTCGCTGGCCTTTCTTCTGCCGTTCGATGCGATCGGATGGTCCTGGAGCGACGACGTTCGCCGCTCCCGGCGCATCGAGCCCGGCGGCGTGTACGTCGCCGCGGTTCCGATCGCCTGCGGAGCCACGGCCTCCCGGTCGCGCTATCCCCTCGCCGCGGTCTTCTCGGAGCGCACGGGGATCGCCCTCGCGGCGGATCCCGGCGCCCCCGTCCAGTTCCGCCTCGGATATCAGGCCGACGTCCGGTGCCTGTTCATCTCCTACGACTTCGGTCTCCTGCCGGACGGCGTGATCCTTCCCGCGCGGGCGCAGTTCCGGTTTTCCCTCTTCCGCTTCGATCCCGCGGAAGGGTTCCGCGGCGCGCTCCAGAAGCTCTACGACGTCTATCCGGAGCGGTTCGTTCGACGGTGCCTCGACGCCGGCTCGTGGCTCCCGTTCACGGCGGCCGACCGGATTCCCCGCTGGGAGGATTTCGGATTCGCCTTCCGCGAAGCGACGATGTCCGAGGGGCCGGCCGGCCCCGATCCTCTCCGGACGTTCCGATACACGGAGCCGCTCGGATGGTGGATGCCCCTGCCCCCGTCGGTGCCCCGCACGCCCGAGGGCCTGGCGGAGCACCTTCGCGCGCCGGATCGCGCCGCGCCCCCGCCCGGCGCGGTCATGAAGACCGCGGACGGCCGTCCGCGGTTCAGCTTCCGACGCCAGCCGTGGTGCGACGGCGTCCTCTGGAGCATGAATCCCAATCCGCTGCTGCCGAAAGACGCCGGCGCCGCGACGCAGTGGTGGAGTCCCGACCTCCGGGATCGGCTCTATCTCCGCGACGGCCAGCCGGCGCCGGGGGGCGAGTTCGTGGATTCGGCGGAAGGCTACGCGATGGCCGACCTGGACTTCGACCGGCTCCATCTCCGGTATGCGCCGGCGCCGCCCGCGTGGTCCAGCGAGACCCGCACGCCGGTGCTGTTCAAAGGGCAGCTGCTCCACGACTACGCGGCGGCCGCGTCGCGCGACCTCCGGCCGATCGGAAAGTTCCTGTTCGGCAACGGGACGCCGGACCGGTTCTCCTTCCTGGCGCCCGCCTTCGACATCCTGGGCACCGAGGTCGACTGGTTTCCGGACGGGACGTTCAAGCCGGCGGCCGACGGCGAGCTCTCGTTCCGGCGCGCGATGGCGTACCAGAAGCCGTTCTGCATCCTCCTCAACACGCGGCTGCCGTCGCTCACGCCGGCCCAGCTGGAGAGCTACTTTCAACGCTGCCTCTTCTACGGCATGTTCCCCAGCCTCTTCAGCCACGACGCGCAGAACGATTCCTACTGGGAGCACCCCGCGCTGTACGAGCGCGACCGGCCGCTCTTCCTCCGGTACATGCCGATGCTCCGCCGCACGGCGGCCGCGGGGTGGCAGCCGACGACGCTCGCCCGCACGGACAATCCCGCGATCCGGATGGAACGATTCGGTCCCGACGGCCGGGGCGTCCGATATCTCACGCTCCTGAACGACACCGCGACCGAACAGCAGGCGACGGTGACGCTCCTGCCCGCCGGGCCGGGTCGTCCGCTGCCCGTCGAGGCGAAGGAACGGATCACGGACTCCGGTCTGTCCCTGGACGGAGGACGGATCCGCGTCACCCTCCCCCCCGACGCCGTGCGGCTTCTCGAGCTCCGCGAGCCCGCTCAGAAGTAGAAGTGGATTCCGAGGCCGACCGACTCGAACCGCTCCTGGAAGAATTGTCCGTTGGGATCCTGGCCTCGATAGTACTCGACGAGAATCTGGAACCGGCGGCGCGGACGGCGGGGGTCGACGAACTCCACGCCGGCTCGAATCGACAGGCTCGGCATCCACCGGCTCTCCTGCCGCTCGCCGAGATGGACGGCGGCGACGGGCCCGAACGATCTGCCGTCGCGCGGGCTCCACTCGATGCCCTGCCACGCCGACCAGACCTCCAGGTCCGCCGGAACGCTGTGCACCAGGTAGCCG
>Ga0134127_10002701_pt1 | contig 12731 bp, 8 predicted proteins | sample KB31753_FD_96459 | JGI IMG/M metagenome (GOLD analysis project Ga0134127, IMG submission 96459) | Terrestrial soil microbial communities with excess Nitrogen fertilizer from Kellogg Biological Station, Michigan, USA - KB3-175-3 | ecosystem: Environmental > Terrestrial > Soil > Unclassified ...
CCACTCCTCGAGCCGGTCGCCGATGCCGTCCTCGTCGAAGCCGATCATCGCCTTCCAGCGCGGCGAGAAGAAGACCTTTCCCTCGACGACGTCCCAGTCCCACAAGCCGTCGTTCGCGCCGCGAGCGGCCAGGGCATAGCGCTCCTCGCTGCGCCGCAACGCCTGCTCGGCTGCCACGCGCGCCTCGCGCTCGCGTGACTCCTCGAGCGCGCGCCGAACCGCCGGGACGAGCCGAACGAAGCGATCCTTGATCACGAAGTCGATCGCTCCCTGCTTGAGCCCCTCGACGGCGTGCTCCTCGCCGATCGTCCCGGATACGAACAGGAACGGCACCTCGGGGCGGCGCAGGCGCGCCACGGCGAGCGCGTTCATTCCGTCGAAGCCCGGCAGGGTGTAGTCCGAGAGGATGAGGTCGAAGCCGCCGCGCTCCAGGGCCGCTTCGAACTCGGATCGCGTGGCGACGCGATCCACCTCGCACGCGACGCCGCCCTCTTGCAGCAGGCTTCGGATGAGCTCCGCGTCGGCGGGGTTGTCTTCCAGGTGCAGGATTCGAAGGCCGCGGCCCATCATGCGTGCAGCGAGAATCATGCGACCCCGTCCGTGCGTTGTGAGTATAAGGCCACAATCCGGACGTGTGCGCGGAACACGCGGACATTCTGGGCAGCCAATGGCCCTTCCCGCTGTGACGGCACGCATGACGGGGGCCTCGTGCACCCCCACCTGGGCCGCTCCGGGACAGCAAGTGTGTCCCTTGGCAACTGACTTCGTATACTCGGTGACGGGGTAGGCCCCCGCTCCCGTCATGCCTGACACCGCCGACCGCGTTCGCCGCTTCCGCCAGCTCCACGAGGCGGGCTGCTTCGTCATCCCGAATCCCTGGGACATCGGCAGCGCTCGCGTGCTCGTCGGCCTCGGCTTTCAGGCCCTCGCCACGACCAGCTCCGGGTTCGCGTGGTCAGCGGGGCGGCGCGACGCGCAGTCGACGCGGGAGCAGACGCTCGCGCACTTCCGTGCCGTCACGGATAGCGTGTCCGTCCCGGTGAACGGGGACTTCCGAGGCGGCTTCGGCAGCGAGCCGGAAGAGGTCGGCGACAACGTGGCGCTGGCGCTGGGGACGGGGGTTGCCGGGATCTCGATCGAGGACTCGACGGGGGAGCCGGCAAGCCCGCTCTTCGACTTCCCGCTGGCGGTCGAGCGGATCCGTGCTGCACGCCGCGCGATCGACGAGAGCGGCACCGCCGTCCTGCTCACCGGACGGTCCGAAGGCTTCATCGCCGGCCGTCCGGACCTCGCCGAGACGATCCGCCGCCTGCAGGCGTTCGCCGAAGCGGGCGCCGAGTGCCTCTACGCGCCGGGGATCCGCGCGCGGGAGGACGTGGTCGCGGTGGTGAAGGCGGTGGCGCCTCGTCCCGTGAACGTCCTCGTTCACGGCGATTTCACGACTGTCGCGGAGATGGCGGACGCCGGTGTTCGACGCATCAGCGTCGGTGGGGCGCTCGCCCGCGCGGCGTGGACGGGCTTTCTCGAGGCGGCGCGCGAGATCGCCGAGCGCGGCACGTTCTCGAGCCTGGCCCGCAGCGTCACGGGGCAGGAGATGGAGAAGCTGATCGATCCGTCCTAGAGCCGTTCGAGGTCGCTGATCCTGCGGACGTCGATCCCGGCCCGGCCGTCGCGCGTCTGCACGAACATGTCCGCGAAGCGCGCGTTCCAGACGATCTCCTCGGCCCGGTACGAGCGCCGCGCATGGACGGGCTGCGACGACCCTTCGTCGATGGCGCTCAGGATCACGAACAGCTCGGGCTGGGCCGCGGCGAGCTCCGCCTCGCCCATGCCGTCGAGCGGGCTTCGCGTGTCGATCGGGTGGACGATCACCCAGTGGAGCGGGAAGAAGTTGATCTTGTGCCGCTCGAGCGACAGCAGCTCGAAGCGCCGGACCGGCCGCCCGTCCACCTGCTGCAGCCAGCCCAGCGAGACGGTGGCCTCGACTTCGATCAGCTGGGTGCGCCGCCCGTTCACGACGCGCAGCATCAGCCCCGTGCCGCCGCGGTAGGGCGCTACCACCGCGTTGTCGCTGAACACGATGAGCGCCTGCGGGCGCGAGAAGCGCGCGAACAGCAGCCCCGTGGCGAGCGCGAATCCCAGGAGCCCGAAGAGCGCCTCGATCGTCACCAACACGTGCGCCGGATAGGTGCGCGGGCTGAGCGTGCCGTAGCCGATCGTGGCGAGCGTGTGGACCGAGAAGAAGAAGGACTCCCAGAAGCGGTGCTCGGGGTTCTGCACGTCGGAGAGCCCCTGCAGGGCGTCGGGTCCGCACGCGACGTAGGCCAGGGCGAAGAGCACGTTCGTCGCGTAGTAGCCGGCCGCGACCACGGCAAAGAAGGCCGGCCACGGCATCGTCAGCAGCGCGTGGTAGAGGCTCAGCGAGCGCCAGAACGGCAGCCCCTCGCGGACCACGTTGAAGCTGCCGTCAGGGTTCAGGAAGCGCGTCTGGCTCCGCGCCGCCGCGCGCGCGCCGATGCCGAGATCCTTGCCGAGCTCCTCCTCCGAGCGTGCGGCAGCCTCCGGATTCGCGAGGCGCGCCGCGTCTTCCGCCTGTGAGCTCAGAACGAAGTCATTGTCCTACAGCTTCCTCTGCGCTCGGCAGGACGAGCGGGGCTCACGGCTGCGCCGGCTCGATGTCCACCCGGATCTCGCGCCAGCGACCCTGACGGAAGCGGGCCACGCTGAGCGCGGCGCGGGTGACGTGGCCGAGCACGATCGCGAGCCAGATGTCCGTCGGCTGCAGGCCGCGCGCCGCCTGGACCCAGGTGCACCAGCCGATCGGCACCGCGATCTGGGAGACGACCGAGATGAAGAGCGGGCTGCGCGTGTCGCCGGTTCCCTGCAGCCCGCCGGTGTAGCTGAGCGCGACGGTCACGAAGAGCCCCGAGACGCTCAGGTACATCAGCAGCTGCTCGCCGATGGAAGAGACGAGCGGCTCGGTCATGCCGAACAGGCCCAGCAGCCGGCCCGGGATCAGGAGGAACAGGGCTCCGACGATCGCCGCCAGGCACAAGCCGATCCTGGAGGCGACCGCGACACCGTGCCGAGCGCGCTCCGGGTTGCGGGCGCCGAGGTTCTGCCCGGCGAACGTGGCCGACGCGCCCATCAGGCCCACCGAGGTCCACGTGATCAGCGAGAAGAGCTCCGTGTAGCCCACGGCATAGGCTGCCTGGGCCGCCGCGCTGTGCTCGAGCGACCCGACGAAGCGCAGCAGCAGCACGCCCGCGATGTTCATGGCGATGCCCTGGATTCCCGTCGGCAAGCCGAAGCGGAAGAGCGAGCGGATGATCCCGAGGTCCGGAGCGACGTCCATTCCGCGGCGGAACTGGATCACCGAGCCGGGGGCGAACAGCCGCCACACTCCGTACAGCGTGACGAGCGTGCTGCTCGCGATCGTGCCGAGCGCCGCGCCGACGGTGCCGAGCCTCGGGATGAGCAGGACGTTGAAGAGGATGGTGAGCGCCGTCATCCCGATGCCGAGCCGCAGGGGCGTTCGCGCGTCGCCCGCGGCGCGAAAGGCGCCGCTCAGCATGAAGAACATCATCATGCCGAGGATGCCCAGGAACATGGCGCGCAAGAAGGGCAGCGCCTCGCGCCGCACCTCGGGCGAAGCGTGGACGACGTCGAGCAGCGCCGGCGCAGCGACGTAGCCCGCCCCGGCCATCAGCACCGAGAGCCCGAGCGCCACCAGGAACGCCTGGTACACCACGCGGTTGACCTTCGCGGGCTCGTTCGCGCCGGCGAAGCGCGCCACCAGCACCCCCATCCCGCTGAAGACCGAGGTGATGAAGACGATGACCACGATGATGACCTGCCAGCTGACGCCGATCGCAGCGTTGGCCGTGTAGCCGACGTAGTGGCCGACCATCACGTGGTCGATGATCCCCTGGAGCCCCGCGACGACGTTTTGCAACATCGTCGGCCACGCCAGCCGCCACACTGCCGGCCCGATCGCCCCCTCGACGATCGAGCGATCGAAGGCTTGCGGACTCTTCGGGCCCAGGCTTGCCACGCCCAAGTCTACGGGTGCATCTGTCTGGATGCTCCTGGAGGGACGGGCACAAGCTTTCACCGACTTGCGGGATCGTCGAGGCGCCGCTAACGCCGCCGCTAACGCCGCCTTAACGCCCGATGCGTAGCTTCGAAACGTCTCCGCAAGGGTGACGCTCAGCCAAGTCCGAGCAAAGGCACGAAGGAGAATCGCATGAAGACAAGCCGTGTCGCGCGCGCCACCGCTGTCGCCGTGGCGTTCACGCTCTCGCTACCGCTGCCGGTCCACGCTGGCGAAGTCGCACCGCCACACGTGCCCGACAGACTTCAGGTGCCCGAAGGCGCCGAGGCGTTCCTCGTGGGTCACGCCCGCGGCACGCAGAACTATGTCTGCCTGGCGACAGCCTCTGGCTTCGCCTGGACGCTCTTCACGCCGGATGCCACGCTGTTCCGCAAGAGCGGCAAGCAGATCATCACTCACTTGTTCAGGCCCAACCCGTGCGAGCCCAACACGAATCCGAGAGTGGTGGCCGACGGCACGATCCGCGCGGCGTGGCAGCATTCGGACTCGAGCACGGTCTGGGCCGGTACGACGCCCGCCCACACAGCAACGACAGCAACCGACCCCGATTTCGTCAAACCGGGTGCCATTGCCTGGCTGCTGCTCACGGTCGTTGGAGCCAAGGACGGACCGACCGGTGGCGAGACCCTGTCGAATACGACCTTCATCCACCGGGTGAACACCGTTGGCGGGCTCGCACCGTCGACGGGCTGCTCCCAGTCGGAGGACGTCGGCAAGCAGGCGATCGTGCCTTACAGGGCCGACTACTTCTTCTACGAGGGCGGCGACGACGCGAAAACCTGCCACTAGCCTCCGTGAGGGAGGCTTGCGGAGGAACCGGACGACCGTGCCGTCCGGTTCCTCCCGTCCGGCATTCTTCAGCTCCGTTCCTCGGTGGTCTCCGCACAGCAAGCGATCCGCTTGATTCCTCTGCTATGATTCATGACCAAACCTCATGGATTGGGGCGGGTAGAGGAAGACGATGGAGCTCTCGCAACTCCGTACATTCAGGGTCGTTGCTGAGACGCTGAACTTCACCCGGGCGGCGGAGCGGCTGGGGCTGACCCAGTCGGCGGTCAGCCACCAGATCAAGTCGCTCGAGACCGAGCTCGGGGAGCCGCTGTTCATCCGGGCCAAGCGAGGGGTCAAGCTGTCGTCGGCCGGGCAGGCGGCGCTCGAGCACGCGATCCGGCTGCTCGACGAGGCCGAGGCGCTGAAGGAGCGGGTGAGCGGGGGGGAGCACTCGCCCGCGGGGCGCGTGCGGGCGGCCGCGGCGACGCAGGCGATCGTGCACCTGTTCGCGCCGCTCTTCGAGGCCTTCATGCGCGCGCAGCCGCGCATCGACGTTTCCTTCCGCACCACCTCGAGCACCGACGAGACCGTGGCCGACATCCTGAACGGCGCGGCCGACGTCGGCTTCGCCTCGCTACCCGTCTACTCGCCCGCGCTCAAGATCGAGAACCTGTTCGAGGACGAGCTGCTGCTCGTCGTCGGCCACGCGCACCGGCTCGCCGGCCGCGACGAGGCCTCGATCGACGACCTGCGCCGCGAGCGGCTGATCCTGTTCGAGCGCGGCGGCTCGATCCGGCGCAGCACCGACCAGTTCTTCAACAAGGTCGGGATCGAGCCCTCGCTCGCGCTCGAGTCGAACGACACCTCGTTCATCAAGCTGATGGTGGAGCGCGGCATCGGCGTGTCGCTGCTGCCCGCCTGGGCCGTGCGGGACGAAGTGGCCTGGGGCTGGCTGTCGAAGCTGCGGGTCGAGGGCCACCGCTTGCGCCGCACCGTCGCCGTGATCTCGCTCGCGCGCTTTCAACCGGCCGCGACTCGGGCCTTCCTCGAGTTCGTGCGCCTCCGACGCTCGGAGCTGCAGCAGATGGCCGAGGGGCACCCGCGCGGGGACGAGCCGAAGCCGGGCCGACGCAAGTAGCCGGCGCGGCCGCTTGAGTCCACGCGGGCCGGAAGACCAGAATCGACCCATGCCACGACGTCCGGGCCTGCTCGCGGCCGCGCTCGCGGCCACTCTCGCCGCCGCGTTCGTTGGGCTGCCGCTTTCGCGTGCGGCGGCACCCGCCGCCGCAGCGCCGAGCGCGGCGCGCGAGACCGCGTGGCGCGAGAACAACCTCGGCGTGGCGCTGCTCGAGCAGTTCCGCTTCGCCGACGCGGTGCAGGCCTTCCAGCGCGCGCTCGCCGCCGACGCGACGCTCGCGGCGGCGCAGGTGAACCTGGCGATCGCGTACTTCTACGTCCCGGACATACAGAACGCGCAGCAGGCCGCGCAGAAGGCGCTCAGCGCCTCGCCCGAGGCGCCGCATCCCAACTACCTGCTCGCGCTCATCGCGCGGAGCGAGGGCCGGGCCGAGGAAGCGGTGCCGTACCTCCAGAAGGTGCTCGCGGCCGACCCGAAGGATCTCGGGGCGAACGTCACGCTCGGGCAGGTCTACCTGCAGATGCGGCGCTTCGAGGACGCAGCCGCCGCGTTCCGCATCGCGCTCGCGGCCGAGCCCTACAACGTCAGCGCCGCCTACAACCTCGGCGTGGCTCTCAACCGCGGCGACAAGCGCGAGGAGGCCGCTCAGGTGATGGCGCGCTTCCAGACGCTGCGCGACAGCCCGTACAAGACGGCGCTCAGCTCGAACTACCTCGAGCAGGGACGCTACGCCGAGGCGATGGCCTCGACCGGCGCCGAGGCGGAAGCCGTCGACGCGCGCACGCCGTCGGTGTCGTTCGTCGAGAAGGCGGGCGCCATCGGCGCAGCGGCTCCGCCCCCGTCCGCATCCGAGGCGTCGACGCGCATGACGCTCGTTCTGGCCGACGTCGACGGGGATGGCAAGCTCGACGCCGTGACGGCCGGGCCGGCGCTACGGCTGCTCAAGAACGGCGGCGCCAGCTTCTCGGACGCGACGGCCGCGGCCGGGCTCGCGGGATCGGCTCTCGGCGCGCTCGCCGGCGACTACGACAACGACGACGACCTCGACCTGCTGCTCGTGCGCACGTCGGGCGTGACGTTGCTGCGGAACGAGGGCTCGGGCCGCCTGCAGGACGTCACGCAGGCCGCCGGCCTTCCCGCAGTCTCGCCGCGGACGGGAAGTGCTTCGTTCGTGGACGTGGACCACGACGGCGACCTCGACCTCTGGGCCGCGTCGCGGCTGCTGCAGAACAACGGCAACGGGACTTTCACGGACATCACGGAGAAGGCGGGACTGCGCGAAGTACCCGAGGCGCTCTCGGTGATCCCGACCGACTTCGACAACCGCAGGGACGTCGACCTCTTCCTGCTCGGCGCCGACCGCGTGGCGCTCGACCGCAACATGCGCGACGGGACGTTCAAGGACGTCGCCCCGGAGCTCGGCCTCGGCTCGGCGAAGGGGCCGTTCCGGTGCGCAGCGAAGGGGGACGTCAACAAGGACGGCTACGAGGATTTCCTGGTGAGCGGTCCGGGGAGCGGCTTCCTGGTGACGAGCGACGGTCGCTTCGGCTTCCGCGTCTCGGAGGCGCCGCCGGCCGCGGCCGGCGCCGAGGCGGTCCAGTTCGTCGACTACGACAACGACGGCTTGCTCGACGTCTTCGTGGTCGGCTCGAAGGGGCTCCGCCTGCTCCGCAACCTCGGGACGTCGTGGGCGGACGTCAGCGCGGCCGCGTTCTCCGAGGAGCTGCGCACGGCGTCCTTCGAGGGCGGAGCCCTCGGCCTCGCCGACCTCGACCAGGACGGCGACGCGGACGCGATCGTCGCGACGCCCTCGAAGCTGCGCCTGCTCGAGAACCGCGGCGGCAACGCCAACCGCAGGATCGCGCTCCAGCTCAAGGGACGCGTCTCGAACCACGACGGCCTGGGCGCCAAGGTCGAGATCCGCGCCGGCAATCTGCGCCAGAAGCTCGAGACGAGCGCGGCCGTGCCGATGGCGGCGCCGGCCGAGGTCGCCTTCGGGCTCGGATCGCGGCGCGCGCCGGACGCGGTGCGCGTGATCTGGGCCTCCGGCATCGTGCAGACCGAGACCGAGCTCGCGGCGGGCGGCGCGACGGCCGCGCCGGTCGCCGTCGCCGAGCTCGACCGCAAGCCGTCCTCCTGCCCGTACCTCTACACGTGGAACGGCGAGCGCTTCGAGTTCGTGACGGACTTCCTGGGCGGCGGCGAGATGGGCTATCAGCACGCGCCGGGCGTGTGGAGCGTGCCCGATCCGGTCGAGTCCGTGCGCATCGCCCCCGAGCAGCTCCGCGCGCGCGACGGCCGCTACGAGCTGCGCGTGACGAACGAGCTCGAGGAGGTGCTCTACCTCGACCGTCTCCAGCTCGTCGCGATCGACCACCCGGCGCAAGTCCAGGTCTACCCGGACGAGGGCCTGACGGAGTCGCCAAAGCCCGAGCGCCTGGTCGCGATCCGAGACCCGCGCGGCGTGCGTGCCTTCGACCACCGGGGGCGGGACGCGAGCGAGCGGCTCCTCCGCCTCGACCGGGCGTTCGTGGACGAGCTGCCGGTCGAGCGCATCCGCGGCTACGCGCGCGAGCACGCGCTGAGCTTCGATCTCTCGCGCGAGCCCGCCACGCACACGCTGCTTCTGCTCACCGGCTGGACCGACTACGCGTTCTCGAGCGACAACGTCGCCGCGCACCAGGCCGGGCTCGTGCTCGCGCCACCGCGGCTCGAGGTGGAGCGGGCGGACGGCACGTGGGCCACGGCGATCGCCGAGATCGGCATTCCCGTCGGCCGTCCGCAAACGGTCGTCGTCGATCTCGCGGGCAAGCTCGGGCCCTCGCGGCGGGCGCGCGTCGTCACGAGCATGCGCGTCTATTGGGACCAGGCGCAGCTCGCGGCGCCGGCGAGCGAGACGCCGCTCGCGCCTCGAACCCTGGCGCCGCTGCGCGCCTCGCTTCGCGAGCGCGGATTCTCCGCCGAGGCGAGCGCTACCGGCCGCGAGCCCTGGAGCTACGACTACGCCCGCGTGTCGGCGCTCTCCGGCTGGAAGACGATGCCCGGCCGCTACACCCGCGTCGGCGACGTCAGGCCGCTGCTGGCGGCGAGCGACGACCGCATGGTCGTGTCGAAGCCGGGAGACGAGGTGGAGCTGAGCTTCGACGCCCGCGGGCTGCGAGCCGTGCGGCCCGGCTGGACGCGCACCTTCCTGTTGCGCGGCGACGGCTTCAGCAAGGAGATGGACAAGAACTCGGCGAGCCCGGACGTCGTTCTCCCGCTTCCGTTCCACGGCATGAAGGCCTATCCGTACGCCGAGGCCAGCGTCCCGCCGCGCGTGCGCCGCGCCTTCGAGGAGGCCGAGGGCTGGAACACGCGCACCGTCGTGCGGCCGATCACTCCGATCGAGCTGTTCGCAAAGAGCGACGACGATCGACGATGATGGGCCCGTGATTCGATACTCCGCTGCGGCGTGTCAGACGGACCACCCGAATCCTCTCGATCGGGCGGGGATGAAGGCGAACACCGACCGCATGCTGTCGATGATCGACAGCGCGCTCGCGGGCGCCGCGCCGTTCCTGCCCGTTCGGCTCGTCGTCTTCCCCGAGTTCGGCCACGCGGCGCCCGTCTTCCCGACGCTCGGGGAGCTGCGCGAGAAGCTCGCCGTCGAGATCCCGAACGAGCACACGGACCGCGTCCAGGCCAGGGCGAAGGCGCACGGCATCTACGTCCAGACCGGCTCGATGATCGAGCGGGATCCGCGCTGGCCGGAGGTGCTCTTCAACACCACGTGCCTCGTCGGGCCGTCGGGCATCCTCTACAAGTACCGCAAGGTCAATCCCTGGATTCCCTACGAGGTGCACGCGAGCCCGCACGACGTGCCGGGCTACGACGAGCCGCTCTTCCCGGTCGCCGACACCGAGATCGGCCGCATCGGCTGCGCGATCTGCTACGACTGGCTGTTCCCCGAGGCGATGCGGCAGCTGGCGATGAACGGCGCCGAGCTGCTGCTACGCGTCTCGGCGTACATGGACCCCTGGGGCGCCACCGAGCCCATGGACTGGTGGACGCTCGTGAACCGCTGCCGGGCGCTCGAGAACATCGCGTACGTGGTGGCCGCCAACCAGGGCGCGCAGCTGCGCCGCTATCCGCCCTACTCGTGGCCGGGCGGCAGCATGGTCGTCGACTTCGACGGCCGCATCCTGGCGCAGGCCTCGCCCGGACCGGGCGAGCGGATCGTCACGGCGCCCGTCGACGTGAGCGCGCTGCGCCACGAGCGCGAGACGCGGCGCGGCCACCACATGCTCGCGCACCTGCGGAGCGAGGCCTATCCGGTCTACCGCTCGCACGTGTACCCGCCCGAGGGACGCGGCGGCCCGCTGTCGCTCGAAGAGAACAACGCGCGCATCGACGCCGCCAAGGCCAGGCTCGCGTGGTAGCATCCCCGCCCGTGCGAAGGAGCGTCGCGCTCGCGCTCACCTTGGCGCTCGTCGGCTCGAACGCGGGCCTCGCGCAGGAGCCGCCACCCTCGTCGGGGCGATCGGGACCGCAAGGGCCGACGTCCACGAAGCCGCAGCCGGAGAGCGCCAGCTTCGAGGGCTGGGCGACGCTCAGCAACGACGACCCGACGGGCGTCTGTCGCTACGAGGGAACGCCGGGCACACCCTCGGTGCACCTCGAGGTCGGCGCCGGGAAGGCGATCGCCGGCTCGGTCGCGATCGATCTGCCGGCCCCGGCCGGCACGTCGTGTCCCGCGCTCCGCAAGCGCTACGCGATCCCGGAGGTTTCGCGCTCCGGCTCCAACTTCTCGTTCACCGATTCCGGCGGCAACGAGTGGACGCTCCAGCTGCGCGAGAACGGCACGCTGCTCCAGGGCCTGCTCACCTGGCGGCCGGGCGGGCCCGAGGAGCCGCTCGCGGAGGGCTTCGAGCTTCCGGGTGGCAAGCGTCCGCTTTCGCGTCTCAGCGGGGAGGTGCAGCTGCGCCGCGTCGTCCCCGGCGTGGCCGGTGCGGCGGGTGCGGCAGCAGCTCCGGTGAGCGCCGGCAAGCAGGCCGGCAACATCATCGGGATCATCGGCGCGAACGTCGTGGGCCTCGGGCTGCTCTACGGCGCGAACAAGCTGGGCCAGGGCAGCAGCGAGACGGGCGGCGTCACCTGCTCGCCGCGCGTCTGCATCGTGGGCGCGCCGGGAGCGCCCTGCTTCTGCGAAGGCAACGTGCTCTCGGGCGCCTCCTGCGGAACCACGCCGGCCGGATCGCCGATCGGGGCTCCGTGCGACGGCACGAGCGTGCCCTGCCAGGCGGCGCTGTCCTGCAACAGCGGGATCTGCGAGGACCGCGACGGCCGGTGCCCGTTCTGAAGCCGGAGGCCTCGGGGCCCACCCGGTTCGGGGCCGGCGCCCGCTGGCTCACGCTGGCGGCGCTGCTCGCGGTGGTCGCCGTCAACGCCGCGGGCCTCTGGGGGATCCAGGTGGCGCGCCAGGGGCTGCGCGACGCGGCGCGCGGAAGCTTCGAGCAGGAGGTGCGGGCCCGCGCCACGCGGCTCGAGCGCCGGCTCTCCGAGATCCGGGCGGACTTCGCCTTCGTCGGCGCGACGCCGTCGATCGCGCGTCTCGACGAAGTCAGCGAGGCCGGAGCCCCGCTCGCGCGCCAGGCCGCCGAGAGCGCGCTGCTGCTGTTCCTGCGCGGCAACCCGGAAGTGGTGCGCATCAGCATTCGCACGCGCGACGGCCGGCCGCTCGTGCACGTCGGCCGCCGTGGCGGCGTGCCGGTGCTCTGGGTGTCGGCGAGCCCGACCGGCGAGGAGGGCGCCGCGGTCGATCCGCGCCGCACGCGGCTCGTCGTCCGGCTGCCGCAGGGCGAGCCGTCGGAGGCGTCCGTGGCGAGCGTCAAGCTGGAAGGCGAGGCCGACGTCGCGGCGCTGCTCGACTCGGGCGAGCCGCTGCCGTCGCTGCAGCCGCCGCGCTGCGAGCTGCGCGACGCGTCGGGGGGGCTGCTGGGGCGCTTTCCGCCGGGGCACCTTCCACAAGCGAGCGACACGCCGAGCTCGACCGAGCTGCGCGCCGAGGGCTGGAGCGCCGCGGTGCCGCTTCGCCTCACCTGCCGCCAGCAGGAGGCCGCGGTGGCCGCCGAGCCGGTGTTCGCCCGCTACCGCACGACGCTCGCGCTCAACCTCGGAGTGATGGCGCTCGCGCTGCTGCTCGGCGTCTTCGCGGTCCAGCAGGCGCGCCGGCGCGCCGGGCTCGAGGCGCGCGCCGCCGAGGAGGCCCACGTGCGCGAGCTGGAGCGGCAGCTGTTCCACGCCGAGCGGCTCAGCACCGTCGGCCGGCTCGCGGCCGGCATCGCACACGAGCTCAACAACCCGCTCGAGGGCATGTCGAACTACCTGGTGCTCGCGCGCGAGGCGCTCGCGCGCGGCGACCTCGAAACGGGCCGCCGTCACCTGGCGGGCATCAAGCAGGGCCTCGATCGCGCCGCCGGCGTGGTGGGGCAGGTGCTGGCCCACGCCGACCCGGCGAAGGCCCCGATGTCGCCGTGCGACCTCAACGCCGTGCTGCGCGAGACCGTCGAGTTCGTGCGCACCCGGCACGAGTTCGGGCACGTCGAGCTCCTGCTGGAGCTCACGGGCGAGCTGCTCGTGGTGCGGGGCAGCCCGGTGATGCTCGGCCAGGTGGCGATGAACCTGGTGGTGAACGGCTGCGAGGCCCAGCCGGCGAGCGGCGAGCTGCGC
>Ga0134127_10002702_pt1 | contig 12731 bp, 12 predicted proteins | sample KB31753_FD_96459 | JGI IMG/M metagenome (GOLD analysis project Ga0134127, IMG submission 96459) | Terrestrial soil microbial communities with excess Nitrogen fertilizer from Kellogg Biological Station, Michigan, USA - KB3-175-3 | ecosystem: Environmental > Terrestrial > Soil > Unclassified ...
ATATACTTACCATTGCTATCGAACTTTTGTATTCGGTCATTATTGTAGTCTGTTACATACACATTGCCGTCTGAATCAACTGATATTCCATGAGGACCATTGAATTGTTGATTATCTGAACCTTCAAAACCCCATTGTGTAATATACTTACCATTGCTATCGAACTTTTGTATTCGGTTATTTCCTGAATCAACCACATATACATTATTACCTTGTAAATCAACGGCTATACCTAGTGGATGAATGAATTGTCCATTTCCAGTGCCATTTAATCCCGTTTCATTGAAGGCAGATATTATGCCACCTGTATTATTATTTGATAAATTAATAGAATTTGGATCATTTTTTGGATTTAAACAATCATGTAAAGCACTACAACTACTATAGCTATTCTTAGATTGATTGCTTTGAGTGCTTGCGGACGATGCATTATCATTTTTATCATCACAACCAACTGCACCTTTTAAGGCTAGCAACTCCTTTTGACCTGTCAATACTGCCAAAGTGTCTCCACCAATGCAGCCTAAAATATGCTCTCCTTTAGGAGTTAAAGTATGTCCATCTGGGCTAGTCAGAGTATCGCAGGGTTCTGTGATCATTGTATCAACTAGAGGATGTTTACATATATCAAACCAGTTAATTTTAGCACCTTGTTGTTGTTGTTGCTGTTGTGCAAATATGGGCGATAATATGTAGATGAAGTTGATTATAGAAAATAGAATAAATAATATTATGAATGATTTATGATTTAAACCTAGAATAACATTTAGAATAAATTTTCTTGGCATTAATCAAAACCATTTTCCTTTACTATTTATGAATTTTATCATAATGTGAATGGAGTATTTTAATAAGAATTTTTTATATTGTATATAAGCTACCGGATTTGACAAATAAAAATAAATCAAAATTTGATGAAATATATATCATAATAATTTAATAATTAAAAACTGGGCTTGTTTGCATATATTTCTCCAGATCACTTTGTTTTCTGCAAAAGTTAAAACGATTTAATGTTCTAATGATTTTGTAATTGGATTCTAAAAACGAGTTTTAAATAAAGGCTTTTCCATAGATAGCAAAAACATCAAACAAACTAATCCGATTTTACTAGTTTCAAAGACAATAAATAACAATTTTCTTTAATATTGTAAATCCTTTAATATTGTAAAAGATACATTTGGTTTTGAAAGTTATAGCATTACACAATGTAATCGTTATTAATATGCGATTCCAAAACTAAATAGCTAAAAATGGACTTGTTGGACTATTTTTCTCAATCTCAATTTTCGTCTTTATCCATAAATGACAAAACTTATGATAAAATAATTAGCCATTTGAATGCATTTATAGAAAGTTTACCAGAAAAAGACAAACAAGTATTGCTTCAAGTTACAAACAAATCTTATCTAAAATATCGAGGTTCAATAACAAAAGAAGACGATGGGAACTCGATCTATGAATTAATTATCAAATTGTTTATGGAAATGCGAATATCTGAAAAATTAGAACAAAATAAAGATAGTTAAATTAAAAATTATTAGATAATAAAGTAAAAGTAATATCATATATTACCGCATAATAATAGCTAATCTCTAAAAGGTCAATCAAATGTTTATTCAATGCGTAGAAAGATATTGTGTCAAAAGTGACACCTAAAGTGCAAGAATTTTCCCATAATATAACTATACGTGGGAAAAGTTTAAAAGCATATGTAATAGAAACAATAAAACCATCATAATCCATTTGTTTATCTAATTTCTGATTAAAGTATATTCTAAAATCACCTGGCATTAAAAAAATAGGAAATATTTATTATTCAAATGGATCAATAAAAAGATCTTCAAAAGAAATGCTGTTGCTCTATGCCTATTTTTGCCATATTAGTTTTGGCAGCAAGTTTTACAGCGGCTAATACAGTATTTGCTCAGGCCAATTCTACAGCTCAACAATAATCATCATCAGCATCATCCAATACTTCTGACAAAAGTGGAACTATTAAAAGTGTTCAAACCGATGTACAAGGCAAATGGAATCTTGATTCAAATGTGTTCCCTGGTATATCCAATATTCTTTCTTCAATTTTCAATTATGTCTATCTCCAATGCCACATAAGAAATGTACCTGTGCCATTTTTTTCTACATGATCCTTATAAATCCCTGCTGAATTACTAAGAGAGGAGAGTCCACCTGTAGCGCCATCATCAAAAATTGCCACTCCGTTTCTATCAAAACTGCCTTCTGGATGATAGTTGCTAATTGCATAAAAGACATATGATGCAGTATCTTTATTATCAGTAACATACTTTGCTTTTCCTTGGATATAGGATGTGTCATTGTTTCTGAATGTCTCAGTGGCATTTCCCTCTGCAGTTATATTCATTGTACTGTTAATTATTCCCTTACCTGTAAAATTTAGGAAAATGTTATTGTTTGTAGTTTCTGGTTTCCCTGTAATAATTTGATATTGTTCAACAAGAAATGGCTTTCCCAAATCTATATTTTGAGAGGTTTTGGTGTTATCAAGGGCCTTGGTATAGTGTGTGACTGTGACAATAGAAGGGAGAAGGATTAAAAAACCAATTAACAATGATAAAGTATTCTTACTTTCAAATCCTAATTTCATATCAATCCTTTTAATACCTTAAGATAAATAAGTTTCCGGCATATTCAAAGCCGAAATTTGACATTCAATGTATATTTATAAGAAAATAATAAAAATTCTTTACTAATGTTAAGTTTCTTTTGATAAAATCTGTATATTTTAGCTTAGTTATCAACTAAAACATTTTATCCAGAGACACTTTATAGGGGTATCATAAATGCGTTGGGGTTCCACATAACTTTGATTTTAGTTCTCGGTATCAGTAGTAGCATTAATATAGTCTAGTTACATGTCATTTTTGCCGCATTTTCCACTCGATCAACAAACTTCTGAAATTTAATTAAATATAATATAGTACGAGCGCCCTCAATTAAATTATTTATATATTGTTTTTGGATGATTAATACACATATTATATAATCTTTTATGCATGAAATTTCTAAGCATATACATAAAAATTACTTGAATGTATTTGGAAATTTTTTTGGTGCAAACATAATTATAGCATATACATATATATCACATTGATATTGTCTCTTTGTCCTTGTCAGTTTCATTAGTTATTTGGTCAATTACTTTTAGCAACCCGGTTAAATTTTGCATTAATTCACGCCATGAATTTTCACCCAATTTTTGCTTTACCTTGCATTGAATTTCACTCCACATAAGAATAGTTTTGGACACAGCAACTTGTCCTTTTTGAGTAGCAGTTACAATTCTCGTTCGGTGATCTTTTCCCTGCGAGATTTTGATAAATCCATCTCTTTCTAGGACAGATAGATTTCTAGTAAGTGTGGTTCTATCCATCCCTAACTTACCAGCAAGATCCGTAATCTGTATAGAATCAATCTCACACAAGACTTGCAATACACCAAACTGTGTTGATAGCAAGCCACTCGTTTTGAATGCATTATCATAGAGTAGTGTTATTGCTCTAGCTGCCTTGCGTAACTCACTACAGGTACATATATCTGCAGACGGCTTTCCCTGTTGTAATACTACATCAGTATTTTGCTTCTTCAAATAAAACTACATTGATATATATACATATCACAAATAAAAGCGTATATGAGTATAAGAAAATCAACATAAAGAAAGTATAATATTATTATTTATACAAATTTATATTGTTTCCTCAATGATTTTGAATCTGATTAATTAAGTGTAGTTACACTTATATGCGTGCATATACACCCATTAGGAATAGATGTCTTCTTTAGCTTCTGTCAGTATCAACCGTCATCAATGGTTTACTCTTGGAATACTTAGCAGCACATTATTGGTAGTATTTTTTTCAGAAACCATGCTATTACCAGCCATTCCAGAGATTATGAAAGATTTTAGCATATCCTATGGAACAGCTGCGTGGATATTTAGCTCATATCTGATTGTTGCAGCCGTAATGACTCCAATAGCCGGTAAAATGTCTGATCTCTATGGTAAAAAGAAAGTATTGCTTGTACTATTGACTCTATATATAGCTGGAATAACTGCAGGAGTATTTTCAAATAACATATCATTTCTATTAGCAAGCAGGATTATCCAAGGTGTAGGCCTTGCAGCTGTACCTGCTGCATTCAGCCTTCTTAGGGATACATTTCCACCAGAAAAACTTGCCATAGCTGTAGGAGTGTTTGGCTCTGCATACTCTGCAGGCTCTGTTATTGGTCTATTGGCTGGAGCTACTATTATTCAGATGTTTGGATGGCATTCTACTTTCTTATCTATAATCCCATTTGCAGTCGCCGTGACCATCATAGTAGCAAGATTCGTAAAAGAAAACAAAAGACAATTAATAACTGATTTTAATATAAGAAACCAAGAAATAGATAATGAAAAAGACCAGGAACAAAAACCACATCAGCACCAGTCATCTCCTTCTTTAGATATAAAAGGTGCTTTGGTACTTTCTATAACAATAATTTCATTTCTAATTGCGTTGACTCTTTTACAGAGCGGAATAAACTCTAATACATTACCAGAGGTTGGAATTGCATTCCTAGTTTCAGCCATTTCATTGAGTGTCTTTGTCTTCATTGAGAGAAGAGTTACATCGCCATTGGTTGACATGAGATTGCTAAAAGACAAAACTCTCATGCCTTCATACATAATAGCTACTGCCACCGGAATTACGATGTTCATGGCATACCCAGCAATAGTACAGCTAGTTAGAAACCCTATACCGCTAGGATTTGGAGGCAGTGCTGTAGATGCAGCAAATGTCCAGCTACCTTTTATGATAATGTTCTTGGTTTTTTCAAGTATTGCACCTATTATCATTAATCGTATAGGAAAACTAAATCCAATCATCATTGGTTCCCTAATCAGCCTAATTGGATCTGTTGGATTATTGGTATTTCATTCTACAGAACCTATAGTATCTACTAATCTAGCCATAATTGCAGCAGGTCTATCATTGACAATCGCCGCAACGTGGAATATCATAGTGTCATCATCACCTAAATCTTTCGTTGGAATATCAGTAGGTGTCGGCGCTCTATTGCTGTTTGTAGGAATGTCAATCGGCCCAGCATTAACTGGAGTGTATATGGAAAATCATCAGACCATTAACGGAGTTCAAGGATCATATCCTTCTTTAGGGTCATATGATCTAGTATATCTTACATCAGCTTTGCTTTCAAGCATTACACTAGTGTTCGCATTAATACTAAGAAGAAGAGCAGTGCGAAAGACAATAGAAGTTTAGTCGATTAATTAGTAAAACATGATGAAGATATGCATTTATGGTGATGGCGATCGATGGGGTAGACTGAGAGTAAATAATCTCTAACCTATCTATTGGCATCACATCAAATAGAGTCATATAGTAGCCATGTAATAATCACAATAAAACAAGAATGGCCAAGGCTTTACACAAATTCTAATTTTATATAACAGAGATTATAGATAAGATGGTTTTGCGATTTAATTAAATATTATAAAATAAATGCTCATTTAGATTACCTTGGATAACAATTTCCAAATCAATAAAATTTTCCAAATGGAATTAGAGTATGAATCAAACCATGATCTATGTCATCATGGAGAGTGGCAATATTGTTTTTAGGTTTGGATTTTAATAAATAAAAGGCCATATTATACAATGAATACTAATATGCAAATATTAATAACTTATTGCAACTATCTACTGTCTTTATTCAAAGATAAAAAAGTTTTCTTTATATTGTATTATCTTTTCCCAAATAAAATAAAGTAAAACTGTCAGAGAATGATATATTCACTAGTCTATAAATTTAAACATAATCTCATAGATGTTCTTTAAGATTACAGGCATAAACATCCGATAAACTAATCATATCATACTGATAAAAATATTATTTAATGAACACTGAATTTAAATATATTTGATAATATCCACAATTAAAAAAACTTTCCTCTTTTAAATTAAATAGAATAAAGAAGATCTCTTGCATAATTAGAATAAACAGCTTTATGACCATCGTCTTTTATTTGAAATATTCTTCCATTGTTCTCCTATGATCGATTATCTAAAAAACCACTGCTTTTCAAATCAATTACTGGTTTAATAGTGCAAGAGTTCGATGACATGTATAATAATAGAACAGCAAAAAAATATGCAAGATTTTGATGTAAATCAGAGAAAAATAGACGAGAGTAAAGTAGAAGAAGAACAATTGTTCAATCCTTTTATTCACAAAATTGGATATTCAGATAATTGGGAATGTGAAAAACGTATTCTAAAAGGAGATATCTATTTTATGAAACAATACATATGTATAAAAAATTGACAGTTCTCATAACAACTGTCAAACTACTGTCAACGCCATTTGAGTTTTTGCCTTTTTTGTGCTTATAGCGTTACTAATGTATTAAATGAATTGACAGTTTGACGGTCCGGACGGTTGTTTTATAAAACTATGGAAATAATATGTTTTTTATACATTTAGAATATACGCTACATTAGATTCCTATGTTGATAATCACGTATGATAACCTAATCTTATATAATAATTTTCCAATAGTATAAATTCAATTCTTAATAGTTTTCAATTAAAAATGTAATATGATCTATATGATCCAAAACAAAATTTGATTTATTTTTTCTGGATAATTTAAAAAAACAACTGCCAAAACTGTCCAACCGTGAATTGATATCTTCTCAGGTAATGAAATAAGAGCAAATCATTGAGTTTTTGTAAAAATAACATTTGACGATACTTTGACAGGTCTAAAAACCATCATCAATAATATATTATTAAAACAAATCGATTCTGTAAGAAATAAACACGGAATTGTAGAAAAAATAAATTCTCGGTCTAATAGGTTTAGAAATCTGTTTACAAGATATGAAAAGAAAGTTGAGGAGAACTATCTGAGTTTAGTAATTCTACCATGCAGTACCATAATCTAAAGATAATTATGGGATAGGCTCTTAGTTAGAAAAAAACTAGAACTTTTAGATCTTCTTAAATGCAACATTGATTGTAGTCAATCAAGACTTGATTGCAGTCATATTGTTTCCTGCAGTATTATTGTCATTAAGGTTTGAACTTGCAATAACATTAGATGGATTGTTATTGTTATTAATATTGGTCATATTTGTCGTATTTGCATTAGACAAAATTGGGGTGATCGCTTCAATACCCGCTTTAGCGCACTCCTCATCTATAGAACCGTTAGGTGCACCTGCTACACCAATACCACCGACAAGTTCAGATCCTGCTCTAATAGGAAGACCACCTGGTAGAACTACAAACCTTTCAATTGCCATTATACCTGGATTGGCTGTTTTGACTCTTTCTTCCATACCGGAGGTTGGAGACTGAAACCCAACAGCAGCATATGCTTTACCTCTTGATACATCTACTGTAGCTCCTGGTGTTCCATCACCTCTAAGAAGTATTATATCAACTCCGTCACGATTTAAAATAGAAACTGTGACTGAGTAACCTTTATCGTTGCAATGTGCTTGGGCTGCTGTTGCTAACTGTTGAGCTACACCTAATGGGAGAATATGTTGAGTTTTTAAAGTCATTGTCCCTGAATAGTTATCAGCTGCTTTAACAATATTTGATATAGACGGCAGAAAAAAAACAATTACTGATCCTATTATTCCTATTAATACAATAAATAAATAGTTCAATTGAATGTTCTTATTTTGTAACTTTATTTTCATTTTGGGAACTATAATTATGATATTTAATAAATATATAGTCGAACTAATTGTGAATTTAATTTATATTTAGTAACAAAATCATTAGAAGACCAACAAGCGTTGATTGGCTATTGTATTGTTAATGTTGCATACTCAGTCCCAATAGTGTAGATTTCCAAAGTTAATTTTTTATTAAAAACACAGTTTCTTTTTGGCAAATTAAACTAATTTAAAACAAATACTAATTAACAATTGATTATCAATATTTGTTATAGAAAACAAATAGATTATTGCAATATAAAGTCATCTGAAATAATGGTTGATGAAACTTAAAGTTCATCTATTAAAAAATATGTTATTTTAAATTCAGTGATACTGGTTATCGAATGTTTCATCCAACCAATCAAATATCTTTTGATTTGAAATCGCAGGAGCGCCACACTGACAGTGTTCTTCAGCACCCTCTTCCTCTGTAAAAAGTATATAAGCCTTTGATGAAGCAGAGGTTAAACCGTCGTATACTTTTTTTGGTTGTCCGGGAAATGAGTCATCTTTCTCTGCTTCAAGAACAAGAGTTGAACATCGAATATTTGATAATGTGTCTTTTATAGTATATTTCTTTGATCCAATTATCAGATCATAAGGTGAATGCGTTCCAGTCGTCCACATTCCATGCTTTATATTAAACCGAATATTTGGATCTGATTTCATAAGATTTTTTATTGTTATATTAACATATTCTGAATCACTTTTATCAATAGCAGTCAATAGCGGCTTTGGAAAACTTGATGCAGTAGCATCATATCCATCGTAAACACCATTATAAAGTATACAGGCAGATATTCGATTATCAAATGCCGTAGCCCTTGCAGCAAGGTATCCACCCATACTTATACCCATTAACGCAATACGTTTTGTATCTATAGCAAAGTCATCTTTTTTTTGTATAGCATAATCTATTACAGGAGTTACAACTTTTTCCCAATCATATCTAAAGGGTATTTTTTGTTTACGAATTACTCCACCTTGTCCTGGCCCTTCAAACGTAAGACAGTTATATCCTCTGTCTAATGCAGGAGCAGCAGCTGATGAATAAAGTTCTTCCAAAGTAGAATCAAAACCACCATGAACTATGAGAGTAGGATAAGAAGAAGAATTACGGGATGATAGTTTAGATATTGATGAATTGTTATCCTTTTCAATATTATCATTATCATTTTTGTTGTTACTCTTCTCTTCCTCTTTATTTTTATAATGATAAAAATGACCTGGTAATATAGTTTCTTCATATGGTATCTCTATTTGTTCTACATCATATGGAAGAAGATTTATGGCTTTAGCAAAACATTCTTTACTATTTTCCCAAGTTGTTTGAATACGTGAATCTTCAGGATCTATTAACATGAATTCAGATACACGATAGTAATTAGATGCTCTTAGGTATGCCTCTTTAGCACTGGTTAAATGCCCTTTAGAAAAACAGTCATCCGCATAACCGTGAATTCTTTTTGCTGTTTTTAGCCACTCTGTATGCCAGCTTTCAAAATCGCCTTCCTTTATACGGTAAGCAGTGGATAAACATTCACCTATGTCTGCACATTTATAATATGTTTCACCTATTACTCTCAATAGTTGCAAAGAAAAAGTAGGATCTTGGAATACTATTTTCATTCTTTATCCATAACTAAACTTGATATTAAAGATTAATAATTAAATCTGTAGTGGTTATCATGATTTTTTTTATTATGAAATTTTATTTTGTATATGGCCCAAATCTTTCTTAACAATGCAGAATAACGTAACGTTATTATTTGAAATAACAATTATGAAATAAATTATAAAATCATATTGTCTATTATTTTTTCATTTTATCTCATTGTTAATTTAGAATTATAACAAACTAAATCAAATAATATATTATCGAATAAAAAAAATGGCCAATTAAAAATAAACCTTATAATAAAAGTTACACGTCATTTTTGCCGCATATCCCACTCGGTCCATTTTGATATAGATGTTAATATACGATCCCAATCAAAACAATATTGAAGAAAAGATGTCAAAAGTGGCACTAGTGGTTGAAGGACAGGAAGAAAAACAAGATAATTATGAAAGTTTTATGGAGATAATCCCTCTTCATTTTTCATAAATGCAATACGAGCAGAACAGACCAGAAGAAAATATCAAGCACGTTTGAATACTTTTTTTGATTATATTTCAATACCAAATTCAAATCTTGAAGAAAGATGCGATCTGTAAAGAACTGTCATGATAATGGCAACTCAAAGTATGCAATAAATTGTGTATCTCGTTTCGTAATTCATCTAAAAGAAAGGATGAACAGAAAGGAAATTGTTGTAGCTACCATCTATAATTATCTTAATCCGATAAAGCTGTTTTGTGAGATGAATGATATAGAAATTAAATGGAAAAAAATAAACTTGGGCTCCCAAAAGAAAAAAAATATGCTGAGGATAGAGCTCCCACAATAGAAGAAATTCAAAAGCTATTGGAATACCCAGATAGAAGAATAAAGGTCATCATATTGACAATGATTTCCTGTGGAATGCGACTTGGAGCATGGAATGATCTCGAGTACAAACACATACAGCCAATTATCAGAAGAGATAATGAATGGATTGATAATGTTGTTGCGGCAAAAATAGCAATTTATGCAGCAAGTGACGAACAATATACATCTTTTATTACCAAAGAGGCATGTCAAGCAATTGAAGAATGGATTGAATATCGTAGAAAGTGCGGCGAGCAAATTACTGACGAAAGCTGGCTAGTCAGAAATTTATGGGTGTAACAACTCCATCAGGCGGCGCACGCGGAATTGTGACAGTTCCAAAAAAACTGAAAGACACGAGGGTTAAAAGTTTGATGGAAAGAGCATCAAGAGCACAAGGTATTAGAACTAAGTTAGAAGAAGGCAAAATGAGATACGAATTTGCTACTTATCATGTATTGTTCTTTAAAATGGTTAAATATCTTGTTATCATAATATATTAGTAATGTCCTTATCCCATCTTTTGATGGTGGTAGTGGACGATGAAAAAGAAATGGCAAACCAGTATAGAAAATATCTACAAAGGTCTGGTTTTAATTCTAATACTTCTTTCACCGATTCACTATTAACATTTAGTTATATACTAAAGATCATAGATTACATACTATTATTACAGGTTTGCAAGTGTCATATGTGTAATATAATAAGACTTGCCTCAAAGATAAAGAGACAATAGGACTCCAAAATGAATCTTATAATGAACATACAACGTAGTAAGATGATGATCTTGTGATTATAATTTGATATCAAACATTGATGAATCGGATATTCAAATTATCAAACTACTTATTAAAGGAAACAACAATAAAGAAATTTCTTCCAACCTACATATACCACTATCTACAGTCCAGCGTCGGACAAAAAGGATACTGAAACAGGAGTTGGTGATTACTACCACACATTTAAACCGTTGCAAATTTGGTTATCGAACAGGATTAATTCACGTATACTGTTCAGATAAAAACATTCAGCAAACAGCAAAAAAGATGCTTGAGTTTGCAGGAGTGACATCAGTTGAAATTCATATAGGTAATTCAGATATCTTGGCAGATTTTGCATACAAAGAAAGCAAGGAGCTGTTTGATGTTATACTTAAAATCAAACAAAACAGTGGTATTGAAAGAGTGATATGGTCAGAAAGAATATCTAGATCCGCAGAAAAAGATTATGATCTATTGCTAAATAACTAAATATATCTCCTTTAATTTAATTTTATTAGTTATTATTTTATCCATACTACTTTATGATAATGCTGATGATCAAACGAAGAAAAAGACCAAATCTATGCAAGATTATTCCACAACCAAGTATTTTGATTAAAACAAAGTAAAATCTTAAAAAGAATATATATACATATTGTCTCCTCGAACAAGTTCAAAAGTTAGAGAAAGTGTATAACATACTAATACATTTAATTTCTAATTTTAATTATAACTGAATTGTACACCATTTCACTTTGTGAATCGATTATATGATAATATTCTAATTCTAATTGCATATAGGTTTTAAAATACAAAGACCAATTTCTCCGCAAATCAACCTGTATTATCTGTGTTCTATAATCGCCATTGTTAATATTATACTTGTATTGGAATCATAATGCTTCAAGATAAAGTTACATCTGTGTAATAGGAGAATAAATTATTAAAATTTGATACAACAAAGAAGGAATTCAACATCGAATACCTGCTCGTGGCTTCCAGATTTATGGTAAGGTAATACCTATATGTGACAATTGTTTGAGTTGAATCGAAATCAAGTTTAAAAGAAGATATACCATTTGAGCAAAAAATAAAGGGAATGGTAGCAATTGATGAGCGTCCTCTTGATATTTTCTCTACATTTGAAATGCCTAATAACAAGAGGAAGAAAGAAGAGACTATAGAAAGAGCAAAATAGGGCATTTTATTTTATAGTAAAATTTAATCATAAAACTAGAAGAATTTGTTGATTAATCATAATTGTTTAACATTCTAACACATAATGTTTTTAATCATAAAATATAATGGAAATAATACCTAATACTGACAATTCTAGTTATAGCAGCACAACAATGATAATAATATGAATATAAAAAACCTAATAAAATCAAACCTATGTCCAATAGGAATGATAGGGGGAATACTTCTAATTGGTAGTGTATTTTTTATGCACTTTTCAGAACATTGGTAGCTAATTAGTAACAAAAATTTTTTTATATTTGAATCCCAGTTTTTCTTGTCTTTTTTATTGGCCTTATTTTAGTTTTTTAGTATATATACATTAATATAGAAATTTAATATTTTGAGCAAAATAGATAAATTAAAACCTCTTGATTTAATTTTAAATTAACTATTTTAATAACAATATACAAAATTCTTTTTATTGAATATTGTTTTGGTTGCTATAGTATAGTAATAGATATTTAATACTATCTG
>Ga0134127_10002703_pt1 | contig 12730 bp, 9 predicted proteins | sample KB31753_FD_96459 | JGI IMG/M metagenome (GOLD analysis project Ga0134127, IMG submission 96459) | Terrestrial soil microbial communities with excess Nitrogen fertilizer from Kellogg Biological Station, Michigan, USA - KB3-175-3 | ecosystem: Environmental > Terrestrial > Soil > Unclassified ...
GCTCAATTCAAAGAAACCAAACTCGGTGGTGGCGTAGAGAACCACGTCTTCGGCCAGCCGTGAAAGATGCATCATGATGAGCGACGAAGCGCCGGCGAATTCAATGCAGAAATCACGATCGCTTACGGCGTCCAGGCTGTTCCGCGATACTGAATCGAAACCTAAGGCGCGAGCGACACTTTCGCGATCAATTGGATAAGAAGTCCCGGCCAGGGCGGCCGCACCCAGCGGCAGAACATTTAGGCGTCTGCGAACATCCTTTAGTCGCTCGCGATCGCGCTCCAGCATTTCGAAATACGCGAGGCACCAGTGGGCGAATAGAATGGGCTGGGCGCGTTGCAGATGTGTATAGCCGGGCATAATCACATCGCGATTCGCTGCGGCGAGATCGAGGAGCGCTTCTTGCGCGCGCGTGATTGTGCGGGAAGCTTCATCGATCTGATCTCTTATCCAAAGACGGAAGTCTGTCGCCACCTGATCGTTACGACTGCGTCCTGTATGGAGCTTGCGTCCTAAGTCACCCACCTTTTCGATGAGGCGGGCTTCGACGAACGAATGAACATCTTCTGCCGGAGACTGGCCAAAATAGTCGCGCGTTTCACCGGCGCCGCGCAGTAAGTCTTCGAGTGCGGAACGAAGCTGTCGGGCTTCATCAGGTTGAAGCACACCAGCCGCCGCCAATGCGTCGCAATGCGCGAGGCTCGCGCGCACGTCAACCTCAAACAGGCGCCGGTCAAAGCTGAACGATTGGTTGAAATCGGCAAAAGCCGGATCGGCCTTGCCCTGAAATCTGCCACCCCATAAATTCTTTTCGCTGTCGTTTTTCATTTGTCTCCCGGACTCGATGCTGTTCAACGGAGGAGTTGCGACTTGACGCGGCCGCATAAAACAGGCTAGTTTATGCACCTATGCACTAAAAATGCAACCATCGTGCATTATAGTGCGTCTGAGGTGGTGGGATGTTAAAGCAGGAGCGGCAGAAGAGAATCCTGAGCCTGATTCGCGCCAGGCCGATCGGCACTCAGGAATTGCTGCGCGCTCATCTTGAAAGGGCCGGCGTGCCGGCTACCCAGTCGAGCGTCTCACGGGATCTCGAAGAGCTGGGGGTGGTTAAGCATCATGGCCGTTATGCCTTGCCGCACGCCAATGGTGATGCCACGCGCGGATTGTTGAGTCTGGATGTGGCGGGCGAAGTGCTGATCGTGGCCAAGTGTCTGCCCGGCCGGGCTTCATCAGTCGCCGTCGAGATAGACGACGCGGTGCTGCCGCAAATCGTTGGCACACTAGCGGGTGAGGACACAATCTTCATCGCTGTTCGAGATCAGAAATCACAACGCGCCGCGATGAAGAAGATTTGGGAGTTGTTTGGGTGAATTGATTGATGATCATATGACTATTGGCAAAATCAACAAAATTGTTCTCGCTTACTCAGGCGGGCTGGACACGTCGGTGATGCTGCGCTGGCTGAAGGAAAAGTACCACTGCGAGATCGTCTGTTACTGCGCTGACGTGGGCCAGGGCGCAGAGATGGACGGGCTCGAAGAAAAAGCCAAGGCGACCGGAGGGTCGAAACTCTACATCGAGGACCTGCGCGAAGAATTCGTCCGCGACTATGTATGGACTGCGGTCAAGGCGAATGCGATTTATGAAGGTATTTACCTGATGGGCACTTCGCTCGCGCGGCCGGTGATTGCGAAGCGACACATCGAAATTGCGCGGCAGGAAAATGCTGATGCCGTGGCGCACGGAGCGACGGGCAAGGGAAACGATCAGGTTCGTTTTGAATTGACTTACTACGCGCTGCAACCGGACATCAAAGTGATCGCGCCGTGGCGTGAATGGGAGTTTGCCGGTCGCACCGATTTGATTGCCTATGCGGAGGCGCACGCGATACCGGTGACGGCCACGGTCGACAAGCCGTACTCGATGGATCGCAATCTGATGCACGTCTCGTATGAAGGCGGCATCCTGGAAGATCCCTGGGCTGAGCCGCCCGAAAATATCTTCCAGATGACTGTGTCGCCCGAACGCGCGCGTGATGAAGCCGAGTACGTCGAGATTGGATTCAAAGAAGGTGAACCAGTTTCGATTAACGGCGAAAATCTGGATGCCGTTACGCTGCTCTCAAAGTTGAATGAGACGGGCGGCGCGCACGGAATTGGCCGCGTAGATCTGGTCGAGAACCGGTTTGTCGGGATGAAGTCGCGCGGCGTATATGAAACGCCCGGAGTTACGATTCTACAGGCAGCGCATCGGGCGCTTGAGTCGATCACGATGGATCGCGAAGTGATGCACCTGCGTGATTCGCTCGGAGTGAAGTTTGCCGAGAATGTCTATTACGGATTCTGGTTTGCGCCGGAATTTGAATTGATGCGGAAGATGATTGACGAGACGCAGAAGCACGTGACCGGCGAGGTAAGGCTGAAGCTTTATCGCGGCAACGTGATTGTCGTGGGTCGGCGTTCCCCGTATTCGCTTTATGATGAGCGCATCGCAACGTTCGAAGCGGACACGGTTTATAACCAGCGCGATGCGGAGGGCTTTATCAAGCTGAACGCGCTGCGTTTGCGACTGCGCGCTCAGTGAGCGTTTAGAGGCGGGCTACTGCCCGCCGCGCGTCATCAGAATGATTGGCCGGCAGTAAGCCGCCGCTAAACGAATGAAAATGGATGAACCACGCACTATTGAAGTAGACAAGATTGGGTCGGCGACTTCGCCGCTCAAGCTGAGTCGTACAATTGCGATCGCTACTGCGCAACGACCGGCGCGCGCCGGCGACGTCGTGGTTGTGCGTGTGCTCACCGATAACGCGACCTACAACATGCTCGAGCTGCCGACGGGACGGTTGGCGAAAGTAAATCCCGGAGACATCGTCGTGGGTGTGCTGGGGCGCCGGCGGGCGCTGAAGGGCTTTGTTGGTGATGTGCCTGAGACGGTGAAAGCCGGCGACGAGCTTCACCTCCTGAATCTCGGCGGGGTAATCGGGAGTTGCAGCGGGCATCATTCGAGTTTGAATGATGCAATCAAGGTTGAAGTAATCGGGCTGGCGCAAAATGGCAGCTCGGCAACGCAGAACATTGAGGATGTCGGAATCCCTCTACGTCAGAAGCTTGGTCCGTCAGTTCCCATGGTTGTGGTTGCCGGGGCGTGCATGAATAGCGGGAAGACCTATGCGGCGACCGAAATCATCCAGGTCGCGACGCGCAACGGATTGCGAGTCGCCGCGGCCAAGCTTTCGGGCATTGCCTGTTTGCGCGACACGCTGAACATGGCCGATCACGGGGCAATTGCCACCGCAAGCTTTCTCGATTGCGGCTTGCCATCCACGGTCGGCGTGAAGGATTTATCGCCGGTAGCCAAAGCGGTCATCGCGAGGCTAAATGAAAGCGCGCCTGATTTGATTGTAATCGAATTGGGCGACGGTATTCTCGGCGGCTACTCAGTCGAATCTGTTTTTGAAGACGAAGAGCTGCGCGCGGCGATGGGAGCGCTGGTCTTTTGCGCTTCAGATTACGTGGGCGCGTGGGGTGGGATTGAGCTGTTTCGCCGGCGCGGAATGAGAGTCGATGTGGTCGCAGGGTCGGTGACCGATTCCAAAATGGGCGAAGACTACATCGAGAAAGAGTTTGGCGTGCCTGCCGCGAACGCGCGCAGAAATGGCGCGAAACTTTTTGAATTGGTCAGTACCGCCTGCGGTAGCGGTCGGTTGGCCGCTGTCGTCGAGTAATGCTGGATGCGAAGATCAACGGCCCGCTATCGCAGGCCGTTCTGACTCCATGATTAAGATCGCAATCTTCGGTGGCTCGGGTTACGGCGGATCGGAATTGCTGCGCATTCTGCTCCAACATCCGCATGCGGACATTCAATTCGTGACCGCGAACGAGCACGCCGGCAAAGCCGCGAGCGATGTCCATAAGAACCTCCTTGGCTTGACTGATCTCAAGTTAATCAAGGCCCCGGAAGATCTCGACTCTCTCAAAGATATCGATTGTGCTTTTTTTGCATTGCCGCATGGGCAGGCGATGGAGGTCGCGCCGAAGTTGCCGCCAACGGTGAAGATCATCGACTTGTCCGGCGATTTCCGTTTGGGTGACGCGGACGCATTCGCAAAGCACTACGGCCGCGAGCAGACGGCCATGAATGCCCAGCGCGATTTTGTGTACGGTCTGACCGAAACAAATCGCGAGCGGATCAGGTCAGCAACGCGCATTGCCAACCCCGGCTGCTTTGCGACCGCCACGCTGCTTGGACTTGCGCCCTTAGTCGCCAACAATCTCTTGAGTTGTCGCGTGATTGTCGATGCCAAGACAGGATCATCCGGTTCGGGCGCCAAAGCCGCGGCGAACACTCATCACCCGCAGCGCAGCACTTCGTTTTATGCCTACAAGCCCTTCACGCATCAGCACGTGCCGGAGATTGAGCAGGAATTGAAATCAATCGGTGAATGGACCAATGAGCTTCTCTTCATGACGCATTCGCTGCCGGTGGCGCGCGGCATCTTCGCTTCGATCTATTGCGAATTGAGGAGCGAGATTACCGCCGCTGAAGCGCGGGAAAAGTTCGCCGACTTCTATCGAGACTCATTTTTTGTGCGTCTGGTGGAGGGCTCGCCGGACATCAACTGGGTGAAGACGACTAACTTCTGCGACATCGGATTTGCGGCGCGCGGCCGGCAACTCGTGGTTTTCACCGCCATCGACAATCTCGTCAAGGGCGCGGCGGGGCAGGCGGTGCAGAACATGAATCTGATGTTTGGACTGGATGAGAAGACGGGGTTGATGTTGATTGGGACGAATCCTTAGGAAGTATTAACCACAGAGGACACAGAGGAAGACATTAGACAGGGATCAGCTTCTGGTTTTTTGATTAAGGTTCTTCTCTGTGTCCTCTGTGGTGAATTTTCATGACGGCAACAATAAACGACATCACTGAACTCGAAGAGCGTTATCAACTCGCGACTTACAAGAAGATGCCCGTCGTCGCGGAGCGTGGCGAAGGTGTTTGGATTTATGCGAGCGACGGCGAGCGTTACCTTGACCTTTACGGCGGCCACGCGGTCGCGGGAACGGGCCATTGTCATCCTCATGTCGTCAGAGCGATTCGCGAACAGACCGAGAAGCTGCTTTTTTATTCAAATCTGGTTTATTCGGAAACGCGCGCGCGCGCCGCGGAGAAATTGGTGTCCGTCGCGCCCGACTTGCTGACCAAAGCGTTCTTCTGCAATTCGGGGACGGAGGCAAACGAGAATGCGATGCGCATGGCGCGCTTTGCCACGGGCCGCGAAAACATCATTACGTTTGGCGGTGGGTTTCATGGCCGAACGGCTGATGCAATCAGCGCGACTTTCCTGGGTAAATATCGCGAGATTGGCAAGCCTAATGTTCCCGGTCATCTCAAGGCCGAATTCGGCGACATCGATTCTGCGCGCGGGTTGGCCGACGATTCCGTCGCCGCGATTATGTTGGAACCGATTCAGTCGATGGCTGGCGTGAAGATGGCGCCACCTTCGTTCTATCGGGCGCTGCGTGAATTGTGTGATGAGCGCGGCATCGTGCTCATTTACGACGAAGTGCAGACTGGCGTCGGCCGCACGGGAGACTGGTTTTTTGCGGGCAACGAAGCGGGAGATGGTGTGGTGCCCGACATCGTGACCCTGGCGAAAGCGTTGGGCAGTGGAATTCCAGTGGGCGCTTGTCTGGTCACCGAGAAGATCGCTGCGCACATTAAGGAGAACGACCTCGGCACGACCTTCGGCGGTGGGATGATTGCAATGGCCGCGGCGACGGCGACGCTGGAAGCGATTGAAAGCGACGGGATGCTGGAGAATGTGCGAGAGGTCGAAATGCATTTGCGCGAACGACTGAAAGAAGTCGAGCAAGTCGTTGGCGTTCACGGTCGTGGATTTCTACTCGGCCTGGAATTTGTCGATGAGGCGAAAGCTGTTCACGCGGCGCTGCTTGAACAAAAAATCATTACCGGGACTTCCAGCGATCCGAAGGTCTTGCGACTGTTGCCACCGTTATGCCTGGGAAAGAGTGAAGTGGATTTGTTTGTTGATTCGCTGGTTGCGGTTTTGCGCAATGCGTAGAGTTGCGGCTTTGCCGCCGCACAATGCGGTAAGGCTTTGCCTTACCGTCGATGAATCTCTTAAACCATCGCCGAGGCTGAGCCTCGGCGATAAGTAAATTAACTAACTGGCCGGAAAGGCGAAGCCTTTCCGCACGGGTGCGGCGGCAAGCCGCTTCTAAGATGCACCTTCTTTCAACCGGCCAATTATCGAAACAGGAACTGATCCAACTGATTGAGTCCGCGCAGCGGTTCAAGTCGGGCGCAGATCAAGCAAAGCCGCTCGCCGGCCAGTCGGTTGCGCTGGTTTTCTTCAATCCGAGTTTGCGCACGCGCGCTTCCATGCAGGTGGGGATTTATGAACTTGGCGGTAACGCGGTCGTTCTCGAACCGGGGGGCACGAGCTGGACGCTTGAACATCGCGAACACGCCGTTATGGATGCCGACAAGACCGAGCACGTCGCCGAATTTGTGCGCGTCCTGGGAAGGTATTGCGTCGCGATCGGCGTGCGCACGTTTGCGGCGCTCAAGAATTGGCAGGAAGAGCGGCTCGACCCAATCCTGGAGGCTTTTGCGAAATATTCAGAGGTCCCGATTATCAATCTCGAGTCCGCCATGCATCATCCTTGTCAGGCGATGGCTGACATGATGACTATTCGCGAGAAGCTGGGTGAAGGCCGAAAAAGAGTCTTGCTGACCTGGGCATGGCATCCGAAGCCTCTGCCAATGGCCGTCCCGAACAGTTTCGCCTTAGCCGCGGCGCAGATGGGGCACGACCTGATCATCATGCACCCGAACGGTTATGAGCTCGACGATGAATTGATGGAGGGCATCAGGCAATCGGCGGCAGCCGCGGACGGAAGCGTCACAGTTACGAGTGATGTTGATGCCGCGTTTGACAAGGTAGAAGTTGTCTACGCGAAAAGCTGGGGCGCCAGGAAATTCTACGGTGCGCTCGATAAGGACATTGATGAACGCGCACAATATCGCGGCAAATGGCTGGTTGATGAGGCGAAGATGGCGCGGACGAACAACGGCATCTTCATGCACTGCTTGCCGGTGCGGCGGAATGTGATCGTGACTGACGGCGTGATTGATTCGGCCCAGTCGGTTGTGATCGACGAAGCAGAGAATAGATTGCACGTGCAGAAATCAATCATGAATCAGTTATTAACACGCTAGCTGAGGGAGAGCACAAAGACGCAAGGAAATCGCCATGCAGATGACCGACACGAGTGAAGTTGGAAGCCAGTTGCGTTTGGATCTCCTGCGCGAAGCGCTGCCTTACATTCAGCGTTTCAAGGGGAAGACCTTCGTCGTTAAGTTTTCCGGCAAAGTCACTGAAGATCGCGATCGGTTGATTTCGCTGTGCGAAGAGCTGGCGCTTTTGCATCAGGTTGGGATTCGGGTCTGCGTGATTCACGGCGGCGGTAAGCAACTGACCGATCTCGCGAAAAAGCTCGGGGTTGAGCAAACAATCATTGAAGGCCGGCGCGTTACGGACGACGACACTCTGGAAATGGCCAAGATGATCTTCGCGGGCAAAATCAATACTGACATCCTGGCCGCGCTGCGTCATCGTGGCATTCATGCAGTCGGTTTGTCCGGGGTTGATGGCAACATCGTTCATGCCGAACGGCGTCCGCCCAGACAGGTCGTCGATCGGAAGACCGGCGAAAGCGCCCGGGTGGATTTTGGTCACGTCGGCGACATTCTCGAAATTGATTCAAGTCTGCTGACAGTTTTGCTCGATCATGGTTATCTGCCTGTGATTTCGTCGCTGGGCGCCGATGCCGAAGGAAAAGTCTTCAATATCAATGCCTACACGATCGCGGCTGAAATTGCCGTTCAGCTACAGGCTGAAAAGTTGGTATTGCTGTCGGATGTCGACGGGATTTATTTGCGCGCCGGCGAACCGGAAACCAAGTTGTCCCAGCTTACGGCGAATGAGGCTGCTGATTTAATTCAAAGTGGCGCCGCGGCCGGCGGCATGATTCCGAAGCTGCAAAATATCATCGAGCTTCTCAAACGTGGCGTGGGAAGCGCACACATCATCAACGGTAACTCGCGGAACAGCCTGCTGGCGGAAGTCTTCACCGATGAAGGAACCGGAACGATGATTTCCGCTTAATCAACCCTTTCGAATACCACCATCTTATTCTTGAAATCGAAGGTCATCACATAATCCTGAAAGAAGCCGTTGCCGATATTCACCTGAAACTTCAGGTTGTCGTGGCCGGTTTTTGGAAGCCAAAAGTTTGCCCGTACTGACTCGACGCTGATCCGTCCCAAACGAACTGATTTCAAGATTCCCTGCTTGGTCTCGTACTCGCCGTTATAACCTACGGAACTCGTTTCACCGGGCTGCGCTTGTTCTTCCAGGTTCAGCAGCGCTACCGCTTCGGGCGTGAGATTGAACGTGCTGCTCGATCCGGTGTCGAGGGTCGCGCGCATCTTTTCGTTGTTAATGAAAACCGATTCAATGATCACGTCTCCGCCTTCCCGTTTGAATGGGAAGGCAATCGTGTTGACGGTGTTCGCGGACAGTTGAATTCGCGGATAGGGCGACTCGGCGAAGAATCGGAGCTTCGAATTGGGATAATCGATTTGGATGATTCTGTCCTTTAAGAAACTGAAGCCCAATACTCCGTGAATAGGTCTCTCCATTCGCTTTGAAATTTTTGCCAGGTCAATGGTTGCCGCGGCAACGTCCCTAACTGCGAAGCTGCCCAGCTCGACGCTTGCGATCCGTGTGGGATAAACAAGATTTGCGTCGTTGCCGCCCCCTGTGGCGACGCCGCTTCTGTCCCCAGTTGCGAGTCCGAGTTCCCTGGCTGTGGCGACGTCTATGGCCGACGGATCAGTGTTCGTGTCGACCAGCATGCTGTAGGGACCCTTGCCGCCGACTTTTACCTGAACGACGATTTGGTTGTGCACGAACTCGAACGGAACTTCGGCAATCGGCTTCCCGGGTTGAGAAAATACAGCAGGTACAGCCAAGAGCAGGAATATTAATGCGGCAAATTGCTTCATCTAACTTTATCTCCTGGGAGCTTCACTCCATTTCCTACCTGCGAACGACGATATCGTACACGGTTTGGTAAGCGGTAATTTTTCGCAGCCAGGAATCGTCAAGGAACTGCCGATTTTTCTAAGAATCGTAAGACGTTCAGGTTGCGGGCCGCGTTAACCACTCGTGGCACAGTCATTGCCATTTCCCGCGGCGTGGCCGACGACGAGTTAGTCGCCGCCAGTTTGAAAAAGCAATTATAAGATCGGTTGTCGCGAGACGACCGTGGGTTGAGGCCGGGTTGTGAAGGGGAGAGCGCGATCCGGCCTCGATTACTATTTGGTACGCACGCGTCACGCGTGCCAGCACGCCCGGAGGCGTGCGTACCTAAGGATAAATCAACCCATAAAGCCTTTCAGCCCAGTCCTGGTCCAGATTCTGAAGGATCACGTACTGCTCGATCGCCGCGTCGCGGTTGCCTTGCGCCAAAAGCGTCTTACCCAAATTAAAGTACGCTTTCCCGAAATCAGGCTTGAGCCGGATCGCCTGGCGAAACGCTTCGACAGACTCATCGTGCTTATTCAGCCCTTCGTAGGCTTCGCCCAGACTGTTCTGCGCGGCTGCGTCCCCGGGTTTCAATAGCGCCAGTTGCTTGAAGGCCTCGATGGCTTCAGCGAACTTCTTCATTTGCAGGTATCGCTGGCCAAGTCGATCGTACGCGCCGGCGTAATCCGGCTTCTGCTTTAAAGCCTGCTTGTATGCCTGAATTTCATCGTCGAACTGGCCGGCGTCTCGATAGGTCAGTCCCAGCGCATAATAGGCATCAGCCGCATTGTAAGGATCAAGCTTGATTGCCTGCCGATATGCCTGTTCGGACTCGCGATATTGCTTTAGATAATAATTCGCCAGGCCGATGTTGAAGTAAGACTCGGCAGATGGGCGAATGTTGACTGCTTTCTTTGAAGCCTCAATTGCGTCAGCGTGACGGCCCAGCTTTTCGTTACAGAATCCGGCTTGCGCCCACGCCTCGCCGTAACCGCTATCTGAATCAGTGGCTTTCTGGAAATAAGGCAGCGCGTTTTGGCAATCGTCCTTCGATAGGAATGTCAGGCCGCCGCGGAAATATTCAACGGCCTTGGCGCGTTTGTTCCGGCCAGTGGCCGCCACCAGTTCGCCCAGCGATTGCTGCTGTGAATTTTCGGTCGCGGTGCGATCGAGTTGCGCGATGCGCTCAGAGGGAATGGCAAAGTTGACGCTTTGCCCGCCGGTGATTTGCAGGGTGGCCACGCCGATTACCTGGCCGTGCATGTTAACGACGGGACTGCCGCTCGATCCGGGCGAGATGGGCGCAGTGATTTGAATAATGCGTCCAAAGCCGGGAATGTCGCGCACCGCGGAAACGATCCCGTTCGTGACGTTGCCTTCCAGACCGAAAGGATTGCCGATTACGACGACGCTCTCGCCTTCCTGTGGCGAAGTGCGGTCGAGCGATAGCGTCCGGACCTGCGCGGCGGGCGCTTCGACCCTCAGCAAAGCGACGTCCGCCTCAGCGTCCACCGCCACGACGCTCTTTACGGGAAAGCTATTGCCTGAGTTGAGATGGACTTCGGCGCGATAGGCGCCGTCAATCACGTGCCGGTTGGTAACGATGCGGTCCTTGTCGATAAAGAATCCGCTGCCGCGCGAAAGCTTCTCGCCCTTTGAATCGAAGGTTTCTATTGCGACTGCGGCGGGTTTTATGCGGCGGACGAGTTCGGGAAGTTCGTCCTGTGCGCGTACGTGCGGAGCGACCACCGCGATAAAGGCACACGTAAGGGCGATTGAAAGGCGACTACAACACTCGCGAACAGCATTCATTCAGCCGTTAGTATAACCCCGATTACGTTGAGAGGCGGGCTGCTGCCCCGCTTGTGTCAGAACCCCGATGAATCGGGATAGCGACGGGGTCAATTAACCCGGTCGCTACCGCTCCCGGTTCTGATACTAAACTATTGTTGAATTATTGTCCGGACAGTGCCAGCGATTGAACGCGAGCAACGACGTCCGCCAATTTCACGTCTTCACTTTGCTTCGCGTGACGATCGAAAAGCTCGACGGTCTCATCAACAATCTTCTTACCAATCGTGATGCGATAGGGAATGCCAATCAAATCAGCATCCTTGAATTTCACCCCGGCACGTTCGTCCCGATCGTCGAGCAGGACTTCGAGACCTGCGTGACGCAGATCAGCGTAAAGCTTCTCGCCCGCTTCGCGCAGCTTCTCGTCTTTGATGTTCGTGATGGTGACAATCACGTCGAACGGGGTAATCGATTTCGGCCAGATGATGCCGTCCGCATCGTTGTTCTGCTCAATCGCTGCCGTGATGATGCGCTCCACGCCGATGCCGTAGCTGCCCATGATGATCGGCACTTCCTTACCGTCGGCAGTCAGCACTCTCGCGCCCATGGACTCTGAATATTTCGTGCCGAGTTTGAAGATGTGGCCGATTTCCATCGCCTTGAAAACTTCGAGCTTGCCGGTGTCACAACGAGGACACGCCTCGCCAGGTTCAACAGTGCGCAGGTCAGCCCATTTGTCGATTTGAATATCGCGCTCGACATCGACGCCGCGAATGTGATGGTCGTCTTTGTTGGCGCCGGTCGTCATGTTGTGACGGCCGCGCAAACCTTCGTCGGCAACGATCATTAGTTTTTGATTACTGGCGCGCGCCGTTTCTTTGGCGCGAACTCCGCCGAGACTGCCGGCGCTGGCGCCAAGCAAATCTCGAATCTCTTCCGGATGTGCCGGACGCACTGCTGTCGCACCCAGGGAGTCACCAAATTTCACCTCGTGAAGTGGATGATCCCCGCGCAAAAGGGCCAGCACCGGCCGCGATTCTCCATCGATCGTCGCGAAATAAACCAGCGTCTTAATTTGTCTCTTGGCAGTGACGAGATAAGGAATTTTCGCTAAGTCCTCAATCGTGCGCACGCCCGGCGTAGGAAATTCTTCCGGTTGCTCAGGACCAGCTTCGTCCTCGATCTTTTCCAGACGCGAGGTGGCTTTCTCAAGATTCGCGGCATATCCGCAATTCGCGCAGCTCGCGACCAGGTCTTCGCCGGCGTCGGTCTTCGCCATGAACTCATTCGATTGCGAGCCGCCCATCGCTCCCGATGAAGCTTCAACTATCGAGAACTTAATCCCGCAGCGGGTGAAGATTCTTATGTACGCATCGCGTTGATCGTTGAACGACTTGTCGAGCCCCTCTTCATTCACGTCAAACGTGTATGCATCCTTCATGATGAAAGTGCGCAAACGCATCAGGCCCGACTTGGGTCTTGGCTCGTCGCGAAACTTGACTTGAATCTGATACCAAACCTGCGGCAGTTGTTTGTAGGAATTTAGCTCGTTCCGCGCAATGGCAGTGAACACTTCTTCGTGCGTCATGCCGAGGCACAGGTCCGTCCCTTTGCGATCCTTCAAACGAAACATGATGTCGTCGATCGCCTGCCAGCGTCCCGACTCCTGCCAAAGCTCCGCCGGATGCAGCGCCGGCAGAAAGAATTCCTGGCCGCCGATGGCGTTCATCTCTTCACGCAAAATCTGCATTACCCGCAGCGCTATTCGCCAACCCAACGGCAGAAATGAATAGATTCCGGCAGAAAGCTGACGCA
>Ga0134127_10002704_pt1 | contig 12728 bp, 8 predicted proteins | sample KB31753_FD_96459 | JGI IMG/M metagenome (GOLD analysis project Ga0134127, IMG submission 96459) | Terrestrial soil microbial communities with excess Nitrogen fertilizer from Kellogg Biological Station, Michigan, USA - KB3-175-3 | ecosystem: Environmental > Terrestrial > Soil > Unclassified ...
CCAGTCGGCGTAATCCTTGCCGGTGAGCGTGGTCTGGTTGAACGCGCCCTGCTCCATGAACGCCTTCCACTCCGGCGTCTCCATCACTTTCTTGAAGACACCGAGGTAGTAATTCACCTGGTCGGGCGTGACTCCGCCAGGCATGAAGATGCCCCGCAGCATCAGGTAGTCCACATCCAAGCCCTGCTCCTTGCAGGTCGGGATGTCGGACCACGCCATCTTGTCCGTCACCTTGGCGGTGTACGGCATGCGCTTGGGATCGAAGACGCACAGCGGGCGCAGTTTGCCGCCGCGCCATTGCGCCACGGCCTCGATCGGATTGTTCACCGTCGAATCCACGTGTTTTCCGACCAGTTGCACCGCCACCTCTCCGCCGCCCTTGTAGGGGATGTAGGTGAACTTGGTCCCCGTGCGCTGTTCGATCGCCACCGTGATGATCTGGTCTTCCTGCTTGGCGCCGGTGCCGCCCATCTTGAAGCGCTTGGCGGGCTCGCCCGCGCGCGCCTTGGCGGCGTCGAGGTAGTCTTTCGACGTCTTGTACGGCGTCTCCGCGTTGACCCACAGCACGAACTGGTCCAGCGCCAGCATCTGCACCGGCGTCAGGTCGCGCCAGTTGAACGGCGTGTCCTGCGCCAGCGGCGTGGTGAACAGGTTCGACAGAGTGATGATGATCTTGTGCGGGTCGCCCTTCGCGGCCTTCACGTCGAGGAAGCCCTCCGACCCCGCGCCGCCCGCCTTGTTCACCACCACCATCGACTGCTTCATCAGGTTGTGCTTGGCGATGATGGATTGCACGATGCGCGCCATCTGATCGGCCCCGCCGCCGGTGCCCGCAGGAACGACGAACTCGACGGTCTTGGTCGGTTCCCAGGCCTGCGCGCGAACTGCTTGCGGCAATGCGGCAATCCCTGCCATTACCGCGACAGAACCTGCGATACGAACGAATTGGCTTTTCATGATCATTCCTCCTGAGCGGATTCTGATTACTGCACCGCGGGTTCGACCTTGATTGCGGTCAAGAATTCCCCGGCTTCGCCTTTTCTTCGGCGGTCGCCGTCGCGGCCGCTTCATGCCGCTTCGCCAGCCACAGGCCCCAGACGACGACGATCGCGGCGCCGATCGCACCGCAGATCAGCTCGAGGTTCAAGCCCGCGACGTGCGGCTTGCCGTTGTCGCCGAACTGCACGCCGATCCCGCCGAGCCAGTCCTTTAGCGCGGGGTCCGTCACCAGCATCTCGCCCGCGACCATGCCGATGAGTGCCGCGCCAACGGTGATGATCACCGGATAGCGCTCCATCAGGGTGACCAGCAGCGTGGCGCCGAACACGACCAGGGGAATCGAAATCGCGAGGCCAAGGATCAGCAGGGTCATGCTGCCGCCGGCGGCGGCGGCCACCGCGATCACGTTGTCCAGGCTCATGACGAGGTCCGCGATCAGGATCGTCTTGATCGCCGTGAGCAGGTGGTCGCTGGCGTTGATGTCGGCGTCGTCATCCTCCGGCACCAGCAGCTTGATGCCGATCCAGAACAGCAGCAGGCCGCCGATGATTTTCAGCCAGGGCAGCGACAGCAGGGCCACCGCGAAAATCGTCAGGATGATCCGCAGGATCACGGCCGCGCCGGCGCCATAGAGGATCGCCAGCTTCTGCTGCCTGGGCGGCAGCGAGCGCGCGGCAAGCGCGATCACTACCGCGTTGTCGCCCGACAGCACGATGTTCACGCCGATGATCTTGGCCAGACCGAGCCAGAAAGCCTGCGTCAGGATTTCTTCAAGCATTTTTTATTTTAAAACAAGCCGACCACTTTCCCGTCGATCAGGTCTATTTTTTCCGCCGAGGGCACCTTGGGCAGCCCCGGCATCGTCATGATGTCGCCGCAGATCATGACCACGAATTCCGCGCCCGCCGCGAGCCGCACTTCGCGCACGTTGACCACGTGGTTGGACGGCGCGCCGCGCACCGATGCGTCCGTAGAGAACGAAGACTGGGTTTTCGCCACGCACACCGGATAGTGGCCGTAGCCATCGTCCTGGAATTTCTTGATCTGCGCGCGCACTTTCGCGTCCGCCGTGACCTCCGAGGCGCGGTATACCTTCTTCGCGATCTTGTTGATCTTGTCCCAGAGGGTGTCGGCATCCTCGTACACGAAGGTCGGCTTGGAGGGCTGGTCGCAAAGGCCAACCACGATCTTCGCCAGCTCCGCGGCGCCCTTGCCACCCTCGCCCCAGTGGGCGGCAAGCACCACCTGCACGCCCAGCTTCTTCATCCGCGAGGAAAGGAGTTCCAGTTCCGCCGGCGTGTCGCTGGTGAACTTGTTGATCGAAACCACGCAGGGGATGCCGTAGACCTTGGTCACGTTCTCCACGTGCCGCTCAAGGTTGACGATGCCCTTCTCCAGCGCCGCCACGTTTTCGGTGGTGAGCGTCTTCAGGTCGGCGCCGCCGTGGTACTTCATGGCGCGCACCGTCGCGACGATCACCGCGGCGCTCGGGCGCAGGCCGCTCTTGCGGCACTTGATGTCGAGGAACTTCTCCGCGCCCAGGTCGGCGCCGAAGCCGGCCTCGGTCACGACGTAGTCGGCGAGCTTGAGCGCGCTCTGGGTGGCGATCACCGAATTGCAGCCATGCGCGATGTTGGCGAACGGGCCGCCATGGATGAACGCGGGGTTGTTTTCCAGGGTCTGCACCAGGTTCGGCGCGAGCGCGTCCTTCAGCAGCACCGTCATGGCGCCGTGTCCCTTGAGGTCCTTCGCCGTGACCGGCTTCTGGTCGCGCGTATACCCCACCACGATGTTGCCAAGGCGCTTCTTCAGGTCTTCCAGCGAGGTCGAGAGGCAGAAAATCGCCATCACCTCGGAGGCGACCACGATATCGAAGCCGTCCTGCCGCGGGTAGCCGTTGGCGGTGCCGCCGAGGCCGACGGTGATGTCGCGCAGCGCGCGGTCGTTCATGTCGAGCACGCGCTTCCACTGGATGCGGCGCACGTCGATACCCAGTTCGTTGCCGTGGCTGATGTGATTGTCGATCAGCGCCGCCAGCAGGTTGTTGGCGAGCTGGATCGCGCCGAAGTCGCCGGTGAAATGCAGGTTGATGTCCTCCATCGGCACGACTTGGGCGTAGCCGCCGCCCGCCGCCCCGCCCTTGACCCCGAACACCGGACCGAGCGAAGGCTCGCGCAGGCAGATCACCGCCTTCTTGCCGATGTGGTTCAGCGCATCGCCGAGGCCCACCGTGGTGGTGGTCTTGCCCTCCCCGGCCGGCGTCGGGCTGATCGCGGTGACCAGGATCAGCTTGCCGTCCTTTTTCGACTTCAGCGTATCGAGGAACGGCAGCGAGATCTTGGCCTTGTAGTGGCCGTAGGGTTCGAGGTGTTCTTCGGCGATGCCGAGCTTCTCGAGCGCCACCTTGGAAATGCGCTGCAGTTTCGCAGCCTGCGCAATTTCGATGTCGGACGGCATCGGGAATCCCTTCTCTTTATCGAAGGCGGGATTCTGGTAGACAGCCGGCGGTTGCGGCCTTGACTCAAGTCAAGTGCCGGCAGCTTGAGCTACTTGCTGAACTCCACGCTGCACTTGATGCCGGCGGGGAATTTGTTGCTAGGGTTGGGCAGCTGCAGGCGCACGCCGAAGGTGCCGCTCGCGGCGTCGATCAGCTTGTCGACCACCACCACCTTTGCCGAGTGGATGCCCGGAACGAAGGGCGCGAGGTTGACCTTGCCGCTCATGCCGATGCGCACGGATCCGAACAGCTCGGCCGGCGCGATCACCTCCACGTTGAGCGGATTGAGCTGCGCCAGCTTGAGCACCACCGACTTGTCGGACCGGATCAGTTCGCCGGGCGCCAGGCGCCGTTCCACCACCACGCCGTCGAGCGGACTCAGGATGATCCTCAATTTCAGATTTTCCTTGTCCTTTTTCAGCTCTTCCTCGTGCAGCCTGGCCTCGGTCACCATTTCATCCCGCTCCTGCGCCGAAATGAGCTGCTTTTCGAACAGTGCCTCGTTGCGCTCCACCTTGCGCTTGCCGAACTCGACGCGCGCCTGCGACAGCTGCACCGCCGCGGCCTCGACGCCCGATTTCAGCGTCGCCACCACCTGGCCTTTCCGGACCTGGTCGCCGCGATCGACGACAACCCTTTCCAGCACCCCGTCCACCGGGCTGCCGACGTTCACGACCATGAACGGCTCCACGAGGCATTCCAGGGCATCGCCGGCCTTTCTGGCGCTTGTCTGGGCCGGGGCGGACGCGGTTGGCGCCGCCTTGGGAGCAGCGGGAAGCGGTCCCTGGGCGGATGCCGCCAGCGGCAGGCATGCCGCGGCGAATACGGCGAGCGTTTCCTTCTTCATTCGTGGCTGCCTGAGAAAGCGAGGGTCTTGCCCATCTGCTGATCCATCTTCAAGAGTTCTCTCCGGACACTGGAATGCGAATGCTCCGCATAGCGCTGCGCCAGGCGAATCGCCATCGACCCGAGCTTTGCGGCACGCTCGGGACTCAGTCCCGCCATCACCCTGGCCAGCGCCGCCCCCGCCGACGCGCCGGCAACCGACATGATCGAATCCTCCACCGACAGGATCGGCTCGAAAAAACCCGGATCACCCTGGCGCGCACAGCGTCCCGCGAGCTGGCGGTCGATGCGTTCCGAATCGTGCCGCTCCGACAGGATAACGTGAAGCCCGCCCACCGCGGCGACGTCCTCCGCCAGCTTGATGTCGGTGCCACGGCCGGCCATGTTCGTGGCGATGGTGATGCGGCCCCGTTCGCCGGCGGCGGCCACGATCTCGGCCTCTTCGCGGTCCTGCTTCGCGTTGAGCACCCGGTGCGGAAGCCTGGCCTCCTCGAGCAGGCGGCTCGCATGCTCGGAAGCCGCCACGGAGCGCGTGCCCAGGAGTACCGGCCGCCCCATCTCGTGCACCTCCTTCACGCGGCGCACGATCGCGTCCCATTTCTCGCTTTCCGTGGCGAACACGCGTTCCGGCATCACGACGCGCCGGCCCGGTCGATTGGTCGGAATCTTGACGATCGGCAGGCCGTAGACGACGCCCAGCTCGCCGGCGACCTCGCTGCCGGTGCCCGTCATGCCGGACAGCAGCTTGTAGCGCCGGAAGAAGCGCTGGTAGCTGATGCGCGAGAGCGGTTCCTTCTGCGCCGTGATCTTGCAACCCTCTTTCGCCTCGACCAGCTGGTGCAGGCCGCGCTCCCACGAACGGTCGGCCATGGTCCGCCCGGTGTACTCATCGATGATCTCGATCTTGCCCTCGCGGATCAGGTAATGCTCGTCGCGCTTGAAGAGATACAGCGCGGAGAGCGCCTGGGTCGCCAGTTCCTCGCGGCGCATCAGGCCCGCCCAGACGCCGCCGAGCGCGGCGCACAAGCGCTCGAGATGCCGGCGACCGTCTTCGGTGAGCGTAATCCGCTTTTCGTTTGCATCCTTGGTGAAGTCCACGCCTTCGGCCAGCTGCCGCCCGATCTCGATGCCCTGCAGCGCGACGCGTTCCTCGTCGCCTGATTCGGCCGGCGCCGAGATGATGAGCGGCGTGCGCGCCTCGTCCACCAGCACGCTGTCGGCTTCGTCGACGATGGCGAAATTCAGCCCGCGCAGCAGCAACCGCCGCACGCGCGAGCCGTCTCCGCCGAGCTTTTCGAGCTGCAGCCGCAGCGAGCTGTTGCGGCTGGCCAGCGTGATGCGGTCGCGCAGGTAGTCGAAGACGATGGTCTTGTTGGTGCCGTAGGTGACATGGCAGGCGTAGGCTGCCTGCCGTTCCGGGGGCTGCTGTTTCTCCGTCACGACGCCCACCGTGAGACCGAGCGCCTCGTACAGCGGGCGCGTGATCTCCGCATCGCGCACCACGAGGTAATCGTTGACGGTAATCACGTGCACCGGCACGCCGGCAAGCGCCGCGGTGCACGCCGGCAGAGTCGCGGTCAGCGTCTTGCCCTCGCCCGTCTCCATTTCCGCGACCATGCCCTGAAGCAGGATCCAGCCGCCCAGCAGTTGCACGTCGAAGTGCTGCTTGCCTAGCAGTTGTCGTGACGCGTGCGATACGAGGGCAAAGGCGCGCGCCACGAGCTCGGCGCGAAAGCCGTCCCGGCGCAGCAGCTTGCCGATGTCGCGGGCAGCGGAACGCAGGGCATCGGCCTCGAGGGCACCGAGGCTCGCTTCGCTTTCGCGCACGCGCGCGACGAAATCAGTGCGCAGCGCCCGCCGTGCGCGAATGGCGCGCGAAACCGTTCCAGCGACGCGCTCGCCAAGTTCATCCAGCCGGTTCTCGGGCAGGTCGTCCGGGCGCTCCGGGTATACCGGGCGCACCAGGGGAAACATGGCGGCCGCGTCAGACATTGAATTTGTTCAGGAATACCCTGCGCACCGCGCGATACCACTGGGTGCCCAGCGGCTCAGGCTCGCGCTCGAAACGCACGTAGATGCGACTCCCCAGCGATTGCAGGCGCGCCGCCTTGGCCAGCTCGAGCTCGAAGATGAAGAGCGACGAGGCCGACTTGATGTCCGACGCACGCCCACCGTCGCCCGCCGAGCCCGGATCGAGCACCACCTCGCCCCCGCCCTGCGCGCTCAAGGCCAGGTTGGGCAACTGGTTGGTGGCCGCCGGCACGACGCGTTTCACAACCGCCGGCAGCACTTCCGGGATGCGCTCCACCAGCCGCAATTCGACGCGGCGCGTCATCTCGCGCACCAGGTCGACGTCGCCCTGCGGCACCACGACCTGCACCGCGAGCCTGGAATAGTCCATCACGTATCCGAGCAGCTCGCCGCGGCGCACGAATCGCCCCGGCACGTCGCCGGCTTCGGCCATCAGGAAGATCCCGTCCCCCGGGCTGCGGATCACCTGGTCATGCGCACGGCTGCGCGCTTCGGCAAGGCGCGCCTCGATGTGGACGATTTCCTCCCGGATCAGGTTCAGCTGCACCCGCTCTTCGTGGGCGGCGGTATAGCGCGCGAGCTGCTCCTTGAGTTGCGCTTCCAGCAGCCGCACCTTGGCCACGAGTTCCGGGTCCTCGGTCACGACCAGCGGGTCGCCGCGCTTGACCGGCTGGCTGGGCTTCGCCACCACCGACTCGACGAATCCATCGGCCGCGGCCCGCACGCGCGCGTCTTCGGGCGCCACCGCGACACCCTCGGTTCGCGTCCACGACGGCGCCGGCAGCCAGAGCACGATGGCGGCGACGATGGCCGTGAGCAGCCCGGCGGTCGCCAGCGAACGGGCGCGCCTGCCGCGCAGTTCGGAGGATGAAAACAGGTAGCCGATGCGCTTGCCGACGGGCAGGACCAGCGTGTTGTACAGCGACCAGAGCGCGAGCAGCACGCCGACCACGAAATACTGCTCGGCGACCAGCAGCGCGATCGAGATGGTGACGAAGATCCTGTAGAAGAAAGACGACACGGCGTACGACACGAACCACGCCCTTTCGCTGCGAGAATCATTCCCGGCGACGGCGCTCTTCACGCCCAGCAGGTACCTGCGCACCAGGTAGCCGAAATAGGTGTTGGCGCGCTGGCCCAGGTTCGGGATCTCCAGCAGATCCGCGAAGATGTAATAGCCGTCGAAACGCAGGAGCGGATTGGCATTGAAAACCAGCGTCGAGACCCCGGCGACCACCATCACGTTGTAGGCAAGCGCGCGCAGCAGGCCGGGCTCGGCGTTCACCCATACGAACATGGCGAGCGCGGCAAACAGGAGCTCGCTCAGCATGCCCGCGGCGCCTACCAGCATGCGATCGCGCTTTTCGCGGAAGGCAAGCGAGGCCGAGGCATCGACGTAGGGCACCGGCATCAGCACCAGGACCATGACGCCCATCTCGTGCACCTCGCCGCCCCTCGCCTTCACCGCCATGGCGTGGCCGAATTCGTGGATCAGCTTGGCGACCGGAAACACGAGGGCCATCAGCAGCAGGTTCTCGGCGCCGAACAGCTGGCCCGACAGGTCCTTGGTCAGTTCCGTCCAGTTCGATGCGGCGAGCACCAGCGCCCAGCCGACGACGAAGAGCCAGAGCAGCGCGCCAGCCGGCCCGAAGAGGCGCCGGCCGAGCGGATTCAGCCACTCCAGCAGGCGATCCGGATCGAACAGCGGAAAGCGCAGCGCGAGCGGGTTCTGGATGTACTGCTTGAGCTTCAGGCGCTCCTGCTTGACGTTGCGCTCGTGCAGCTCCTGGATGTCCGGATGGGCGTCGGACTGCAGCACGTCGGCGCGATGCAGGGAGGCGAGCATGTTGATGACTTCGTCCTGCGTCGGCGCGTCGTCGCCGAGCCGCGTGCAGGCGATGTCCCAGATCTCGCGCAGCGTGCGCTTGCCATCCATCAGCCCGATGACCAGGTTGGCGACGGGCGAAAAGCGGTGGAAACGGCCGCTCGAGCGGTCCTGCAGCACGTACCAGAGCTGGCCGCGGTACAGGTGCCGGTGGATCACCGCGTGGCTGCGCAGCCGGGGGCGCACATTGGCGACCCGGTACCACGAAGCGCTGAACAGGCTCTCGCTCACGGCCAGTAGGTCCAGACGAACAGGCGCAGCCAGTTCATCATGCGGTGCGTCCAGATCCAGAACAGGTGCCGCCGCTCGATGTCGATCTTGGCGACGCCTTCCATGCCCGGGCGCAGCCGCTCGTTCGGATGGTCCATCAGGGCTTCGACGCGGAAGTAGTTCTTGCCCTCGCGCGCGGTGGTCACGGAAGTGACATTGGCCACCGTGAATGCAAAGGACTCGCGCGCGATGGACGCCAGGATCAGGGTGCCGCGCTGGCCGGATGCGACGTCGGCGATTTCCCTTTCGTCGACGTTGACGATCACGCGGTAGGAGTCCAGCGGCGTGATCTCGAACAGCACGTCGCCGCGCTTTACCGCGCTGCCGAGGGACTGCGTCAGGTCGCCTTTCACGATCACGCCGTTGAACGGCGCCCGCAGCGCGGCGCGGGAAATCTGCTCATCGAGCAGCGCCACCTGCGCCTGCGCCTGCTCGTATTGCGCCTGTACGATCTGCGCCTTGGCGCGGTCGCGGTTCGCGACCGCTTCCTGGTATTGCTTCGCGTACTGCGCGTATTGGCTCGCCCACTTCAGGCGCTCGAGGCGGATTTCCCTGTCGTCCATCGTCGCGAGCACCGCATCGGCGTTCGCCACGTCGCCGGCGCGCGCCGTCGCGCTCGCAACATAGCCATCGAACGGCGCCGCGAGCGTGCGCCGCACGGCGCCCTCCAGCGTCGCAGGCGCGGTGACGCGGTAGTCGCCGGTGGCGACAGCAAAAAACAGAACCGCCACGATGCTCAGGGAGAGCACCAGCTTGCGCTTTACGTGCCGCGGCCCGAACAGCAGGCGCACCTGCTCCGCGCCGGCGTCCTTGACGCGCAGCGCCAGCGCCCGTTCATTGAGCTTCTTCAGTTCCAGGATCCGCACCACGACCGCGGCCACCGCCTGCGCGAGCTCCACCTCGGCGCGCTCGAACGGCATGCGTGCCGGCCGTTCGAATACGAGGGCCCCCGTCAGCGTGCCGCTGCCGGCCATCGGCACGGTGAGCACGCTGCCGCTGCCGTGCTCGCCGGCCAGTTTTTCGTGGTCGCGCATGACGATGATCTCGTCGCCCTCGGCCGCCGGATAGCGGATCACGGACTTCTGGTCGATCGCCTCGTCCATGGCGGCGCCGACCGCGTGGATCAGGTTCATGCGCTTGCCGATCTGCGCGCTGTGCGACAGCGCGACGACTTCGGCGTGCCCGCCGCGCACCACGCCGAGGCTGGCACGGTCGCATTGCAGGCGCGTCGCCAGCTCAGTCACCAGGCTGCGGCACGCGGGCTCGAAACGTTCCTCCTCCAGCACGGCGGCGACCAGGTCGAGCACCGTCATCAGGCGTTCCTCGGTGCCGGTCGTTTCCGCCTGCTGCTGCTGCCGGACCCAGTTGGCCACCCAGGCGAGGCCCAGGTGCAGCTTCTGCAACGCCGCCTGCAATTCGGCCTCGCCGCGTTCCGCGACTTCCACGGCGACCACGCCGTGAAGGTGGCCGTCGATCTCGATCGGCAGCGCAAGCGCCTGCGAACCGGGCGGCAGGACCGCGGCCACCACCCGTCGCTCGGCGAGCGCGCGCTCGGCGGCATCGGCCAGGCGCGGCGCGCCGGCCTTGCCGGCGGGCCAGAACGCGACCGGCGCGTAGGGACCGGTATCGGGCGGCCCTAGGACCGCCACGCCGCCCAGGGTTTCAGGAATGGAATTGCACTGGCTCGCGAGCCAGGCGCCGAATTGCGCGCTCGCCGCCGCTTCGGCGTGAAGCTGCGCGCCGTTGACGAGATTATTCACCGTGGCTCAGGCGGGTACGGAAACTCGAGCCTCCGGCGCCGGCCGGCTAGAGCTTCAACTCTCCGTACCTGGCTTCGTATTCCTTCAGTCCCTGCCCCAGCAGCTGCAGCAGCCGCTTGGCGGCGAAAGGGTTCAGGACGATGCGCTCGGACAGCGCCACCGTGACTTCCTTCTGCCCGCCGTGCCACGCCTGGTTGGCGCCGAACAGCAGCATGATCTCCTCGCGCGTGCCGAGCACATTGCAGACGTTGGCATACGACGTGTGCATCTTGGAATCGTCCCAGACCACCTTCGGGCCGGCCGCCTGCGGCGCCACCGGCTTTACTTCTTTCGCTTCCTGCGAATCCTTTGTTGCCATTTGATCTCCGTATCAATGCAGACGATGTGTGTTTCCCGGGGCCAGCCCGGGGAAACGCCTTTTTCGATGCTACCACTCAATGCGGGATTGACGCGCGCCGGGCGCCGGCCTGTCGCTGTCGCGGTGCTCTGCCGGAGCCTGCGCCGGAACCTGCGCCGCCGATCCGCCGAACCACTTGCGCGTAATTGCGTCCAACGCCCTGCGCGTGAGCGGCCGCTTGCCGTTCGCCGCCGTCCCTGCCATCGCGTCGCGATCCAGCAGGCCGCGATTCGAAGCGAGCAGTCCCGCGGCGCCCAGTGCGAGCACCGGTGCGGCTTCGGCGTGTTCGTCCGATCCGAGCTCGACGCGCACTGCGCGCGGCGAGTCAACTCTTGCGAGCGTCTCGAGCGGCGGGAGCAGGAGCCCCGTCGGAACCTGTTCCTCGGCCGGTGAACCCTGCTGCTGCGGGCCGGGGGTACCGTCTTGCGGTCCGCCGTCGCCCTGCTCCGTGGAAGAACCCTGCGCGCCTCCCTGCTCCGCGGCGCCGCTTTCCGTGGCACCGCTGTGGGACGGCGAATTGACCGTGGTCACCACCTCGGACTGGAACAGTTTCCGGAAGACGGACGCATCGAGCAGCGGCACCAGTTTCGGCGCGGCGCCAGGCAGCACGCCCGGGATGATCACCACGTTGCCGGGCAGCGACTGCAGTGTCACCACCGTGGTCCCGTCCTGATCGTCGCTGCCGCCCAGTGCGTTGAACGATTCGTACAGGGCCGCGGTCACCAGGTCCTGCATGTCGCTCTCGATGCTCTGGACGAAGCCGCCGGCGATCACCACCGCGGCGTTGCCGCCGAAAAGCAGGTCTTCCGTAAGGTTGCCGGCCATCTGATCGCTGCCCTGGCCGCCGATGAGGACGTCATTGCCCGCGCCACCGTCAATCAGGTCGCTGCCGCCAAAGTTTTCATCGACCGACACGATCTGCTGCAACTGGCCGCCCGCGCCGTACGTCACCTGGCCGCCGTCGCCGAACAGGATGTCGTTGCCGCCCGCGCTGGTCACCGTGTCGGCGCCCGCGCCGCCGGCCGCGAGGTCGTTTCCATCGCCGGTCGAAATAGTGTCGTTGCCGCCGAGGAGCGGATCGCCGCTGACAGCCACCTGCACCGAGCCGTCCGGATTGTTCGTAATGGTGGCGTTGTCGCCGAACACGATGTCGGAGCCGTTGCCGGTCGTGACCGAGTCGCTGCCGGCGCCGGCCACCACCAGGTTGGTGCCGTCGCCGAGCGCCATGATGTCGTCGCCGGCCGTGTCGGCCACGGTGTCGATGCTGGTCAGCGTCGTGGCGACGCCGTTGGTATAGCCGATGTAGCCGTTGTCGCCGAACGCGATGTCATCCCCCGCGCCGGTGGTAACGCTGTCGCCGCCGAAGCCGCCGATGACAATGTTGTTTCCCTGACCCGCGTCGATGACATCGTTGCCGCCGATCAGGTCGAGCGCCGTGGTGCTGCCCGAGAGGTAAACGTTGCTGTAGATCACGACGAACTGGGTGCCGGCCGGGTTCAGCTGCACGATGCCGTTGTCGCCCAGGATCGTGTCGAGCCCGTTGCCGGTCGTGATCTGGTCGCCGCCCACGCCGCCCAGGATCGTGTTGGCCCCGTCGCCCGTGACGATGACGTCCGCCCCGCCGGTCGTCGCCAGCGTGTCGGTGGTCTGGTACGAGGTCACCAGCCCGGCAGCGTTGTAGTCCACCTGGCCGTTGTCGCCAAGGATGATGTGGTTCGAATCGGCGCCCACCGGCAGCCCCGTCAGCGGATCGGCCCCCGCATAGATCGTGTCCGTGCCGTAGCCCCCACTATCGCCTTGGTGCCCTCGCCCGTGGTGATTGCGTCATTGCCGCCCAGGCCCAGCTCGCTGGAGACGATCTGCACGAACTGCGTGCCCGCCGCATTGAGCTGCACCACCCCGTTATCGCCCAGGATCGTGTCGGTGCCGATGGCGGTGGTCACGGTGTCACCGCCCACGCCGCCCAATATCGTGTTGTTGCCGTTGCCCGTGACGATCGTGTCCGCGGCCCCGGTTGCCGCCAGCGTGTCGGTGGTCTGATAG
>Ga0134127_10002705_pt1 | contig 12728 bp, 8 predicted proteins | sample KB31753_FD_96459 | JGI IMG/M metagenome (GOLD analysis project Ga0134127, IMG submission 96459) | Terrestrial soil microbial communities with excess Nitrogen fertilizer from Kellogg Biological Station, Michigan, USA - KB3-175-3 | ecosystem: Environmental > Terrestrial > Soil > Unclassified ...
CCCCGCCTACCGTGATCGGCAGGTCCACCTCGCCCCGGATCGCAAGGGAATCTTCCTGGATACTGACGTGCCCGTCGCTGCGCGCCATTGCGGTGACGGTGAGCGTGCGTCCGAGCTGGCCCAGAATACCGATCGAAACGCCGAAACCGGAAAACGACAGCTCCGCGCGCTGGCGGGCGGGCAGGTAGTTCGAGTCGCTGAAGACCCGACTGATATCGAGCCGATTGCTGCCGGTGATGATGTGGCCGGCGACACCCACAGCCCAGTTGCTGCTGAGTCGGTAGGCGGTGGCAAGCCCGAGATCGTTGATGCCGCCTCGGGATTCGATCGTATCGTGGACCTGAACCGGGGCATCGCGGAGGATGATCGTCGCCGGAAAGACCAGACTGTAGTCGCGGGTGGTGTAGTTGGAGTAGCTGAATCCGACGGTAAACGAGGTGTGCGGTATCGGCCCACCGATCGCAAACTGAGGAAAGTGGGTGTCCCGAAGCGAGGTAGTACCTGCCGGGTTGGTCGCCGACCGATAGTCGCTCATTACGGTGAAGGTTGCCGTCATCGACGGCAGGTAGACCAGCGACGCCGGGCTGACGCTCGACTGCCCGTCGAACATGGAGAAGGCGCCGCCGCTCCCCATGGCCCGCACCGACTGCGCGCGCCCGGGAAGACCCAGGCCTCGCACGCCGAACTGAGACGACTGCGCGGCGCCAGCGGCCGGGGTTCCCGCTATCAGGAGCAGCAGCAGCAGGCGGCGCACTTAGGGCTCCGAGAACGGGAAGCGGGGCAGGAAGTTGATCCGAATCCTCGGCGGCGCCCCGGTTCGGGTCGAGCCAAACACCCCACGACTGAACGTCTCCACCTCCGGCACGATTGACAGGAACATGGCCGGCGGTCGCAGACCCCCCTGCCAGAACCGCACGACGTTTGCGATCTCGACCCGGATAGTGTCGGTCGTGTTGAACGGGAGCAGCAGCGAGCCCAGGGAGCTCGGCTCGATCGGAGACTTCGCGCCGAAGTCCGCCGCAAGCCCCTGCACGTTGAGCGTTCCGGTCTGATTGCGAACCCCAACGACGGGCTCGGCGGGCACCAGCTCCAGCGTGGCGCGAACGATGGTGGCCGAGTCGCTCAGGCGAGCCGGCCAGGGAAAGCGAATCAACACGCGGGAAGAGGGCACGCCGCCTACCGTCAGCAGGGCTGGATTGATGACGGGGATCTGGCGGCTGACGTAGTCCGCGAACTTGGCGTCCAGGGTAATGGCGACCGTAGCCGGGTTCGCCACAATCGGTTTCAAGTAGCTGAGAAACTCGGGCGGGAGCACGGACCGATTGTTTCCGACGCGACCGGCCGTCGGTGTATCGCCGATAACGGCCACCCCCATCACCAGCAAGCCTTTATCCGCAGGCGCCAGAGCCACCTGGCTCAGCGGCGCACCTTTGAGCAGAATCCGCACCGTATCGCCTGGTGAGGTGTCGCGCAGCTGTTGGCTGGCGATGAAGTTGGCCGGGACGAAGAATGGGCGGATGCCGTCGAACGTGAGCGTGTTCGTGTCGAGGCTGGAAGGGAGTCGGTAGAGCTGCACCAGCACGTGTCGCGTGGCGGTGTCGTGGGCCGTAAGCAGCGAGATCCGGACCGAGTCCACCGCGTACGCCCGGAGCGTATCCCGGAAGTTCACGGAGTCGGCCCGTGGGTTGAAGACGATTACTCCGTAGCTCGTGTCGGCCAGCGTGGGCGCGCCGCTGCCCACCAGCATGATGGTGCCGCTCGAGCGCGCAGTGTAACCGGTGAACGTGCTGTCCTGGTTGGGCAGCGCAGTGAGGATCTGTTCTTCGCCCTGCGGCAACCCCCCGGGGCACAACTCGGGGCATTGGCCGGGCTGAGTGAGTTGCTCGGAACAGCCGGCGAGTGAGGCGGCGAACGCGAGAGCAGCCCACCAACGGCGCCGAAAGGCGCCAGTCACGCCAGCTGCTCCCGCGAAAAGGCTGCGGGGAGCAGCTCAGTCACCCGCCAGCGAAGCGCACCCCGAGGCCCGACGGCGGACAATTCGAAGTCGCCGAACTCGGCGAGCACCTGCCGGCACGCGCCGCACGGCGCGGCGGGCGGATCGGAGTCCGAGACCACCACTGCCCGGCGAAAGCTGCGGGCACCTCCGGCGACTGCCGCGCAGATCGCGGCGCGCTCGGCGCAGATCGTCAGGCCATAAGAGGCGTTCTCGACGTTACACCCCGCATAGATCGCCCCGTCGTCGGCCTCCAGCGCGGCGCCGACGCGGTAACGGGAATACGGGGCGTACGAACGCCCCTGGGCGGTCCGAGCGGCCGCCTCAAGCGGATCAGTCACACCAAACCTCATTGAGGAACGAGACGCCGGCCGTCAGCGGAGCCACACCGAGAAACTCGGCGATGGTCTGCCCGACGTCGGCGTAGGAGCGTCGCCGTCCCAGGGGAACGGGCCGCACCCGGGGCCCTACGACCAGGATCGGAACGACCTCGCGCGAATGATCGGTGGACGGCGTGGTCGGGTCGTTGCCGTGATCGGCGGTAAAGATAACGAGGTCGTCCTCCCGCACTCGGGCAAGCAGCCGCGGCAACATCTGGTCCAGCTCGAGCAGGCCACGCTGAAATCCCCGGACATCGTTCCGATGGCCCCACGTCTGATCGAACTCGATAACGTTCGCGAGCAGCAAGCCCCGCCGCATCGAGAGCAAAGCACCCTCGATCAGAGCGTACGCATCGGCGTTGGTCGGGGTGTGAATGCTGGTGATGTTCCGACCGGCGAACAGGTCATCCACCTTGCCCACTCCGACCCGGGGCACGTGCGCCTGCGCCAGATGGTCCAGGAGGGTAGCTCCGGGAGGAGGCAGGCTGAAGTCCTTCCGTCCGGCCGTGCGGGTCCAGGCGCCTGGCGATCCGACGAACGGCCTCGCAATCACTCGGGAAACGCCATGCGGTGGCTGCAGGAGCTCGCGGGCGGTGCGGCACGCGGCGTAGAGCTCGGCGACCGGCACCGTCTGCTCGTGAGCCGCCACCTGAAAGACGCTGTCCGCCGACGTGTAGACGATCCAGTCGCCGGTGCGGCAATGGGCGTCACCCAGCTCATCGAGGATCGCGGTACCCGAGGCGGCCTTATTCCCCAGCACACCTCGGCCGGTGCGGCGGGCAAATTCGTCTATGACATCTGCAGGGAAGCCGTGGGGATAAGTCGGAAACGGCTGATTCAATACGAGGCCGCACAGTTCCCAATGCCCGGTGGTGCTGTCTTTGCCAGGGCTCACCGGCTCTGCCACTCCGTACGCCGCCCCGGCCTGAGTCGTTGGAGCGATACCCGGCAAATCGCCGCAGCAGCCCAGCCCAAGGCGCTCCAGATTCGGCAGCTGCAGGCCGCCGGCCTGACGAGCGACGTTCCCCAGGGTATTGCTCCCGGCATCGCCATACTGGTCGGCATCTGCAGCGGCGCCGATGCCAACGCCGTCGAGGACGATGAGCGCCGCCCGCCGCATCAAGCTCGGTAGCAGCGCGGGAGCCGCGGGCTCAGCGCGGTCAGCAGCTCGTAGGAGTTGGTTCCGGTCCATTCCGCCTGCTGATCGAGAGGCACGGCACCGCCCCACACCGTCGCCACCTCGCCCAATGTGACGGCGTGGTCGTCGTCTACAGCAACCATCGTCATGTCCATGGCGACCCGGCCCACGACCGGGACGACCCGACCCCCCAGCTCCACTCCCCGGCTGTGACCGGCCGCGCGGGGAAACCCATCGGCGTAGCCAACCGCAATGGTTGCGATACGGGTGGCCGCGTCGGCTCGCCAGGTGCCCCCATAGCTGACCGTGTCGCCCTCGCGAATGCAACGCAGTCCGACGACCCGCGCGCGGAGTGCCGCAACCGGAGCCGGTACCGGCGCGCCCACGGAGCCGCCGTAGAGGAAAATGCCTGGCCGCACCAGATCCGCCCGGTAACGCTCACCGGCCAGTGCAGCCGCGCTGTTGGCCGCATGGACGAGCTCTGGTCGCCGGGGAAGAATGCGCAGCACCTCCTGAAAGCGAGCCCACTGCAGCTCGGTCACCACCGGGTCACTCTCGGGAGAATGGAAATGAGTGAACGCGCCCTCCCACCCGTCCGCTTTCCGCAAACGCTCCGCGATCGGGCCGCGAAGGCTCGGATCGTCGTAGCGAAAGCCCGACCGACCCATCCCGGTGTCGATTTCGATATGAAAGGGGCGCACTCCGCGCGCGGTCCAGGCGTCGAGTACGGCTGCATCGCCAATCGAGGGCCGCAGGTCGAACTCGAGACAGTGATCGATCCACTCGGCCAGGAGCGGCGTGCACAGCAGGACGGGCCGCGTAATCCCCGCCTGACGCAACTCCGCGCCTTCTGTGACGGTGGCAACGCCGTAACCCCAGGGAGCGATCTCCTCGAGCGCGCGCGCCACGGCGACGGCCCCCAATCCGTAGCCGTTAGCTTTGACCATAGGCAGCAGACGAGCGCCGGAGATTGCGGCGATCGTCTTGGCGTTGGTCACCAGGGCATGCAGATCAACATCGACCCAGGCCCGGTCGGTTTCGGCGGGGAAAGTCGTCGGCACGGAGGGCGAATCCTAATTCGGCGCGAGGTGTAAATGCAAGACAACTCGGCGCTTGGGCGCGCGGTCGCGATGGTGCGCGACCTGCGCGTTCGGTGCGCCTGGGATCGGGTTCAGACCCGCGAAACCCTGCGTCCCTACCTGGTGGAGGAGATGCTGGAGTTGGATCAGGCGCTGGCGCAGAGCGACGTGCCGGCAATCCGGGACGAGCTGGGGGACTTTCTGCTGCACCTCGCCTGGCAACTGGTGCTGGCGGAGGAGCGCGGCGAGTTCAACGCTGATGACGTCGCGGAGACGATGGAGCGAAAAATGAAGCGGCGCCACCCGCATCTCTTCGACATCGGACCGCCGGAGCCGTGGGAGCGATTGAAGCGACGCGAGCGCGAGGATGGCGTGCTCGGCCGGTTGCCGGCTGCGCTACCGGACTTGCTGCGGGCGTATCGCATGCAGGAGCGCGCCGCCTCGGTCGGTTTCGACTGGCCGGATGCGCAGGGGCCCATTGACAAGGTGAAGGAGGAGTTGGCAGAAGTTGAGCGCGAGCTTGCCGACGCGGGCGGCCGGAGCTCAGGTGGCGTGGCCCATGATGCGCTGGCTGATGAGGTCGGCGATCTGCTTTTTGCGGTGGTCAATCTGGCGCGGAAGACCGGTGTGCTGCCAGGGCCGGCACTGGATCGGGCTAACCGGAAGTTTCGCGAGCGGTTCGAGGCGGTCGAACGGCTAGCGAAGGAACGGGGGGTGGGTTTGCACAGCGCCGGACTCGAAGTGTTGGACGCGATGTGGGAAGAAATCAAAAGGCGTGAACAGTAAACAGTGAACGGAGCGCCGTTCGTCACCGGTGCTCCTTGTTCACTGTCCACGGTTCCCAAGTAACCGCTGGAATCGGGGATTTTTCCGCAACGGATCAAACGCCGGATCGATACTCAGCCAGCCGGGCGACAGATAGTAGGGGATCTTGAGCAACGCCTCGAGCTGATTCACCGCTTCGTCGGGCTCGCCAACGAGAATGTAGATGCGTGCGAGTTGATGCTGGTTGTAAGCGCCGCTGAAGGCATCCTTGGAGACGGGTTGAAGTGCGAGCCCGCGTTGTCCTTCCCGGATCGCATCGGCCTTACGCCCCATGTAGGCGAGTGCGACACCCAACAATACGTGGCGTCCACCGTCCTCGGGGGCGACCTTCAGCTGCTGCTCCAGCGCCGCTCGAGCGGAGTCGGCGTAGGCTCGCGCGCGCACGGCATCGCCATGGATGTAGTGAGTCGCGGCGAGCGCGAGGCCCCAGTTGCCGACATCGTCGTCGAATGGGCGAGGCGTCAGCCGCAACAGCAAACTTTGCTGTTCAGGCTCCAGTACCCAGAAGAGATCCCAGAACGTAGCGATGTAAGCCGCGTAAGAGGTGGGGTCGAGATCTTTGGGTACGCCACCCAGCACGCTTCGAGCGCCCGCCAGGTCGCCCTGGGCGAGGTACACCATCGCCTTGCCCTCGAACGTCTGGAGGTCACGCGGGCGAAGCTCGATCGCCCGGTCAAAGGCCGGCAGCGCTTCCGGATAACGTCGGAGCCAGAGAAGCGCCTGTCCCAGAACGCTGGCAATCGCCCCTGAGCGTGGGTCGACGCTTTGCCCCCGCCGCAGGTGATCTACCGCCTGTTCCCACCGACCGAGACTCTGCTCCGCCAGGCCAAGACCGCGAAGCACGTCCGCGTTGGTCGGCGCGAGCCGCAGCCCTTTGTTGTATTGCTCGATCGCGCGGGGCGGATCGACCGGTACCCTCCGGTAATAGTCGCCCAGCGCGATGAAGCCCTCGGGGCGATCGGGGATGAGCGCGATCGCTCGCTCCGCAGCCGAGCGCGACTGGTCGGCCCGGGCTGGCGATGACGCACTCGAATACAGGAACGACTGGGCCTGGGAGAGCCCGGCCCAAGCGACCGCGAAGGTTGAGTCGAGAGCGACTGCCTGTTCGAAGTAGCCGACGGCCTCTCGCAGCGTAGCGGGATTGTTTCCCTGCGCGTAGGCGGCTTCACCTTTGAGGAAGGCGTCGTATGCCGCGAGGTTCTGGGTCGGCCGCTCCGCCAGCTTCTCGCGCGCATTCGCCCCGAGGGCGACGTTCAACGCCTCTGCCACGCGCCCCGCAATGTCGGCCTGCACCTGAAAGACGTCAGTAATGGCGGCGTCGAACGGCTGCTGCCATTTGGTGGCACCGGTCGCGACCTGAATCAACTCGGGACTCACCCTCACTCGGCTCGCCCCACCCTGCCCCTTTTCCCATCGTACGGTGCCGGTCAACAAGTAATCGACCCCCAACTCCCGCCCCACCTCCTGCGGTCGCTTGTGCGTCTTCTTGTACTCGGCCGAGCTGCTGCGGGCCGTCACTTGGAGACCGGGGAGGCTCGACAGCTTGCCCCGCACTTCGTCGGTGATGCCGTCGCTGAAGTACTCGTCCCCGGCCCCGCCCAGGTTTTCGAAGGGAAGCACAGCGACCGTTCTCACCAGTCTAGGCGCTGCCTCCTCGGCGGCGCGGCCGCGTCGCCAGGCGAATAAGACCCCCAGGCCGAGGGCAATGCCGACGAGCAACGTCGCCACGAGCGGGTAGCGCCTCAGCATCCCTGGCCGCTCAGGCACCGGGGTTTGGGTGCGAATCCCGCTTGCCGGAGTCGCGACGGTAGGGTCGCTGGTGGCGCGTGAGCCCGCGGTCTCGAGCACTTTGACGAACTCCGCGGCCGAACCGAATCGATCCGCCGGCGATCGGGCGAGCGACTTGGTCACCGCCTCTTCGACTGCCGGCGGGACGGTGTCCCGCAGCGCGCGGAGGGGCCGCGGGTTCTCGGTGAACTTGCGCAGCAGGATCGCCTGAGCATTGGGCCCGGTGAACGGCGGCTCGCCCGCAAGCATCTCATAGAGAACGCAGCCGAGCGAGTAGATGTCGCTCCGGGGCCCCACCTCTCGATCCCCGCTGGCCTGCTCCGGACTCATGTATGCGGGGGTACCGATGCTCATCCCGGTTTCGGTGAGCCGCTGCTCGCGGGACGCCCCTTCGGCGACGCTGCCGAGCGCTCGAGCTATTCCGAAGTCCGCCACCAGCGCATGTCGCGTCGTCAGCAGGATGTTCTCGGGCTTGATGTCACGATGGACGATGTTCTGGTGGTGCGCGTAGTCGAGCGCGTCGGCGGTCTCGCGCGCGATGCGAAGCGCATCGTCGATCGGAAGCTGATCTTCACGCCGGAGCCGCTGGCGCAGGGTCTCGCCCTCGATATACGGCATGGTGAACCAGAGGTGCCCGCCTGCCTCGCCAGAATCAAAGACACTCAGGACGTGTGGATGCTGGAGCCGGGCGGCCAAGCGAATCTCGCGCAGAAACCGGTCCGGACCGAGAGTGGCGGCGAGCTCCGGATGGAGAACCTTGAGGGCGACGGGCCGGTCGTGCCGGAGATCGCGCGCCAGGAAGACGGTGGCCATGCCGCCGCGGCCGAGCTCATGCTCGATCGCGTAGCGGCCGGCCAGGGCGGTCGCGAGCGCCGCCTGGAGATCGCCGCTCATGCGGCGCCTGCCACGAGCTTCTGGAAGCGCGGGTTCTTGCGCAGGGGCTCGAGCGTGGGATCAATGCGGAGCCAGGCGGGAGAGAGATAGTACGGCAACTTGAGTACCTGCTCGAGTTGGTCGATCGCTTTCTCGGGCTCACCCACCAGTGCGTAGATCCGCGCGAGCTGGTGCAGGAAGTACACCCCGTAGTATGCGTTCGTGCTGACCGGTGACTGCGCTACAGCCCGTTCCCCTTCCCGGATCGCCTCGGCCTTCCGTCCCATGTAAGCGTAGGCGAGTCCGACTGCCATCCGGTGGGCCGCATCGTCCGGCGCTTCCTTGAGCAGGGCCTCTCCGGCCGCGCGGGCGGTGTCCGCGTATGCGCGGGCTCTGACCGTGTCCTTCCGCAGAGCGTAGGTCTGCGCGATGCAGATCGCCCAACTGGATGCATCATCCCCAAAGGGGCCCGGCGTCAGTCGGAGCAAGAGCTGCTGCTGGGCATCATCCAGTACCCAGAAGAGGTCCCAGTAATTCGCCACGTAAGCGACGAGCTCCGTTGCGTCGGTGTGAGCGACGGCTGCCCCGAGAACGCCGCGGGCACCTGGAAGGTCTCCCTGAGCGAGGAGGATCATGGCCTTGGTCTCGTTCAGGTCCGCGGACTGCGGGTCCAGAGCCAGTGCCCGATCGGCGGCCGCCATCGCCTCGGGATACCGCTTGAGCCAAAGCAACGACTGCGCGAGGCGGCGGGCTGTTCCCACCGAGCGTGGATCGAGCGCGAGTGCCTGACGGAGCGAAGCCATGCTCTGCTCAAAGTTTCCCTGACTCCGCTCCACCAGGGCGACACCCGTCAGGAGCTCGCCATCATTGGGTGCAACCTTGCGCCCCAGGTTGTATTGCTCCAGCGCCTTCGGCGCATTCCGCTCGATACCGCTGTAATAATCCCCGAGAGCGAGGTAGGTCTGAGCAGCACCCGGCGCAAGCGCTCGGGCTCGTTCCGCAGCCGTCCGGCTGGCCGCGATGTCAGCCGGCGTGGGCGGAGACATAGCCCCATGCGCCCGGGAGAGCTGCGCCCATGCGAACGCGAAGGTCGAATCGAGGGCGACCGCCCGCTCATAATAGGAAATCGCGCGCCGTAGATCCGACGGGGTTGCCGTGATCAAGCCACCGGCCGCCTCGTTGCCTTTGAGAAAGGCATCGTAGGCTGCCAGGTTCTTGGTCGGCCTCTCGCCGAGGGTTTCCCGAGCGGTAGCCCCAAGAGCCACGTCGAGTGCCTGTGCCACGCGGCTCGCGATGTCGGCCTGCACCTGAAAGACGTCGGTCATCGTCGCGTCGAACGGCTGCTGCCACTTGGTCGTGGGCGCGGCGCCCTCGCCTACCTGCACCAGCTCCGGGCTCACCTGCACTCGGCTGGTACCGCCGGACTTTTCCCATCGCACGGTCGCGGTCAGGATGTAGTGCACGCCCAGCTCTTGGGCGATCTGCTGCGATGTCTTGGCGGTCTTCTTGTATGGCGCCGAACTGGTGCGGGCGATGACCTGCAGGCCGGGGACCGACGCGAGCTTGCCCCGCACCGCGTCGGTCATGCCGTCGGCGAAGTATTCGTCGTCCGGCGCGCCGAGGTTCTCGAACGGAAGGACGGCGATCCCTTTGGTTCCTCCGGGACCCGCCTCGTCCATACTGGGCCGCGCGCGGCGCCAGGCGAACAGGACGCCCAACCCCAACAGGAATCCGAGCGCCAGGATAATGAGCGATGGCCGAGCCAGCAGGACCGCGAGCACTCGGTTGCGTTGGTCGCCCGAAGCCGCCTGAGGCACCCCGCTGGCGGGCTTTGGCTGCTCCCGCAGATCCGGGATAACAGGAGCCAGCGTTCGCTCAGTTGCGCTGCGGGCCGGCGCCGTACCAAGGTCGATAGCGCGCCCGAACTCCGCCGCGGTCAGAAAACGGTCCGCCGGGGCGCGCGCCAGCGCCTTGGCGACGGCCTGCTCGAGCGGCTCCGGGACGGTCGCGCGCAAGGCGCGGACGGGGCGGGGGTCCTGGGTGAACCGCTGGGTCAGAACCGCCTGCGCGGTGGGCCCGCTGAATGGCGGCTGGCCAGCCAGCATCTCGTACAACACTGCCCCGAGTGAGTACACGTCGGTGCGGCCATCGAGGTCGCAATCGCCACTGGCCTGCTCCGGGCTCATGTAAGCCGGGGTTCCGATAGTCAGGCCAGTCTCGGTCAGGCGATCCCCTGCCCCGGATCCGAGTGCCTTGCCGATGCCGAAATCCGCTACCAAGGCGTGCGACCCAGTGAGGAGGATGTTCTCGGGCTTGATATCCCGGTGAACCACGCCGTGGCGGTGGGCGTAGTCTAGAGCGTCCGCCGCCTGCCTCGCAATTCGCAGCGCATCATCGAGCGGGAGCTGTTTCTCACGATTGAGCCGGCTGCGAAGTGTCTCCCCCTCGACGTACGGCATGGTGAACCACAAGAGCGGTGCCCCACCGGCCGACGGAACCTCACCCGAGTCGTGGACGGTGAGGATGTGGGGATGCTGGAGCCGGGCGGCAAGCTTGATCTCCCGGAGAAACCGCTCAGCGCCAAGCGATGCGGCCAATTCCGGGTGAAGAACCTTGAGGGCCACCGGTCGGTCGTGGCGGATGTCCCGCGCAAGATAGACCGTAGCCATGCCCCCGCGGCCGAGCTCCCGCTCGATCGCGTAGCTCGCCTCGAGATCCGCCTGCAATCGCTCGCGGATGTCGGTCACAAGGCCCCAGCGCTCGGGTTTGTCGGGCTCGGGTTTTGTCAGGTAGTAGCATGAACGATACCACAGGTACACCCGCTGGGAAAGCCGATAGGTCACTCGTCCAAAGAGCCCAGCTGAGCGGGCAACTGGCCGAGCGTGCTGGTGTGCAAGCGGTCCAGAGCCAAACGTTCGATTGACAATGCTGCCCTTTCGTTCCGCGCTGCTCGTGACTTCAGTTGTGGGCGCCTGCTCTGGCTCCCCATCGGGCGTTATCGGGGCACCCGAGCAAGAATCCCCGCGCCCCTCGCTCGCGGGTGACGTGCTGTTCATCGGTAACAGTCTCACCGCCGCCAACGACCTGCCGGGGATGGTCGAGTCCCTCGCCGACTCGGCAGGCGAGGCACGTTTGACCACGGCAGCAGTGACGCTGGGCGGCGCCGCACTCGAAGATCACTGGGCGGAGGGCAGCGCTCTCCGAGCGATCGATCGCGGTGGCTGGCGGTTCGTGGTATTGCAGCAAGGACCTTCGTCCTTGCCCGAGGGCCGGGTCAACCTGCGGGAATGGACTCGACGGTTTGCCGAGCGGATCCGGGCCGTCGGAGCGGAGCCGGCGCTCTACACTGTTTGGCCACCCGCAGACCGCCGTGCTTTCTTCGGCGACGTGATCGAGTCGTACCGACTCGCTGCCGACGACGTTCGAGGAGTGGTACTCCCGGTCGGCCAGGCCTGGCTCGACGCGTGGACCCGGGATGCCGGCCTCGCCTTGTACGGGCCTGACGACTTCCATCCCACCGTCGAGGGCTCGTACCTCGCCGCGCTCGTGATCTATGCCCGACTGTCGGGGCGCTCGCCGGTGGGACTGCCGGCGCGATTCGCCCTACCGACCGGCGGCTTGGTCGAGATCGCTCCAAGAACAGCGGCGCTCCTGCAGGAGACAGCCGCGCACGTTGTCACCGACACGCTGAAATCCGCGAAGTAAGAAGAGACCGGAGGCGTTCAAGGATACAGCCGGTGGATCTGCCGCGGGAAGGCGATCGCCTCCCGGATGTGAGGAATGCCGCAGATCCAGGCCACCGTCCGCTCGATGCCGAGGCCGAATCCGGAGTGCACGAAGGTCCCGTACTTCCGGAGGTCCAGGTACCAGCGATAGGCCTCGGGATCGAGATGCTGCTCCTTGATCCGGGCCAGCAGCCGGTCGTAGTCGTCTTCCCGCTGGGAACCGCCGATGATTTCGCCATAACCCTCCGGCGCGAGGCAGTCGTCGTTCAGGACCGTCCTCGAGTCGTCGGGATTTTCCTTCATATAGAACGCTTTGACCTGCTTGGGATAGTTGTAGACGAATAGCGGACGATCGTACTCCTTGGCGAGCAGTGTCTCATCGTCACCGCCCAAGTCGGCTCCCCACTGGATGTCGGACCCCAAGCTGTTCAGTTTCGTGACCGCGTCGGTGTAGGAGATGCGCGGGAATGGTGGTACCACTCGCTCGAGCGGCGCCAAATCACGCTCCAGCTCGGCCAGCTCGGCCTTGCGACGATCGATGGCACGGGACACGAGGTACGAGACGAACTCCTCCTGCAGGCGCATGTTGGCGTCGGAGTCGGCGAACGCCACCTCCGGCTCGATCATCCAGAACTCGGTGAGATGACGCCGGGTCTTCGATTTCTCGGCCCGGAAGGTGGGGCCAAAGCAATACACCTTGCCCAGCGCAGCCGCCGCCGCCTCGACGTAGAGCTGACCGGTTTGCGCCAAGTATGCCTTGCCCAGATCGAAATAGTCGGTGGCGAACAGATTGCCCGCTTCTTCGCCGATCGCCCCCGTGAGAATGGGCGTGTCCACCAGGGTGAATCCCCGGTCGTAAAAGAAGTCGCGCATCGCCTGCTCGACCTCGTGCCGGACCCTCGCGATGGCTACCTGCTTGCGGCTGCG
>Ga0134127_10002709_pt1 | contig 12723 bp, 15 predicted proteins | sample KB31753_FD_96459 | JGI IMG/M metagenome (GOLD analysis project Ga0134127, IMG submission 96459) | Terrestrial soil microbial communities with excess Nitrogen fertilizer from Kellogg Biological Station, Michigan, USA - KB3-175-3 | ecosystem: Environmental > Terrestrial > Soil > Unclassified ...
ACCTCGGGCCACCTTTCGCAGCGCGCCGCGGAGAATCCAGGCGGCCTCAGCACCGCGCCGGGCGTAATTCGGCCGCGGCCCGGCCGCGCCGGCGTCGCCGATGTTGATGATGTGCCCGCGCGCCCCATCAGCGCGGCCGCCACATGAGCGCAGAAGAACGCGGCGCGGAGGTTCAGCCTAGTGGCGAACGGCGTCCGATCGAAGACCGTGGCGCTGTTGGTGTTCGCGCGGATCACCGTGGCCCGCGCGCCGGGCGGCGCGCCCGGAGTGGTGGTAGCTGATCGCCACGTCCATCCCCGCCAGCGCCAGCGCCAGCGTGATCGCTTGCCCGACGCGCACGGCGCCGCCGGTGACCAGCGCGCGCCGACGCACTCTGCGGGCGCCGGTAGCGCGGGATGCTATTCTCGGAGCAACCATGCGCAACTGGCTCAAGGTTCGTTTCATCGCGGGCTTCTTCGTCACGGTTCCCGTCTTCCTCACGGCGTGGCTCCTGTGGATCTTCTGGAGCCGGATCGATGACGTCTTCGGCCCGATGTACGAGAAGATGCTCGGCCGGCCCGCCCCGGGGCTCGGGTTCCTCACCGCCGCCGGCATCATCCTGGTCATGGGCATCATCGCGCGCAACGTCGTCGGCCGTCGCGTGCTCGCCTGGGGCGACAACCTCCTGCTCCGGGTGCCCATCTACCGGCGGCTCTATCCGTCGGTCAAGATGCTCATCGATTCGTTCTCGCCCGAACGCCGGAGCGCATTCGGGGCGGTCGTGCTCGCCGAGCATCCGCGGCAGGGCGAGTACGCGTTCGCGTTCGTCACCAGCCACGTGCTGGTCGACACGCCGCACGGCAAGCGCGAGATGGTGACGCTGTTCATCCCGACCAACAATCTCTACCTGGGCGACGTCGTGCTCCTCCCGCGCGACGAGGTGCTGCCGACCGGGTTGACCGTCGAGGAGGGGGTGCGCGTCATTCTATCGGCCGGGAACGCGACGCCCCGCCAGCTACCGCGCGTCTAGGGACCCGGGCGCTCCCGGCGAAGCCCCTGCGCCCACTTCGCGACCGCTTCACCGAGCGGGAAGAGCTTGCCGAAGAAGAAGTGATCGGCGCCCTCGATGGACACCAGGGTGGCGGAGGGAAGCCTTCCACCGAGCCGGGCGAAATCGGTCGCGGGGCAGTAGGAATCATTGGTGCCCGCCACCATGAGCGTCGGCGCGCGCACGCCCTCGATACCGGCGAAGTCGTACATCCCGAGGGGCGGCGCGATCAGCGCCAGGCCCCCTATCCGTGGGTTGCCGGATGCGACTTGCGCGGCGATCCGGGCGCCGAACGAGTAGCCGGCGATTGCGGTCGGTGCCCCGCGCGTCTCCCGCGCGAGCGCCTCGAGCGCCGCCCGCGCGTCGTCCTGCTCTCCCACACCGTTGGCGTGGGTCCCGCCGGAGCCGCCGACGCCGCGGAAGTTGAAGCGCAACGTGGCCAGGCCCAGACTGGCGCACACCTCCTGGATGCGAACGACCACGGGATTGTCCATGTCGCCGCCGTACAGTGGATGAGGATGGCAGATCACGACGCCGGCGCTCGGGGTGTTCGGAACCGCCAGGAGGGCCTCGAGTCTCAGATCGGTCGCGACGGCGAGACGCGTCGGCTGTTCGGGTATCATCCGGCCATGAGAATACGGGTGGTGGGCTGGGCCGTCCAACAGTCGTGTTGACCTGTTTCCGGACCCGCCGCCGCATCGGAGCCTACCTCGATGGAGCCCTCGAGGGTCGTGTGGCCCAGACCACCGCCATGCACCTGAAGGGCTGCGCCACCTGTCAGCGCGAGGCGGACACCCTCCGGCGTCTCCAGGCGATGCTTCGGCGAACTCTGAGCCCGAGCGCGCGGGGGCCCGAGCCCGATTGGACGGGTTTCTGGCCAGGAATCGTCCGTGGCATCGAAGACGCCAGGGGTAAGAATGAGCCACCCGCTCCCGCTCCCGCCCGGAAGTGGTGGGGGAATCCTCGCTGGGCGCTGGGCGGCGCGGCGTTGGCCGTCGGGATCCTCTCGTTCAGCCTCTTCTGGCAGGTGATGCCCGATTTCCTCGCCTCCGATCCGCCTGTCATCGTCAGCTCGGCCCACACGGACGATCCGAACGGGACGGTCATGGTTTATTCGGGCCATGGCAAGGACGTCACGGTCGTCTGGGTTCTGGGCCTAGAAGAGTCTTCCGACTAGTCTTCGCCGGGCGGGGGCGGGGGGCGGCGGGCAGCCCTCCGGGACCCGCGCGCCAACCTCGCTCGCGATATCGACTTCGGGTTTCGGCTCTGGTCACCGTGCCTACACGGGTCCGGAGGGCTGCCCGCCGCCCCCCACCCCCGCCCAGGGACGTTGGTGGTTCTTCCCTGGGCCTTCACCCGACGGGACAGCTGGTGTGGAGTCTGGGCGGGGTTAGCGGTTTTTGAGGGTGGCTAGGCGTTCGCGGGCTAGGTTGGTTTCTTCGGAGCGGGGGAAGTTGTCGACGAGATACTGCAGGCGGGCTTGCGCCTGCGCGGGCTGCTTCAGATCGATCAGGGCGAGCGCTTCCTTGTAGAGGGCCGTCGGCACCTTGTCAGCCCGCGGATAGTTCACGAGGACCTTCTTGAACTCCTGCACGGCCTGCTCGAGCGACTCCGTCGACTTGTCGCCCTGCCCCGAGTCGCTGAATCCGCGGGCGAGTGAGAGGTAGGCCTCGCCGATCCAGTACTGGGCGCTGCCGGCCAGCTCGTGGTCGGGGTAGCGCCGCAGGAACTCGCGGAAGCCCGCGATCGCCAGCGAGTAGCTGCCCTTGCTGAAGTCGATGTAGGCCGCCTGATAGATGTCCTGCGGCTGCAGCGACGCGGCCGAGGGACGCTGCGGTACCGCGGCGACAGGGCCCGGCGCTGCCGTTCCAGGAGATGCGGGGGCGGCGGATCCCGACGGAGCCGCTGACGGCGAGCGCGGCGCCGCCGATCCCGAGGTCGCGGGCGCCTGGCCCGTGCGAAGCTGGCGGGTCAGCGTGTCGAGCCTCGTCGAGAGCTCGTCCACGCGTCCGGTGAGCGTCGTCAGCGTCTCGCTCAGGCTGTCGACCTGACGGCTGAGCGCCGCGACCTTCTTGTCGCTCTCGCCGCCCGCGCGATTCTTGAGCTGCGCCGAGACGGCGTCGGCGTCGGCCTTGGCGCGTGTGGCGGTCTGCTGCGCCGCCGCGACGTCCTGGCGAATCTGGAGGAGATCCTGCTGGGTCGCGACGCCGGTGGCTTCCTGGACCCCGGCGCAACCGGCGAGCGACAGGACGACGCCGAGGAGGAGCGCGAGCCTCCTCCCCCTGATCTCACGCGGGCTCAGCGCGGCTTGACCAGAAAGTGCGCGCGGCGATTCTTGGCCCAGCACGAATCGGTCTTCTCGTTGCAAACCGGCCGCTCCTCGCCATAGCTAATGATGGTGATGCGGTTGGCCTGGATGCCCTGCGAGACGAGGTAGTTCATGGTCGCCTTCGCGCGCCGCTCGCCGAGGGCCAGGTTGTATTCGTTGGTCCCGCGCTCGTCGCAGTGTCCCTCGATGAGCACCAGGTTCTCGGCGTTCGACTTCAGCCAGGAGGCATTCGCGTCGAGCGTCTTCGCGTCCTCGGGCCGGATGTCGTACTTGTCGAACTCGAAGTGAACGTCCTTCAGCGCGTCGACCGCGGCGAACTCCTTCGGCGACGGCCGCGCCGCCGCGGGTCCGGCGAGCGGCGCGGGCGCGGGAGCGGGCGCCGGTGCGGCGGTGCTCGGCGCGGCGGCCGCCGGCGGTGTCGCGCGTGGCGCCGGCGCGGGGGCAACCGCGGGGGCAGGCGCGGACGTCGACGCGGTGGTTGCGGGCTTCTTCGCGCAACCGCTGATGATCAGACCCGTCAGTAGCAGTGACGACAACGTCGCGTACAGAGCGCGAGTCAGCATGACGCCCCCCTTGGCCTCCTCGAGGTCAACTTTCGGGTCCCAATCCTATCACGGCAGGCGCGGCGACCATGAGGGACTTGTCGCCTCGTTGCTGCCTTGCGTGACTTGTGTCGTCGTCTGTCCCTCGACGGTCATGAAAAACAATTGCCAGCGGCCGGTGCGGTTGGACTGAAACGCGAGATGACGTCCGTCGGGCGCCCACGTCGCGCTCTGATTGTCACCTCCGCCGCTCGTGAGCTGGCGCGGGCTCGAGCCGCCCGGGCTGATCGCCCAGAGATCGTGCGTGCCCGATCGCTGCGTGTAGACGATGGGATCACCCTTCGGCGACCAGCGCGGCTGCGTGTGAAAGCCGCCCGAGGTGAGCTGGCGCACGTTGCTGCCGTCCTTGTCCATGACGTAGATGCGCGGCTGTCCCGCGCGGTCGGAGACGAACGCGATCTGCTGGCCGCTCGGCGACCACGTGGGCTCGGTGTCGATCCCGGCGTGGCGTGTGAGCCGCTGCAGCACGCCGGTGGCCAGCGTGAGCACGTAGATCTCCGGGTTTCCGTCCTTCGAGAGCGTGAGCGCCAGGTAGCGTCCGTCGGGACTCCAGCCGGGAGACGAGTTGATGCCGACGAACGACGCGAGCGTCTGCACCGGGCGCTGCCGCTCGAACGGGAACAGCCGGAAGAGGTCGGGATAGCCGTTCATGAACGAGGTGAACGCGATCGAGCGCGCGTCGGGGCTCCAGGACGGCGAGAGGTTGATCGACGCGTTGCGGGTCACGTTGCCGGCGCCCGCCCCGTCGTAGTCGGCGACGACAATCTCCTTGGAGCCGGGCGGGCCCACCACGTACGCGAGCTTCGTGTCGGCGACCCCCGGCTCGCCGGTGAACTGCAGCACGATCTCGTCGGAGATCTTGTGCGCGAGCCTGCGCGACTGCGGCGCCGGCGACTCGAACTTCCGCGACGCGATCAGCCGGTGCTCCGGAGTCGTCAGGTCGTAGAGACGCATCTCGGCCTCGAGGCGGTCGCCCCGAATGGCCAGGAGCCCATGCACGCCCGCGTGGGCGCCGGCGGCCGCGAACGCGCTCCACGTCTGCGCGAGCGCTGCGGGGTTGTTGGCGGGAATCGAGCCCGTCGCGGCGACGACGCTGAAAAACGCGGAGAGCGTCAGATCGTTGCCGATCACCGAGGCGAGGAGCTTGGGAACCGCTTGGTCGGTGCCGGCGATGAGCGTGAAATCGGGAACTGCGATGTTGATCTTCTTATTCTTGTCGCCTCCCGTGACGTTGATGTAGACGTCGACGGCCTGGGCGCGCGCCGCGGGCGGCGGGGCCCAGAGCGCGAGCGACGTGACGGCGGCGAGCGCGAACAGCAGAGCGGCGGCGGCGAGGCGTCGCACCAATCATCCCCCTGTCGGATCGAAGACGAACTGGAGACCGATCCTCAGCACGGGTTTCTTGAAGTCGTCGGGAAGCGGCGGAAACGGGCTGGCGTCGTTGATCGCGCGGAGCGCGACCTGATCGTAGTAGGCGTTGCCCGAGCTACGGTCGATCGTCGCCACGTTGACCCGGCCGTCGCGGCGAATCTCGAACACGACGGCCGGCTGCTGACCAGGAATGGCGCGTCCCACCCACTTCTCCTGGATCTTCCCCTGGATCTGCCGGATGTACCAGGCGTACGGGAAATCCGAGACGCTGAGCGTGAGCGGACCCGATCCGGTCGCCGTCCCCGACGCGGCGCCGAGCGGCGGGGGCGGTGGCGCGGCCGCGGCCTCGCGACGGATCGGCGTCTGCGGCACCGGCGTCGGCGTGGTGCTCGCGGTCTGGGGCAGCTCCTTCTCGGCCGGGCGTGGCGGGGCCGGCGAGCGGCTCGGCAAGCTCCGATCGGGCAACCCGACGGAATCTCGCTGCGGCAGCTCGCGCGAGGGTAAATCGCGGGCCGGCAGGTCGCGCGGCGCCGCGCGGGTGGGCAGCTCAGTTGGCGGCGGCTTGAGCACAGGCGCTTCCTCGACGCGCGGGGCCGTCGGCGCGCCGCCCGGGGAGCCGATGGCCGCGACGCTCGGCGTCAGCACGACGAACACGGGCTTGGTTCGAGTGTCGGTCCACATCGACGCGCCCAGGATGACGATCGCGAAGAACACGACGTGGGCAAGCGCCGACACGACTGCTGGAGCCAGCGGCAGCCGCAGCCGCCCCAACGCAGGCCCGATGTGAAAGCTGGCGGGAAGAGCCACGGCCTGGGCCGGGGTCTCAGCGCTCCCGAGCCGGCTCGGTCACCATGCCGAGTCGCTCGATGCCCGCGCGCCGGACGCGGTCCATCGTCTCCACGACCACGCCGTACGAGAGTCCGGCGTCGGCCTTGAGGTACAGAGTCTTGTCGGTTCGAGTGGTGAACGCCTGACGCAGCGCTCCCTTCAGACCGTTGGGCGGCACCCGCCGATCGTTCAGGAAGAGCGACTGGTCCTTGGTGACGGTGAGGACCATGCGCTCCTCGACGGCGGTCGGCTTCGACGCGGCCTTCGGCAGGTTCACGTCGATGCCGCGGTACATCATCGGGGCCGTCAGCATGAAGATCAGCAGCAGGACGAGCACGACGTCGACCAGCGGGATGATGTTGATCTCGGACAGGTTGGTGCCGATCCGACGCGTGTCTGACGACTCGGTTCTAAACGCCATCTTTCGCCGTGCGTCCCGCCTTGGCAACGGGCCGGCTCAGGACGTTCAGGAGATCCATCGTGAAGCCTTCCATCTCGACGGCCCAGTGCTTCACGCGGTTGACGAAGTAGTTGTAGCCGATGACCGCCGGGATGGCGGCGCCGAGGCCCGCGGCCGTCGCGACCAGCGCCTCGGAGATTCCGGGCGCGACGACGGCGAGGCTTGCCGAGCCCTGGGCGCCGATCCCATGAAACGCCGCCATGACGCCCCACACCGTACCGAAGAGGCCGATGAACGGGGTGGCGCTTGCGGTGGTCGCGAGGAACGGCAGATAGTGCTCGAGCCGGGCAACCTCGAGCGCCGACGCGCGACGCAGCGCCCGGTTGACCGCCTCGAGGCGGTCGCCGTTGAGCCCCTCGTCGAAGTCGTCGAGCACTTTGTCGAGGACCTCGGGAATGCCCGAGACCTCCTGGTAGGCCGCGGAGTAGAGCTGGGCGAGCGGGCTCTGCCGGAGCCGCCGCGCCGCTGTGTGCACGATCGAGGTGCGTCGGGCCTCGCGGAAGACCCTCAAGAATTCCAGCGTCTGCCGGCGAACCCGCCTGAACTGGAACGCCTTCTCGACGATGAGCGCCCAGCTGACGATCGAGAAGACCATCAGCACGACGAGAACGCCCTTCGCGATCGGGCCCGAGTTCCAGACGAGGGCCAGGATTCCAGAGCTCAGCGAATCACTCGGCACGGGTGCTCCTTGGGGTTTGCGTTCAGCACAGCTAAGGCATTATAACCACATCCGTGCGGCGCGCCGTCGTCCTCCCGCTCCTCTTGGCCGCGATCGGCGTAAGCGTGCCCGTCGCCTCGGCTCAGGACGGCCGGGCCGCCGTCGAAGCCTTCGTGGCCCGGTTCTCCAACGTCCAGATCGGCGACGTCGTCATCGATCAGAACCTCAGCCTGTACCACCCCGACGGCCAGCGTCCCTACCTGTCCGGCGAGCAGCGCATGTTCTTCAAGGTCCCGCAGCGCCAGCGCGTCGAGCAGACCCTGGACGGTCAGCGCGAGATCCAGATCACCGTCGGCAACAAGGTGTGGGTCCGGCGAGCCGACGGGCGGGTGGTGGAGCTCCCGGCCGTGGAGCCCTTGCGAGCGCTTCCGACCGTCCTGATTCCGGTGAAGCGGCGAGCCGAGGAGCTGCTCGACGAGTGGCGGGCGCGGGGCGTGCGGACCGACGTGAGCCACGTGACCCACGTGGGCGCTAGGACGGTGACCGTGATCGGCTCCCGACCGGGCGACCGCGACGTCCCCGCCGTGTGGCTCGACCCCGATTACGGCGTTGTGCGGCTCATCACGCGCGAGCAGCTTCCGAATGGAGCCAAACTGGTCGACCTCACGCTGTCCGAGCACCGGCCGCTGGCCGGCCGGCTCTATTTCCCGTATCGCCAGGAGATGTTCGTCGACGGCAAGCTCCTCATGCTGTTCACCGTTCGCTCGATCGCGATCAACACGAATCCGGCCGACGCCCTCTTCGAGCCAGCCAGTCTGAAATCGCGCTGATGCATTTCGCGTTTCTCGGCACCTCCGGCTCGATTCCGTCGGCCGTGCGCGACACGACGTCGATCGTCGTCGCCGCGCCGGAGGGGGCCGTGCTGCTCGACTGCGGCGGAAGCCCCGTCCAGAAGCTCCGGCGCGCCGGCGTCGATCCGCTCGCGCTCGTCGCGGCCGTGATCACCCACATCCATCCCGATCACTCCTACGGGCTTCCGGCGCTCGTGAGGAACCTGGCCGTGCTTGGGCGCCGGACGCCCATGGCCGTCTACTGCCGGCCGGAGCACGTCGAGCCCCTGCGGGGGCTATTGACCCTGTTCAACACGCTCGAGCGCCCGGGGATGTTCAAGCTCGATGTCCGCGCGATCGAGCTGGCGGACAACGCGCCCCTTCTCGACCTGGGCCCGCTCGGCTTTCGAACCTCGCCGAACGACCACGGCGCCATGCCCAATTTCGCCGTGCGCGTGAACGTCGCCGGGCGCCCGGGCTTCGTCTACTCGTCCGACACCCGGCCCTGCGACACCGTGGTCGCGCTCGCCCGCGGCGTCGATACGCTCGTTCACGAGGCGACCTATTCCGAGCGCGATCCCGGGCGCGTCGGCGGCCATGCGCACTCGACGGCTGCCGAGGCCGGGGAAGTGGCGGCACGCGCGGGCGTGCGGCGGCTGATCCTCACGCACATCGGCGCGGAGTATCACGACGCGGTCGAAGCCCTCGCCGAGGAGGCGCGCCAGCGGTTCAACGGTGAGGTCGAGATCGGCCGGGAGCTCGTGCCCTATCCGTTGTGATGCCCGGGGGCCGCGGTGACACGGCCCGAGCTATCGCGAGACGAAGCGGTTCCGGGCGATCCAGAAGCGCAGACGCGGCTCGCGCGCGCGCGTGATGCCGATGCGTGGTCCCGAGGCGACGCGAAACGCTCGGGGCGCCTCCGGAGGCTCGACGGTGAGCCGCCCGCGCGTCAGGTCGGCGCCGTTGTCTTCGAGGGTGATGCCGAGCGCGCGCGTGAGATTGCCGGGTCCGCTGGCCATCCGCGCCTGGTCGCGAGGGACGCCGCGCCGCCTCGCCATCGCCGGCAGGCCGCGCAGCGGCTCCACCGCGCGAATGAGTACGCACCCCGGACGTCCGGCCGGGCCGGCAATCGCGTTGAGGCAGCGGTGAATCCCGTAGTTCAGGTAGACGTACGCGAAGCCGCCGTCGCCGTAGAAGAGCGCATGGCTGCCGGGCCTGAAGGCGGCGTGAGAGGCCGCGTCCTCCGGCCCGAGGTACGCTTCGGTCTCCACGATCCGTCCCGCCGTGACGACCCGCCCGCGCCGGCTGACGAGGACGCAACCGAGCAGCTCGCGCGCGACGCGCCGCGCCGGCCGACGGTAGAAGTCTCGGGGCAGCGGCACCTAGCCGAGACGCTCGGTGACGAGACGCTTGAGCGAGTCGTGGTCGAAGGCGACCCCAACCCGGCTCGGCGGCGCCGCCTCGGTCTTCAGGCCGGTCTCGCTGATGATCGCGCAGAAGACCTGCGCCGGATCGAGCCGCTTTTCCGCGAGGAGCCGCGCGAGGACGGCCAGCGTGGCGACGCCGGTCGGCCCGGCCCAGATCCCCTCGACGCGCGCCAGGCGGCCCTGCATCGCCAGGATCGCGTCGTCCTCGGCGTCCGCGGCGAGGCCCTTGTTCTCGCGCAGGAGCCGCAGAGCCCACGCGCCCTTCTTGCCCGGGTCGCCGGCCGCCAGGCCCTCCGCCACCGTGTAGCCGATCTTGAGGGGGGTGATGGCCGTGCCCTCGCGAAACGCGCGCGCGACGGCGTTGGCCCGCGTCGCCTGGGCGGCCACCATCAGCGGAGCGCGCTCGATCCAGCCGGCCTCGCGCATCTCGCGAAAGCCGCGCGCCGCGGCGATGAAGGTCTCGCCCACCGCCAACGGCGCCACCACGACGTCCGGCGGCCTCCAGCCGGTCTGCTCGGCGATCTCGTAGGCGAGGGTCTTCTTGCCTTCCTGCTTGTAGGCGTTGCGCGAGGCGCCGCAGTCGAAGAACAGGCGCTCCTCGACGAGCCGGTCCCAGATGGTGATGAGGTCGTCGTAGACGCCCTTGTAGATGATGAGGTTCGCGGTCGTCGCGGCCATGTGCAGGAGCTTCGGCGCCGATGCCCGCTCGTACGCGAAGATCAGGGACGGAAGCCCGGCGCGCGCCGAGTAGGCGGCGATCGACGAGCCTGCGTTACCGGAGCTGACCACCGAGGTCGCGCGGTAGCCGAAGCGCAGCGCGGCGGCCACGGCCGTCGCCGACGACCGATCCTTGACGGTCCCGGTGGGATTCGGGCCGTCGAACTTGAGGAGCAGGCGGCGCACTCCCAGCTCCGCGGCCAAACGCGGGCAATCGAGGAGCGGCGTGCCGCCCTCGCCGAGAGTCAGCCGGTGAGCCGGATCGGCGATCGGAAGGACCGGCGCGTAGCGCCAGAGCCCCGAGCCCGAGAAGACCTCGGGGCCGAGCGCCCGCAGTCGCCCGATGTCGTAGCGGAGCTCGAGGAGCCCGTGGCAGCGCGCGCACTCCAGGCGATAGGTGAGCGGATAGTCCGCCCCGCACTCGATGCAGGTGAGGCGCTCGGCCAGCGACTCGGCCGTCACAGCTGGGGTTGCGGCGCTTCCGGCCCCGACGGACGGCCGACGTTGCCGAAGCGGTTGTTCACGGTGGCGATCATCTCGTCGATCCGGTGGCGGAGAGTGTGCTCGGCGAGCGCGCGCCGGCGCGCGTTCTCGCCGATTGCGCGCGCCTCGTCGGGATGCGCCAGGTAGTAGTCGAGCTGGCGCCGCAGCTCGGGGAGGTCGCGATAGCCCACGATCTCCTCGCCGGGCTTGAACAGGTGCTGGAGGTCTTCCTTGAGATCCACGATCTGACACGCCGCGGCCGCGGCCAGCTCGAAGGCGCGGGTATTCACGCCGACGATGTCGTTCATCGGATGGTGGTGGTTGAGCGACAGGCTCGACGCGGCGTACACGAGGAGCTTTTCGTTCCCGAACACGGGCGGCCCCGCGATCGCGCGCACCATCGGATCGTCCGCGGCCGTCCAGCCGCCGCCCCAGAGCTTCAGCGGGTAGTCGCGCAGCGCCCGGACGAAGCGCTCGCGGTACGGGTAGCGGTTGCCGACGAACGAGATCTGCGCCCCGTAGCGCTGGGCCTCGTCCGGTGTCGGCGTCACCGGATGGTGCGCGGACGGCACGCAGTACATCGGCAGGTACGCGAGGTTGCGCAGCCCGACCTGCTCGAGGCTCCTCATCGCGTAGCGCTCTTTCGTGAAGAAGAGATCGTAGGCCTCGATCGCCTCGAACGGCATCATCCAGAGCGGGTTGTCGGGAAAGAAGTTCAGGAAGAGCGCGTCGATCTTGCGCTTCACGCGCGCGATCAGCGCGGCGGTGATCGGTCCGCCCTTGATGACCAGGACCAGACTTGGACGCCAGGCCAGGCACTCGCGCTCGAGCGATCGGAGCAGGAGCGCCTGGTACGCGCCCTTCGTGCCGCGATTCTTGTAGAGGGCGTTGTCCTTGCGGTATTCGAACGTGCGGACCTCGTGACCGAGCGCGCGTAGCTCGTCGGCGAAGTCCATCCCCATGAGCCCGGGCCGTTCAAAGGGGAGGACGACCAGCCAGCGCACGGCTCGTAGCGTAGCATACGGGCCGCGCTGTATCATGGCCGCGCCGTGAAGGTTCGAGCCCTGCAGCGACAGGTACCTTCGCTCCTGCTCTTCGCCGCGCTGCTCGTGATCTGGCAGGTGTTGCCGCCTGTCTTCGGGATTCGCGAATACCTGTTACCCGGTCCGGTGGCCGTGGTCCGCGCGGCGCTGAGCTTCTCGATCCCGTGGCATACGCACCTCTGGGTCACGACGCTCGAGATCCTCGGCGGCTTCGTGCTGGCCGGCGTCGCCGGTGTCGCACTGGGTGTCGCGATCGCGTGGTCGCCGACGATCGCGCGAGCGCTGGTGCCGTTCCTCGTGTTCGTGAACACCCTGCCCAAGGTCGCGGTCGCCCCGCTGTTCCTGCTGTGGCTCGGCTACGGCATCGTGCCGAACGTCCTCATCGCCGCGCTGATCGGCTTCTTTCCGGTCGTCATCAACACCGCAGTGGGGCTCACCCAGGTCGACGACGAGATGCTCGACCTCGGCCGCGTGTTCGGCGCGCCGACGTGGAAGGTCTTCCTGAAGATCCGCCTGCCGAACGCGCTCCCGTACGTGCTCTCGGCGCTGAAGATCACCGCCACCGCCGCGGTGGTGGGTGCGATCGTCGGCGAGTTCGTCGCCTCGCAGGCTGGGCTCGGGATGGTCATCGTCAACGCGCAGACGAACCTCAACACGCCGGTGGCATTCGCCGCGTTGCTCTGGATCTCGATCATCGGTCTCGCGCTCTACGGCGCCGTGGGCCTGGCGGCCCGCTGGTGGGCCCCCTGGGCCGACACGACCTGAGAGCGTGGCGCCCACCCCAGGAGGACATGTGATGAAGCTGAATCGGACCGTGTATCTGATCGGCGCGACCTTGCTCGTCGCGGCGGCCGGGCTCGGCGCGCCGCAGGCCCAGCCGGCCCAGAAGGTCGTGTTCGCGCTGAACTGGTTCGCTGTCGGCGACCACGCCGCGTATTGGGTCGCGCT
>Ga0134127_10002710_pt1 | contig 12720 bp, 14 predicted proteins | sample KB31753_FD_96459 | JGI IMG/M metagenome (GOLD analysis project Ga0134127, IMG submission 96459) | Terrestrial soil microbial communities with excess Nitrogen fertilizer from Kellogg Biological Station, Michigan, USA - KB3-175-3 | ecosystem: Environmental > Terrestrial > Soil > Unclassified ...
TCAAGAGCGTGTTCGGCGAGCACGCGCCGCGGCTCCAGGTGAGCAGCAGCAAGGGCTACTACGGGCACGCGCTGGGCGCCTCCGGGGCGTTCGAGGCGGCGATCTGCGCGCTCGCCCTGGAGCGCCAGTGGCTGCCCCCGACGCTGAATCTCGATGCGCCCGACGCCCACTGCGATCTGGACTACATTCCGGGCCGGGGCCGCTCGGTGCCGGTGGAGTGCGCGATGAGCAACTCCTTCGGCTTTGGCGGGATCAACGCGTCGCTGGTGTTCAAGCGCGTGAGCTGATCCCGCACCGCCCGCGGCTCGGAACCCTGAACTGGAGGGGATCGAATGCGTGACGCGTGGCGGCACTTTGGGGCGGAGTTCATCGGGACATTCGCGCTCGTGTTCGTGGGCGGCGCGGCGATCATCACGAGCCCCGTCGCGAGCCCACAGGCGGCGCTGCTCGACATCGCGCTGGCGCACGGGCTGATCCTGGGCATCATGATCAGCGCGACCATGCGCATCTCCGGCCACCTGAATCCCGCGGTCACCATGGGATTCCTGGTGACGCGGCGCATCGAGCCGATGATGGCGGTCGTCTACTGGATCGCGCAGATCTTTGGCGCGGTCATCGCCGCGTACGCGCTCAAGGGACTGTTTCCGGAGAGCGTGGCCATGGCCGCGCGGCTCGGCGGGCAGTCGATCTCGGCGGACGTGACGCTCTTTCAGGCGATGATCCTCGAGGCGATCGCGACGTTCTTCCTCGTGTTCGTCGTGTTCGGCACCGCCGTGGATCCCGACGGGCCCAAGCTCGGCGGCTTCGCGATCGGGCTCACGGTGACCGCGGGCATTTTCGCCATTGGGCCACTCACCGGCGGCTCCATGAATCCGGCGCGGTCGTTTGGTCCCGCGATCGTGAGCGGGTTCTTCGACGGCCAGAGCGTGTACTGGATCGGTCCCATGGTCGGCGGCATCTGTGCCGCGCTGCTGTACGACAGCCTGTTCCTGCGCCGCCCGCCCGAGCCGCCGGATCATGGCGCGCTGAGCGAACAGACTGTGTTATGACGGCAGGATCAGGCCCGCAGGAGTCGAGCCTCCCGCTCGCGCCGCAGGCGCGCGAGCGGGCGATCGAAGAGTTGTCAGCGCGTTTTGCGAATGACGAGCTGACCCTCGACGAGCTGGAACGGCGCCTGGAGCGCGTGTATCGCGTTCGCACGCACGTCGAGCTCGATGCGCTGCTGTCCGATCTGCGCGCGCAGAGCACTGTCGTGGCGCGGCAAGCGGACGTGCAGCGGCCTGCGGCCGTGGAGCCGTTCCGCTACGCAGCGCCCGCGCCGCTGAGCTCAGGGCCCACGTCGCCGGTGCTCCCCGCGGGCACCGAGCGGGTCGTGTCGATCATGAGCAGCACAAAACGGCGCGGCGCCTGGCGAACGCCGCAGCGGCTCGAGGTGCTGGCGATCATGTCCGAGACGACGCTGGATCTCACGCAGGCCGTGCTGCCGGATCACGACATCGAGATCCACGTCAGCGCGTTCATGGCGGCGGTCAAGATCGTCGTGCCCCGCGGGATGCCCGTGATCACGCAGGTGAGCGCGTTCATGGGCAGCGCGCACAACCGGTGCGATTCGATGCCCGTCACGCGCGGATATCCCACGATCCACGTGACAGGCAGCGCCGTCATGGGCGAAGTGAAGGTCGTCGCGCGCGACAGGCGCTGAGCGCCGGAGAGCGTCAGGGACCGACGTTCAGGTAAGTGCTGTCGTAGCGCGCGATGCTTTCCATGATGAGCCGCATCGCCACGTCGCTCTTCTCCCAGCCCTGCATCTCCACGCTCTTGCCCTCGAGCGCCTTGTAGGTGGAGAAGAAGAACTCGACCTCGCGCAGCAGGTGCTGCGGGATGTCGGCGATGTCGAAGAATTCCGCGTAATAGGGATTCTCCAGCGGTACCGCGAGAATCTTGTCGTCGGGTTCTCCGCGATCGACCATGTGGAGCACGCCGAGCGGCCGCACCTCGATCATGCAGCCGGGAAAGGTCTGCTCCTGGACGAGCACGAGCACGTCCATGGGGTCGTTGTCCTCGTGGAGCGTGCGCGGGATGAAGCCGTAGTCGCCGGGATAGTGGACCGCCGAATAGAGCACGCGGTCGAGCTTCATGAGCCCCGTCGCCTTGTCCAGCTCGTACTTGTTGCGGCTGCCCGACGGGATCTCGATGACGGCCGTCACGATCTCCGGCGGATGACGCCCGGGTGCGAGGTCGCGCCAGGGGTGAATCATGGGCGGATCATCGCGTCATCGTCCCCTTGTACGCCATCGGCTCCTCGGCCACGCCGAAGTTCCGCGCGCTCAGCTCCGCCACGCGCGAGAGCGTGCCGCGGTCCAGCGCGGGCTTGTCGCTCGCGGCCGCGAACTCGGCGAGCTGCTCGTCGTCGTAGATGTTCGGCAGCGTCGTGACCACGCGCGGCTCCGCGAGCAGCCACTTGAGCGCCGCCTGGCCCAGGGTCATGTCGCGCTGGAGAAAATCGAGCGTGCGGATCTTCTGCACGCCATTGACCAGCCACGAACGCGGGCGGTGCCGGCGATGGTCGTTCTCGGGGAAGACCGCGTCCTCGGTGTATTTCCCCTCGAGCATCCCGGACGCGTGCGTCACGCGGATGTTGAAGCAGCAGTTGGGCGCGTACTGCTTTGCCGCGTCGAGCATGCCAGTGCCCGGATGCTGCTCGAGCACGTTCCAGATCATCTGGATGGTGTTGATGTCCCGCTCGCGCTCGACGAGCTCGACCGCCTCGTAGAGCCAGCCGATCGCGGGGCCGAAGGCGGCTCCCCACGCGCGGATCTTTCCCTCGCGCTGGAGCGCGCGGAAGGTCTCCCAGATCTGCGGATCGCGCACGTGCTCCATCTTGGCGTTGTGGAGCTGGAGCACGTCGATGTAGTCGGTCTCCAGGCGTTCCAGACAGCGGTCGACGGCGAGGCGCAGAAAGGCGGGGTCCGTGCGCATGGGGAGTTCCGCCTGTCCGCGGCGGGCCGCACGCGCGGCCTCGTCATAAATGTCATAACCGACCTTGGTGCCAATGACGATCTCGTCACGGCGGCCGCGGAACGCTTCCGCGATCTGGCGCTCGGCACGGCCGTTTCCGTACGCGTCGGCTGCGTCGAAGAACGTGACCCCATGGTCGTCCAGGGCGCGACGCAGCATGCCGACTGCCTGCTCGTCCGACTTCTCGCCCCACCAGCCTGTCGAAATCGTCCATGTACCGAACCCAACGTCGCTCACGCGAACGTCGGTGCCGGGAAAATTCCTGTATTGCATTGGGAGTTGATCCTCGTTGGGCCGTGCGCCGCGCTCAGCGGCCGGCGGCGGCTGGCGCGTTGCCGTGACCGGTGGCCGCAAGATGCGCGGCGGCCGTCACGGCGAAGTACGTCACGATGATGTCCGCGCCGGCGCGCCGAATGCCGAGCAGCGATTCCATCATGATGCGCTCGCCGTCGATCCATCCCCGTTCGGCGGCTGCATGAATCATAGCGTACTCGCCACTGACCTGGTACGCGGCGACCGGATATCCTGTCGCGCGCTTGACGCGATGGATCACGTCGAGAAAGGGGCCGGCCGGCTTGACCATCACGATGTCGGCCCCCTCGTCTATGTCGAGCTGCACCTCGCGCACGGCCTCCAGCGCGTTCGCGGCATCCATCTGATAGCCGTGGCGGTCGCCGAACCGTGGCGCGGATTCAGCGGCGTCGCGAAAGGGACCGTAGAACGGACCGGCGAATTTCGCCGCGTAGCTGAGAATGGCCGTGTCGGTGAACCCTTCGGCGTCCAGGGCATGCCGAATGGCCGCGACACGGCCGTCCATCATGTCACTCGGCGCCACGACGTCGGCGCCGGCGCGCGCGTGCGAGAGCGCCTCGCGCGCGAGCAGGTCGAGCGTCGCGTCGTTGTCCACGCTGCCGTCGGGCCGGAGCAGGCCGCAGTGGCCGTGGTCCGTGTACTCGCACATGCAGACGTCGGTGATGACGACCAGGTCGGGGCAGTGCTGCTTGAGCGCGCGAACGGCCTGCTGCACCGCTCCCTTGTCGTTCCAGGCCTCCGAACCGGTCGCGTCCTTGCTGTCTGGAATGCCGAACAGCAGCACGCCGCCGACGCCGAGGTCCTGCGCGCGCCGCGCATCGTTGAGCATCTCGTCGATCGATGCCTGGACGACCCCGGGCATCGACTCGACGGGTGTTCGAATCCCCGAGCCCGAGCGGACAAAGAGCGGGAGCACCAGCTGCGACGGCGCGAGATGGACTTCGCGCACCAGCCGGCGCAGCGCGGCCGTTCGGCGCAGACGGCGGGGCCGGTAGGACGGGAAGCTGGGCATGCGAAAAAGCTAGCGGGGTCCGAGGGCCGACTACTCGGGTTGCGGCGAAGGCACGTTCGAGGCGCGTCGTAGCTCCTCGAGGATTCTCGCAGCCCCGCGGGAGATCAGCTCCGCGGCGAGCGCGCTGCCCGTTCCGCGCGGGTCAGCCTCGTCCAGCGTTCGCTGGCCGCGGAGTCCCGTCCGGCCGTCGATGTCGCTGACGAATCCGTGCAGCGTGCGGCCACCTGTCGCGCTGGCGGTGACGAGGGCGCCGATGGGGACCTGGCACCCCCCCTGAAGCGCGGCGAGGAACGAGCGCTCCGCCGTCGCATCGATCCAGGTCCGTTCGTGATTGAGCGGGGCCACGAGTCCACGAACGCGCTCGTCGCCAAGGCGAACTTGAATCGTGATAGCTCCCTGCCCCGCCGCGGGAAGCCACTCAGGCGCGTCGAGGTAGGCCGAGATCTGATCAGCAATGTCTAATCGCCTCATTCCGGCCGCCGCGAGAATGGCCGCGTCGACCTCGCCGTCACGAACCTTGCGAACTCGCGTCGGCACGTTTCCGCGCAGATCGACGACCTCCAGATCCGGCCGAGCCGCGCGGAGCTGGGCCCGCCGGCGCAGGCTGGACGTCCCGACCCGCGCTCCGGCGGGAAGGGTTTCGAGCCGCGATCCGCGGCTCGACCCGCGCACGATCAGCGCGTCCCGCGGGTCTTCCCGCTCGAGCACCGCGATCAGCTCCAGGCCCGCCCTGGATTCGGTCGGCAGATCCTTGAGCGAGTGCACGCAACAGTCGACGGCTCCGTCGGCCAGGTCGGCTTCGAGCTCCTGCGTGAACAGGCCTTTGGCGCCGATCTCGTTGAGCGGCCGGTCGAGCCGCTTGTCGCCCACGGTCTTGTATGTCACCAGCTCGGAGGCGACGCCGCGCTTTTCGAGGGCGGCCTGTACCAGGCGCGCCTGGCGGAGGGCGAGCTCTGACGAGCGCGTGGCGATGCGAAGAGGCGGAATCGGCATTGGGGCGAACCGGCGTCAGGCCGGTCGGTCCGCAGAATCTAGCCGAAGCGTGGGAGGATCAAGCGAGTCTGACTCCGGGTAGATTTGGGATATGCCGGCACCGCGTTCGCCGAATCCAGCCGCCGAGATGCCCTTTCTCGATCACCTCGAGGAACTGCGCTGGCGCATCATCTGGTCGCTCGCGGCGATCCTGATCTGCGGCGTGATCGGCTTCGTGATCGTGCTCAAGTGGGACGTGGTCAATCTGCTCGCGCAGCCGATGCTCAAGCTGCTGCCGAGCCACAAGCTCATCTACACCCATCCGGGCGACGCGTTTTCGATCACCTTCAACGCGGCCATGATGATCGCCGCGGTGCTCGCGTTCCCGGTGGTGCTGTACCAGGTCTGGTCCTTCCTCGCGCCCGGGCTCTACCAGAAAGAACGCCGCGTGGTCGTGGGCGTTCTGTTCGGCGGAATCTTTCTCTTCGTGAGCGGGGTCGCGCTCGCCTTCTTCATCGTCCTGCCGCTCTCGCTGCCCTGGCTCATGGGCTTTGGGGGACAGGCGCTCGAAGCGATGATCACGGCGAGCGAGTACTTCAGCTTCGTCTTCTCGCTCGCGCTCACCTTCGGCATCAGCTTCGAGCTGCCGATCCTGATCCTCGCGCTCGCCGCGCTCGGCATCGTCACGCCCAAGTTCCTGAACAAGTACCGCCGCCACGCCATCGTGCTCATCGTGATCATCGGCGCGTTCCTCACGCCGGGCGACATGGTGTGGACCACGATCGCGCTGGCCGTGCCGCTGTACGGACTGTACGAGCTGAGCGTCGTGCTTTCGCTCATCGTCTATCGCCGCCGGCAGCGTCGAATGGCGGCGCTCGAGACGGGCGAAGTCGGCGCCTGACCGCGCGCCAACCGGCTCAGCGCTTCACCGCTTCAGCGCGCGCTCGACGGCCAGCACCAGCGCATCGATCGTGGACGGTGACGCCTCGCCGATCACCGCGATACCCGCACCGCGCGCCGCCTCGGAGGTAATAGGCCCGATCGAGACAGCCTTGACCGTGCGAGCCGCGTCCGGCCCGACAGCCGCGACGAACGCCGAGACAGCGGACGCTGACGTGAACGTCACGACGTCCAGATCACCCGCGGCGACCCGCTCGCGCAGGCGGTCGGCGTCGGCGGTATCAGGCACGGACTGGTACACGGGCACTATGTCGACGGTGGCGTCGAGCTCCTGAAGTCCCTTTGGCAGCACGTCACGCGCGCCAGCGGCGCACGCGTACAGCACGCGCGCGCCGGCGATGGTGCCGTGGGCGCGCATGGCCTCCAGCATCGCCTCCGCCACGAAGCGATCCGGCTCGAGATCGACGGCGATGCCTATCTCGAGGAGCGCCGCCGCCGTCGCCGGGCCCACGGCGGCAATGCGGCATCTGGCGAGCGCGCGCACGTCGCGGTGTCCACGGCGCAGCGCCTCCCAGAAAAAGCGCACCGCGTTCTGGCTCGTGAACACGAGCCACTGGTACGCATCGATGCGCTCGATCGCCGCATCCAGGGGCCGCTGATCCAATGGCTCGATGCGCGTGGCCGGCATTTCGATCACCTCCGCGCCCGTCGCGGCGATTCGCGCGCTGAGCGAGGCGGCCTGCGAGCGCGCGCGCGTCACGAGCACGCGCTTGCCAAAGAGCGGGCGCGTGTCGAACCAGGCGATTTCCCGCCGCAGCGACACGACCGGGCCAACGACCGTGATCACCGGCGCCGAAAGCCCGGCATCCGCGATCGACGACTCGAGCGTCGCGAGCGTGGCGACGATGGTGCGCTGGCGGGGATATGTCCCCCACTGGATCGCCGCCGCCGGCGTCGCGCCGTCCATGCCGCCGGCGACGAGCGACTTCACGATCCGCGGCAGTGACTTCACGCCCATGTACAGCACGATCGTGCCGCCCGCGCGCGCGAGCGCCGACCAGTCGACCGTCGTGGCGTCCTTGGCCGGATCCTCGTGGCCCGTCACGAAAGTCACCGACGTGGACAGCCCGCGATGCGTGACAGGAATTCCCGCGTACGCAGGCGCCGCGATCCCCGCCGTCACTCCAGGCACCACCTCGAACGCGATCCCCGCCGCGGCGAGCGCCTGGGCCTCCTCGCTGCCGCGGCCAAAGACGAAGGAATCGCCGCCCTTGAGCCGCACCACGCGCTTGCCCTCGCGCGCGAGCCGGATCAGCAGGGCCGTGATGTCATGCTGCCGCGCCGAGTCGACGCTGCCGCCGCGCTTGCCAACGTCGTGCATGTCCACGGGCACGTCGCGCGGCGCGACGCGGGCCAGGTCGAGCAGCGCCGGGTTCGCGAGCGCGTCGTACACGACGGCGTCGCAGTCTACGAGCAGTTCGGCGCCGCGCAGCGTGAGAAGCCCCGGATCTCCGGGACCCGCGCCAACGAGATACACGGTCCCCGCCAACGGCGCGTCGCGCATTCAGGAGGGTCGCGCGGGGGCGGCGGCCAGCCGGCGCCGCGCGCGCCGCGCGCGCACGGCGATGCTGACTGTATACGCGGCGTAGACCACCGCCACCCAGACGTACGCGACGTGGTAATAGGCGCTCGTATCCGGAGGCATCAGCTGTTCGCCTCCGCCGCTGCGTCGCGGATCGCCGCGTAGCGATAGCGCGCGATCACCAGCGCGATGCAGAGCAGCATGAACGCGCCCATCCCGATGAAGAACGTCGTGCGCATCACGGGGGGCAGCGGTGGATCCGGATTGTTCGGCTGAAAGGCGCTGGGCTGCAGCATGATCGGCATGGGATGCAGCGTGCGGAACAGGTACACGCTCATGTGGATGAACGGAATGAGCAGCACGCCGAGGATGGCCAGCACCGCCGCGAACCGCGCGCGCATGGCCGGTTCGTCGATCGCGCCGCGCAGCACGAGATAGGCGGCGAAAATGAACCACAGAAAGAGCGTCGACGTGAGCCGTGCATCCCATGTCCACCAGGTGTTCCAGATGGGCCTCGCCCAGAGTGGGCCCGACGTCAGCACGACCGAATTGAAGACGAGCCCCACCTCGGCGGCGCTCTCCGCCAGCCGATCCGCGCGGGCGTCGTGCAGCCAGAGGTGGATGACCGAGCCGAGCGCCACGAGCGAATACGCCAGGTACGCGCTGATGGCCGCGGGCACGTGGACGTAGTAGATCTTCTGCGCGGCCCCCTGCACGGCCTCGATCGGCGTGAAGTAGATGGAGCGGATGTAGAGACCGATGACCGCGAGCACGGCCAGCGCGAACAACAGGCCGAAGGGTCGTTTGAGCGTCGCGGCATCGATGTCCGGGCGCGCGCCGGCCGCGCTGGTCGGAACCGATGTCATTCTTCGAGCGTGAAGGGAAAGGCCAGGGTGCAGGCCACGAGAAACACAATGTCGAAACCGATCAGGATTCTCAACCACGGCCACCATTCGGCCGCGGGGCGTCCCGCGAGCAGCTTGGTGCTCGCGTACGAGGCGCTCATCACGAGCGGCACGAAGAAGGGAAGGCTGAGCATCGGCAGCAGCAGCTCCGCGAGCCGCGTGTTCACCGCCATGGACGCAAAGAGCGTCCCGACCGCCACGAGTCCCACCGCCGCCAGCCACGCCATCCCGAGCAGCACGAGCAGCGGCCGGCCCATGGGCAGGTTGTAGAAGAGCGCGACGGCCGGGACGGCGATGAGTTGAATCGCGCCGACGAACAGCAGGTTCGCTATCGCCTTGCCCGCGTAGATCGCCTCGCGGCTCACAGGCGACACGAGGAGGGCGTCCATCGCCCGATCTGTCTGCTCCACGGAGAACGACCGCTGGAGCGCGAGAAGTCCCGAGAAGGTGAACACGACCCACAGCACGCCCGGCGCCAGATCGATCGACGACACGGCCGTCGAATCCCACGCGAAGAAGAAGATCGCGATGCCGAGCACCGTGAAGACCATCGCCGAGAAGAACGCCGTCCTGGTGCGGAACTCGACGGTGAGGTCCTTGCGCGCGATGCGCCAGGCGCTCGCGGCGAAGCCGGGCGACGCCGGCGATGCGTCAGCCATGCGCGTCATCCGCCGCCATGACCATCTGCACGTACTGGGCGGCGTAGCGCGCCGAATCGAGTGCGGCCGCGTCGTCAAAGCGCATCAATCGCCCCGCGAGCATCACGGCCGCATGCGACGCGAGGGCGAGTCCCTCGGCGAGGTTGTGCGTGACGAGCACCATGGCCGCTCCGGCCGCGCGCAGCTCGCGCAGCATTCCAGTGAGCGCGCTCGCACCAGCCGCATCGAGTCCCGTATACGGCTCATCGAGCAGCAGCACGTGGGGGCGGTGCACGACAGCGCGCGCGATCGCGACGCGCTGCTGGAGTCCGCGGCTGAGCGCGCGGACCGGCACGTCGGCGCGGTCGTGCACGCGCATCAACGCCAGGGCCTCGTCGGCGGCGCCGCGCGGGGCGCGCAGCCCGTACAATCCGGCGGTGAATTCCACGTTCTCCCGCGCGGTAAGCGCCGGGTAGAGCATACTCTGATGGGTGAGCAACCCGACCTGCGCCCGCGCCGCGTGATCCGCGCGCAACGCGAATCCGTTGATGCGCGCCTCGCCCTGGGTGGGCCGGAGCAGGCCGGCGAGAAGCCGCAGCAACGTGGTCTTCCCCGCCCCGTTCGGCCCGAACAGCGCGAGACAGTCGCCTCGGCCGAGCGCAAAGGTCACGCGGTCCACGGCTTGCCGGCGTCCAAACCGGCGAACGAGGTCCGTTGCCTGGATGGCGTGAACGTGCGATTCACCAGACGCTGCCATGGGGCAAAGATAGCGGGCTCGGTTGCTCTTACATGCCTCGCAAGGCCCTCGTATTATCCGAAAAGACCCCAGCATTCGAGCCATGTCCGAAGACATCGACGTCCTGCTTCAGGAACACCGCAAGTTTCCGCCACCGCCCTCGTTCCGCAGCGGCGCGCACGTCTCGGACGACGTGCTCTATCGCACGGCGGGACAGAATCCCGAGGCCTTCTGGGAGGCGCAGGCGGCGAACCTCGAGTGGATCCGGAAGTGGGACACGGTCCTTGACTGGAAGCCGCCGCACGCGACCTGGTTCAATGGCGGGCAGCTCAACGTGTCGGCGAACTGCCTCGACCGGCACGTGCGGACGGAGCGGAAGAACAAGCCGGCCATCATCTTCGAGGGCGAACCGGGCGACAGGCGCACGCTGACCTACGGCGAGCTGCATGTCGAGGTGCAGAAATTCGCGAACGTCCTCAAGTCGCTCGGCGTGCGCCGCGGGGATCGCGTCGCCATCTACATGCCGCTCATCCCCGAAGCGGCCATCGCGATGCTCGCGTGCACGCGCATTGGAGCGCCGCACTCGGTGGTCTTCGGCGGCTTCTCACCCGATTCGCTGCGCGACCGGATCAACGACGCCGAAGCCAAGGTCCTGATCACGGCCGACGGCGGATACAGACGCGGCCAGATCGTTCCGCTCAAGCGCAACGCCGACAAGGCCGTCGAGGAAACGCCGTGCATCGAGAAGGTCGTCGTGGTCCGGCGGCGCCCCGATGTCGCGAGCGACGCGCAGATGAAAGCGGGACGCGACGTGTGGTGGCACGACCTCATGGCCAAGGCGTCGTCCACGTGCGAGCCGGAACCCATGAACGCCGAGGACGTGCTGTACATCCTCTACACGTCCGGCACCACGGGAAAGCCCAAAGGCATCGTCCACACCACAGGCGGTTATCTGGTCGGCGTGACGACGACCACGAAGCTCGTGTTCGATCTCAAGGACAGCGACGTCTTCTGGTGCACCGCCGACATCGGCTGGGTGACCGGCCACTCGTACGTCGTGTACGGACCACTCTCGAACGGCGCGACGTGCCTGCTGTACGAGGGCGCGCCGGACTGGCCGGAGAAGGACCGCTTCTGGGATCTGTGCGAAAAGCACGGCGTGACGATTCTCTATACAGCCCCCACGGCCATCCGCGCGTTCATGAAGTGGGGCGAGCAGTGGCCGAACAAGCACGATCTGTCCAAGCTCCGGCTTCTCGGATCCGTCGGCGAGCCGATCAACCCGGAAGCGTGGATGTGGTACCACAAAGTCATAGGCGGCGAACGCTGTCCGGTCGTGGACACGTGGTGGCAGACGGAGACGGGCGCGATAGTGATCTCGCCGCTGCCCGGCGTCACGGAGACCAAGCCCGGGAGCGCGACGCGGCCGCTGCCTGGATACTCGGCGGCGCTGCTCGATGCGCAGGCAAAGGAAATCGAGGTGGGCGGCGGCCTGCTCGCGCTCACCAAGCCGTGGCCCTCCATGCTCCGCACAATCTGGGGCGACGACGATCGCTACGTGCAGACGTACTTCTCCAAGTGGCCCGGGCGCCCCGACCTGTATTTCCCTGGCGACGGCGCGAAGCGAGATGAAGACGGCTATTACTGGATCCTTGGACGCGTCGACGACGTGCTCAACGTCGCGGGCCACCGCATCGGCACCATGGAAGTCGAGTCGGCGCTCGTGGAGCATCCCGCAGTGGCGGAAGCCGCCGTCGTCGGAAAAGCGCACGAGCTCAAGGGCCAGGCGTTGGCCGCGTTCGTGACGTTGCGCGAGGGGTTCACCCACAGCGCCGAGCTGCGGGACGAGCTCCGTAACTTCGTGGGCGAGAAGATTGGCGCCATCGCCAAGCCGGACGACATCATCTTCTCCGCGGATCTTCCCAAGACGCGATCGGGAAAAATCATGCGGCGGCTGTTGCGCGACATCGCCGAGGGCCGCGCGCTGGGAGACACCACCACGCTGGCCGATCCGAACGTGGTCGCGTCGCTCAAGGACCAGTACGAATCGCTCGAATGACGCAGCCCGCGTGCGGCACACGATCTGCCTCACGACGGGTATCCCCAGCCGGCTGACCCATGTTCAAGTTTCTCCGCAGACTGTTCCCCGAACGCATCTTCCGCCGGTCGCTCGAGCCGGCCGCCGAGCGTCGCCTCAAGCTGGCTCAGGCGCGCGCGGAGGAGGCCATGATTCGCGCGCACGTGGACAATGCGCTGATGTTCGTGGACACGCTGGCTGAGGATCTCACCTTCGATCGCGCGATCGACACGTACATCCGCGAGATGGCGATCCCTGAGCCGCTCGCCAGCACCGTCGCCACGCGCACGTTGGTCGTGCTGGGCGAGGACCTCGTGCCCTACCGCAAGCGCGCGGTCGAGGACGCCGAGGAGGACAAGCCCAAGCTACGCCTCGGCGACGCCGCCCGGCAGCGGAAGCGCGCGTAACGATCGCCACTCGGCGACCGACAGCAGAAAGGCGATCGTCACGAGGATCGCCGAGCTCACGCACCACTCGCACCAGGCGTGGATCACTCGGCCCTCCAGGTAGGTGAGGTACGCCGAGAAGACCACGCCCCAACCGGTGAGGAGAACGAGCGCGAGCGCGA
>Ga0134127_10002711_pt1 | contig 12717 bp, 11 predicted proteins | sample KB31753_FD_96459 | JGI IMG/M metagenome (GOLD analysis project Ga0134127, IMG submission 96459) | Terrestrial soil microbial communities with excess Nitrogen fertilizer from Kellogg Biological Station, Michigan, USA - KB3-175-3 | ecosystem: Environmental > Terrestrial > Soil > Unclassified ...
AAGCGCTCGGGTTCGGAAGAGCGGGGGCAAGCCACCCTTCCCTACCACTAATATGCTGCCTTCTCTGGTTTCCCATAAGCTCTTGAGTTCGGAAGCCGAACCTGAAGTATCAAAGGTTCGTAAATAGGACTTAGTTCCCCACTTGAACAAATTTATTCAGCGGCTTCGTCAAGCAGGGCACGAGTGAGTTAGAGTTACTGTGGTTACGCCGCGATCGTTTGAAGAACACGCGTTTGGGAGTAACATCCAAAGCTGAAGGAACCCTGCAGATCGAGAATCGGAAACGGAGGCTGAATGTACTGTCCGGTTTGCGGAGATCAATCGACTCAAGGGCTGAACTACTGCAAGAGGTGCGGCTCAGGGCTGGGCTCGTCGACGCCGCCTATGGAGCCCAGGGCTTCTTTTGGCAAGATGATGGGGATGCTCCTTCCGGTCGCCGCCGTGAGCCTCGGAGGTTTCATCGCGTTGTTTACAACCGTGTACAGCCTCGGGGAGCGCACGGGCTTCGACACGAAGGCGCTGATCGGGATAATGGCGTTTGGCGGCGCAACCGTGGTTTGCGTGATCGGTCTTCTTGTATGGCTGATGTTGCGTCTTTCAGGTTATGAACCGATTTCACATCAGGAGAAGGCGGAAAAGAAACAGTTCCGCGAGTACTTGCCACAGCAGTTGCCGCCGTCTTCGATCAATGCGCCCAGCATCACCGAACACACAACAAGGAATTTCGACACATTTGTCCGGCGCGAGAAGAACAGCGAGTAACGCTGGATTCAAATCGCGAAGCCTTGTCAGGAACGGATCAAGCGTCACGTCGTACGGGCTTCTCTCAAACAGGTTGCCACTGGGACACCCAGCCGGAGGACATCTGAATGAATGTTATTGAGCTTAAGAACGTCACAAAACGGTTCGATCAGTTTGTTGCGGTAAAGGATCTGTCTTTTGATGTGCGGCAGGGAACTATATTCGGACTGCTCGGACCGAACGGCGCCGGCAAGACCACTTCAATTCGAATGATCGTCAATATTTTCGCGCCGGACGAAGGGGACGTGCTGGTAATGAGTAAGCATGTATCTGCCGACATGCAGCAGCACATCGGATACCTTCCCGAAGAACGGGGATTGTACAAAAAGATGAAGATCGGCGATCAGCTTGTCTTCTTCGCGAACCTCAAGGGAGTGAATTCGACCGAAGCCTCGAGTCGGGTCGACACATGGCTCGAGCGATTGGCTCTCTCCGAATGGAAAAACAAGAAGCCGACCGATCTTTCAAAGGGTATGCAGCAAAAGGTTCAGTTCATTGCCAGCGTTATTCACAATCCCGACTTGATGATCTTTGACGAGCCCTTTTCCGGACTCGATCCGGTCAGCGTGAACCTGCTCAAGAATGTGATTCTGGATCTGAAGAGCCAGGGTAAGACCATCATCTTTTCTACTCATCAGATGGAACAGGTCGAGCAGATGTGCGATGACATCTGTCTGATCAATCACGGCACACAGGTGTTGAGCGGCGGGCTGAAGTCAGTCAAACGGCGTTTTGGCAAGAACACTGTCATTCTTGACTACGAGGGACCCGACGGGTTCCTGGGTGACGACCTGGTCAAACATCACAATCGCTTCCCGAATTACAGCGAGATCCTGCTCAACGAAGGCGCCGACGCGCAGCAGGTGCTTCAGCGGGCGCTTGCGGCCGGCGCGCGGGTGAACCGCTTTGAGCTGGTTGAACCCTCGCTCAACGAAATCTTTATCCAGAGCGTAACCGGATCGGAACCGGCGGCGACCGCCGCCAGCGTCACGGGGCGAAATCAATGAAAAAAGTATGGGTGATAATCAAGCGCGAGTATCTTGTCCGGGTGCGAACCCGCGCGTTTGTGATTGGCACGATAATCAGCCCTCTGCTTCTGCTGGCACTGATCATCCTCCCTGCTTTTCTTGCAGAGCGAGGAGGTGGGGGCCAGAAGCGCGTGACGGTGCTTGATCAAAGCAACGACTCGCAGCTGTTCGAAGCAATCAAGAACAGGGTGGAATCGAACGGAACAGACTTTAGCGAACCCGGATTTGCCAGTGGCACGAGATTCGTGCTAAGTCGCCAGCCACTCTCCTCCGACCAGAGCCCAAACGACTGGATAAAACGCGACAATAATGAAAACGGGAAAGAAGCGTCGGACCGCGCTTATCTGATCCTGGGCCCCAGCGTACTGGACACCGCAGCAACCGAGTATCATGCGAAGAACCTCAGCGATTTTTCCATCCGCGCTCTCGAAGAGTCAGTAAGCGCGGCAATCTCCGAGCGTAGACTCCTAAAAGCGGGGTTTGATCCGACCCAGATTAGCCGCTACATGAAACCTGTCGACATGAAGAAGTTCAAGGTCGATGTCAGCGGTGAGTCGACGGAAGGCGGGATGCGGCAGGACTTTATGGTCGCCTTCGCGCTGCTGTTCTTCCTGTACATGACGGTTTTGTTCTACGGTCTGTTCGTAATGCGCGGTGTAATCGAGGAGAAGCAGTCGCGGATAGTCGAGGTGCTGATCTCATCCGTGCGCCCCACTCAGATGATGGCGGGCAAGTTGATAGGGATCGGTCTCGTCGGTTTGACTCAGATCGGGATTTGGGCGCTGTCGACGGCCTTACTCTCAACGGTCGGGGTGGCAGCGTTTGCGCCGCGCGGCGTCAAAGTGCCCACCGTTCCGGCGAGCCTGCTCATCTACTTTGTCCTGTTTTTTGTGCTCGGGTTCTTCCTTTATGCGACGTTGTACGCCGCGGTCGGAGCAATAGTGTCGAGCGAGGAGGACGCACAGCAGGTCCAATTTCCAGTGACGATGTTGTTGGTCGTGCCGATGATGATTTTCGGCCTGGTGATGGCGAACCCGAACAGCACATCGTCGATTGTGCTTTCGATGGTGCCGTTCTTCGCCCCGACTCTGATGATGCTGAGGATCGCGGTCATCAATCCGCCGGTATGGCAAGTCGTCCTGTCGATGGTGATAATGCTGGTAACAATCGTGGGCTTGTTGTGGTTATCGTCCAAGATTTACAGGGTCGGCATACTGATGTACGGCAAGCGCCCAAATCTCGCGGAGCTTGGGCGCTGGCTGCGTTATAGCTGATCACCTCGCGAGATCAAGTTCAGCGAAGACCTCCTCACTCTTTCAGAGTTGACCCGGTTGGCCTCTTCCTGACTCGCATTTATCTTCAATACAACCGCGACCGCCAACGCTGCGCAGGCAATATTCGCAAGATAGGAGAGAAGTCGGTACCGGATGACCGGCGCCTCATTGCCCTGGCCCACTCCGAAAATCATCGTTGCGGTGATGAAATCCAGAAACCCGGAAAAAAGCCACAGGCCCCACCACGCGGTGACAAAAACCGGCGTTGATTCATATATCCAGCTTGCCCCGCGGGAGCGGCGCGCTCGGTACGCGCTGGCCTTCCAGATCTCACTTATCACCTGATACGGACGAACAATATTGAGTATCGGCACAAAGAATCCGCCAACAGCCCAACCGGGCGAGTAACTGAGATCCGTAGCCCCAAGCGCTTTCAGATTCCGGTGCGCGCGGTATATCCATATCAGGAAGAACAACGCGCTCAACAGAGCAACAGCCATCAAGACAACGCGGATCAGCAGAGTCAAAACCTCTCCTGCGGGCAGAATGTCAGTTGGTCTGGCCACAACCGCCGGCTTATTTGGCTCCAGCGCAATTTGTGAAAGCGCCACCACCGCTCCGGCAAGGCTGATCAACGCATAGATCAACAAACATCCGGCGACTGCGTGGGCCACTGTTTGGCCGGAGATAAACACCGGACCCAGACCGAGCGTACTCAATGCGTCGACGCTCGATGTATCGAAATGCAAGCTATCGTTGACCGTGCTCGCGCCTGATGGACTCGAAGGCGCGTATGCTTCCGACGGCGCTTTGATGGTGAATTCAGTCGAAGCCGGCGTGACAAACATCAGCTGCCGGGCTGGTGAGAGAACGGCGGCACACTTTGAGCAGGCATCAAAGTTTGCCGCGTTCAACATGCCACACCAACTGCACCTCTTACCGCTGGACGAAGCAGGGGCGCTCATGGGCAATGTCCTTTAGTTGTGATTTGAGAGGCGCGCAATTCATATCACGCTCCCGACAGCGTGACAAGCAGTATTCTGAGATTCCTGGCGCCAGGATAGAGACGAACACGAGTGATACAATGATCTCGAATGCTTCGGACACTCTCATTCGAAATGTGCCGGCGCGCTCTGAAGCCAATCCTGATAGGGATTGTCATCGGATTGACGCTTATCACCCAAGCGGCGGCATCGATCGTTGGCGCGACGCCGTTACAACGCGAGCGGTCAAAGCCGTTCTATCTGTTTCGCTTGGATGGAACTTTTGGCGAGGAGCTATCCGTGGAGGCCGTATCCGATCACCTGATGGATTCTCCGGGATTTCAACTTACCGCCGCTCGAATCGAGGACGACAGCCTCGGATTCTTAAGCCGGATCAAGTCGTCGCTCACCATTGCCAACAGAGGCGATAAACGAATCACTGAAGTTGCGTGGCGCATCGATGTCTATGACGCATCGGTTCGTTCATTCAGCGCCGGCGTTGTTCAGATTTGCAAGATAAACATCTACCCGGGTGAGACTGGCGTCGCATCCGAAAAGTTTGGAGCCGTGCTGCCCGACAGGATGGTTATTCTGCTTCAACTCAGCAGGGTTTCGTTTGACGATAACACGAGCTGGTCGCCGAGCGCAGAGTGCTTATTGGCAGGGGACCTTAAGACAGTAGAGTGCAGGTAGATGTCCCAAATCTGTGTTGCTGGCGTCCGAAGGGTGAAGAGACCACGGATTGGACGGATTGGACGGATTGGACGGATCAGACGTATTCAGACGGATCTGATCCGTGCCTATCCGTCTGATCCGCCCAATCCGTGGTCTACTCACCCTTCGGACCTTGCCTCATGCCTAACTCAGCTAGATAGCAACACACGAATAGGACACTACCCGATTTTGGGATTCGTCAAATTCATGGAATCGCAAATCGCAAGCCTGAACCCCCGGTTTTAGTCATCCCCAAATCTGAATACGACGCCGATTCCAACGCGAGCATTGTGCTGAATTGCTTTTCCGGAGACAGCCCGATTGAACTTAGACAGATCGTATTCAGCCTGAATGACCCGGACGCCAAAGTGCGGAGTGACGTCGATGTCCACTCCGCCACCGACTACAACGCTGAACGCGTTATCACGCACGGTGAAGTGTTGAGTCAGCGTATCAACTCTCTCATGTTGGTGGGTTCCACCGAACAATATGTGGGCGAACGTTGTACCATAGTCGCCGCGCTCCGTGAATCTGGGTCCGGCCACGAGCTTGAAAAACCTCGACCTCGCACTGACGTTGTCCTGGTAATGCCCGCTCGCGTCGACCGTGAAGCCGAATCTCTTTGTGGGGTTCACGCTGAATGAACCGTTCCAACCGTAGAGGTTTCGGTTGTCTCTTTCGTCGCCGTCGATTCTCGCGTATGAGAACCCGCCGTAAACCTCATAGAGCGGGTGATTGTTCTGGCCAAAGCACGGGGCAGACAGCAATAACACGAGCAGCGCTGCTTTTGTTTTCATTCAGTTCCACTCCTGGTTAGTTACGCCCTGCAGTGTTTAAGGATTCTTTACAATCGGGGGCTCAACCTGTAGCGGGTTTTTATCATCATTTCTAGTCAACGCCCAGCCTATTCCAGCAGCTGCGGCAGCTCCGGCAAGGACGACATATCCCCACTTACTGCCGTGCGAATCACCGTGAGAGGTGACCCTGATCTCTCCCGTCCACGCGACTCTAGTCCCTTCAACGGTTGCTGAAATTGGACTGGTGCCTGACGAGTCCCGGGCGACAAACTGAATCGCTGCTATCCCGTCTGAACCAGTAACTACATTTGCAGTCGTCCCGGTTAGCGTGCCCATACCAAGTAGCCCAATGACAGCTGCCGATGTGTCGAGCGCAAACAACACGCCGACTCCCGGTACGGGCTTGTCATCTTCCATCACCTGAACTCTAAGTGTCGTGAGCTCGCCGGCTTCGACGCGGATCTTAGAGTCGTGGCCGACCGGGCGAATCGTGTACTGGTGTTGAGCCTGGGGCTCGGCTCGGACCTCGCCGGACTTCACCGCGATAAGAGCCCGCCCCTCCTTGACGCTAGCCTTGAACTCAGCGCCCTGCGAACAGGCGTAAGCTGAGCCGGCGGCGCGCAGATATGCGCCTGCAGTCTGCTGGAGGTCGACCGATATTTCCCCTCGCGCCAACGATGCGATCAATGTGAGGGCCCGGCTGCCGTCAGTCTGAGTAAAGCGCCCGGCTGCGAGGCGAACATAGACGTCTCCGGCCAGCCTGATCGCCCCTATCGAATCCAGCGAAACCGACACTCTTGCGCCGGCATCCGATTGAACGAGATCGCCGGACCATACGGGCTGCCCGGCGGAAGCAGCTTGACCATTAATTTTCACCGAGCCGTGCTCCAGATTGTCGTTGGATAACACGCCGATCGGACCGACATGTGCCGTACCGTATAAGCGGATCGGTCGATCCTCGTCGCCGTTTGCACGAGCTGATCCCGGCAAAAGGATGGCCGAGAGGAACATTACGCCGGACAACATTGTGGCGACCCAACTATGACGGAAACTTCTCATTGCTCCCCCCTCAACAAATGATGCGCTAGAAAGCATCTCTTTATGCGTTATCGGGTCCGGCCTTTCCCGCCGGGCAGGATTAATTCCGTAGGAAACAACCTGATCTCACTGAAATCGATCTTCAACAATGCCTGCGCCGCTGATACCGCGTCGCTGATGTCTGAGGTAGCTGTGAAACTGGTTTCCCCGTCAAAAACAGTCACCGAGACACCGAGGATCTCCGGGTGATCTTTTGCCCCGGTCACCCTCTGGGATATGGTGAAGCTCTGCCCTCTTACGAAGTTGGATTGGTCAACCAGCGGACCCAGATCTACGGTGAAGGGATCGCCGGCAGGGCGCAGCTTCTTGCCGAAGAACTGATAGACAACCTTGTCGACATCAAGATTCGAATCAAAGATTGAGTACTCGATCAGGAACTCATTTCCGTTGCGCACGAACGTGACGACCGGGAGGCGCCGGGGATTTTCGGGATCGATAAGAACCACTCCGGTTTCGATCCGGCCGATAAGATTGATTCTAAGAGGCGCGCCGCCATTCTGGGTAAATGTCAGCACGGAGTTGATGACCGGTGGCAGCGCCTCATCCGCTGAGAGTCCGCGATTGCTCCCTGCTACCGCTGGAAGCAAAGGGTTGAACCGCACCTTGAAAATCTGCTTCTGGCCTGGGCTGATCACAACGTCGGTCAGGATGTCGACAAGCATTTCGTTTCCATTGATGTCGACCTTGGTCAGGTTGAATAGTATCCGGTCATCAGGATCGCTGATAAAGCCTCGGTCGACGTCATTTCCGATGCGGTTCAGCGAAGCGAAAGTTAGAACTAACTGCGTGCACCCGATATTCTCGACAGTGAATGTTCGAACCGGATGCTTCTTCAGTTTTCTAAATTTCCGGCTGGCCGCGATCGGACCGAATTCCAGCGCAGGTCCATCTCCCTCGAGTCTCACAAGAGCCTGTGGCGTGCCGATGACTGTTACGGTGAAGCCACACGTCGCCGAAACCCCTCTTACATCCACAGCGGTACACAGGACGTTGGTGACGCCCAGCGGGAACCTCGAACCTGAGGGCGGGGCGCAAGAAACGCTGGCCCCCGGACAATTGTCTAAGACCGTCGGCGCGGGAAAGGTTACAACCGGTGAGCAATTCCCCGCCGAGGCAGTGACAGTGATGCTCGACGGACAGGCAACGGCCAGCCGGTCGATATCGTTTACGGTGACCGTAAAGAAGCAAGTCGCGGTCGCGCCCCCGCCGTCCGTCGCCACACAGCTCACCGGTGTGGCCCCGATCGGAAAGCTTGAACCGCTCGGCGGCGTACACACGATGTTAAAGATCGGGCAGTTATCTACCACCGGAAGCAAAAAGTTCACTACAGCCGAACACGCGCCCGGATCATTTACTGTTGTGATGTTGACCGGACAGGTTATTCGCGGCGGTGGATTAACCGCGATCGTGGTCGCGGTCGACATGTTATTCAGTGGATTGTTGTCAGGCGTGGAAGAGCTGAAAACCGACGCGGTGTTGCTTAAGAAAGCGCCCGCGGCCGCGGAGCAGCTCACCCGCGCGACAATGATTATTTCTGCGGGTGTGTTCGGCGCGAGTGATGCGAAAGTGATTGTGCGAGTATTGCCGGATCCTCCGCAGACGCCGCCGCCGGTTGAACTGCAAGAGACAAAGGAAAGATTACCGGAGAGAACATCTGTGACCGTGACCGAGAGGGCGGTCGCGGGGCCTGCGTTGTTGACCGTGATTCTCTTGGTAACGTCCGAACCGGTCTCAGGAGCAGGCGTGATACTGGCTATTACCGACAAATCCGCGGGTGTACCCCCGGCAATTCCGCCCAGTTGAATGCTCCTGGAGAACTCGGACGTGTTCCCCGTCGGGTTAGTGGCGGTGGCGGCGACGATCTGCCCTGGAAAGACAGTGACTGGGACTGTCTGGTCGAAGTTTGCATTGCCGCTTGCATCGGTAGTAACCGAAGCCGAGCCGATAAAGTTCTGTCCTTCGCCAAAGCCCGATGGATTGCTGGTTTGACTGGAGAAAAACTCAATCCTGAACACCGTATTCGCAGTACTGTTCAGCGTTCCCGCGATGGCCGTGCTCGTACCCACCAATGTAGCCGAAGTAATGACTGGGAAGTTTTGAAGATTATTCGCGCCACTGTCGCCGTCACCGGCATCGTTCGGAGTTACGCCGACAGGGCCAAGGTCTATTCCAAGACCCCCGTTCATGAAGATGGAGTTCGAAAGTACAGAATTGCTTGTGCCTGAGTCTACGGCTACACCGGCGGCTCCATTAAAGGCGATAGTATTGGAAGAAGCGGAGCCAACCGCGCCGACCGCGTTCCCCGAAGATCCGCTAATCAGAATTCCGTTTAGCGAATTACCCAACCCGGAAGTCCCAAAAAGGTTTGTGCCGATCAAGTTGCCGCGCACCTGGTTGGCTGTTCCCGCCCCGCTAATCATTACGCCGTTTCGGTTACCGGAAATGAGGTTGCGCGCCGCAGACGTAGTGCCGCCTATCGTGTTGTTGGAGCCTCCTGAGACAAACACTCCATCCAGGGTATTACCAAGCGCGACTGTGCCTGCAGTGTTAGTGCCGATAAAATTGCCTTCAATTAAGTTACCGCTTCCGGTCATCAAAATTCCGTGACCGCCGAATCGGTTTATGACAAGCCCACGCACAAGAGTGGTCGTGCTGTTGATGATCAATCCATTTGCGGGCCCGGCGCCCACACCACTCAGCTCTATAATCGGAGTGCCGGCAAATCCTGGTTGGGTGGTGCCGTCGATCGTCACAGGCCCCGAGATGGAAGGAAGTTGCGATAGAACGCTGATGACATGAGGGGAAGGGCCCGGGATACCAAAGTTGATCGCATCAGCGCCAGGATTAGCGTTGGCGTCAATGATCGCCTGTCGCAGAGTTCCCGTACCCGCCAGTGGCGCCGGATCGACTCCTCCGTTATCACCGGTGTTGCTGACGGTGAATGTCATAAAGACTGCTGTCTGGACCGATGAGGGGTCTTGACCAACGCCTAAACGGTTCGACGTTTGGGTGGTTCGCATCGGAGCGGTCAGAAGGCAGAGCCCAACCAGCAGAATGCCAAGCATTTGCCGAGGCGTTATGACCTCTCCGACAACGAAGTTATTTATTCGAGGAAGTGACATCGCCGAACCTCCGTCTGTGGTCCGCTAGAGAACTCGAATGTCAAACACGCGGTTTCACCCGTGTTTTCGGCTCAGGCTTAGGTGTACCGCCTATCGCCGATAATATGAGAGGGTATTGCAGACTCTCTTACAGCCCATTCGTTGGCTTAGCTCAGCCAGGGGAAGCGCCAATTACTTGGCAATACTGCCAGAGAAAGGATCGGTTCTTTCCTTATGGGAAGAGCCTGCACCCCGGGGCTACGCGTTGTAGTATCAGGAACTTGCCTGCGGTAGGCAACTATACAGATATTTTGATCAAAGGCAAAGCAATTTTTAAAACAGATATAGGTCCTATATGTCGTATAAGACCTATTGTTTCCTGGAGTCTTCGCCAAAAGAAATCCAAATGAGGTAACCACCTGTGGCATAATCCGCTCGCGCTCCAAAGGTCCCGTCGCCGTTCCCCAGCAAGACTGAAACGCTTCCACCAAAATCATGACTGCTGTTAAGAACCGCCAAATCCAGCTTACCGTCACCGTTAAGATCGCCTGTTTCGAGGGAATAGGAGGCGTTTCCGGTGACATAGCCGCCTTTCGCTTCCAGGCCGCCGATTCTTCGCCCAAGAAAAATAAAGACTGATCCGGCTTCGCCCGCGCTGTGGCCCGAGTTTGCAACCGCCAGATCGGTGATCCCGTCGCCGTTAAAATCGGCACTCTTGATCGCTCGAGGCCCTTTGCCCGAAAGATAATCGTTCCGTAATTCGGCGCCGCTCTCTCGACCCGATTGAACCGACACGAGGTAACCGTAGCGATGGGGCTCGACCAGATCGGGTATACCATCGCCATCGATATCGCCTATCACGACCGCGCAGCTCCTCTTTGCTTTGGCATAGCGCACCTTTGAAAGGAAAGTACCATCGCCCTTTCCCGCGAGCATCGAAACATTGTGATCAAAGCAACTGGTTACCAGGAGATCAGGCTTTCCATCGAAGTTCACATCGCTCGCTGCGATGGAGTATGGGAGGCTGCCCGTTACGTAATCGGTCTTCGATCCTAAGGTCCCGTCTCCCTTTCCCAACAGGACCGACACCGAACTTCCAAAGCGGTTGGCGACCAGAAGGTCCGTCCTCCCGTCTCGATTGAAGTCGGTAACGAAGAGCGCGCTGGGAACTAGACCGACCGAATAATCAACCCTTTTGGCCAAGGTGCCGTCGCCAATACCGCGGAAAACCGAGATCGAGTTATTTAGTGAATTTGCGACCACAATATCGGGCTTGCCGTCCTTATTAAAATCCCCGATTGCGATGGCTGAAGGAGCAAGCCCGGTGGTATGCCTGCCCTTGACCGTAAACGTGCCATTACCCTTGTTGAGCAACACAGCTACGGAGTTGGTATGTCGGTTGATTACCACGATCTCCGGCTTGTGATCGCCGTTCAGATCGACGATCGCGATGCTCGACGGCGCATCACCGAGATCGTAAGCCATCGGATCTTGGGGTGCTTGCGGACGGATGCCGGCAGACGAAGGCTGGATTGCGACGGCCGCAAAAAACACTAGAAGTTGTGACAGCCGCAAGCGCATCACAAATTACAACGACCTCCGAGCGGTCGATAGTATCACAAATCTAATGGCGTTTGTCTTACCCTTGGAGCGCAGGGTAATGTCCTAAATCTGTGTTGCTGGCGTCCGAAGGGTGAATAGACCACCGAGCGGACGGATTGGACGGATTCACACGGATCTGATCCGTGCCCGATCCGTCTGATCGGCCCAATCCGTGGTCCATTCACCCTTCGGACCTCGCCTGATGCCTAATCCAGGTAGATAGCAACACACGAACAGGACACTACGGAGCGCGGAGCATAGGGCCAATTCTAAGAGCAAAGCGATCAGGCTAATCCGGTTTAAAGACGTAGTTACAGGACGCGGCGGGACCTTGGGTACGTGGAAAGGGCAGAGGTCAGAAAATAACGCTCGAAAGCAGGAGGCAGTGCCAAAACATCAAAGCACAATATATGTGTGATGTCAGCCTCAAGATCATTCGGGCTCTTCTCTTGCGTTCGTAGTAATGCCAGCAGACAAGTGTTGCGATCAGGGTTAGTCCTAATTTGACACCGAAGAAAAGCAAATAGCTTTGCTCCATCAGGGCATCCATTATCGGGTTCATCTCGCTGGAATGATTGTGAGCTACCAGATAAACGGTGCTTGTGGCGTCAAGCATCGACATGACGTTGACAGTGATAATTGCCGCAATCAAGGGTGCGCGCCTCCCAAACCTGGTTGCAACCTTTTGTGGCGCTATCGAACTCTGGACGACCGCGGCAACCATGATGCCCAACATCAGCCATACCAGCATATTCATTTGAGTTATCCCCTCTCTACCGGCTCAAATCCGCGAACAAACCACGAAGTTAATGTCCGAGAATTGTTCGGTCCAACTTGGGTACGGCAAATGGCGCGCCAAAAGGTCCAGCGCCTCATGACCCTGCGTCGGTGGAGCGTCGACTGAGCAGCTACAGTGCGAAGCGGAGCATCAGCCTCCACCGACCCTGCGTCGGTGGAGCGACGACTGAGGGCTAGGGTCCCAGCAGCAGTGGCTGCCTCCACCGACCCTGCGTCGGTGGAGCGACGACTGAAGGCTATGGTCCCAGCAGCAGTGGCTGCCTCCACCGACCTGCGTCGGTGGAGCGACGACTGAGGGCTAGGGTTCCAGCAGCAGTGGCTGCCTCCACCGACCCTGCGTCGGTGGAGCGACGACTGAAGGCTATGGTCCCAGCAGCAGTGGCAGCCTCCACCGACCCTGCGTCGGTGGAGCGACGACTGAACAGCTACCTTGCGAAGCGGAGCGCCACCTCGAACCGTAGCTGCTCAGTCATGGCCCACCGACGCAGGGTCGGTGGAGGCTGCCCCGCCTACTCGCACTT
>Ga0134127_10002712_pt1 | contig 12711 bp, 8 predicted proteins | sample KB31753_FD_96459 | JGI IMG/M metagenome (GOLD analysis project Ga0134127, IMG submission 96459) | Terrestrial soil microbial communities with excess Nitrogen fertilizer from Kellogg Biological Station, Michigan, USA - KB3-175-3 | ecosystem: Environmental > Terrestrial > Soil > Unclassified ...
CCGCGCAGCGGGTCGTAGCGCACCTCGAGCACGTCGAGGCCCACGGCCTCCTGCGCCACGCTCTCTGCCGGCCCGGTGAGCTGCGACAGCCCGATGTCGCGGAGCAGCGACGAGTTCGAGCTGCTGTTCGTCGATGTGGGCGGGGCCGCGGACGAGTGCCCCGTGGCGATGTAGTTCACGATCTCGGCCTCGCTCATCGGCGGCTCGGAGCTCAGCGTCAGCTTCAGGTGGTCGGGCGTGCCCTCGACGTCCAGGCGCACGACCACGTCGGTGCTGCTCGCGCTCTCCAACCCGTTCTCGGGTTTGAACTGGGCGTGGATCGAGACCGCGTGGTCTTTCATCGCGCCGTTCAGCAGCACCTCGCCGCCGCTGATGTCGAAGCTGCGCGCGAACTGCTGCACGTAGCCCCGGTTCGGGATCGGTTCGATCTTGCCGAACAGCTCCGGCTCCGCGTGCGGTCCCTTGCGCAACTTGAAATCGCCGGTCAGAGCCACGGACATCTTGGGCGGGACACGCTGGCGTATCCAATTATCGCGCCCCATCTTGATCGCCAGCTCCAGGTCGGAGGCGTCGTAGAGCCGGAGCGGCAGCGCGGGCGCATGCGGGGCGACATAGCCGAACGTCTCCTCCATCATGCGCACGTCCGCGGCCGTGAGCTGCACGTCGGCGCCCGCCTCGACAGCGGCGAGATCCGACTGCGTGATCGTGAACGACGAGTTCAGCACGTTGACGCTGCCCTTGACGACGGGAGCGTCGAGCCGTCCGGTCACGTCCACCTCGCACGTGGCCGTGGCCTTCAGGTCCTGCGAGCCCGCGAACACGAACTTGTTCGTCTTCACGTGGAGCTTGGGCTCGACGCGGGTGACGCTCGCGAAGCGTACCTCGCCGCTCGCCTCGAGCGTGCCCTTGCCGGAGCTGGCGTGCGCCTGGCGGAGGATCAGCCGGTCGCCCTGGAACTCCGCGCGGAGCGCGAGATCCTTGTAGATGACGCCGAGGCCAGGCACGGGAAGCACACCGCCGGCGACCTCGAGGCTGCCGCTGCCCGCGAGCGCGCGCTCGTCGCCGTCCAGCTTCGCATCCACGTCGAGCGTGCCGCTCGGCGTGCCGACGGCGCCGGGGTCGAGCAGCGGCGCGAGCGAGGCGAGCGGGAAGTCCTTCGCAGCAACGCGCACGTGCACGGGGCCCGTGAACGCGACGGGTGGCTTCGAGTCGCTCGAGGGTTCGGGAATCGCCAGCGACGCCGTGAACGGGAGCTGCGACGACCACGCCAGCGAATCCGCACGCGGCGACGTGAACGCGCCATCCACGCGGGCGCGTCCGTCCGCGGCGGCCATCCGCACGCCCACCGATCCCGCGCGTTCGCCGCCAAGGAGCAGCGCGAGCTGGAGCTGGCCATCGGCCTTCGGCCGCGCCGCGGGACCCCTGAGCGCCAGCTCGCCGTCGAGCACGCCGCCCAGGTCCTGCCGGCCGATCCAGCGACCCAGTCCGGGGAAGCCGACCCGGTGCAGGGTCACATCAAGGTCCTGCTCGCCGCGCCGGTCGACCCCGCCACGTACGCTCAGGCGTCCGCTGCGCGAGCGCAGGTCCAGACCATCGACGCTCCAGCGCGTGCGGGCGATCTCCACGTTCGTCCGCTTCGCGAGCTGCCAGCTCACCGTATCCGCGCGGATCGCGAGCGAGTCCAGCGTGACGAGCGTGCGCAGTGAATCGAATGCGGCGCTGCCGACGACACGCACGCTCGAGCGCACGTCGGTGCTGGCCCCGGCGTTGAACGTGAGCCGCCTGCCCTCCAGGCGGGCGCGCGCGAAGGCGTCGCGCACGGGAACGGGCAGTCCGTGGAGCAGGCGCAACGCCAGCGTCGCCGAGGCCCCGGTCGCGTGCCACGAGCGATCGAGCGCGCCCTCCGACGTGAGATCGGCACTCGAGAGCCGCAGGCCGTTCCACACCAGCGCGCGCACGCTGGCGCGGATCGAGGCGGTGCGCGACGTGTCCGAGCCTGCGACCGAGAGGTCGAACGCTCCGCTCGCCAGCGCGAGCGTGTCGGCGCGCAGCAGCTCGCGCAGCGGCGATGCGTCGCGCACGTCCCCGTGCAGCTCGAGGCGCGTCCGTCGCGAGCCGGACCCGGCATCGATCGTCACCGTGCCGCCGCCGCGCACCGTGCCGACGTTCGAGCGCGCGAACAGCGTGTCGACTTCGAGCAGTCCGCGCTGGAGTCGGAACGATGCGGCGAGCGTGTCGAGGCGCGAGCGGCCCACGCCGCCGCTGCCCCTCACCGTTCCCTCGGCCTCGAGCGGTACGCCGGAATCGAGCGTGAAGCGCGCGTCGGCGAGCAGCGCACCGCGGGAGGGGAGCGAGTCGCGCCCGGCCAGCGCGGCGAGCAGCTCGAACGGGATGCCGCACGAGGCCGTGCCCTGCGCGCGACCGCCCTGTCGCCTGACGTCCCCGCGCACGGCGAGCGTGCTTCCCGACGTGCGCAGCGAGCCATCGATGTTGGCGCGGTCCTCACCGAGCGTCGCCTTGAGCTCGCCGCCGTCCAGGCTCGCGCCGCCGAGCCGCGAGCGTTCGAGGCTCAACGCGGCGCTGCCCCGGGGGGGCAGAGCTTCACCCGCACGCGCGCGGAACGCCCCGGTCACGCTGCCCGCGAGGTCCGAGCGCAGCGCGGCGGAGCCGGTCCAGGCCGCGAGGTCGACGTCGTCGAAACGCAGCTCGGTGAGCTGGGCGCTGGCGGGGCGGTCGAACGGGCGTGCGTCGGCAGCGAGCCGGATCGTGCCGGCCGCGGTGGCGAGCCGCGACTCCGCGTGCGCGTCCCCGCGCGCGAGCGTCACGCGCGCATCGCCGGAGCGGATGGCCTGGCCACGGAACGTGGACGGCGCGAGCGTCAGGCGCACGTCGCCGGAGGGACGAGGGCCTTCCGTGCTCGCGAACGGGGTCACGTCGCGCGCCTCGGCCGTGATCGAGCCGCCGAGCCGGCTCGCGAGCGCCGGCTGGCCGAGCAGCCGTTCGAGGTCGACATCGTGGAACGACGCGTCGCGCACGTGCGATGCACCGCCCGGCGCGGTGCTCAGCGCGAACGAGCCCACTTCCAGTGTGCCGGCATCGGATTCCGCCCTCAGCGAACCGGTGAGCTCGGCTCCATCGAGCTTTGTGCTCAGCTCGGCAGAGCGGATGTGCAGTGAGCCCAGCGTCGACGGTGCGACGTGCAATTCGGCCACCATGCGGCTTCGGCGCTCGCGGTCGACGCTGCCGTTTCCGGTGAGCCGGCCGTTGACGCTGCTCGAGAACTCGCGGCCCGCGAACCGTGCGACATCCGCATGCTCGAGCGTCAACGAGCGCAGCTCCCAATCGATCGTCCTGCCCAGCTGCGCGCTGCCATCCAAGTCGACGCTCCCAACGGCCCCGCGGAGCTGACTTGTAACGTTCACCACTGCAGGTGAATACCCCGTGCCTTTCAGGTTGACTACGAGCTTCGCGTCGACGCGTTCGGCGAGCCACGGCCACCACGCCAGGTCGCCGAGGCGAGACGGCATCCGATCGGCGCGCAGCTCGAGCGCGTACGCGGGCGCCTTGCCGAGCGGCGTGCCAGATGCCTTGAGCGTGAGCGTCGCACCCGCGAGGCGCGCGCTCGCAGCCGCCTGCAGGCGACCATTCGTCATCGTGCCGTCGAGCAGGAACGCGTCCAGCGCGACCGCACCCATGCGCGCCTGGGTCGCGGTCGCGCGCGTCGTGCCCGACAGCCGGTCGGTGCGCGTGCCCTCGAGCGCGATATCGACGCGCAGCTCGCCCGCGAGCGGCACGCCGGGGACGAAGCCCGCGAGGTCCGCGAGCGCGAGCGGCCGCGCGCTCAACGTGAGCCCGGCGCTCCGGAGCGTGTCGGCGGAACCGACCGCGAGCCCGCCGTGCCCCTCGACGTCGCTCGCAGCTCCAAGGAAGCGCAGCCGCGCAAGCTCCGCCCGACCGCCCGTGAGCGATGCGGCCAGGTTGAACGCCGCCGAATCGCCGCGGCCGGCGCCGGGATGGAGCGCGCCTGCGAGCGAGTCGACACGGAACGCGAGCCCGCGGCCGAGCTTCAGATCGCGCGCGCGCAGCGTCAGGCGCGTGATGCGGAAGCCGGTGTCGGGCTCGCCCGCACGACCGCCGATCGTGCCCGCGTCCAGCCGCAGGCGCGCGACGCGGATGGGGAGCCCCGTGTAGAAGCGCCCCTGGAGCACCTGCTCGAACGTGAGCGGCGGCTTCTTCACCTTCACCGTACGCTTCGTGGTGTCGCGCGCATCCGCCGTCACCAGCAAGCGGTCGAGCGCGACCTCGCTCACGTCGAGCCGGCCGAGCACCAGCGCGCCCAACTGGTAGCGCGCACGCAGCGTGTCGACGGCCGCGATCAACGTGTCGCCGCGCGCCACGCGCAGGTCGTGCAGCTCGATCCAGCCGATCCAGTCGCCGCGCACGCTGGCCACGTGGGTGGTCGCGCGGGGCAGCGGCGCAACGCGGGAGAGAAGCAGGTTCGCGAGCCAGGTACCCACTGCGGGCTGCCGGATCACGATCAGCGCGAGCAGCAGGCCACCGCCGAGGACGGCCGCGGCCACCGCCGCCCAGCGGGCGGTGGGTTTGCGGCGCGGGGGTTCGTCCGCAGGACCGCCGGCACGTTCACGGCGGGGCGCACTCGGGGTCATCGCGGCGGCAGGCCCTCTCGGACGAATCTTCCACAACACACTGGGTTCCAGCCCGGCAGTATAGCCCGCGTGAAGCAGGGACCGACGCGGACGCGCGCGGCCCCGGCGCGGCGCCAAGGGCCGTTCAGGCTGCGTGGACGGCTTTTGGGTCCGGGTGCCAACGAGTATAGTGACCCGCCACCCCGGACACCCGGCCACACAGGAGGCTTCACGTGAGAAAGTGGTACCTGCTTCCGCTGCTCTTGGCGCTCGCCGTGCCCACGATCGCCGCCGCTGACGACATGGAGAAGTACGTCGAGATGATGCGGTCCGACCTGCGTACGGGAAAGACCGCGCTGCTGACGGAAGCGCTCAAGCTCAGCGATGCCGACGGCCAGAAGTTCTGGCCCATCCAGCGTGAATACGAGACCGAGCTGGCGAAGGTCGGCGACCAGCGTATCCAGCTCCTCAAGGACTATGCCGCGGCCTACGACTCGCTGACCCCCGAGACGGCGAAGTCGCTCATGGACCGTGCGTTCAAGCTCGAAAGCACGCGGCTGGCGGTGCTCAAGAAGTATGCAGACAAGGTGTCGAAGACGGTGTCGCCGCCGGTCGCCGCGCGATTCGCACAGGTCGAGGCGATCGTGAACTCGCTGATCGACCTCAAGCTCCGGGCCGAGACGCCGCTGGTCCCCTGAACCGACCGGGCACGCTCGCGCACGCTGTGAACTTGCCGGTCAGCCGACCGGTCACTCGATCGAGGAGGTAGGGATGCGTCTCAAAGTGACGTTGCTGGTCGCGTTGCTGGTGGCGAGTTCGGTGGGCACGGCGCTGGCGCAGCAGCCCGGCACGCGTGGCATCGAGATCACGCCGCTGTTCGGCTACCGCTGGGGCGGTGGCATGTCGACGATCCCGGGCATCCGGGACTTCGACACCAAGGACAACATCAGCTACGGCGTGGCGCTGGTGAAGCGGCTCCCGCGCAACTCCGCGGTGGACATCAACTGGACGCACTTCTCGGGCGACATCGAGGCGACGACCACGCAGGCGTTCCCCGGCAGCCCGCCCGTCGGCACGAAGCTCAGCGGTCCGTCGATCAACCGCGACGACATCCTGATGAACGGCTACTGGTACGCGTTCGACCCGTCGCGGCCGATGATCCCGTACTTCACGCTCGGCATCGGCGCGTCGATCTTCGGCAGCGAGAAGACGTCGACGATCGGCCGCTTCGCCTGGAACATCGGCGCGGGTCTCCGTCGCGAGCTCAACGAAAAGCTGGCGCTGAACATCCAGGGCCTGTGGCTCCCGACGTGGGTCACGACCGGCTCGGGCCTGTGGTGCGACCCCTGGTACTGCTACTCGGTCGGCACGGGCGAGTACTACGACCAGTTCGAACTGTCGGGCAAGCTCAGCATCAAGCTCTGATCGGCCGCCCGAAGCAGGAGGGTCTTCCCATGAGATCCATGTTCCGATCGTCGGTGAGTTCCTTCACCGGTCTGCTTGGCATCGCGGCGCTGCTGGCGCTCGCGACTCCGGCGATTGCCGACGATGCGGCAAAGACCAAGGCGAGCCCCGCGCCGGCTGCCACCTCCACCGCCCCGGCCCAGACGCAGATGACGATGAAGGAGGCCAAGCAGAAGTTGGGCATGGTCGTCTTCCCGGCGAAGGGCCAGACGGCGCAGCAGCAGGAGATCGACGAGTACGAGTGCCTGGTGTGGGGCGCGGACCAGGCCGGTGTCACGTCCAAGTCGATGAAGGACCCGAAGGCGGCCGGAGCGGCCGCGTCGGCCCACGTGGATACGGCCGCCACCGGTGCTGCGGTGAAGGGTGCGGCGAAGGGCGCGGCTGTCGGCGCGATCTTCGGCTCGATCTCCGGCAACGCCGGCGCCGGCGCCGCTTACGGCGCCGCCGGCGGGGCGCTGGCGGGCCGGGCGGCGAAGCGCGAGGCCAAGGCGAACGCCGCGGCGCAGGCCGAGCAGAAGGCGGCCGCCGAGAACAAAGCGAAAATCGACGCGGTGAAGAAGGGCATGACCGTCTGCCTGGAGTCGAAGGGCTACACGGTCAAGTAGGTCGATCAGGAATACGCCGGGGCGGTCGTGCTCACGACTGCCCCGGTTTCGTTTCCACCGCGCCTCCCGAGCCGGGCGCCACGCGGTGCGTCACCTCGCGTTGCGGGTACGGGAACGCGATGCCTTCCTGGTCGAAGCGCAGCTTCACCGCGCGCGTGAGATCCCAGTACACCTCCCAGTAGCGCTCCTTCCGCGTCCATACGCGAACGATGAACTGCACCGTCGACTCGCCGAGCTGGTGCAGGCGGATGACCGGCGCGGGCTCGGTGAGCACCTTCTCCTCCGCGGTCACGACCTCACCCAGCACGCGCTGGACGCGGTCCACGTCCTCGTCGTAGCCGACACCGAACGAGAGATCGACGCGGCGCAGCGGCTCCGCCGTGCGGTTGCGGATCACGCCGCTCCAGATCGCGCTGTTCGGCACGATCAGCGTCTGGTTGTCCGGGGTGAGGATCGTGGTGGAGACGAGGCTCATGCGCTTGACCGTACCGAAGACGCCCGAGGACTCGATCTCGTCGCCCAGGTCGTACGGCCGGGTGCCGAGGATCAGCGCCCCGGCGGCCAGGTTCGCGAGCGTGTTCTGGAGCGCGAAGCCCACCGCGAAGCCGGCGATGCCGAGGCCGGCGAGGAGCGGCGCCAGCTGCACGCCGAGCTGGGTGAGGATGACGCCGAGGCCGACCAGCATCACGCCGCTCACCGCGAGCCGCGACAGCGTGGCGCGCATGAGCTCCGAGAGCTGCGAGCGGCGGACAGCCCGGCGCGCGAGGCGCCCCACGGCGCGCGACGCCCAGCGAAACGCGAGGAACGTCACCGCCACGAGCAGGATCTGGAACACCCACTGCGGGGCCTTGACCGCGAGCAGCTCGGCCAGGTGCCCGCCCCAGGCCCGCAACAGGCCCACGGCCACGTTCCAGCGAAAGACGTCGGTGGTGATGCGACCCGAAGACAGGATCAGCGCCACGCGCAGGTCATCGTCCTCGAGCCCGAGGCGGTCCATCAATTCGATCGCGGTCGAGAGCCCGAGCGTGGCCCGTCGCAGCCGCTCCTCGCTCGCGTCCAGTGCGTAGCGCAGGTCGGTGCTCGCCGGCGTGCGCGCGAGCTGCGCCGCCGTCGTGGCGCGGTCGCGGGTCAGCACCTGCACGCGGGCGACGAGGCCGCTCGCGGCGTCGCGGAGCCCCTGGGTGAGGTACGTGCGCTGGGTCGTGACGTCGATCCGATCCCGCTCGAGCGCGAGAACCGCATCCACGAGCGCCCGATAGGATTCCAGGACGCGGTCGCTGAGACGGGTCATGTCCGCCTCGATCACGAGCCGCTGCGAGCCCGAGGCGGCATCGCTCGTGCGGCCCAGTGCCGAGAGCTGCCGCCGGCGGCGCTCGAGCTGGTACACGTAGCCCGGCCACAGCCCGCGGAACGCGGCCTGGACCCGCTTCCGGTCGCTCGAGACGTCCTCGCCGCGCTCGAGCTTCGCCTGCAGCTCCTCCGCCACCGCCATCAGCCGGGTGTGGGCGTCGAGGTGCCGCTTCCATAGCAGCTCCTCGAGGAAGTCGTGCCCCGCGCCGCTGCTCGAGTCGGCGAGCGCGGTGAGCGAGTCGCGCGAGCGCGCGGCCTCGCCGAGCTCGACGAGCAAGCGTTCAACCGGGTCCGCGGGCGCGGCCGCGGCGAGGACGGCAGGCGGCGCGGCGAAACCGGCGCCGGCGGGCATGCACACCAGCGCGGCGGCGAACGCGAACGGGATCAGGTGGCTCGAGCGGCTGGACATGGGTGGGCCCTCGCTGGCCGCTCGGCGCGGCCACGATGTAGAGTCGCCGCATGCACCGCTCGGGCGCAAGCCCGGGTCGAACGCCTGAGCTTCGAGCGGGAGGGGAGATGCGGGCAGCCGTGCGGTCGTGCGTGCGCGTCGCAGGGGTCGTCGCTGTCGCGATCGCGCTGAGCAGTACCGCGCTCGCGGCGAGCGCCGCCACGGAAGCCGTGCGCGCTGCGACGCAGGTCGTACCGAGCGCCGTCGCGGCCGACACGACGGGCGCCACGGCGGCGTGGGAACGGGCCGCGCTGGTCGTCTACGGCGACACGATCGCCTGGTTCCTGGTCCCGTCCGCCGGCGTCCTACCCACGCGACGCGCCGTCCTCGCCCACGACCGGCTGGAAGCGCTGCGCGCCGACCAGATGCGGCTGCCGGTCCGGGCCGAGCCGCTCGAAGGCGGCCACATGGTGCTCATCGGCGACATGTTCACGTTCATGTTCAAGGACGACGACGCACCGTTCGTCCAGCCTGCCCGCGGCGAGACCGCGGTGGAGGCCGTCCGGCGCAGGCTGAGCGAAGTGCTGAGCGCCCGCGCGCACAAGCTCGCGCCCGGGCAGCGGCTCTTCGCCGTGGGCTGGACGCTGCTCGGGACGCTCATCCTCGTGATCCTGCTTCGCCTGCTCGGGTGGGGTCGGCGGCTGGCGCAGCAGTGGATCGAGAGCCAGTCGCGGACGCGCCGCACCAGCGCCCGACTCGGCGACCTCGAGTTCCTGTCGCACTTCGCGATCCTGATCTCGTGGCTGGCGCGCGCGGTGGCGCAGATCGCCTCCGCGGTGCTGCTCGTGATCTGGGCGGTGTTCGTGCTGAACCGGTTCCCGGAAACGCAGGGCGTGGGCTCGGTGGCACGAGCCACGCTGCTCGACGTGCTGCACACGTTCGAGGCACACCTGATCGGCGCCGTTCCCGGGATCATCGGCGTGGCCGTGATCGTGTTCGTCGCGCGCTTCCTGTCGCGGCTGTCCACGGACATCTTCACCGGCATCGAGCGCGGCACGCTCCGGCTCCCCGGGATCCACCCCGAGACCGCCCGCGCCACGCGGCGGCTCGTCGCCGCGGTGATCTGGCTGTTCGCGGTCGTGGTCGCCTATCCGATGCTGCCGGGATCGGACTCCGAGGCGTTCAAGGGCGTGAGCGTGTTCCTCGGGCTCATGATCACGCTCGGCTCCTCGGGCGTCATGGGCCACATGATGAGCGGCCTCGTCCTCGTCTACTCACGCTCGCTGCGGGCCGGCGACGTCGTGCGCGTGAACGACATCGAGGGCATGGTCACCGAGGTCGGCGTGCTGTCGGTGAAGGTGATCAACTCCCGCAAGGAGGAGGTCACGATCCCGAACGCCGTGATCGTGGGCACCACGGTCAAGAACTTCACGCGCATGTGCCGCGACAGCGGGCCGGTGCTGACGACGGGCGTGACGATCGGCTACGACGCGCCGTGGCGTGTCGTCTACGACATGCTGATCACCGCGGCCGAGCGCACGCGGGGCGTGCTCAAGGACCCGGCGCCGGTCGTGTTCCAGCCCGAGCTCTCCGACTTCTACGCCGTCTACCAGCTCACGGTGCGGCTCGAGCCCGTCGCGGACCGCCTCGGGGTGCTCACCGAGCTCCACCAGAACATCCAGGACGCGTTCAACGAGCGCGGCGTCCAGATCATGTCGCCGCACTTCGAGGGCCAGCCCGAAGGCCGCGTCGTGGTGCCCCGGGCGAAATGGAACGCGGCCCCGAACGATGCTCCGGGGGCCTAGCTCGGGCTAGAAGCGCACGCCGACCGCGAACTGGAGCGGGTCGTCGCCGTCCTTCACGAGGTACTTGAACTGGGCGAACGGTTTCATCGGGAACGTGTTGAGGCCCGCGCCGGCGAGGACGTTGAACACGGTGTCGGTGCTGCTGTCGCCCTTGTCGGGATCCACGGTCATCCAGCCGATACCGGCGCCCACGTAGCCGCTCGCCACGCCGAGCGGCAGCACGCTCAATGTGCCGTCGATGTTGAACGTCCACGACTTCGCGTTGTCCACGAACACGTACTCCGCGTTCGGGATCGCGGTGATGCTGCCGAGTCCCATGCGCGCGCCGGCGCCGAGGAAGAAGTCGTTGCTGTCGGTGTACCAGCCGCCCGTGGCCTGGAAGCCCACCGGCGCCGCGCCGGCGCTCGCCGCGCCGAAGCCCAGGGCCAGTGCGAGCCCGACGGACAGGGTGAGCATGCGGCCCGGCAACGCCATCCTGCGTTCACGAGACATCGGGACACCTCCATGACAGTGTGTGCGGGGAGCCGCCAGCAGCGTTGACGCGAAGCCTACTGCAATAGGCTACACTGCGCACCATGCGCGACCGGGTCGTCGTCATCACCGGCGCGAGCGGTGGCATCGGCGCCGCGCTCGCGCGCCTCGTGGCTCGCGAGGGCGGGCGGCCCGTGCTCGCCGCGCGGCGCGAGCGCGAGCTGGAGGACGTGCGCGCCAGCTGCGGACCGCATGCGCTCGCCGTGGTCGCCGACGTCACCCGGCGCGCCGACGTCCAGCGCGTCCTCGATCGGGCCGTCGAGCGCCATGACCACGTCGACGTCTGGGTGAACAACGCCGGCCGCGGCATCACGCGGCTCGTCTCCGAGCTCACCGAGGCCGAGTTCGACGAGATGATCGACGTCAACCTGCGCTCGGCCCTGTTCGGCATGCAGGTCGCGCTCGCGCACTTCAAGCCGCGCCGCCGGGGCCACATCATCAACGTGTCGTCGATGCTGAGCCGCGTGCCGTACGTGCCGTGGCGCTCCGCCTACAGCGCCGCCAAGCATGCGTTGAACGCGCTCACCGCGAGCCTGCGGCTCGAGCTCCGCGCGGAGTTCCCGGAGATTCACGTCTCCTCCGTCCTTCCCGGCGTCGTCGCCACCGAGTTCGGCGTGCGCGCGCTCGGCGGTGGTCCGGACTCGCGCACGCTGCCGAACTCGCAGCCCGTGGAAGACGTGGCCGGCATCATCGCCGAGCTGATCGAGCACCCGCGCGCCGAGGTGTACACACAGCCGGGCCACCGCCAGCAGGTCGTGGGCTACTTCGCAGCCGAGGACATGGCCGACGTGGAGTCCCGGCCGCCGTTCATGGCCGCGCGCCCGGCCGCGCCGTCCTCGCGCTAAGGCGCTTCGCGCTCGGCCGGCCCCGCTCGCACGCCGGTCAATTCCCGTCGCTCGTCAGCCGTGCTCCCGCGTTCGGTCCCCGTTCGCTCCTGACCCTTGACGCGGCCGCGGAGGGGGTGCGAATGTATCAGCACCCTGCTGCTGTATTCGCATCGCCGACACTGGGAGCCATCAGGACATGACGAACACGCTGACCGACCTGGGCCGCCGCGAGCGGCAGATCATGGACATCGTCATCCGCCGCGGCCGCGCGAGCGCCGCGCAGGTGCTCGCGGACCTGCCCGATCCGCCGAGCTACTCTTCGGTCCGCAGCATGCTCAAGCTGCTCGAGGACAAGGGACACCTCGTGCACGAGTGGGACGGCCCGCGTCACGCGTACCGGCCCACCGGCAGTCCGGACCAGCTCCGGCGTTCCGCGGTGCGCCACCTGCTGCGCACGTTCTTCAGCAATTCCATGGAGTCGGCGGTCGCCGCCATGCTCGGCGCGGGCGAGCGGCCACCGTCGGACGACGAACTCAAGCGCCTGACGAAGCTGATCACCGAGGCGCGTCGCAAGCGAGGTCGGTCATGAACGCCACGCTGCTCCACGCGTTCCCTGCCGGGACCGCGCTGCTGCTGTTGCTCCTGCTGCTCAAGGTCACGATCCTGTGGTCGCTCGCCGGCCTCGTGACCACGTTGCTGCGCGGCCGCTCCGCCGCGACGCGACACCTGGTGTGGCTCGCGGCGCTGATCGGTGCGATCGCGCTCGTGCCGCTCGTGGCGCTGGCGCCGCGGCTGCCGGTGCGCCTGCCCGAGGCGGCTGGTCACGTCGTGCCGCGCCTCGCGCTCCTCGCGCCCGCACCGGCGACGGCTCCGCTGCCGGTCCCGACGCCGGAGACCCGGGAAGCCGAGCGCGCGGGTGCAGCCGAGCGTCCCGCGACGATGCCCGTGCGTCGCCCACTCCCATCGTTCGCCGCCATGCTCGGCCTGGCCTGGCTCGCGGGCGCACTCGCCATCGCGCTCTGGAGCCTGTTCGGGCACCTGGGGCTGTGGGCGCTCCTGCGCTCGTCGATCCCCGTCGAGCCGCCGGCATGGGCC
>Ga0134127_10002715_pt1 | contig 12705 bp, 9 predicted proteins | sample KB31753_FD_96459 | JGI IMG/M metagenome (GOLD analysis project Ga0134127, IMG submission 96459) | Terrestrial soil microbial communities with excess Nitrogen fertilizer from Kellogg Biological Station, Michigan, USA - KB3-175-3 | ecosystem: Environmental > Terrestrial > Soil > Unclassified ...
CCGGTGGCCGACCGGAAGTTCCTCGAGATCGACGTGGACAACTTCGACAGCCGCATGAAGGCGATGAAGCCGCGGGTGGCGTTCCAGGTGCCCAACACGCTTACCGGCGAGGGCAATATGAGCGTCGAGCTGACGTTCGAGAGCATGGACGACTTCTCGCCCGCCGCCGTCGCCTCGAAAGTGGACGCGCTGAACAAGCTGCTCGAGGCGCGCAAGCAGCTGTCGAACCTCATCACCTACATGGACGGCAAGACCGGCGCCGAAGACCTCGTGGCCAAGCTGCTGCAGGACCCCGCGCTGCTGCAGTCGCTGGCGTCGACCAAGAACCCCCAGGGCGAGAATTCCTGATCGCCACGTGACGTCAACCGGAGAGAAACATGGCAGACCCTAAAGCCCAGCAGCAGGAAACCTCGGCGATCGGGGCCACCGAAGTCAGCGACTTCGACTCGCTTCTGAAGAAGGAGTTCAAGCCGAAGACCGACGAGGCCAAGGAGGCGGTCGAACGGGCGGTGCGCACGCTCGCCGAGCAGGCGCTCTCCCAGACGAAGCTGGTTGGCACCGACGTCATCAAGTCGATCGAAGCGATCATCGCGCAGCTCGACAAGAAGCTCACCGAGCAGATCAACATGATCCTGCACCACGACGACTTCCAGAAGCTCGAAGGCGCGTGGCGCGGGCTGCACTACCTCGTCAACAACACCGAAACGGACGAAATGCTGAAGATCCGTTTCATGAACATCAGCAAGAACGATCTCGGCAAGACCCTGAAGCGCTACAAGGGCACCGCCTGGGATCAGAGCCCGCTGTTCAAGAAGGTCTACGAGGCGGAGTACGGCCAGTTCGGCGGCGAGCCGTTCGGCTGCCTGGTCGGCGACTACTACTTCGATCAGACGGCGCCCGACGTCGAGCTGCTCGGCGAGATGGCGCAGGTGGCCGCGGCCGCGCACACGCCGTTCATCGCCGGCGCCTCGCCGACGATCATGCAGATGACGTCGTGGCAGGAGCTGGCCAACCCGCGCGACCTGACCAAGATCTTCACCACGCCGGAGTACGCCGCGTGGCGATCGCTGCGCGAGTCGGACGACGCGCGCTACCTCGGGCTGGCGATGCCGCGCTTCCTGTCGCGGCTGCCCTACGGCGCCAAGACCAATCCGGTCGAGGACTTCGCCTTCGAGGAGGACACCGGCGCGGCCGATCACAGCCGCTACACCTGGGCCAACGCCGCCTACGCGATGGCCACCAACATCAACCGCTCGTTCAAGCTCTATGGCTGGTGCTCGCGCATCCGCGGCGTCGAATCCGGCGGCGCGGTCGAGGGCCTGCCGGTCCACACCTTCCCGACCGACGACGGCGGCGTGGACATGAAGTGCCCGACGGAGATCGCCATCAGCGATCGCCGCGAGGCGGAACTGGCGAAGAACGGCTTCATGCCGCTGCTGCACCGCAAGAACTCGGATTTTGCCGCGTTCATCGGCGCGCAGTCGGTGCAGAAGCCGTTCGAGTACACCGATCCCGACGCCACCGCGAACGCCAACCTGGCCGCGCGGCTGCCGTATCTGTTCGCCTGCTGCCGTTTCGCGCACTACCTGAAGTGCATCGTCCGCGACAAGATCGGCTCCTTCAAGGAGCGCGAGGCGATGCAGGAATGGCTGCAGAAATGGATCATGAACTACGTCGACGGCGATCCTGCCCACTCGTCCGAGACGACGAAAGCCCAGAAGCCACTCGCCGCCGCCGAAGTGCAGGTGGCGGAAGTGGAAGGGAATCCCGGCTACTACTCGGCCAAGTTCTTCCTGCGCCCGCACTACCAACTGGAAGGACTGACCGTGTCCCTGCGTCTCGTCTCGAAGCTGCCGTCCGCCAAAGCCGGCTAAAGAGATGAACGTGTTTCGGATCGACCGGTAAGGAGCGGTGAACTATGGCATCTGACATCTTCGCGAAACTGGGCGACATCAAGGGCGAGTCGCTGGACGACAAGCACAAGGACGAGATCGAGATCCTGTCGTACTCGTGGGGCGTGGCCAACGCCGGATCCATGGGCTACGGCAGCGGCGGCGGCGAGGGCAAGGCGACGTTCCACGATCTGTCGTTCGTGCACAAGATCGACAAGGCCTCGCCGGTGCTGATGCAGGCCTGCGCCACCGGCGTGCACCTCAAGGAGGCGACGCTGACGCATCGCAAGTCCGGCAAGGGGCAGCAGGAATTCCTGGTCATCAAGATGAACGACGTCATCGTGACCAGCGTGACCCAGGGCAGCGCCGGCAACGACGGGGCCTACTCGGAGAACGTCAGCATCGCGTTCGCCAAGGTCAACGTCGAGTACAAGCCGCAGAAGGCGGACGGCTCGCTCGACGCGGGCATCCACTTCAAGTACGACCTCAAGGCCCAGAAGGAAGCGTAACGCGGGAGTAGTGCCGTGGCCGTGCCAATAGCCGATCCCGCGAAGGGGCCGGGCGCCGGAGACATGTTCCTCAAGGTCAAGGGCGCGAAATCAGGTGTGATCAACGGCGAGTCGCAGGACCAGGGCAAGCACAAGAACGAAATCGAAGTGCTGGCCTGGTCCTGGGGCATGCAGGGGAAGCCGTCGCTCGGCGGCGGCGGCGCCTCCGGCAAGGCCACCATGCGCGAGCTGCGGATCACCAAGCGTGTCGACAAGTCGTCGACCGCCCTGATGTCGGCTCTGCGGACCAACGAAATGATCAACGAAGCGACGCTGACCCTGCGCAAGATCGGCAAGACGCCGCTCGAATACCTGGTCATCAAGATCGAGAACGGACGGGTGATGGCCATCGACATCGAGGCCGGCGACGCCAGCAGCAGCCCGGCGCTGTTCGAGCGCGTCAGCTTCTCGTTCAACAAGATCTCGGTGCAGTACACGCCGCAGGCTCCCGACGGCAGCGCCCAGGGAGCCACCAGCTTCGACGACGAATGGTCGGTCAGCTAGGCGATGGCTCTCTCCGAAGCGGCCGAGCGCACGCTGAAGGACGGGGATCCCCACGCCGCGCTGGCGCGCCTCCAGGAGGACGTCCGGGCGCGCCCCTCCGACGCCAAGCTGCGGGTCTTTCTCTTCCAGCTGCTCTGCGTCGTCGGGCAGTGGGACCGCGCGCTGAACCAGCTGAAGGTCGCCTCGGAGCTCGAGCCGCTGGCGCTGCCGATGGCGCAGATGTACGGCGACGCGGTGCGCTGCGAAGCCGTCCGCGACGAAGTCTTCGAGGGCAAGAAGTCGCCGATGGTGCTGGGCGAGCCGGAGCAGTGGCTCGCGCTGCTGATCGAATCGCGGCTCGTCGCCGGGCGCGGCCAGGCGGCGCAGTCGGAAGCACTCCGCCTGCGCGCGTTCGAGGAGGCGCCGGCCTCCGGCGGCAGCGTCGACGGACGCCCGTTCGAGTGGATTGCCGACGCCGACTCGCGCCTCGGGCCGGTGCTGGAAGCGATCATCAACGGACGCTACTACTGGGTGCCGTTCTCGCGCGTGGCCGCGATCACCATGGAGGCGCCGGAAGACCTCCGCGATCTGGTCTGGATGCCCGCGCACCTGCAGTTCCAGAACGGCGGCGAGTCGCTGGCGCTCATTCCCACCCGATATCCCGGGTCGCAGAGCGCGGGCGAAGGGCCGATCGCGCTCGCGCGCAAGACCATCTGGGAATCGATCGGCGAGGATGCCTATCGCGGCCTCGGCCAGCGCATCCTCACGACCGACGGCGGCGACATTCCCTTTCTCGAGATTCGCACCCTGTCGATCACCCAGGACGGCGATCCGGCGCCCGACGGTGCAGGCGCGGACCATGCCTGACCAGACGCCCCGGGAACTGCTGCAGCCCGCCCTCCTCGACCGCCTCACCGACGACGAGCCGGACAAGAAACTCGAGCTGCGGCAGCAGCGCGTGATCTCGAAGAAGCGCATGCGCGAAGCGGTGCTGCGCGATCTCGCCTGGCTGTTCAACACGACGCGGCTCGATCCCGACATGGATCCGGCGACGCTGCCGCTGGCGCGGCGCTCGGTGGTCAACTACGGACTGCCCGCGCTCGCCGGGCAGACCGCGTCGACGCTGGAGGTGCCGGACCTCGAGCGCGCGATCAAGCAGGCGATCCTCGACTACGAGCCGCGGATCCTGCCGGCGTCGCTGCGCGTGCGCGCGCTGGAGACCGCCGGCCTCGATCATCACAACGTCATCGGCGTGGAAATCTCAGGGCTGCTCTGGGCGCAGCCGATTCCGCTGGAGCTGCTGGTCCGCACCGAGATCGATCTCGAAACCGGGCAGGTGGAAGTCGCCGACCTCGCGCCGTCACGGGTGAGCTGATGGATCCCCGCCTGCTGCACTACTACGAAAACGAGCTCGGCCACCTCAAGGAAATGGGGGCGGAGTTCGCGCAGCAGTCGCCGAAGATCGCGGCGCGCCTCGGCATCAGCGGCACCGAGGTCTCCGACCCCTACGTCGAGCGGCTGATCGAGGGGGCGGCCTTCCTCGCCGCGCGCGTGCAGCTGAAGCTCGACTCGGAGTTCCCGCGGTTCACCCAGTCGCTGCTCGAAATCATCTACCCGCACTATCTCGCGCCCACGCCGTCGATGCTGGTGGCGCAGGTCAACCCGGATCGCAACGATCCGAGCCTGGCGACCGGCAACCGGACCGTGCCGCGCGGTACCGTCCTGAACTCGATCGTCGGGCCCGACGATGCGACCGCGTGTGAGTTCCGGACCGCGCACGACGTCACGCTGCTGCCGATCGAGGTGACGTCGGCGAGCTATTTTTCCTACGCCCCGGACCTGCCGCTGAACACGCTGCCGATCGCGCAGCGGATCAGGGGCGGCCTGCGCATCCGGCTGAGGACGACCGCCGGCCTCAAGTTCCCGCAGACGCGCGTCGAGCGGCTCTGCTTCTATCTCGCCGGCCGCGACGACATCGCCAACAAGCTGCTCGAGGTATGCCTGGCGAGCGGGCTCGGCGTGATGGTTCGCCCGATCGGCGGCAGCGCGCAGGACGTCACGCTGCTGCCTGCGTCGGCGATCCGGCCGATCGGCTTCACCGACCAGGAAGCGCTGCTGCCCGTCAGCGTGCGGACCTTCCAGGGATATCGGCTCCTGCAGGAGTACTTCACCTTCCCGCAGCGCTATCGCTTCATCGAGCTGGGGGAACTGGCACCGGCGCTCCGCCGCGTCAGCGGCAACGAGGTCGAGCTGGTCGTCCTGTTGGGACGCGGCGACGGCGCGCTCGAAGGCGTCGTCGACGCCCGCTACCTGCAGCTGTTCTGCACGCCGGCGGTGAACCTGTTCGAGAAGGCGCGCATCGACCGGATTCACGTCAACGACTCGACCTTCGAGTTCCACGTGGTCGCGGATCGGACGCGGCCGCTCGACTTCGAGATCTACCAGGTGACCGACGTCACCGGGCACGGCGCTGGGGACGACAGCGAGCAGCGCTTCCTGCCGTTCTACGCGGCGGACAGCACCAGCGTCGAGCACCATCAGCAGGCCTACTTCACGACGCGGCGCGAGCCGCGGGTGATTCCGCCCGACCAGCGCCGGCGCGGACCGCGATCGAGCTACATCGGCAGCGAGGTGTTCCTGTCGCTGGTGGATGCGGCGCAGGCGCCCTATTCCGCGGATCTGCGGCAGCTGTCGATCCAGGCGCTCTGCACCAACCGCGACCTGCCGCTGCACATGCCGCTCAACCTCGGGCAGAGCGATTTCACCCTGGGCATCGCCGCGCCGGTGACGAGCGTCCGCGCCATCGCCGGGCCGAGCCGGCCGTACTCGGCGCTCGCGGATCGGGCGATCGCCTGGCGCGCGATCAGCCACCTGTCGCTCAACTACCTGTCGCTGGTCGACGCCAGCGGACCGCAGGGCGCCGCGGCGCTGCGCGATCTGCTCGAGCTCTACGCGACGACGACCGACGTCGCGGCGCGCCGCCAGATCGAAGGCATTCAGTCGGTCAACGTCCGCCGGGTGGTCCGCCGCCTGCCGATGCGCGGCCCGATCGCCTTCGGGCGCGGCCTGGAAATCACCGTCGACGTCGACGAAATGGCGTTCGAGGGCGGCAGCGCGTTCCTCCTCGGCGCGGTGCTCGATCGCCACTTCGCACGCTACGTATCGATCAATTCCGTTACCGAGACGGTGCTGCGCTCGCAGAGCCGCGGCGAGATCAACCGATGGACGGCAAACTGGGGAACCAGGCCGACGTCCTGACGTTCCTGACGGACGTCGCCCGCGAGCCGTATCGCTACGACTTCTACCAGACGTTGCGGCGGCTCGAGTGCTTCTACGCGGACAAGCCGCGCTGGGGCACGGCGCGCAGTCCCGTCGACGAGCCGGTCCGGCTGGGACAGGAGGCCGATCTCGCGTTTGCGCCGGCGCCGCTGGCCTCGCTCGAGTTCGGGCACGACGGCGCGCCGCCGCGCCTGCAGGTGCGCCTGTTCGGGCTGCTCGGCCCCAACGGGCCGCTGCCGATTCACATCACCGAGTACGTGCGCCATCGGATGCGGCACGCCGGCGACTCGACGCTCAGCCGGTTCCTCGATCTGCTCCACCATCGCTTCATCGCGCTGTTCTACCGCGCCTGGGCGCAGGCGCAGCCGCACGTCAATCACGATCGCGCCGATCGCGACGCCTTCCTCACCTACATCGGATCGTTCATCGGGCTGGCGCCGCAGTCGCTGCGCCATCGCGACTCGGTTCCGGATCTGGCGAAGCTGTTTCACGTCAGCACGCTGATCCGCCAGGTGCGCGACGCCGACGGCCTGGCGGCGATCGTCCACCAGTTCTTTCGCGTGCCGGTCCGCATCGAGCAGTTCGTCGGCCACTGGCTGGTGCTGGCGCCCGGCGATCGCACGCGGCTCGGGATCGGCGGCGGCGGTCTCGGCGCCGGCGCGGTGGCCGGCGGCCGCGTCTGGGATCACCAGAGCAAGTTCAGGATTCACCTCGGGCCGCTGACGCTCGAGCAGTACGAGGCGTTTCTGCCGGGTCCGGGCCGCTCGCTGCTGCGGCAGCTGGTGGACTGGGTCCGCTTCTATCTCTGTTTCGAGCTGGATTGGGACGTCCGGCTGCATCTCAAGCGCGAGCAGGTGCCGGCGCTGAAACTGGGCGTCCAGGGACGACTGGGGTGGACGACGTGGCTGGGTACGCGAACGTCGGCGAGTGATGCCGGCGATCTGCACCTGGATGGCGAAACGTGGATTGATCGGGATCGAGCCGCATGACCGAAATCAGCCGTTCTGCACTGTTCGGCAAGCTGAACAGCCTTGCCTATAAAGCGATCGAAGGCGCGACCGTCTTCTGCAAGCTGCGCGGGAATCCGTACGTCGAGCTGGTGCACTGGATCCAGCAGATCCTGCAGACGCCGGACTCCGACCTGCACCGGATCGTCCGGCACTTCGAGGTCGACGGGTCGCGGCTGGCCAAGGACATCACCGAGGCGCTCGATCGGCTGCCGCGCGGCGCGACGTCCATCTCGGACCTGTCGACGCACGTCGAGAACGCCGTCGAGCGCGGCTGGGTCTACTCCAGCCTGATGTTCGGCGACGGCCGCATCCGCACCGGCCACCTGATGATCGGCATGCTGAAGACGCCGTCGCTGCGCAACGCGCTGCTGGCGATCTCGCGGCACTTCGACGCGATCAAGGTCGACACGCTGACGGAGCAGTTCGGCAAGGTCGTCGGCGGCTCGCCCGAGGACGCGCTCGGCGCCACCGACGCCTCGTCGCAGGCGGCGCCGGGGGAAGCGAGCGGCGCGATGGCGCCGGCGCAGATGGGCAAGAAGGAAGCGCTCAAGCGCTTCGCCACCAATCTCACCGAGCGCGCCAGGAACGGACAGCTCGACCCGGTGAGCGGACGCGACGAGGAGATCCGCCAGATCGTCGACATCCTGATGCGGCGCCGACAGAACAACCCGATCCTCACCGGCGAAGCCGGCGTCGGCAAGACTGCCGTGGTGGAGGGGTTCGCCGCGCGCATCGCGCGGGGCGACGTGCCGCCGCCGCTCAAGAACGTGCAGGTCTACACGCTCGACATCGGCCTGCTGCAGGCGGGCGCGAGCATGAAGGGAGAGTTCGAGAATCGCCTGCGCCAGGTGATCGACGAAGTCCAGGCCTCCGCCGAACCGATCATCCTGTTTGTCGACGAGGCGCACACGCTGATCGGCGCCGGCGGCGCGGCCGGCACCGGCGACGCCGCCAACCTGCTCAAGCCGGCGCTGGCGCGCGGCACGCTCAGGACGATCGCCGCGACCACCTGGGCGGAATACAAGAAGTACATCGAGAAGGATCCGGCGCTGACCCGCCGCTTCCAGGTGGTGCAGGTCACCGAGCCCAGCGAGGAGAAGGCGACGCTGATGGTGCGAGGCGTGGCCTCCACGCTGGAGAAGCATCATCGCGTCCAGCTGCTCGACGAGGCGCTCGAAGCGGCGGTGCGCCTCTCGCACCGCTACATCCCGGCGCGCCAGCTGCCCGACAAGGCCGTCAGCCTGCTCGACACCGTCTGCGCGCGGGTCGCGATCAGCCAGCACGCCGTGCCGCCGCAGCTCGAGGACTGCCGCCGCACGATCGAGGCGCTGCAGATCGAGCAGGGGATCATCGCCCGCGAAGAGGCCGTCGGCGTCAACGTCGCCGAGCGGCGCCGCGCCTGCGACGAAAAGCTGGCCGCCGCCGAGGCCGAGCGCGTCGAGCTCGAGAAGCGATGGGAAGCGGAACACAAGCTGGCGGATCGCCTGCTCGAAATCCGCGCCACCCTCCGCCATGACGTCGACCAGCCCGCCGCCACCGACGACGGGGCACCGAAGCCGTCCTCCGGTAACGGATCGCCCGCTCCCGGCACCAGTAAGAAGCTGACGCCGGAGGAGCGCTCCACGCTGCTCGCGGAGCTGAGCGGCCTCCAGTCGCAGCTGGCCGCGCTCCAGGGAGAGTCGCCGCTGATCCTCCCGAGCGTCGACGAACAGGCGGTCGCCGCCGTCGTCCAGGACTGGACCGGCGTGCCGGTCGGACGAATGGTGAAGAACGAAGTGGAATCGCTGCTCAACCTCGCCGACACGCTGAACCAGCGCGTCATCGGGCAGCGGCACGCGCTCGACATGATCGCGCGGCGCATCCATACGTCGCGCGCCAAGCTCGACAACCCGAACAAGCCGATTGGCGTGTTCATGCTGTGCGGCCCCTCGGGCGTCGGCAAGACGGAAACGGCGCTGACCCTGGCCGAGGCGTTGTACGGCGGCGAGCAGAACGTCATCACCATCAACATGAGCGAGTTCCAGGAGAAGCACACCGTTTCCACGCTCAAGGGATCGCCGCCTGGATACGTCGGCTACGGCGAGGGGGGCATCCTGACCGAAGCGGTCCGGCGCCGTCCCTACAGCGTCGTGCTGCTCGACGAGATCGAGAAGGCGCACTCCGACGTCCACGAGCTGTTCTTCCAGGTCTTCGACAAGGGCTGGATGGAGGACGCGGAAGGACGCTACATCGACTTCAAGAACACGGTCATCCTCCTGACGTCGAACGTCGGCACCGAGCTCATCGTCAGTATGTGCAAGGACCCGGAGCTGATGCCGGATCCCGAAGGGATTGCCAAGGCGCTGCGCGAGCCGCTCCTCAAGAAGTTCCCGGCCGCGCTGCTCGGACGCCTCGTCGTGATTCCCTACTACCCGCTGAGCGACGCGATGCTGGCCAGCATCGTCCGGCTGCAGCTCGGCCGGATCGCGCGGCGCGTGGAGGATCACCACAAGATCCCCTTCACCTACGACGAGGAGGCGGTCAAGCTGATCGTGAGCCGGTGCACGGAAGTGGAGAGCGGCGGGCGCATGATCGACGCGATCCTGACCAACACGCTCCTGCCGGAGATCAGCCACGAATTCCTCAAGCGGACGATGGAAGGCTCGGCGCTGAAAGGGGTTCGCCTGGCCGCGTCGAACGGCAACTTCGACTACCGGTTCGACTGACGGCGGCGCCCGCCAGCGACGGCCGGAATATTCGGGAAGGCGACGATGTTTAGTGAGCACATGCACGACCTGCTCCGCGAGACGCCCGAAGACGTCGAGGAACCGCCGCGCGAGCTGACCGTCGAGGAAGCGGTCGACCTGGCGATCGTCGTCCAGCAGAACGATCAGCTCGCCGAGGCGGAGGTCATCTACCGTCAGATCTTTGCGGTCGATCCGGAGAACCCGCGCGCGCTGCACTTCGCCGGGGTGCTGGCGCACCAGATGGGGCGCAGCGCCGACGGCGCCGCGCTGATCGAGAAGAGCCTGGCCATCCGCCCCGACGCGGCCGACTGGCACAACAACTTCGGCATCGTCCTGCAGGAGAGCGGCCGGCTCGAACGGGCCATCGAGGCCTACCACCGGGCGATCGCGCTGGATCCGTCGCACGCGCGGGCCTACAGCAATCTGGGCGTGCTGCTGCGCGCGACCGGCCGGCCGGCGGAAGCGGAAGAGGCCTATCGCAGCGCCATCCGGATCAACCCGGAGTACATCGACGCGTACACGAATCTCGGCGTGCTGTTGAACGGCGTGCGGCGCACCGAGGAAGCGGTCGCCTGCTTCTGCAAGGCGATCACGCTGCGGCCGAAGCATCCCGAGGCGCGCCGGCTGCTGGCGCTGGCGCACTGCACGCTCGGCGAGATCGACGCGGCCGTGCGCATCTTCGAGGAGTGGCTGGCCGAGGAGCCCGACCATCCGATCGCGCGCCACATGCTGGCGGCGTGCACGGGCCGCGACGTCCCCGGGCGCGCCTCGGACGGCTTCGTCGCGACGACGTTCGACAGCTTCGCGGCGAGCTTCGAGTCGAAGCTCGCCAGGCTCTCGTATCGCGCGCCGGTGCTGGTCGGCGCGATGCTCGACGATGCCGGGCTCGAGCCGGCGAAGCAGTTCGACGTGCTCGACGCCGGCTGCGGCACCGGGCTGTGCGGTCCGCTCATCGGCCGCTACGCGCGGCGGCTGACGGGGGTCGACCTGTCGGCCGGCATGCTGGTGCAGGCGAAGGACAAGCAGCTGTACGACGAGCTGCTCCAGACGGAGCTGACCGCGTACCTGCAGCAGCAGGCCGGCGCGTTCGACATCATCGTCTCGGCCGACACGCTGGTCTACTTCGGCGACCTGGCGGCGGTGATCGCGGCCGCGGCGGGGGCGCTGCGTGCCGGCGGCCTCTTCATCTTCACGCTGGAGCACGACGAGGCGTCGCCGGACTTCGTCCTGCGGACGCACGGGCGCTACACGCACGCGCGCGCCTACGTGGAGCGGCTGCTGGCCGATTACGGATTCGTCGCTGACATCGGGCAGGCGGACTTGCGGATGGAATCGGGAATTCCCGTGCCCGGCCTCGTCGTCCGCGCGCGGAAAGTCGTCGGCGCGGGTGGATAATGGGCCCGGAAAGGACGAAGGCCAATGGCGAAGGATGTCATGCCTAGGGTGATGGAACTGGTCACGCCGCTCGGCGAGGACGTGCTCCTCTTCCACGGCATGAGCGCGCGCGAAGAGATCAGCCGTCCGTTCGAGTACCAGCTCGATCTGCTCAGCGCCAAGGAGAACGTCAAGTTCGACGACATCCTCGGCAAGAACGTGACGCTGAAGGTGGCGCTGCCCGACGAGACCACGCGCTTCTTCAACGGCTACGTCACGCGGGTCGCGCAGGGCGGGACCTACGGCCGCTACAACCGCTACTTCGTGACGGTGCGTCCGTGGCTGTGGTTTCTGACCCGGACCGCCGACTGCCGGATCTTCCAGGACATGAAGGTCCCCGACATCATCAAGCAGGTGTTCGCGGATCATCCGTCGGCGGACGTCAAGCTGGAGCTGACCGGCACGTATCGGAAGTGGAACTACTGCGTGCAGTACCGCGAGACCGACTTCAACTTCGTGAGCCGGCTGATGGAGCACGAGGGGATCTACTACTACTTCCGCCACACCGACGGCCACGACACGCTGGTGCTGAGCGATTCGACGAGCAAGCACACGCCGGCGAAGGGCTGCGAGAAGCTGTCGTATGTCCCGCCGACGCAGCTGGTGAAGCCGGATCACGAGCACGTCTCGGCGTGGGACTTCGAGCAGGAGGTCCAGCCGGGCGTCTACGTGCACGACGACTACGACCTCGAGCGGCCGAGCGTCGAGCTCAAGGTCAACAAGGCGCTGCCGCGCGGCTACACGCCGAGCGACTACGAGGTCTACGACTATCCCGGGTTCTACATCGAGAAGCCGGACGGCGAGCAGTACGCGGCGGTGCGGATCGACGAGATGGGGACGCAGTTCGCCACCGCGCGCGGCACGACCAACGCGCGGGCGATGGCGGTCGGCTCGCTGTGGACGCTGGAGGATCATCCGCGCGACGACCAGAATCGCGAGTACCTGGTGGTGAGCGCGAACTACAACCTCACGTTCGAGAACTACGAGTCGCTGCCCGAAGGCAGCGGCGGGGCGTCCTACTCGTGCGCCTTCGTCGCCATGCCGAGCGGGCAGCAGTTCCGGCCGCAGCGGCTCACGCCGAAGCCGTTCGTGCAGGGCCCGCAGACCGCGGTGGTGGTGGGGCCTGGCGGGGACGAGATCTACACGGACAAGTACGGCCGGGTGAAGGTGCAGTTCCACTGGGATCGGCGCGGCAAGAAGGACGAGAACAGCTCGTGCTGGATTCGGGTGTCGTCGCCGTGGGCCGGCAAGGGCTGGGGCGGCGTCTCGACGCCGCGCATCGGCCAGGAAGTGATCGTCGATTTCCTCGAAGGGGATCCGGATCAGCCGATCA
>Ga0134127_10002717_pt1 | contig 12698 bp, 10 predicted proteins | sample KB31753_FD_96459 | JGI IMG/M metagenome (GOLD analysis project Ga0134127, IMG submission 96459) | Terrestrial soil microbial communities with excess Nitrogen fertilizer from Kellogg Biological Station, Michigan, USA - KB3-175-3 | ecosystem: Environmental > Terrestrial > Soil > Unclassified ...
CACCCGGAGGCCGAGCCACACCGCAAACAGCGCCGGGAGAAAGACGAACAACGTCTCCTGGAGGAGCTGGCGCGACAGCCGGCCCGCGGGATCGCCCAACGGCGTCCAGGGAAACCGATAACGCTGCGCGGAAAACGGCGCGAAGAACTCGATGCCGTAGGAGTAGCGAGAGAGGGCATCCAGAAAACTGTGCGACAGGAGCGCGACGCCGAGCACGGCGGCCAGCCGCCAGCGGCCCTCACGCCATTTCATGCCCGGGAACAACATCACCGCGACGACCAACGCGATGACGAACGCGAACGTGAGCGAGTGCGTGATGGCCCGATGTTCGACGAGGGGCGAGAAGAGCAGATCGATATCCGGCAGCGCCGCGCACGCCGCCGCGGCGATCGACACACGCCGCACGGGCAGGCCGCGCTGGGTCCAGATCCCGAGCGCATAGCCCACGGTGGCGTGGGAAACCGGTGTGGGCACTTAGTAGATCAGGTACTTGGCCCGGGTGACTTGGAAACGGGCAAGATCTGTCTCCCACGATTTCCAGATCACGTCGGGTGACTGACCAGCGTCGATGGCAGTCCGCAGCTCAGGACCGGTCGCCAGGCGATCGAACCCGCGCGCGTTAAAGCGGAAAGAATCGGGCTGCGTCGCCCGCACGGCGGCCAGGATGGCGACGGCCAGCTTCGTGGGATCGTACCGGTCCCGATCGGTCACGCGCATCCGCACACCGTGCAGCAGGATGCCGGCGTACTTGCCGTCGGTCGGTGCCGACGGCGTAAACGTGGTCGCTTCGACCGCTATCCCCTCGAGCGCGCTTGGATGCGAGCGCAGCCGTTCGATCACTTTCGCCGCGTCGAGCCAGGGAGCGCCGAGCACCTGGAACGCGAAGTCGGTCCCCCGCCCCACGGACAGATTCGTGCCCTCGAACACGCACAGGCCCGGATACAGCAGCGCGCTTTCGAGGCTCGGCATGTTGGGGGACGGCTTCACCCACGGCAGTCCGGTTTGATCGAACACCAGCGAGCGCTTCCATCCCGCCGCGGGCACGACGACGAGATCGGCTCTCAGGCCCATGAGCTCGTCGGCCATGCGCGCGAGCTCGCCCATCGTCATCCCGTGGCGCATCGGGATCGGCAGAAACCCGACCAGGTTCGAATCGGGATTCCCGAGCTGCGACCGTACGTTGCCCTGAACCGCCACGCCGCCGACGGGATTGGGGCGGTCGAGCACGATGATGCGCTTGCGCGCCTGCGCCGCTTCGCGCATGAGGATGGCCGCTGTCGCGATATACGTGTAGAAGCGCGCGCCGATGTCCTGCAGATCGATCAACAGCACGTCGATCGAATCGAGCGCCGCTCGCGCCGCGCTGCGCGATCCACCATAGAGACTGTAGATTGGGAGACCGGTCGCCGAATCACGGCCGTCGGGAAGCCCTTCGCGGTCTTCGGTGCCGCGAAACCCGTGTTCCGGACTGAACAAGACCGTGAGTCGTGCGTCGTGCGTCGTGCGTAACAGATCGGCGTCGCGCCGTCCGAGGCGATCGATTCCTGTATGATTGGAGAGCAGTCCCAGGCGTTTGCCCGAAATCAGGTGCGCCGAATCGGAGAGCACGACTTCGATGCCGGGGCGGACCACCGGAGGCGCCGGTGACGGAGCGCGAGCGGCACCACCACATGCGAGACACACAACCACAGCGAGACGATGCGCGCGCATAGACTCCTGATTCTAACGATGCTGGTCGCCTGCGGCGGCCGGGCGTCCACGGGACCGCGAGGACCTGAGCCCGCCGCCGACGCCGTGCTGGCGAAGCTCACCCCCCGTCAGAAAATAGCGCAGCTCGTGGTGCCGTGGCTCAACGGCACCTATGCCGCGCTCGACGACAGCACGTTCCAGATCGCCAAGCGCTGGGTCGACACGCTCGAGGTCGGGGGCATCATCATTTCGGTCGGCGGACCGTACGACATCGCCGCCAAGCTCAATGCCCTGCAGCCACGCTCCAAGCTGCCGCTGCTCGTCTCGGCCGATCTCGAGTGGGGTGCGGCGATGCGCGTGGTGGGAGCGACGGCTTTCCCGCACATCATGGCTGCCGGCGCCACCGGTGATGAGCGGGATGCCTACATGATCGGGCGCGTCGCCGCGCTCGAAGGCCGCGCCGTCGGCATCCATGTGAACTTCGCGCCCGATGCCGATATCAACAACAATCCGCTGAATCCGGTCATCAACATCCGCTCATTCGGCGAGGACCCCCAGGCCGTCGCCAAGCTCGTGCGCGCGTACGTGCGCGGGCTGCAGGACAACGGCATGCTGGCGACGCTGAAGCACTTCCCGGGACACGGCGACACTGACGTCGACTCGCACATTGGGTTGCCCGCGATTCGCGCCAACTACCCGCGGCTCGATTCCGTGGAGCTCGTGCCGTTCCGCGCGGGGATCGACGCCGGTGCCAAGGTGGTGATGAGCGCCCATATCGCCTTCCCCGAGTTCACCGGTGACGCACCCGCGACGCTGTCGGCATCCATGCTGACCGGCGTCCTGCGCGACTCGCTCAAGTTTGGCGGGCTCGTGGTGACCGACGCGCTCCAGATGGGCGCGATCGTCACGAAGTACGGCGCGGGCGAGGCCGCGGTCCGCGCATTCGAAGCCGGCTCCGATCTGCTGCTCATGCCGGCCGATCCCGACTCGGCGATCTCCGCGATGCTCGGGGCGCTGCAATCGGGCCGGATCACCCAGACTCGGCTGGATGCGTCGGTGCGCCGAGTGCTCGAGATCAAGCGCGGGCTGGGACTATTCCAGCACCGGACCGTGGCGATCGATTCGATTGCCAAAGTCGTCGGATCCAAGACATTCCTCGATGCGGCGGACGGCATCGCGCAGCGCTCGCTCACGGTGGTGCGCGACACCGCGGGCACCATCGCGCGGCTGCGGCGCTCGCGTAGTCGCATGGCGATCATCGCGTATGGTGATGAGCTGAACAGCTTCGCGGGCCAGCGCCTGCTCGAGCTGCTGCGCGCCGGAGGCGACACCGTCGGTTATTTCCGCCTTTGGCCGATGTCCGGGCAGGCCTCCTACGACTCCGCGCGGGTCGTCATCAATCGGGCTCCAACGGTAATCTTTGCCGCCAGTGTGCGGCCGATTTCGGGCCGCGGCTTCATCGCGCTTCCCGACTCGCTCGCGCGCCTGATCACGGTCACGGATTCGGTGAAGCCCACCGTTCTGGTGGCGCTCGGCAGTCCCTACCTGCTCAGCCAAGCGCCCACGGTGAAGTCCTACATGGTCGCCTGGAGCAACGTGCGAGTCGCCGAAAAGGCGGCGGGACGGGCGTTGCTCGGCTGGTCACCCATCCGCGGCAAACTGCCGATTCGCGTTCCGCCCGGGTATCCGATCGGACAGGGACTCGTCCTGCCCGACTCGACCCTGCCGCCGCCCAAGCCGCCCGCGCGCGTGATCATCCCGTGACGCGCCGGCTCGCGGTGGGGGTCAGCGCCGTGCTGTTGGGCTGCGGCGGCGCGTCGGTCGCGCCGGCGCCGGCGCCACAGGCTCGCGCCGGTTTTCCGCCGGTCGTCGCATATCTGAAATCGCAAGTCGACAGCGCGTTCCCGGGAGCCGTACTCGCCGTCGGTCGCCACGATACGGTGCTGCTGCTGACGGCGGTGGGCCATTACGCGGCGGGAGACCCCCGTCCGGTCACGACCCAAACGATCTACGATCTTGCCTCGCTGACGAAAGTGATCGGCCTGACGACGGCCGTCATGATGCTCGTGGATTCAGGCCGGATTGCTCTCGACGCGCCGGTGCAGAAGTACGTCCCGGCGTTTCAGGGCGCGATGAAAGAGCGCGTGACGATCCGGAACCTGCTGACCCACTCGTCGGGGCTGCCCGCGTGGCGGCGATTGTTCGCCGAGTCCTCCACGCGCGAGGAAGCGTTGGCGCTGGTCGACACGACTGCCCTGCTCCGCCAGCCGGGTGACACCTTCGTCTATTCGGATCTGGGCGCGATCGCGCTCACGCAGTCGGTCGAAGCCGTCACGGGACAGCGCCTCGACGCCTTCCTCGACGCCCGGGTCTTCGGTCCCCTGGGCATGACGTCGACGCGCTACCTGCCGCCGGAGAGCTGGCGCGCGCGCATCGCGCCGACCGAAAATGACACGGCGTTCCGCCATCGGATGCTTCACGGCGAAGTGCACGACGAAAACGCCGGTCGGTTAGGCGGTGTCTCGGGCCACGCGGGGCTGTTCTCCAACGCGCCGGATCTGGCGCGCTTCGCGCAGTGGCTACTCGACAGCCGCATTCCGCCGGGGCGGCCGGCCGGCGGCGCCGGCGCCTATTTACCGCACGATCTCGTGGTGGAATTCACGCGCCCGCAGAACATCCCCCCGGGATCCTCGCGCGCGCTGGGGTGGGACACCCCGTCCGAAAACTCGAGCGCGGGGACCAAGCTGGGCCCCCGCGCGTTCGGTCATACGGGATTTACCGGCACATCGATCTGGATCGATCCGGACCGCGATCTCTTCATTATCCTGCTGTCCAACCGCGTGAACCCGACGCGGGCGAACACGAAGATTCTTCAGGTCCGGCGGCGCGTCGCCGATCTCGTGCTCGACGCTCTCACTCCACCACCGTAGCCCAGCCGCGCCGCGACAGATCGCGGTAGATCACGAAGCCGCTGATCGCGCTGATCGCCAGCAGAATCAATCCGGGCATGGTGTCGTGCAGCAGCAGCTTGCCGACGCCGAACAGCGCGCCGTACACCAGCGCGCAACCCGCAATCCAGTCGACGAGGTTCGACAGCCCGCCGGAAGACGCTTTCACGTCCGGCGCGAGTGCCGCGACCGGTTTCCACCCGGCGCGCGAGGGGCGCGTTCGCCGGTAGAAGGAGACGAGCTTCTCCATCGGCTCCGGCTTCGTCAGGTAGGTGACCGCGAGCCAGACGGCGGTCGTGATGGCGACGGTCGTGATCATGACCAACGCAAACTGCTTCGGCTGGTCAGTGTCGTACCCGAACACGACCTGCAGCCCGATGGACACGACCGCCGCACAGACCATCGCCGCGACTTCACTCCAGGCGTTGATCCGCCACCAGTACCAGCGCAGCAACAGGACGCCGCCCGTCCCCGCGCCGGTCACGATCAAGATCTTCCACGCACCGCCGATCGAGTCCATGTGGCGTGTGATCTCGGCGGAGACGAGCGTGAGCAACACGGTCGCCACCTGCGAGGCGCGCACGTAGTACTGCTCCGTGCCGTCCCGCTTCACGAAGCGACGCCAGAAGTCGTTGATCAGGTAGCTCGCGCCCCAGTTGAGCTGCGTCGCGATCGTGGACATGTAGGCGGCCGCAAAGGCGGCGATCATCAGCCCGCGCAGCGACGCGGGCAGATGGTCCATCAAGACGACGATGTACCCGGTTTCCTTGTCCGCGAGGTTGGGATAGAGGATGATGGAAGCCAGGGCGACGAGAATCCACGGCCACGGCCGGATCGCGTAGTGCGCGATGTTGAACCACAGCGTCGCCAGCATGGAGTGCCGCTCGTCTTTGGCGCTGAACATGCGCTGCGCCACATAGCCCCCGCCGCCCGGCTCCGCGCCGGGATACCAGGTCGCCCACCAGTTGAGCGAGATGTACACGAGGAACGTGATCATCGGCATCCAGACGGAATTCAGATCCGGGATCAGGTTCAGCGCTTCGCCGCGGCCGCTCGAGATGAGTTTTTCCTTCATCGCCTCGATGCCGCCGACCGCGTTCACCGCGAAGACGGCGAGAACGATCACCATGCCCATCTTGATCACGAACTGCACCATGTCGGTGACCAGCACGCCCCAAAGACCCGACAACGTCGAGATCATCGAGGTGAGCGCGATCAAGCCGAGCACGACGAGGAGCGCCTCACCCTTGGTGATCCCGAAAATGAGACCGAGGATCTTCACCATCGCGAGGTTGACCCAGCCGAGGATGATGCAGTTGACGATGACGCCGAGGTAGATCGAGCGGAACCCGCGGAGAAAGGCGGCCGGCTTGCCGGAGTAGCGGATCTCCGCGAATTCGATATCGGTCATCACGCCGGCGCGCCGCCACAGCCGCGCATAGAAAAAGACGGTGAGCATCCCGCTCATCAGGAAGCTCCACCAGATCCAGTTCCCCGCGATCCCGTTCTTGGCGACGAACCCCGTCACCACGAGCGGCGTGTCGGCGGCGAATGTCGTCGCGACCATCGACGTGCCGGCGAGCCACCACGGCACGTTGCGACCGGCCACGAAGAACTCACTGACGCTGCTCGACGCGCGCGACTTGTAGTAGAAGCCGATCGCAATGTTGAGCGCGAAGTAGGCGGCGATGACCAGCCAATCGATGAGGGTGAGTTGCATGGGCCACCAATTGGGGGGATGACAAGAGCTTCGGCAAGCGCTTCGGAGCGTTGACATCTCCGGCTAAACTGCCTAAGTTGCTGCCCTACCGGAGGATATGATGAGCACCACACAGAGACCGACTGTCACCCTGACGCTCACCGACCGCGCGGGGGAAGAGGTAAAGAAGTTCCTGGCCGAGGAGAAAGTGTCGCCGGAATCGGCCGGCCTGCGGGTGGCCGTGTTGCCGGGAGGCTGCTCCGGGTTTCGCTACAGCCTGAACATCGAAGAGCAGCCGGCGGCCGATGACGTCGTCGTCGAAAGCGCCGGCGTCCGGTTGTTCGTAGACGAGTTCAGCGCGCAGTACCTCAACGGCACGGTGATCGATTACAAGAGCAATTTCCAGGAATCCGGTTTCGCGTTCGAGAATCCGAACGCGTCCGGTGGTTGTGGCTGCGGATCGTCGTTCACGGTCTGAGCATTGACCATTCTTGAGTCAGGATTGAGGGCCCGCGCGCGTCGCGGGCCTTTCTGTTTGTAGCCATGCGTGGCCTCGACATCGCTGTCATTGTCGCCTACTTCGCGGCGGTCATCGTCTTCGGGCTGCTCCTCGCCGGCCGCCAGCGCAGCGCCTCGGACTATTTCCTCGGCCATCGCGGCCTGCCCTGGTGGGCGCTGATGTTCTCGGTCGTCGCGACCGAAACATCGGCGCTGACGGTGATCTCGGTCCCCGGACTCGCCGCGCGTGGCGATCTCACATTTCTCCAGATCGCCTTCGGATACCTGGTGGGCCGCATCGGCGTCGCCGCGCTGCTGCTCCCGGGCTATTTCCAGGGCACGCAGGACACGGCCTACCAGCGACTCGAGCATCGCTTCGGCCCGCTCGCGCGACGCGTGGCCTCTGGTGTCTTCTTGCTCACGCGCGCGCTCGCCGATTGCGTCCGCATTTTCGCGACCGCGATTCCCCTCGCGATCATCACGCATTGGAGCTTGCCCGCGGGGATCATCGCCATCGGGTTTGTCACGCTCGTGTATACCTGGGTCGGCGGGCTGCGCGCCGTCGTGTGGGTCGACGTGATCCAGCTCGGCGTCTACCTGCTCGGCGGGATCGCGACGTTGATCGTCGCGACGCAGAGCGCCGGCGGGATCGGCGCGTTCGACCGCGCCTGGGACGCCGGCAAACTGCATTTCATCGACTTCAGTTTTTCATTCAAGACGACGTACACAATCTGGGGCGGAGTGATCGGCGGCGCGTTGCTCTCCGCGGCCTCGCACGGGACCGATCATCTGATCGTGCAGCGCCTGCTCGCGGCTAGAAATCTTCGGGATGCCCAGCGCGCCCTCATCGGCTCCGGCGTGTTCATCATTTTTCAGTTCGCACTGTTTCTGCTGGTGGGGACGAGCCTTTGGCTGGCGGGAGCCGACCAACCTGGCATGCGCGGCGATGCGATCTATCCGACCTTCATCGTCACCCATCTTCCGGCCGGCATCGCCGGGCTCGCGGTCGGCGGAATTCTCGCCGCCGCGATGAGCAGTCACGCCTCGGCGGTCAACTCGCTCGCCTCGGCATCGACGCACGATTTCTACGCGCCGTTGACGGGACGCCAGGAGCCTGAGCAGCTGCTGCGCGTGGGGCGCTGGCTGACGCTGCTGTGGACCATCGTCTTGGTGGCGGGCGCGATTGCGTTCCAGGATCAGAACACGCCCGTGGTGCAGCTCGCGCTGAGTATTGCGTCGCTCACCTATGGCGCATTGCTCGGCACATATCTGCTCGGCGGGATGTGGCCGCGCGCCCGGCAGGTCGACGTCATCATCGCCCTCGTGGTGAGTATCCTCGTAATGTCTCCCATCGTGCTCGGCGCCGTCGTCCCGCATTTCCCCCTGCATTGGCTGCCCGGGCTGGCGTGGCCCTGGTATGTCCCACTTGGAACTCTGATCACTGTGTTGGTTGGGATGCTTTCCTCATTGGTCGGACGGTCGGACGGTCTGACTGTCGGACAACAGGCGTCGTCGTGACTTCACCGTCAGACCGTCAGACGGTCAGACCGTCCGACGCCGTGCTTCTGGGTGTCGACTGCGGCGGCTCCCACACCGCTGTCGTCGTCGGCAATCGCGACGGTCACGTGCTCGCCAGGGCCGAGGGGCCCGGCTCAGCCATGCGACCCGGCGGGGCCGAGCGCTCGGCCGCGGTGATCCTCGAGGTCGCGCGCCGCGCCGCCAGTCAGGCGGGCGTCTCACTCCCCGCGATGGCGGCGCTGATCGGCGCCGCGGGCGCCGGACGCGCGCCGGAACAGGACGCGCTGGCCGCCGCGGTCAAAGCCGCCGGGACCGCCGAGCGCGTGGCCGTGCGCGGCGATGTCGAAATCGCGCTGGCGGCCGCGTTTGGAAACGGGCCGGGCGTGCTGGTGAACGCCGGCACCGGGTCGATCGCGTTCGCGCGCGTCGCTGGTGGCCGCCTGTTCCGCGCCGGCGGCCATGGCTGGCAGCTCGGCGACGAGGGGGGCGGCTACTGGCTGGGCCGGCGCGCGCTCTCAGCGGCTGCGCGCTCGCAAGACGGGCTGGGAGACGCGTCCACGCTCCTCGAACGTCTGCTCGTCGCGCTCGGCCTGCAAACCTTCGACGATCTGATTCGCTGGACGTCGACGGCGACCCCCGCGCAGGTGGCGGCGCTGGCGCCACACGTCCTGAATGCGGCACGCGAGGGCGAAATGGTCGCACAGCGAATCGTGGACGACGCCGCGGGAGAACTGTCGCAGCTGGTGCAGGCGCTCGCCCGGCACTTCTCCGGGAGTGACGAGGTCCGGCTCGCCACGGCGGGCGGGTTGCTGCGTCCCGGCTCTCCGCTGCTCACGGCATTCCGCACGAGACTCGCCGCCGAGGTCCCGCGTGCGCACCTCGTCGATGGCGGGGGCTCGGTCGACGCGCCCGTCGGCGCCCTGCGGATGGCCGCGGAGTTGTTCGGAAAGAGCTAGTTCGGGCCCTGCCGGATGCGGCTGTGCGCGTAGCCGTAGCTGAAATACAACGCCAGTCCGATCGCCAACCAGAACGCGAAGCGGACCCACGTCTCGCCCGGCAAACCCCACATGACGTATCCGCACAGCAGGACCGAGAGCGGTGCGACGACCCACACCCACGGCACCCGGAACGGACGGGGACGCGCTGGCTCGGTCACGCGCAGCACCAACACGCCGAGCGACACGAGCGCGAACGCGAACAAGGTCCCGATGTTCGTCAGGTTGTAGGTCTCATTCGCGTCACCAATCAATGCCCACACCGCCACAAATGCACCGGTGATGATCGTGGTGATATAGGGAACGCGCCCCTTGGCGGAGATCTTGGCCGCCCATTGCGGCAACAAGCCGTCGCGCGACATCGCGAAGAAAATGCGCGGCTGCCCATACTGGAATACCAGCAGCACCGCCGACATCGAGATGATCGCGCCCAGCGACACGATCCAGCCGACGGTCTGGAATCCCGCGACTTCCAGCGCCTTCGCGAGCGGGTCCGCGACGCCGAGGTCGGTGTACGGGACCATGCCCGTGAGCACAGCCCCGACGATCACGTAGATCAGGGTGCAGATCGCGAGCCCGCCGAGGATCCCGATCGGCAGATTGCGCTGTGGGTTTTTCGTTTCTTCCGCGGCCGTCGAGATCGCGTCGAATCCGATATATGCGAAGAACACGATCGCCGCACCCTGATGGATGCCGCGCCCCCCGTTCGGCGTGAACGGTGTGTAGTTCTCCGCATTGATGTGGGTGAGACCAGCGATGATGAACAATGCGAGCACGAGCAGCTTGATCACGACCAGAACGTTGTTGGTACGCGCGCTCTCTCGCACGCCGAGCAACAGCAGCCAGGTGATCAGGCCCACGATGATGAATGCCGGGAGGTTGATGAGAATCGGAATGCCGAAGACGTGCGGCGCCGTGTCGAGCAGCGCGTGAATCTCGGGCGTCGGGCTGAGCAGCGCCGTCCGGTACCCCGTGGTGAGCCAGTCGGGAAAATGAATGCCGAAATATCCGACGAACGATTTGAAGTAATCGCCCCAGGAGATCGCGACGGCGACGTTCCCGACCGCGTATTCGAGAATGAGATCCCAGCCGATCATCCAGGCGACGATTTCTCCCAGCGTGGCGTACGAATAGGCATACGCGCTTCCGGCCTGCGGAATCATCGACGCGAGCTCCGCGTAGCAGAGCCCCGCCAGGGCGCAACACACGCCCAGCAGCAGGAACGAAAACACGAGCGCGGGACCCGCGCCGGCGCGAATCATATTGCCGGCGGCATCGTACTGGCCGGCGGCGGCGGTGCCGATGGCCCCGAAGATGCCGGCGCCGATCACGGCGCCGATGCCCAGCATGACGAGGTCGCCCGCGCTCAGGACGCGCCGGAGCGACGTGGGCGTCTCGAGCTCGCTGACCAAGAGCTCCGCGATCGGCTTGCGCTTGAAGAGCTGCCGCATCGTGACGGTTCCTTGTCGCTTGGGGAGCGAGGCTAGTGATGCAACTGAATCTGATACACGCTCGCGACTGGTACGCCATCAGGCGTCCGCGCTGGCCTGAACTTGTAGGCTCTCAGCTTGGTAAGCAATTCATCACGGCAGTCGGCTTTCTTGGGGAGCGGATCAACCTCGACCCGCGACACCGTCCCGCTCGCGGCTACCCAGAAGCGCGCCGTAATACTGCCCCGAGCACAGTCCGGCGGAATAATCATCCCGATGACATCAGCTGGACGAATGGCGTTTGGATCACCACCAGTGCCGGGACCGGTATCCGATCCGACGCCGGTTCCGGTGCCGCTTCCCTGACCACCACCGGTCCCGGGTCCCTGTCCCGGTCCGCCGCTCGTCCCCTGCCCTGTGCCCACCGCGGCGGGCGGGGTGATCACGAACGCCGGCGGCGGCACGTCGAGCTTCACCGGCTCCGGCACTGCGACGGCTTCCGTGGGAACCGTGACCGCGGGCGCCGGAGGCACGTCGTGCTGCTCGGGAGTCGACGCCGCGGGTAGCGCGAACCAGCTGATCGCCGGGCGGCCGCCACCACCACCACCGCCGCGCGGTCCCGTTCCCCCGCCGCCGCCGGCCTCGAACAGCGCGGCGCCGCGCCACAAGACGAGAATCGCAATCGTGAGATGCGCAACGAACGACAATGCCGCGGCGCGCCCTTCGCGGCGCCGCGGGAGCGGAAGCTCATAGCTGTCGAAGACAGGTCGTGAATCGGTCGGCACGCTCAATAAATACACTAGAAAGAAAAGCGGGGCACGGTTTCAGCCCCGCGCCCCACCAAATCCGTACCGTTCCCGTGCGCCGCTACTTGGCCGCCGCCGGTTCCTGCGGGGTGAAGCCGATCACCTGCACCCCCGCGCCCTTCGCGAGGTCCATGGCGCGGATGATGTCCCCGTACTTGCGGTTCGGCGCCGCCTTGATGAACAGCAGCTTGGCCGGACGCTGATCGTACAGCTCGTGAAATTTCGCGTCGAGCTGCTCCAACGGAATGACCAGCGTGTTGATGGCGTACGTGCCGTCGGCCTTCAGCTCGAGCACGATCTGGTCGCTCGACTGTTGGCGTTGGCGGGGCTGCTCCTTCTGCTCCGGCGGCACCTGCGCGTCGAACGTACGCCGCGACAGCGGCAGCGTAATCATGAAGATGATGAGCAACACGAGCAGCACGTCGATCATCGGTGTGACGTTGATGTCGGCACTGAGCCCGCTGCCGCTCCCGCCGCTTCCCATGGCCATGTTAGTGCGCCTCCGGACGCGGGGTCCGTTCCTGCTCGGCAATCGCCGCGACGACGCGCACCCCGGCCTTGCGGGCGATCTCGAGCGCCACCTGCACGCGCCCGTAATCGATTCCCTCGTCGGCCTTCAGGTACAGGATCTTGTCGATCGTGCGCACGGCGTAGAGACTCGTCAGCTGCGTGGGCAGGTCCTCGTCGGTGATGTAGCGCGGGCCCGTGTACTTGCCGCTCGCGCCCGTAATGTCGAGATAGAATTTCCCGTCGCGGTCGATGCCCAGGCGAATTTCCCCGTCCGCTTCTTCGCGGGAATCGGGATTCTTCGCCCGCGGCAGCGTGGCCTGGAAGCCGGCGGTGATCGCGGGCGTCACGATCATGAAGATGATCAGCAGCACCAACATCACGTCGATCATCGGCGTGACGTTGATGTTCGCCGCGACCACCCCTTCCGTTTTCTTCGCGCCACCGATCGCCATGGCTCGTTATCCCTTGATCGGGCCGCTGGTCTGCGACGTCTTCTGGGTCTGGAATTCCTTGGTGAAGATCGACCGGCCGAACTCGCTGCCGACGCTCTTGATGAGGTAGTCGATCAGCTCCTTCGACGTGTACGTCATTTCGACCGTGAGGAA
>Ga0134127_10002719_pt1 | contig 12697 bp, 21 predicted proteins | sample KB31753_FD_96459 | JGI IMG/M metagenome (GOLD analysis project Ga0134127, IMG submission 96459) | Terrestrial soil microbial communities with excess Nitrogen fertilizer from Kellogg Biological Station, Michigan, USA - KB3-175-3 | ecosystem: Environmental > Terrestrial > Soil > Unclassified ...
ACAATAACTGATTCAGAAAAACAACCAACTGCCAACAATACAGAATCTAAATTTTGTATCGAATGTGGTTCAAAACTTAATTTAAGATCAATGTTCTGCACTAAATGTGGGACAGAACAAGTAGAGGTTTAGAGATTAAAGTTGTTGTTGTTGTTGCCAACATGTAGTATCTTATACTAATATATAGATCTCTTGCATAATTATGAATTGTTTACACCATTCTAAAGATTTTGTGTCGGTTTTAGTTATGATGTCATTTTTCTATAGTTTACCAATTCTGATACTTCATCATATTTTCATCAATTTGTTTCTAAATACATCTGATGCAAGTATTCTGAACTTTTTCAATCGACTTATGGTATGCTATATCACAAATTTCTTTTTAGAATGACTTTTTTACTCTTTCTCCTTTCGAGGCAGATTTTGCTTCCTTGGATATTCCTTCCCTATCAATGTAATCACACACAGACTTAACCATAGGTCCCATCTTGAAGATTTGGGGCATTACGTCTACATAACAACCATTCTCTTCAAGTGCTTCTCTTGTAGAAGGACCTACTGCAGCTACGATGACATTCTCGTTCAATGAATCTTTTAATGATCTGCTCATGTGATGAATATTTGCTATTTTAAATAGATCTCTAACTGAGGGAGGACTCGTGAAGGTTATGACGTCTATATTTCCACTAATAACATCCTCTATAAGTTTGACTACGTTATTTTCGTCAGGAGCAAGGAATTGAAACCCCATTGACCGTAATATGGAGGCCCCATCCTTTTGAGTTTCAAAAGAGTATCTATAACTAGAGGCTTCGATGATATTTGATATCCCTGCCTTGTATAGTTCCTCTTTTATCTTTTTTGATTCCTCCTCGCCATGCCATAATATTGCTATAGTCTTTCCTGTTATGTCTTTATCCTTGAGTAGATCCAAGATACCTTTAAGGGTATTTTCTTGCGGTATCAAATCTACCTTAATACCGAATCTTCTCAAGATCATCTGAGGTTTTGCACTTCTTGCAACGATAGTAACTTTCCTCAAAGATGCAAGTAGCGCTGCCTCCATTCCGATGCTCCTAGCCAACTCTATAAGAGAAAAAACACCTGGTCCTGTCATGAAGATCACATAATCAGCTTCTTGTTTTACAAGTTTGTTAATGAATTCCATGATAGCCTCATTTGGCTTATCTAAATTTGCTTCAATCCCAATGGTTGGAGCAATATATGGCTTACCGCCTAAATTTTCCACAATCTTGGCTAGCTCTGATGCTCTCCGGCTTCCTGTAATTGCAATAGTTAATCCTCTGAGTGACATTAAAGTCTTTTATACGTTTTCGACAATTTATTCAGATCATAACAAATAGGGCGAATTAGTAGCACATCCATCATATTGGAAATTGTGAAGATATGATGATAATATATTTGAGCTGATCCCAAAACTATCTTTCTATAGATGATGATATGTTAATAGAGTCTTTTGAATTGTTTAATATCTTACTGCTTAGGCTCAACTGCAGAAGATACTTTGATTTTTAATTATATAAAATAGGTGTTTGTCTCCTGGAATATAGCGCCGGGAGAGGGATTTGAACTTTTGATTTTAACTTGAGGGTTCTATATGTTGTAAAAATAGTTATATGGCACTTGTTAAGGTGAGATTTGTTAAATCATGTGTCAAATTGTATTTTGACCAAAAAGATAAATAAGTATATCCAAAGATGTATGTTTTGATTGTTATTAAACTATGATTTTCCTGAAGAATATGATATAGAAATTATTGATGATAGCGAATTTGGAGATTTAATATATTCTAAAAAATTGATTATGGATGTTACTGAAAACTCGACCTATGTATCATTTAGAAAATCTAAAAAATCTGACCCTATTCTTAACTTACCAATACAATCGATACATAAACCAGAACCATTTGTTCACAGCAAAGGAAGTTTCATGAAAAGAGATAGCCCTGCAATTGAAATGAGTTTTGAACAATCATCAATAGGCTTTAGCACGACAAAAACAATAAGGTTTTATATATCTGAGACATGGTCATAATTCCAGATCCATTATCTTTATACTATTATACCATGTCGCCAAGTTCCAAGCATATACTTTATTGACTCTGGATTGGATTTTTCGGTTTTACAGTTATAGTATACCATTAGCTCATAAAGCAAAACAGATAATAGTACAATTGCAGATACAGCATGAAATCCACGTACCGGTAACGGGTCTATCCTAAATACTGATTTTATATGCTCTATCAGCGGTTCAATAGTTGTTCTTCTACGACTATATATAGATTTCCCTACTTCAGATTCATAAAAGTATACAAGCTCAAGCCTCTCTTTGGAAGTACTTTTGTATCTTTTAACAGGACAAATCAGGTCTACTCAATGTATTTTTACTATATTCATACAATTTCTTGGCATCGTATTCTGGATCAGCTATTGTGTACAATACAGATGGTAAAGAGAAAACTGATGATGATGTTAAAGGAACATACATCTCGTTGTCTGGTACATTAGCAGTAGTTACATCTGCTGTCAATGGTGCTACAATCTCCCTGTTGGTGTCGTACATGTAAGATGTAGCTTGTATTCAAAAGTCCACCCATTGATATGGCTGTATCCCTACTGTGCATCCGTATCAATGCCAGGGAAAGGTACCACTCCTTTTTTCATGGATGATTTATGCCATACATGACCTTTCGCTTTTATCAGAATGCTGTCTATGGCTGTTATAGAAGGCTCAATCACCAAACGCTCTGTAACAAACAGATATCCCATTGTTGATATCCTTTCTTTTATATCTGTAGAAATAGTCTTCAATCGCCTTTCAAATGTACGTCTGCATGAGATGGATTCTAGACCACAGACCAGTATAAGTTTATGGTTATACTGACAGTTCACGTTAAGAAAAGTATGTAAGGCATTGTTGGGATCCAGTCGAAACCATTTCCTTATAATAAAACAGCTCAAAATTATAGTTGGATAATATACATATGGTCTACCAGGTTTATTCCTTGGAGCAGTAGGCCATGGTATGCAACCTATCAGATACAGAATGTTAAAAAGGATGGATTCCTTTAATCTACTATGAGCTAATCTTTGAGACAGTGTTTCTCAAAATCATATTTCAAAGGTTAGCCTTAAGCTATTGTAAAATGTATCAAGAGATAATTGGATTTATGACCATGTCTCATATATCTAAGCAATTAGTGAATATTTTCCTTGACCACATAAATTTCCTTAAAGAAGCTGAATTAATTCCGGCATATAAAAAACAAATAAGAATCCATCTAAATCCAAAACTATGCACAGAGTGTTTTGCCAACAAATCTAAGACTTTAACAATGCTTTGCGAAAATTGTAATTTAAAAGTTCATGGAAATATGATTCCATCACAAGTCTGCCGAGTATCATGGTGGACATAAAGCATATCCAGCAGGAGGTACTTTTAGAAAATATGAAAATGGACAACTATTTTTAAATGAAAAATCTCTTGTATTTATAAAAGATGAAAAGAGGGAAGAAAAAAGAATTGAAATTATAATTCCTTTTACATCTGTGGCCATCGGAAATTATGGCATATCTAAAGAAAATAAAAGAGGAGTTATTGGCGGTGGAGGAATTGGTATTCCAGTAGATAATATAAATATGATGGTAGGAGGTCTGTTTAGTTACGATGGCAAGGTAAACTGTTTATCTATTCCTTATATTGATGAGTATGGTGTATTACAAAAACCTGTATTTGGAATTCCTTCTTTTGGAGGTAAAGAAATAAAAAAATGGAGTCATGAATTATACAAACGCGTATTGGAAGTAAAAAGAAACACTTCCGCACTACCTTTGAATGGAAATTCGATAGCAGTTACAAATTCTACTGATATAAGCATATCAAAAGAAAATTTACAACAGATTTTAAAGTTAAGATTAGTTAAAGGGGAAATAGCAAAAGAAGGATATAATGAATGAGTCTAATAGAATAATGCTATAGTAATTGAATATAGCCTTACCTTAAACATCACCAAAAAAATAGGAATTATAAAAGTAGAAAACTCTAAGGGAAGGTAAACTTTGATAAACCCATTCCCTTAGATGAGATTGTTCTGGAATATTGTAAATATTTTTAGCTAAAGTGAATAAAAGGATTTTTGTGCCCTAATTAAAGATTAGAATAACACATTCTCTTTGTGTTAAACTAGTCAATAGTCTCTGCGTGGTATATGAAAGCAAATTTGTATAGAATAATATTATATGACTACAATTCATGTTTTAAAAAAATTGTATCCTATTAGAAAATAATATATATATATATATTTAATATGGATCTACAGCTGAAAAATCAGCTTTAGTAGGAATTACATTAGGATCTTTTCCATAAATTAAAGCAATGACATCGTGAGAATGTATATTAATATCTCTAAAATTTGTTCCATTTGAAACCTTTGTTCCATTAACATATACAGATATAGGATGATTGGTATCTGAAGTATAGTTTAAAATCTGATTATTGTTTAGTGTTTGTTTCCATATATCAAAAAACTGACCTAAAGTAAAGTTCTTTTGTATTGGTGATTCAATATGAATAATTCCAGTTTCATCATGAGTATGCATCCAATATAGACAATCATCATTTATACCAATTAAAGCAGGCAAAGTATAATTTTGACCGTTTATAAAAATATCTAATCTAGCATGAATATGGAACGCTGAACCTTCCAAAGATTCACATATTATGCCATCAATAGGAGTTGTTGTTGAAAGTGCATTTGATGAGTTATTTTTAATGACCGAGGTAAATGATAATAAAACAATAGAAATGATTGCAATTATTGTGAAAATGAAAGACTCGCTTATTTTCTTATTTACGATGATTTTATTCAATGGATTATCATACTTTTTGCCCATAATAATCTTTATTTATTAAATTACAAAATTTTTTTGATCACATTATAAAATACAATCTGCTAAGACATTTTCCTATTGTAGGTCTTGAAGCTATCTGTAATGGTATTTTGCAAACCCTTGATATTTCGGCAAGTCCATCAAGTCCATTGTCTTTGTAAATAAAAGAGTTGCCGCTGTCAATATGAATTCGACCATATAAATAAAATGGCCTTGGTTTAAGATACACTTTACCATAGGAGATAAAAGACAATGATAGATCGGGATTTGAATTATTTTCTTTATCATCGGCTTTTAATATTGATGCATACTTTTGTTGTAAAAATTTCAAATCTGACTCTGTTTAAATCAGATAATAGTTGAGATTCAATTTTATTGAATTTTGACCTATATAATAAATGAGGAAATAAAAATTGGTCTCCTCCCTTTTGTTAAAATAATATCTGGATCTAATCTTTTAACTTGATTTGAAAACTCAAAGCGTTTCAACTTCATCTTCTTTTGAAACGAAAAAGGTTTCTTTAACACTATGGACTTTTTTATCAAACACAGTAACAATAATTTTTAGAATCTTGTCATTGGGATTATTTGCAATTTTTGTTGCTTTTGATGTTGTTATTTTAGCAGTCATTTATAAATATTTTAAGCGAATTATCTAAGAGAAGTAGAAATAAGAGCCTGATAATTTTTTATACATCGAGAATAATCGATTGTATTCAGATTTATTGTAAATATACCTTTTTTCATGCTATCTGGATAAAACATAATGTTATTATGTATTACTCAGTGTAATACTATACAAGTAATAATTAATGAATATATTTTAATAATAAATGAATATAAAATATAGGGTATGAAGTATAATCGTCTATCAATAAACTTTATTAATTTCTTATCAAAGATCTAGGTCAAATAATTACAAACAGTACATCTAAAATATACTCTAGATTTCCTTACCTTAGGTTTTCCTTTAGTTTCTAAATGACTAACAGCCCAAATCTATTACAATTTATCGAAAAAATAATTTACTACTCAAACAGAATAAAAAAAGCAGAAGGTATGCAAAAAAGTATTGTATTTTAAAATAACTTTGTATTATTTGGAGCAGTAACTATCTTACGATTACACTCCCAGTCATCCAAGGATGAATTATACATATATAGTTATAAATGCCAGGTTTTTCAAATTTAATCGTAAATGTATTACCAGATCCAGGAAATGCTTGTTCTTGACCTTTTGGAAGGAACCATCCAGAATTAATATACTTTTCTGTGCCAATCATTGTATAATTTGCATTTGGATTCATATACTTCACATCATCTTTTGAATCAATTACGGTGGGATTAAAAGTTCTTGCATTTAATGCTATTATAACATTTGTTCCATATTTATCAGGTAATAATATTGGCGCGTTATTAGATTCAGGTGGCAAAGGCAGGAATTTTGTTGTGTTTGAAACAGCTAATGGAGAAACCACATCAGCAAAAGTAGTATTATCGAAAATAAAGGTAACAGTATGTGGTTCGCCAACTGATGTGGGATTATACCATGTAACACTTTGTCCAGTTTTTATTTCTATTTTAGCTGGAAGAAATAAAGTTAAAGGACCAGTGCCATTTCCTCCTCCAGCTGCTACCATAGTAGGAGCCCTGTCCTGCAGTAGTTGTGGTGCTTGCAGTGGTTGTGGTTGTGGTGCTTGGGCAAATACAAGATTTTGATGGTATGTCGGAGTTACAAAAATGCATATTAGAAATACAAATTGCATAATTAGTGAGGCAATTACAAATTTGCTTTTCATTTTGCTATTGTAATATACAACTATTTGATTAATTTTTGGTAAAAATAAAATTTAATAAAAATATATGAAAAAAGGGTTGAATAAAAACTGGGATTAAAGCTATATACTTGTTTACTTTATATCTCATTGCTTACATTTTTTTATAACTTCACTCTTCTGATTTTATTTTTTAACTGATTTAGTCATAGTTTTGCTTTATTAATTTATTTCCTAGCCTTCAGTTCTCTCTTGCTTCTCCAAATACTCTAATAGTTTTGCTTTATGTTCTTCTGGATCATATAACTTGATATGATTTTCCATCCTTTCAAGATGCAAAAATTCTACTTTAGGATATATACTACAAAACATGAAAAATGGTTTACTATTTCGTTTCCCTATCAAAGGCCTGTATATACTTTCTTCTAATGTATGTTTCTCATTTTGTCCATTATCAGAAGCAAAGAAATTGTCGATATCTCCTAATAAGTTTCGATAGTATTAATAAATACATAATGAACATAAAACAAGAAAATTAGAACAAGTTTAATAGTATTAGATAATTTACAACTGTAGTTTCATTAATTAAAATAGAACATTCGAACATGACATATGCACACCATGATAAAATTATTTTCTTTCATTCCATTTTTTTAATGTTCAATAATTTAGAGGGGGTATATGATGTATAGCTGTTCTTCATGTTCTAAATGTTCTATTTGATTTAAAATGCCCATTATCTTTTTCACCAATAATTAACCATAAGCGATAGATGAATCATTATGCAATAGAGTATAACAAACTAAGACGATATACTGAAAGGTAAAGTTTAGTGTGTTGAAACTTAATGCTACAATAGTCTTTGACTTTTCAGATAAAGTTTAATCTTACCTTTTATCATTATATATATTGGATACATCCTTTGATTACCATACATGAAGATTTAGATGCAGTAATCTCTATATTATATCAAGTTTTTGAAATAACTCCATTTAAAAGAGACTATGATACTGCATTTGGAAAGATTGCCGATATCATACGCCGATATGGAATAATAGAAAATCCGCGTAATTTACGCTTTAGATTCACTCTATGCATGCAAGAGTTTTTTGATTCTATTCCACAAGAGCAGTGGAAATTAGAAGATCCAGCATTTATCAAGCAATCTGAAGTATTTGCTATTGCGAAATTTAAAGAATGGATACTAGAGCAAATTACATAACCCAGTTTTAATTTATGATATGTTTAGCCAACATGTTACTAATCTTTTATTGAATTAAAGGATCATAATAGACTTTGATCTTTGATGACTCAAACAAAATACGTATAGATAATGAGATTAATTTGAAGTAGATCTAATATATTATCTAAAAATATTAAAATTAGTTATAATTAGGAATAACATAGAAGAGGTTTTAGGCAGAATCAAAAAAGGATTTGAATATCTGTTTAATCAGTATGGTAAGATAGAGTGGATAAATACTATGGACTACGAAAAGGTTGCAAGCATGAAAGAGAATGCATAGACATGTTATAGTTGATGATGAAGTTAAAAGTCATCAAATGAGCTTTATTTTATTGTTTTTGTAGTCTGACGTTTTCCATTCGATTATGATTCGTTTTCATTCAACACATTAGCGGCCTTCGCCTTAACCATCGCTAATCTGGCTTAATTATAATAAATAATGATTTTATTTAATCATATAATAGACATACAAAAATCTTTTACTTGTATATCCATATTCACTGCGTAAAGTTTAGCTTTGTATTGTAAATAGACTATTATGGGAACATCAATACCTTCTTCAATACAGATACATGAAATAGAAAACAAAAAGAAAAAAATTTAAAATTTATCAATCCCATAAAGCCTAATCGTTAGATAAATCTCTCCAATACCCCCTTCTTCTACAATTAGGACACCATTTCTGCTGTAAAATTTGCTCTAATGGTTTATCCCTTGGATCTGCAACTTTTCTATTACCACATTCACATTTAATAACTGGATATAGCATTACACATTGTTACACTGCGTAATACTTAATACTACTCATTAAATACAATAATGGCCAAGTTTTTATTTCAACCTGATCCTATCGATGGGGTAAGATTCAAGTCTATAGAGATAGACGTACACAAGGCAATACATGTCGGGATATCGGGAACAAGTAAATAGATAATAGTATTAGAAACAAACTCTAATAAGTAAAGTACTTTTCTAATTATTATCCATTAACTTGAGCTTTTCTATGTTTACTCTTAATATGATCTTGGGTTTCTTGACGTGTTTTAAATTTCAATCTGCATACTCTACAGATTAGTCGTCTGATTCTTAGCCTTTTCATGTAATCGGTTTTTTGAGTCATCGCAATATCCAAATATTCATCAGCATTAATCAGGTCATCATCTTCGTGGGAGTTGTCCTCGGCAGCAATATATGGTACCATGACAATAACACTCTCCATATCAAGATATCCATGATATATAAGTCGTTATCCGATGTAATTTATCTCGCATTCATAATTGTTGAATTCATAGGTCATTGATCGTTTGTTGCATGATTCGAAAATCCATCAAACATCAATTTATATATAAACAAACTTTAGTCACGAAATCGTATGGCATAATGGGGCTATTGTTAGTGGATACAATGCTTTTATGGCCTTTAATCCTACTACGGAGAGAGGTATCGTTATACTGTGCAATGCTGCTCAAGAGAATATTAAAATTAATAACATCAGTTCCAATCAAGATAATAAATTAAGTTCTTTGATATGGAATTTGCTCAATGAATAAAGGTGATTACTGCTGCAAATTCTAATTGTTCATCCACACTGAAATAATAAAAATAAAGACATCTGTAATAACAGGGCGAAAATAACAGAAAAAATATTAAGTCAAAGATCTCTATTTATTTTTATATAGAAATCTAAATTATAGGTTGTTTTATCTATAATATTTTTTGTATATATGATCAATTGTTTTATTTTATTATAAAGTCCAATAGCGTTGTATACTTGCATTTTTATTTCCTGAATCTCAATTTAGTTTATTAATTAATTTTTGCTGTTGTATCAACTCTGCTAAAAAAAAGAAATAGTCAATAAATAATTTTGAATCCTGGATGTTTATCATCTTGTTATAATCCTCATTATAATTGCAAATATCAAAGATCATTTTCAATAGCAGTTCTCGGTCGCCCTTGTGTAAAGAATCTATTAGACCATGCCACTTTTTACATATTCTATCAAATAATATTTTCCCTTGCGGTTTATTTTCAGTCAGTAATGCTAGTTCTTGTGTTATTGTATAATCATCAATTTTATTATTGATTTTGCTAGATTGCAATAGTAGTTTATAATTATGGAAAATGGAACCCATTATAATGGATTCAAATACGATAGGGTTTACTGCATTACCCAAATAAGATGTATATTACCTAGCATTCTCAAAAATCATATCAAATTCCTGTTTATCTTTTTTTGTTGGCAATTGTTTTTTAAATGCAGACCAATCAAGTTTTTCAATTTCAAGTAGTTGTCTGAATGATGGAATTGAGCGTCCCATCTGCTTATGGAAGAAACACAAAATTAAAAACTTTACACAGTGTATTATAATGTATTATTTAAATGATGAGTCATTTGATGATGTTGAAGAATATCTTATGCTATTTTTTCTTTATCGCTTTTGTAATTAGATAATCAAGTGTTAACGCATTGTTTTTATAATATGGTGATATAGCCTCTAGCACATCTTTTTTCAAGGCTTCAATCTTAGAAGGTTCTTTGATTACTTGAATTGCATGTATTACTGAACCTGACTTTGTGCTAGTCCTTGCCCAATAGTGATTAGGGCTCAGAACAGGTATTTTCACAACTCCTCGCTCAAAGTGATTATCTTTTAGAGTTTCATCATTACTTCCACCATAAACAAGAATTTTTTGTATTGTATCTGGATTTCCCCATTGCATTGGTGAAGGCGGTTGTTGTTGCTCTGATTGATTACGAATATATAGAAAGAGTTGTAGTATTTGCTGGCATGTGCTTTGACATTGCTTTAAACAGTTTTCCGTATACAAGTTCAAAAGCCCAAGTTGAAAATGCAATATATCCTCCTGGTTTTGTAACTCGGATCATTTCTTTTATTGCTACTTTTGGGTTTGGAGCAAACATATGTCCAAAGCTTGATAAAACATAATCAAAGATCTCGTCTTCAAATGGAAGGTTTTCTACATTTGCTTCTCTCCATTCAATATCATCTACATCTGCAATAGCTGCCTGCTCTTTTGCTTGAGTCAAGAGCTCGGGTGTTAAATCTATACCCGTTACTTTGATATTTTGTACCATTCTTTTGGCAGTTATAGCCGTATTGCCTGTACCACAACCTACATCTAGCACACGATCACCCGAAGAGATATTGCATAACTTTACAAGATGATCTGAAACAGGAAGAATGAATATTGCAAATTCATTGTAAGAGCCCAAAGACCATACACTATTTGAGCTGTTGGTAGTAGTAGACCTATGTCCATTCAATAATAAAACATAAAACTATCAATATATTAAATAATAAATATACAGTATAACAATATAGCCTTTTGAATACGATAAATAACTGGAAAAATTAAGATCTAAGAAAGAGAAGAGGTAGTTCATATCTGTTCTCTTATTTTAAATTGCATTTTCGGAGACATATCTCCTGGTTTAATATTGTGGATGCTACTGGCATTTTCTTCTGCCTTTTTTATGACTTCTTCTGTATTTCCTTTAATAACAGAATGGCAGTCAAATTCATCTTCTCTGCAAATTATACTTTCTAAATGTTAAATATGATATCTTGACATTTGTGATTTGCCTTCAATCACTTGATTAAAATTTACTCAATCATAATTATAATAAGTTTGAGATTTGCATCATTAAAAATGTCCCAAAGATCTCAAAACCTTGAAGTTGGCAATCACATTCTTTCACTATACAATAATCGCGAAGCAAAGTTCAACGAGATATTTGACTTTCTAAAAATAGGTCTTTTGCAAAACGAAGTTGCCATGATGATAACAGAGGAATTAACAAAAGAAGAGATAATCAAGAAAATGAATGCAAACTTAAGCGATAAAAATATTGAAGAGATGATAAACAATGGGGACTTTATCATTAAATCTACATCAGAATGGTATTTTCAAGGAGGAGTTCCAAGAATTCAAAGAACAAAAGCACTATGGGCGGAGCTATTGAACCGTCTAGCTAAAAGGGGCAAAAAAGGTTTAAGAGTAGTAGGAGATGTGTCTGCCTTCTTTAAATATGGATTGCAAAAACAGTTAATTGAATACGAACTTTCATTTGAACAAAAATTTGATTTTCCACTGACAGCAATATGTACATATAACAAAGCAGATCTAGACAAGTTTTTTACAGCAGAAGAGTTAGGAGAAATAAAAAAGAATCACAATCCAGTCTGGGAATGATTATATCCTTTCATAACTAAATGGACAAATTTTCTATTTTTAATGGATTTATTTTGTTTTTGGTTAATTTCTTTGGTTTGTTTTATTTTTAAGACTGCTTCTTTCTCTGCAATGATATAATAATCTTAACACCGACATATCTATTTGATCTGTTTAAGCTTTCAAGCAGTTTAACAAGAGTAGAAGATAGGTTAAAGGCTCTGTTCTTAGATACAAGAAATGCCATTGTACCATCTCCTTTAGAATGGGTCTTGTTGGGTGTGGTGTTAAGGTCTAAATATGAGCCTATGGCTCAAATTACTACTGTAAACTTGCAAATACATCCTGCAATCAGAGGCTTTAGATCTTATGTCAAAAGGATAGAGGAAAAAGCATTTTATCGTTTTGAAAAATATGTCAATCCAAGTGAGTCCGTATCCTCCGTCTTTGAATCTTTTAGAAAAGATACTAAAATTGATAAAGATTCTCTTTCTTTATGAATCTACTAATATTAAGACAATGATGTATATCTATCTATAACAAAGGCCATCTTATTTGACTACTTTTTAG
>Ga0134127_10002721_pt1 | contig 12695 bp, 9 predicted proteins | sample KB31753_FD_96459 | JGI IMG/M metagenome (GOLD analysis project Ga0134127, IMG submission 96459) | Terrestrial soil microbial communities with excess Nitrogen fertilizer from Kellogg Biological Station, Michigan, USA - KB3-175-3 | ecosystem: Environmental > Terrestrial > Soil > Unclassified ...
CCTACCCGTGGCTGACGAAGGAGGCGATCGACCTCGGCATCCGCCGCCGCGACACGTACGTGCTCGACCGCATCGCGCTCGCCTACCTGAGCGCGCTCGCGATCGGCATGGGGCTGGGTTACCTGCAGACGCAGATCATGCAGCGCGTCGGGCAGAGCCTGATGGTGGACCTGAGGGCCGACCTGTTCCGGCACCTGCAGCGGCTGCCGATCTCCTATTTCGACCGCCAGCCGATCGGCCGGCTCATGACCCGGGTCACGAACGACGTCGAGGTGCTGAACGAGATGTTCACGGCGGGCGTCGACGCCTTGTTCGGCGACCTGTTCATCCTCATTGGCATCGTCGTCGCCATGGCACAGTTGAACGTCGAGCTGCTCGTGGTCACGTTCTCGGTGCTGCCGGTGATGGTGATCGTCACGCTCACGTTCCGCGTCAAGGTGCGGCGAGCGTTCCGCGACGTGCGCTCGTGCCTGGCGCGGCTGAACGCGTTCATGAACGAGAACCTGGGTGGCATGAGCACGGTGCAGCTGCTCGGCCGCGAGGCGCGGAACCACGCCGAGTTCAGCGGCATCAACGCCGACCACCGCGACGCCAACCTGCGCGCGAACCGCTACCACGCGGTGTTCTTCCCGCTGCTCGAATTCGTGAGCGCCATGGCGCTGGCGCTGATCGTCTGGTACGGCGGCCGCCAGGTGATGTGGACCGGCATCACGCTCGGCACGCTGGTGGCGTTCATCCAGTACACGCAGCGCTTCTTCCGGCCGCTCTCGGACCTGTCGGAGAAGTACGGCATCCTGCAGCAGGCGATGGCGTCCTCGGAGCGCATCTTCGAGCTGCTGGACACGCCGGTGGACGTGGCCGCGGTGCCGCTCGCGGGGCGCAACGGGGCGGTGCCGGTGCCGGGCACGCCCCGCCCGGGCGGTGCCGCCCCGGCCGCGGCGAGCGGCGTCGCGCGGCCGGGCCTGTGGCCGGAGACGCCGCACCCCGGCATGCGCGTGGAGTTCGACCACGTCTGGTTCGCCTACGTCGGCGAGCGCTGGGTGCTCGAGGACGTGAGCTTCACGCTCGAGCCCGGCGAGCGCGTGGCCGTGGTCGGCCCCACCGGCACGGGCAAGACCACGCTCACGAGCCTGCTCATGCGCTTCCACGCGCCGCAGCGCGGGGAGATCCGGGTGGACGGCCGGCCGCTCGCCAACTGGGACCCCGTCGAGCTGCGGCGCCGGATCGGGCTCGTGCTCCAGGACGTGTTCCTGTTCTCGGGCACGATCCAGGGCAACCTCACGCTCGGCGACCCCACGATCGATCCGGCGCGTGCCCGGCAGGCGGCGCGCGAGGTGCACGCCGACCAGGTCGTGGAGCGCCTGCCCGGCGGCTTCGACGCCGAGGTGCGCGAGCGCGGGGCGACGCTCTCGGCCGGCGAGCGCCAGCTGCTGGTGTTCGCGCGGACGCTGGCCCGCGACCCCGAGCTACTGGTGCTGGACGAGGCCACGTCCAGCGTCGACACGCACACCGAGCGGCTCATCCGCGCCGCCCTGCGCCGGCTGATGCGCGGCCGCACGAGCCTGGTCATCGCGCACCGGCTGAGCACGATCCACGACGTCGATCGTATCGTGGTGCTGCACCATGGAAAGGTGCGCGAAACCGGCAGCCACGCCGAGCTGATCGCCGCCGGCGGTCTCTACTCCCGCCTGGTCCAGCTCCAGTACCTCGGCGAGCCCGAGGCGGCACGCGCGACGCGCACGCCGGCGTGACGTTGTTCATCGCTCGTGCAGGACGCAACCGGGCAGGCGAAATATCCGAGTAGTAACGTGGAAATCCGTTCGATATTCGTTGACCTAATTCAGACTCATTCCTAAACTCTGTTGCGTCACTCCGCTCTCTCTCCCATCTCTCTCCGGAGGTGACCTCCATGCAGTTGGGTCGCAAGATCCGTGACCTGCGGCTGCGCCGCGGGCTCACGGTGCAGCAGCTTGCCGAAGCGACAGGGCTCTCGAAGGGTTTCGTGAGCCAGGTCGAGAACGGGCGGACGAGTCCGTCCCTGGCAACGCTGCAGGATCTGGCCCGTTCGCTCGAGACCTCGGTGGCCTACCTCGTCGTCGAAGAGGACCAGGCGCCGTACGTGGTCCGTCGAGCCGAACGGCCGAACATGAGCGTGAACGGCAGTGGTTCACGCGTCGAGGTGATGTCCGCACAGCCGCGGCGCAACCTCGAGTTGTTGCACGCCGAGCTGCCGCCAGGCGTCTCGATGGGCCACAAGCGGCAGTTCCACCACGGTGAAGAGGTCGTGCTGTGCGTCGAAGGCCGGGTGAGCCTGGTCTGCGGCGAGCACGTCGTCATCCTCGAGGCGGGCGATTCGTGCCACTTCGACGGCCGCGTGCCACACTCCGTCGAGAACGCCGGGGAAACCACGGCGCGCCTGCTCATCGCGTTGACGCCCTCTGCCTTCGAGCCGCTGATGCGGTCCCGGGGCGAGAACGGCAACGGACACACGATCGATACGGCGATCCTCGACTCGGTCGGCTGATCCCGCGGTCGCGTACGCGAGAGGCGGCGGCTCCCGAGAGGGTCGCCGCCTCGAGCGTTTTCAGGTCGAGACCAGGCACGGAGGCCCGCGCACATGACGGCAGGGACGAACGCCTGGCGGGAGTTCCGCGAGGCCGCGGCCGCGTTCTCGCGGCCGGCGCGGTTCTACCTCGGCGCCGAGTTCCTGATGTGGACCGCGCACGGCATCTTCGCGGTCCTGTTCAACCTCTACCTGGTGGAGGCCGGCGCCAGCGAGGGCTTCGTCGGCCGCGCGGTGTCGTCGAGCGGCGCCGGCATGGTGCTGGCCGCACTCCCCGCCGGCTGGCTCGCCGATCGCTGGGGACGCCGGCGCACGCTCATGCTCGGCGCCGTGCTGGAGGGGGCGGGACACCTGCTGCGCGCGCTCAGCACCCACGAGCCGGTCGTGCTGGGCGCCGGGCTGGCCGCGGGCCTCGGCCAGTCGCTGTTCCAGATCGCGGCCGCGCCGTTCCTCACCGACCACTCCACGCCGCGCGAGCGCACGCACCTGTTCTCCACGTTCTTCGCGAGCGCGCTGCTGGCCGGCGTGTTCGGCAACATCGTCGGCGGCCTGCTGCCGTCGATCCTGCGCCACACCCTGCCCGGCCTCGGCGTGTTCACCGCCTACCGCGTCGGGCTGCTCGTGGGCGCGGCATTCGCCGCCTCGGCGGCGCTGCCGCTGCTCGCCCTGGCGGGCCTGGTGGAACCGGCGCATGAACGGGACGCCGCGCCGCCGCCGGCTCACGAGACGCGCCGACTGCGCCCGATCGCGCTCAACGCCGCGCTCATCGGCCTCGGCGCCGGGCTCGTGATCCCGTTCATGAACCTCTACTTCAAGAACCGGTTCCACTGCAGCAGCGCCCAGATCGGGCTGTGGTTCGGGGTCGCGCAGGTGTGTACGGCGTTCGCGTCGCTGTGCGCCCCGGCGGTGGCGCGACGCTTCGGCAAGCTGCGCTCGGCCGTGGGCTCGGAACTCCTGTCGCTGCCGTTCCTGGTGACGCTCGGCGCCGAGAAGCACCTCGGCGTGGCCGTGGTGGCGTTCTGGCTGCGGGCGTCGTTCATGCAGGCCTCCACGCCCCTGCTCCAGGCGTTCACGATGGAGGTGCTGCCGCGCGAGCTGCGCGCGCGCGCCACGAGCCTCACGAACATGGCGTGGAACGTCGGCTGGGCGGCGAGCGCGACGCTGGCGGGCGCGGTGATCGAGCGCTTCGGCTACGCGATGCCGTTCTACATGACGGCCACTCTCTACCTGACCGCCGCGCTCACGTTCTACACCGCGTTCCGCAACACGCCGGAGAGCGCCGAGCCGGCGTCGCGGCTGTCGGAGGAGGCGAAGGGCCTGCGCGGCGAGGGTCCGCAGCCGGATTGAGCCCGCGGGCGGCCCGCGCCGCGGCGGCGGCCGCGCGAACGCACGGGTCAACGGCGTGACCGCGGGTGCCGATAGCCCTATTCTGGAACCTTCCAGGGAGGGATGGCCATGGTGCGCTTGCTATTCGTTGCTCTGGTCGTGTTCGCCGCATGGTACGGCTGGCATCACTACGCCGAGCTGCGCGAGACCGGCTCCAGCCAGGTGATCGCGGTCAATCACACCGGACGTGTCATCGAGCGCCTGCGCATCTCGGTCGGCGGCCAGACGGTCGTGGTGGAATCGCTCAACGACGGCGCGCAGGTGAAGCAGCCGTTCAAGTGCGATCGCGACGGCTCGTTCAGCCTCGTCTGGGAGCTGCGCGGCATCATGGGCGAGAAGATGTGGACGGGCGGGACCTTCTCCCACGGGCCCATCCTGCTCGCGCACAAGTTCGATTTCCGCGAGCGCGACGGCGTGATCTGGTCGAGCGAGAAGCTGCCGACGAAGTAACCGCGGGGCTCTACGCCGGCGGCGTGCGGCGGATCTTCCCGGTCGTGGTCTTCGGGAACTCGGTCGTGCGCACGATCACCTTCTTCACCCGCTTGAACGGCGCCAGCACCTCGCTGCGCGCCTCCACCTCGGCACGCAGCACGCGCTCGACGAACGCGTCGTCGCACGGCTTGCCCTGCGCGCGGGCGAGCGCCTCGAGCGCGACCAGGTTCGGATAGATGTGGGCGTGCACCTCCTCGCGTTCGCCGGCCCCGGGCGCCGCACGGCGGCCGTCGGCGCCCCCGGTCACGAGCACCTCGAGCACGTAGGGCGAGTTCGCGAGCACCAGTTCCACCTCCTCAGGGTAGATCTTCTTGCCCGCCGCGGTGGCGATCATGTTCTTGAGCCGGCCGGTGATGCGCACGCGGCCGTCGGGCAGCACGCGGCCGAGATCGCCGGTGTGGAACCAGCCGTCGTGCAGCACCTCCGCGGTCATCGCCGGCTGCCGCCAGTAGCCGAGCATGACGTTCGGCCCACGCACGACCAGCTCGCCGTCGCCATCGGCATCGGGCTCGTCCACGCGCACCTCGATCCCGGGAAGCGGCCAGCCGACCGCGCCCGGCGACGGGTGTGGCGGGCGGTTCGCGCACACCACCGGCGAGGTCTCGGTGAGGCCGTAGCCCTCGAGCATCGGCCAGCCGAGGTCGATGTAGCGCCAGAACACCTCGGGTGCGAACGGCGCGGCGCCGGTCACGAACATGCGCAGCCGGTCGAGGCCCGCGCGACGGCGCAGCGGTCGCGCGAGCGCGCGGCCCACGCGCCAGCCGGTGGTCTGGCGGACGAGCCGGGTCACGCCGAGCAGCCCGCGCGCGAGCCAGCGCGCGTGCCACGGGGCGTCGTCGATGCCCTTGTCGATCCCGCTCAGCAGCTTCTCGTAGAGCAGCGGCACGCCGATGAACAGCGTGGCGCCCGAGGTGTTCATGTCCTCGCGCAGCTCGCGCGAGGCGAGGCCGCGCGCGGAGCACACGCTCGCGCCCACGCGCAACGGGCACAGGAGCCCACCCATGGACTCGAACGTGTGGTGGAGCGGCAGGATGCTCAGGAACCGGTCCGCCGGCCCGAACTCCAGCGTGCGCACCACCGCCTCGACGTTCGAGAGCAGGTTCGCGTGCGACAGCATCACGCCCTTCGCCTGCCCGGTCGTGCCCGAGGTGAACAGCAGCACCGCGATGTCGTTCGGCTCGGCGCGCGGCGGCGGCGGTGGCGCGAACGCAAACTCGCGTTGCGCCTGGTCCCAGTACGCGATCCCGGCATCGGGATCGAGCGAGACCAAGCGCAGCGCCGGCCGCCGCGCGATGCGCGCGCCGTCGAGCAGCGGCAGGTGGCGGGCGTCGCCGATCGCGTGCGTGGCCTCGGCCGTGGCGAGCAGCTCGCCCAGCTCCTGCTCGCGCAGCTGGGCGTCGAGCGGCACCACGACCGCGCCCGCCGCGAGCACGGACAGGTAGGCCAGCCCCCACTCCGGACGGTTGTCGCTCTGCAGCCCGACGCGGGCGCCGGGGCGCACGCCCTCGCGCTCGAGCAGCGCCGTGAACGAGCGCACCGCGAGCGCCGCGGTCTCGAACGTGTAGCCCGACCACGACCCCGACGTGAAGCGCAGCAGGAACGGCCGTTCGCCGTGGCGCTCGGCCGCGTACTCGATCAGCTCGTGCACCAGGCCCACCACCGGGGCGGGCGCGCGCAGGGGCTGCGACATGGGCGGGAAGCTAGGGAGAACCCGCGAACGCGGTCAACCGGGACGTTTCGCCACCACGACGTGCGCCAGCACCTCGCGTGGGTCGAAGAACACCCGGTCGAGCAGCTCGAACAACAGCTGCAGCACGATGTAGAGCACCCGCACCGGGATCTCGGTGAGCACCCGCGTCGGGCCGCGGTTGATGCGGTTGAGCGCGGCGATCGTGCTCAGGCCGACGCGCGCCCACAGCCCGCCCACCGGCACGAACGCGACCGGCTCGAAGCCGGCCCGGCGCAGCAGGAACTCGGCTCCGTAGCGCGTGAAACGGAAGTAATCGTGCGGCTCGTCGTGCAGCGGCACCATCTGCGTGAACTCGAGGATCAGCACCCCTCCGGGCTTGAGGACTCGTGCGGCTTCCACGAGCATGTCGAGCGGCTGAGGAAGATACGTGAGCATCGACAGCCCGAGCACGGTGTCGAACGCGCCATCGCGGAACGGCTGCGCGCCGGCGGTCGCGAACGCGTCGGGGCGCTCGTCCCCGAGGTAGAGCGATCCGGCGAGGTCCGTTCCCCAGTAGCGCTGGACGAGACCGTCGAAGACACCCGCGAACGGCTTCGAGCCGCAGCCCACGTCCAGCAGCTCGCCGCGGGCGTGCGTGCGGACGCGCTTGAGCGCGGCCACGATCTTGTGGTTCGCGAGCCAGTTGTATTTCCACACGGCGTAGCGGCCGCCGGGTCCGGAGCGGGCCCGCTGCCACCACGACCGTCCGCCCGCTGGCGCGCCGCCGCTCACCCGCGCGTCCATTCGAGCACGTACTCGCCGAGGTTCACGCGCACCTCGATCCCGCCGTCGGCCACGACCAGCTCTGCGCGCGGGTCGTCATGCGGGCCGCGGAGCCGCGCGCCGGTGACGCCGTCGGGCGTGGCGAAGCGCAGCGTCTCGCGCGGCACGCCGAAATGGCGCAGCAGCACGCCGCGGCCGCCCAGGTCGCGCACCGACCAGTGTCGCTCGACGAGCTGGCGCACCTCGTGATCGAGCAGGAACACCGCGCGCTCGGCGCACAGCCGGCGCAGCAGCTCGCGCAGCGCCTCGCGGCTCGCGCGGTTGTGCGCGGGCAGCATGTGCGCGTAGTTCATGCGGTGGGTGCTCACGATCGCCGGGCGTCCGCGTGCCCAGGCGGCGTGGATGCCGCGCATCGCGGCCTCGATCCCGCGTGGCGTCTTCGGCTGTGCCATGCCCTCGGGCTCGAACGCGATGCGGGGCGGCATGTGGAAGCGGATGCCGTCGTGGTGCGGGAAGCGCAGGCCGAACCAGCGCCGGCGCAGCGGCGCCCAGCCGCGCCCGGCCTGCTCGGCCTTCCCCTGGATCGTGGTCAGGCCGATCGAGGCCGCCTCGCCCTCGAACCAGTCGTCGAACCGGTAATCCGGCGGGCAGAACGACGTGGGCGCGCGGCCGAACAGCGTCCGGAACGCCTGCACCGCCCGGCGCACGTTCCGCGCGCGCAGCGCGCGCGGCTCCGAGGCGTCGTACTCGCCGCTCGCCTCAACGGCACGGCCGATCGGGCTCGACTGCTCGCACGCGCGGCGCGCGTCGCTCTCGCCGCGGCGAAGCGCGCCCAGCCACGCCGCCTCCGGCAGGTGATGGAGCCCGTGCAGCTCGGCCCACCACACGCCGTCGCCCTCGGCCCGCCGCAACGCGTCCCAGAGCCCTGGCCGGGCCCAGCGCGAGGGCAGGTCGGGGTGCACGCACAGCGGCAGCTCCTCGAACTCGAACAGCGGCGGGCGCATGCGCGCGTAGTCGGGGTTCGCGACGATCGTGTTCGCCTGCCACACCGGCGGAAAGCCGTCGCCGCCGCGCCACTCGATCAGCTCCGCGGCGAGCAAGCGGACGTCGTCGGCCGTTTCGAGCGTGGAGCGGCCGTAGCGCAGTCCGGCCTCGGTCCGGAACGCGGGCAGGGTCGCGAGCGCGCGGAACGCCCGATCGTCAGGCACCCACGCGCACAAGCCCCAATCGTCACTTTCCAGCACCACCGCCCGGAGGCGGTGCCAATCGAGGTTCACGCGCGGCTCCCTGGGTCCTCACCACGATGGACGTCCGGTCAATATATCGCACGCGCTCCGTAGTGTTACGGCTGGCCGGGGTCACGGCACGAGGACTAGACTTCTTTCGGTGTCCTCATCTCGTGACTCAGCCCTCGGCCCCGCGCCGGGGGTCCGACCCCGGTCCGGCCTCACGCGTCGCGCCCCGCGCGCGGGCTTTCTCAGCCGCTCAGGCAGCGCGCTCGCGCTCATCGCGCTCGGGGGGCTCGTGGGAAGCGGATCGGCAGCGCCGCTCCCGCCGCTCTCGCCGCGTCCGGCGCTGCCGCCGATCGGGGCGTCGTGGGCCGCGCCCGCCGATGCGAGCGCGCTCGAGCGCGCCTGCGGCACCGACCTCGGCGCGCTGCCGGCACTCCTGACGCAGGCCGCGGAGCGACGCGCGGCGTCCGCGATCACGCCGCAGCCCACGCCCCACTCCACCGACGTGGGCGAGATCGCAGTGCTCGAGGACGACGGCACGTTCTTCTTCACCGACAAGGACGGCAACGTGAACCTGGACGTGGCCGCCGTCGGGCGCGCGTTCTACCGCACGCACGGCGACGACTACGACCAGCTCGTGGTGTGGCTGGCGACGGGGCAATCGAACTGGCTCGGCTCCCCCACCGCGCTCGCGGCGGCGTGGCTGATCCAGAACCACGTCCACGGCATCGGGCTGAACCAAGGGAGCTACAACGTCGACCTCGGGCTGCCGGCGCGCGTGCAGACCGTGCTCACCATGAACGGCCTGCAGCGCTATCCCGCCGACCCCGCCCAGGACGTGACCGGCCTTCCGAACTACGTCACGCAGGACGTGCTCGCGCACGAGTTCGGCCACGAGTGGCTCGCGTACGTGAAGGTGCAGACTCCCTCCGGTCCGTCCACGGCGCTCCTGGGCCGTGCGTTCCAGCACTGGAGCTTCTTTTTCGACTCGGACGGATCGGTGATGGAGGGGCCGGACTGGGTGCAGCAGGGACCCGATACGTTCAGCTCGCTGCCGCCGATCGCCCGCTTCGGGCCGCTCGACCAGTACCTGATGGGCGTGCGTGGCCGAAACGAGGTGGACTCGCTCACCGTGCTCTCGGACACGGCGAAGTACGTGCCCCCGGGTCCGTACGTGCCGATCAGCGACGCGAACGCGTCCATCACCGCGCGCGGTCCGTACCGCCGGTTCGGGATCGGAGACGTGGAAACGGCGAACGGCCCGCGCGTGCCCGACGCGGCGGGCTCGCCCCACGCTCTGCGGCTGGCGTTCGCACTCGTGGTGCCGCGCGGCAGCGACGCGACGCCTGCCGACCTCGCGAAGGTGGACGGCATCCGCACCGCGTTCCCCGGCACTGTCCAGACGTACACGGGCGGACGGTTGAGCGTGAACGTCGCGCTCGACTCGCACGTGGGCACGCTGCGCCTCACGCACCTGCCGCTCGGCGACATCGAGTCCTCGCCGGCGCCGCGCCCGGTGGCTGTGCATGTGAACGTGGACCAGGCGGGCATCCCGATCGGGGTCGATCCCGCGGGAACGACATTGTCATGGCGCGTGCTCCCGAGCCTCACCTGGACGACCGTACCCATGTCCGCCGCGGGCGCCGACTCGTTCGTCGCCACGCTGCCGCCCACGGCGAGCGGCCAGAAGCTCGAGTACCGCTTCCACGCCCAGGCCAACGTGCCCGGCGTGGCGTCCCAGCTGCCGGACAGCGCGCATGCGCCGTTCTCCTATCGCACGGGGCCGGACGCGAAGCCGCCCGTGATCACCTACTGGCCGCTGCAGACGCAGGCGCTCGAGCGCATGCCGCAGCCGCTGCTCGCGCGCGTGCGCGACAACTTGGGGCCCGCCGGGGTGGACGCCGTGTGGTGTGAGGTCGCGGTGAACGGCGGTCCGGTCACGAACGTGCCCGTGACGAGCGCGGGTGGCGACTCGTTCGTGGTCGCCCTGGGCGCGGGCGTGCCGCGCGGCGGGGCGATCGCGTACCGCTTCGCCGCGCGCGACCGGGCGGCCGCGGGGAACGTCGGCTATTCGAATCCCGGGTTCGACACGCTGCACGTGGGCTACGACCACGTGGACGGCTTCTGGGGCACGTCGCCGTGGACGCACGGGATCGTGCGCTTCAACCGCCGCGACGAGTGGCACACGGTGGAGAACGCCGCGTTCCCCTCCGGCTCGGGCGCCTGGACCTGCGGGCTCGAGGCCATCCCCTACGGGCCCTACCAGGATGCGGCGCTCACGAGCGGGTCCGTTCCCGGCATCGTCCCCGGCTGCTTCCTCACGTTCATGCACCACTTCGACCTCGAGCAGGGCTCGGCGGATGCGGCATACGACGGCGTGCGCGTCGAGGTCCAGGTCGGCGCCGGCGCGTGGAACGTGGCGACTCCGGAGTCGGGTTACACGCACACGATGGTGGAGTCCGATCAGGGCTTCCCGCTCGACTCCCCGTGCTGGAGTGGCCAGCGCGACGACTGGCACGAGGAGCGCATCGATCTCTCGCCCTACGCGCCCGGCCCGGTGCGCGTTCGCTTCCGCATGAGCACCGACCTGTTCGTGGGCCGCGGCGGCTGGTGGGTGGATGCGGTGCGCTTCCACTTCCCGCAGCAGGGGACCACGGACGCGGGGCCGCCGGTGGCGGCGCTGTCGCTCGGGCCATGCTGGCCGAACCCCGCCTCCTCCTCGTTGCGCCAGTCGCTGCGGCTGCCCCATGCCGCGCGTGTGGAGTGGTCCTTGTTCGACCTCGCGGGGCGTCGCGTCGCGGCGCTGCACGACGGCGCGCTCGCGCCCGGACCGCACGAGCTCGCGGCGGACCTGCCGCGGTCGCTCGCGGGCGGGCTCTACTTCTCGCGCGTGCTCGTGGACAGCCGCTCGCTCGGCACGCGACGGGTCGCGATCGTCCGTTAATCGATCGGACTCGGATCCTCGTCCGGATCGAACGCGGCCTTCGCGGGCGGCGGCTTCCGGAGCTCTCGGGTCGCAAGCACGACATAGGCGACGAGCACGAACGGGCAGAGGACGACGGCAAAGACCGTGAGCGCTCCGATGCTCGGGCCGGCCTGGACGAGGCGCTGGAACGCGTACACGTTCATCGGCGCCACCATGAACACGCCCACGAAACCGAGACGGAGGAACGCCCGCTTGGGAGGAAAGTCGTCGCTCTCGGCGAGATTGCTCGCGCCCATGTAGAAGAACACGATGGGCAGGACCCCGAAGATCACGATCGCGGGCCACTTGCCGATCACGGGCCGCATCATGTCCGAGACGAGCAACGGCCCCCCGAACAGGATCTCGAGCGCGGCGAGCTTCGCCGCGACGTCGAGGTACATCTTGTGGGCCGCCGGGTTCATCCGCTGGCGTCGATCCCGCGCTCGATCGCGGCACCCAGCTCCGCGAGCCGGCGGTCGAAGAAGTGGCTCGCGCCCTCGACCCACTCGAGACGCTTGGGGTCGGCCCAGTTCGGGTAGACGCGCTCCAGGTTCTCGGGCCGACACACCTCGTCGGCGTCGCCCTGGATGACGAGCTTCGGCACCGGGCACGTGCGCATCTCCTCGAAGGTCTGCGTGTGCACCGGGGGCGCGACCAGGATCAGCCGCTCGACCGCCGACTCCGCGGCTGCGACGCGCGACGCCACCCAGGAGCCGAACGAGAAGCCCGCCACCCACGCGCGCGCGCCCGGGTGGCGGCGCCGGAGCCAGTCGAGCAGCGCGAGCGAGTCGTGGAGTTCGCCGCGGCCGCGGTCGTGCACGCCCTCGCTCTTCCCCACGCCGCGGAAGTTGAAGCGCAGCACCGCGGCGCCGTGCGCGTGCAGCGTGGACGCCACCCGGTGGGTGACCTTGTTGTGCAGCGTGCCGCCGTAGAGCGGGTGCGGATGGCAGACGAGCGCGAGGAGCGCGTGCGCCGCACCCTCGTGCTCCTGCAGCAGTCCCTCGATGCGCCCGGCCGGCCCGGTGATCTCGACCGGGAGCAGGCGCGACCGCCCCTCGCTCACCGGCGCGCCGGCTTGAACCGCTTGGACAGCTGCTCGTGCAGGTCCTGCGACGTGGTCGCGTAGTTGAGCGCCGCACCGTCGCCGAGCGCCAGCACGCAGCCCGACTCGAGCATCCAGTCCTCGAGCCCGAGCGGCAGGCCCTCGCGGAAGTCCACGAGCTCCGAGGTGACGCGCGCCGGGTAGGGCTCGAACTCGTCGTTCCACTCGACGGCGAAGTACACCTCGTCGCCGCCGCTGAGCAGGCCCGCGCTCGAGAAGCGCTCCATCTCGCCGGGATCGACGAGCAGCGCGCCGCGGTGCTCGCGAGGACGGATGCCCTCGGACCGCAGCCGGCGCCGCACCGCGGGCTCCTCGCCCGGGCGTTCCTGGCCCTCGAGCACGTTGATGGCGGCCAGCGCGTAATCCGGCAACAGGTCCACCGCGTCCACGACCTCGGAGACGGTGGCGGCGAGGCGGCCGAAGTAGATGCGATCGCTCAAGGTTCCGGCTCTTGCATGGGGGCGTGAAGGAGGTGCCGTGAACGGAACGGGCAGTCTAGCCCG
>Ga0134127_10002724_pt1 | contig 12690 bp, 7 predicted proteins | sample KB31753_FD_96459 | JGI IMG/M metagenome (GOLD analysis project Ga0134127, IMG submission 96459) | Terrestrial soil microbial communities with excess Nitrogen fertilizer from Kellogg Biological Station, Michigan, USA - KB3-175-3 | ecosystem: Environmental > Terrestrial > Soil > Unclassified ...
AAGCGCGAGAGGAAGTGGGCTCTCACCTCCGGCGCGGGCGGTGTGGGAGACAGAACGAGAGCGGAGGCCGGGCTCGGGCTCGACATCGAGGGCGCAGCGCGCAGACTACCATGATGCCCTGCGAGCGCAGGCTGGACAGCGTGCGACCTCGCACGGATACTCGAAGCGCCGCACATCGAAGACAGGAGGTCGTGCTTTGTCCGACGCTCCGCGCCTCTCACTCGTCGCTCACGCGGGCCAGCTCGTCGGCGTAGCGCTGGTGGTTGCGGTCGTAGGGGCCTGGCTTCCGATTCCCCGGAGCCTCAACCACGACCTACCGACGCTCCTGCGATGGCTGGCCGCCCTCGTGGGCCTGGCGTTGGGAGCGGGCGCGTTGTGGCTCGACCGCCGGCACGACCTCGCCGGAGCCTGGGCGGGATCGCCTGCGTGGGCGCGCGTCGGCGTCCTCGTCGTCGTCGCCTGCGTGCTGTTCCTGATCCGTCCGCGCCTGCATTGGGGGGACTCGATCGCGCTCGTGTCCTCGCTCGACGCGGGTGTGCACCGGTGGAATCCCCGCTGGATGACCAGCATGGTCGCGCTCGCCTACGTTTTCGATCTCCTGCGCCCGCTCCTCTCGGGAGCGCTCTTCCTCACGCTCGTCTACATCGCGCTCGGTTGCCTCGAGCTCGCGTTGCTCATGGCCACGCTCCGGCTCGTGAGCGGGGGGCAGAGGATCCCATGTGCGGCCGTGCTGCTCGTGATCACGAGCCCTGCGACGCTCTACCTGATGTCCGGCTATCTGGAGATCTACGCGATGCCGCAGCTCGGCATCGTGTCGTTCCTCTGGGCCGCGGCGGCGTTCTCCGCGAGCCGGCGTTGGATGGGCTTCACGCCGTTCGGTATCGTGTGTGGTCTCGCGGGCCTGTTGTACGTCGGAAACCTGATCCTGCTTCCGCTCGGGGCCGTGCTGGCGGCGGCTCGCCTGGCGGCGGATCCCGCCTCGGGCTGGAGCGAGCGGCTTCGCCGCGGCATGGGATTCGGAGCCGGCGCCAGCCTCGGCATCTACGCGTCTCTTTGCCTCGTGACAGGAGAAACCTCCCTCGGTGTTCGCCGCATGCTGGCCGTGGTCTCTTCGATCCTGAGCGATTCGGCGACGGTCTTTCAGCGCGAGGCCACCCGCAGCGTCTGGTACGCGCCGTTCGCGGACGCGCTCCGCGCCGAGCGCGCGCGCGAATTCTGCGAGACCTGGTCGCTCTACGGGGTCTTCGGTCTGCTCTTCCTGGTCATGGTCGCGGCGTCGCTGATCGTGGATCCGGCCCCCTGCGTCCGGGCGCTGCGGCCGGCCGGGCTCTTCCTGCCCGTGCTGGCCGTTCTCGTCGCTGCCCAGCTGCTCGCGTCGTACGTGAAGACCCGTCCGATGGGATGGTGGGACTGGGACCTCTTCACCTACGCCGCGTATCCGGTGAATCTGCTCGCGGCGTGTCTCCTGCTTCGCCTCCAGCACGAGACGGGCGTGGCGACAGCCGGCCGCACCCTCTCGCTCTGCGCCAGCGTGTGGTGCCTGATGGTCTACGCCTACGTCAATCCCGTCTGGCCGGAGTGGAGCGGCCTGCCCCCCCGAAAGCGCGAGCTCGCGTTCGAGAGCTACTGGCCCATGCCGCGCCTCCCGGCGTCGGAGGCCGAGGCTCGCGGGATCCGCGAGACCAGCCCTTTTCCCTAGCCTCCCGTCGCGCGGCGTGGCCGCTGCGCGCTGGACAGCGTGCGATCGCGCACGGATACTGATGCGTCCAGAGATGACCGAGCTCGTCCGAGGGGCGGCCTGAATGTGCGGAATCGTCGGATGGCTGTCGTCCTCGCCGGCGCACCCGGTCGACGGCTCCGTCCTCGCGCGCATGCGCGACACCATGGTCCACCGCGGGCCCGATGGTGAGGGCCTGTGGGTCGCTCCCGGCCGGGATGTCGCCCTCGCTTTCCGACGGCTGGCGATCGTCGACCTCTCCACGACCGCCAACCAGCCGATGACCAACGAGGACGGCACCGTCCAGGTGGTCTTCAACGGCGAGATCTACAACCACCTCGCGCTGCGCCGGGAGCTGCTCGCGAAGGGGCATACGTTCAGGACCGACCACTCCGACACCGAGGTGATCGTCCACGGCTACGAGGAGTGGGGGGCCGGCGTGGTCGAGCGCCTGCACGGGATGTTCGGCATCGGCATCTGGGACGCGAAGGAGCGGCGCCTGTTCCTCGCGCGCGACCGCGTCGGCATCAAGCCGCTGTACTTCTCGTGGACGAAGCGCGGCTTCCTGTTCGCCTCCGAGATCAAGGCGCTGCTCGCGCACCCCGACGTGTCCGCGGACGTCGAGCCGCGCTCGGTCTACCACTACATGTCGTTCCTCACCACCCCGGCGCCGCTCACGATGTTCCGCGGCATCTTCAAGATGCCCGCCGGCTGCCGCGCGTTCGTCCTCCCCGACGGCTCGATGAAGGCGGAGATCTACTGGGACGCGCTCCCGGGCCGCGGGAGCGACCTCGACGAGATCCGCCGCCTGAGCGGCCCGGCGCTGCGCGACTTCGCGATCCAGAGGACGCGGGAGCTGTTCCGGGCGGCCGTCGAGAAGCGCCTGATGTCGGACGTGCCGTTCGGCGTCCTGCTGTCGGGCGGCATCGACTCCTCGGCGAACGTGGCGGTGATGTCGCAGCTCATGGACCGGCCGGTGCGCACGTTCACGGTCGGCTTCTCCGACCACGAGCACCTGAACGAGCTCGACTGGGCGCGCAAGGTGGCGACGCACTACAAGGCCGACCACCACGAGGTGATGGTCGACGAGAAGGCGATGCGCGAGTACCTGCCGTCGCTCGTCTTCTCGCAGGACGAGCCGATCGCCGACTGGGTCTGCATCCCGCTCTACTTCGTCTCGAAGCTGGTGCGCGACAGCGGCACGGTCGTGGTGCAGGTCGGCGAGGGCAGCGACGAGCAGTTCGCCGGCTACCGCTCCTACATGATGTATCTCGACATGTACCGGCGCTTCTGGCGGCCGTTCTCGCGGCTGCCTGGACCGGCCCGGGGAGCGGCGGCGGCGCTCGCGCGCGGCCTCACGGGGCTCGTCGACACGCGCGACGTCTACCTCGACCTCGTCGACCGCGCCGGCCGCGGGCGCGAGCCGTTCTGGAGCGGGGCGACGGTCTACTCCGAGTCGCGCAAGGCGCGCCTCGTGGACCGCGCGCGGCTCGAGCCGCTGGGCGTGCCCGCGGAGCTCTCGGGCTCGGGGCTGCTGCCCGAGGCGTTCGGCCGCGCCGACAGCTACGAGATCGTGCGCTCGTTCTTCGAGCGCATCGACCGCGAGGCCCCCGGCACCGACGTGCTGAACCGGATGATCTACTCCGAGTTCAAGCTGCGGCTGCCCGAGCTGCTGCTGATGCGCGTCGACAAGATCGGCATGTCGGTGTCGATCGAGCCGCGCGTGCCGTTCCTCGACCACTTGATGGTCGAGATGACGATGAACCTGCCGATGGAGACCAAGGTCGGCGCCGACCTCGCCGCCAAGTCGCTGTTCAAGCAGGCCGTGCGCGGTGTGCTGCCCGACGACGTGATCGACCGGCCGAAGATGGGCTTCGGCGCCCCGATGGTCCAGTGGCTGCGCGGCGACTTCGGCGCGGCGATGCGGGCGGAGCTCCAGGCGAGCCGCTTCTTCGAGCGCTTCCCGGCGAAGCGCGCGGCCGTCGTCGACATGCTCGATCGCCATCGCGAGGGGCGTGCCGACTTCGCGCTGTACGTGTGGACGATCTACAACGCCGTCGCCTGGTTCGACTACTGGGTGGACAAGTCCCGCGAAGTGCGTGTCGCCTGAGGCGACGGCGACTCCGGGTCGGTCGTGGCCGCACGCCGCCGCGCTCGTGCTGTTCGTCGCGGTCCTGGGCCTGCTGCCGCACTTTCGCTTCAGCCTGCTGGTGGGCGAGCCCGCCTGCTTCTTCTCGGCGTACGACGAGGATGGCTACGCGCTCTGGGCGCTCGCGGGCGGAGGGCCCCACTACCCGCATCGGTGGCTGTCCTCCGCGGCGCTCGTGCTGCTGTCGCGGCTCGGGGGCGGCTCGTGGAGCCTCGCGCTCGTGCTCGCCGACGTCGTCTTTCCCGCCGCCGGCGCGGCGCTCGCCTGGGTGCTCGTCGGCCAGCTGACCCGCAAGCGGCTGCTGCGGCTCGCGCTGGCACTCGGCCTGCTCTTCGCGCAGGAGTTCCTCTCGCTCGGGTGCTGGACCATCTGGCAGGCCGGAGACGTGCTGGGCGTGACCGGTCCGGAGAGCCCCGTCTACGATCTACGCTCGCTGCGCGAGACCGGGCCCGGCTGGCTGCTCGGGCTGTGGCCCGACTACGCGAGCGCGTTCCTCACCCCGTTTCGGACCCCCGAGCCGCAGATGAGCCGGATCCTGCTGTTCGCGATGCTCGCGGCGCTGCTCTCGGCCTGCCAGGGCTCCGCGGACCGACGACCCTCGCGCTCTCTCGTGACGCTGGGACTGCTGCTCAACGCGGGGCTGGCCGTCACGTACTTCTCGCAGGCCGCCGCCATCGTCGTCTTCGAAGGGCTCCTGACGCTCGCCCTGCTCGTCTCTCGCAGGACCGGGCTCGCCCGGATCGTCGGGGTCTTTGCGGCGGCCGGCGGCCTTTCGCTCCTCCTGGGCGTGCTGGCCTACTCGAGCGACCGGAACGCGCTGGGCCTGGTCTTCGCCTCCCGGCTGCCGGTGCTGACGCCTTCCGTCGTCGGGGCGCTGGCAGGCCTGGTGCTGCTCAGCACCGTGCTGCGCCGCGCGTCGAGCCGGGATCTCTACCCGGTGGCGATCGCGTGCTTCGGCAGCGTGCTCGTTCTGACCAACCAGCAGCTGCTCACCGGGAGGATGGTCCTCGTCGCGACCTGGGAACGCTACGTCGACTACCCGCTGCTGTTCCTCGGCGCCGCCATCGTCGCGGCGTGGCTGCTGCGCGCGCGGGTGAGCCTGCCGGCACTGTACGCGTTCGCGGGCGCGGCCCTCGTCCTGATGGGCACGAGCCTGCTCCAGGCGCAGGACCGGCTGTTCCAGCACGAGTACCTCGCCGCCAACCTCGAGAGCGTCGCGATGCGACGGGCCGTGGAGGCGGTCGAGGCGCGCGGCTATCGCGGGGCGACGTGGATGCTGGTGGAGCCGGCCGCAGCCCTGATGCTGCAGGTTCGTCTCGAGCGCCGCATCGATCATCTTCTCGACGTCACGCGGCTGCTCGAGCGCCCGGTCGCTCCCCTCGCGAGGAGCGACGGCGCGTGGGGCCTCGAGAGCCCCTACCAGCACGAGGTCTTCGAGTACCTCGCGCGGAGGCCGCGCACGCCCCCGGCCGTCGCTCGCGTGCTGAAGCAGGAGAGCGAGGGGAGGCTCGGCGTCGGTGACATCCTCCGCTTTCTCTTCGACTATCGGGACTTCTGGGCGCCGATGACGGACGGACGGAGCACGCGCACGGACGACGTCCGAGCGAGGATTCCGGAGGTCAGCGAGGCGTACGCCCGCTACCTGGAAGCGGGCGATCCGTGCTGGTCACGCCCCGTCGTGGTGCTGACGCGACAGGCGGCCGTCGATCGTGCCTCGGATCGCTGGGACGAAACGCTGCTCGTGGAGGCGACGGTGGGCCGGGACCGGCCGATCATGAACATGCACGCCTACCTGCAGACGCCGTTCGCGCGCAACGCGGCTGGACTCCGCGCCGCGGCTCCAGGGGAGTGCGCCTCGGGTCGCTGAGCGACCCGCGGAGCCGAAGCCGAGGACCTCAGGCCGAGAGCAGCGCGTCGGCGACGCGCTCCGAGGCCTTTCCGTCCCAGAGCGCCGGGCAGGGGAACGCCTCGCCGGCCGCGCGGCGCGCGAGGGCAAGGTCGAGGTCGTCGCGCAGGGCCCGAAGCGTCGTCAGGCGATTCGAGCCCTCGCTGATGGTGATGGGCCGCTCGGTGTTGGGCCGAAGCGTCAGGCACGGCACGCGCAGGAAGGTCGTTTCCTCCTGGAGCCCGCCCGAGTCGGTGAGCACGCACGCCGCGGCCTCGGCGAGCCCGATGCTGTCCAGGTAGCCGACCGGCTCGATCAGCTTCACGGACCGAGCGGACGCGAGGGACTCGAGCAGGCCGAAGTCGTGCAGGCGCTGCCGCGTGCGCGGGTGCACCGGGAAGACCACCGGGGCGCGCCGCGACACATCCAGCAGGCAGGAGGCGATCGCCGCCAGCGACTCGTGCGTGTCCACGTTCGAGGGCCGGTGGAGCGTGACGTACACGTAGCGCCGCGGCTCGAGGCCGAAGCGCCGCGGGGCCTGCCGCTCCCGGGCGCGCTCGAGGTTCGCGGCGAGCGTGTCGATCATGACGTTTCCGACCTGGCGGATGCGCGACTCGGGGACGCCCTCGTTGCGCAGGTTCAGGTCGGCGTCGGGGCTCGGGGTCAGCAGCAGGTCGGCGAGCGCGTCGGTCACCAGCCGGTTGATCTCCTCCGGCATGCCGCGGTCGAACGAGCGCAGGCCGGCCTCGACGTGGGCCGTCCTCACGCCGATCTTGGCGGCGACGAGCGTCGCGGCCATCGTCGAGTTGACGTCGCCCACGACCACCAGCCAGTCCGGACGGAAGGCCTCGATCACCGGCTCGAAGCGCAGCATGATCTCCGCGGTCTGGGCCGCGTGGCTGCCCGAGCCGACCTCCAGGTTGTCGTCGGGAGGCGTGATCCCGAGCTCGTCGAAGAAGACCTGCGACATCGCCGCGTCGTAGTGCTGTCCGGTGTGGACCAGGCGCTGCTCGAAGCGGCCCTCGCGCGCGGCCATGCCGCGCATGACCGGCGCCACCTTCATGAAGTTGGGCCGTGCCCCCACGACGTGCAGGACCTTCACGGCACCTCTCTCTGACACTCGGCCTCCTCGGAAGGGGAAGGATTATAGGGCGGCGCCCGGCGTGGCCCGAACCGCAGCCTCGAGCAGCTCGAGATAGCGGGCCGCGAGACGCTTGCGGTCGAAGCGCTCCGCGACGAACGGCCGCCCGCGTGCGGCCAGCGTCGCGCGCAGCCCCGGATCCGCCGCGAGCCGCGTGACGGCGGCCGCGATCGCGTCCACGTCCTCCGGCGGCACCACGAGGGCGGCGCCCGAAGCCTCCAGGATTCGCGCGGCCTCGCCTTCGAGCGACGCGACCACGGGGCGGCCGCAGGCCAGGATCTCGAACATCTTCGAAGGGATGAAGGCGCGGAACAGCGGCACCGCGCGCAGCGGCACCAGGCAGACGTCGGAGGCCCGGTAGTGCGCCGCCACCTCCTCGCGCGGCACGCTCGCGAGGAACGTCACGTTGGCGAGCGCCAGCTCGCGGGCGCGGGCGACGAGGGCGTCCTTCTCGGCTCCCTCGCCGACGAACAGGAAGTGGATCCCCGCTTCGCTCCGCAGCCGCGCGGCCACCTCCAGGATCCGGCCCAGCGCGTGGCTGATGCCGTGAGCGCCGCAGTACAGCACCACGAGCTTGTCCCCGAGCCCGAGCCGCGCCCGCAGCGCGGGCTCGTCCGGCTCCGGCCGGAACGACTCGAGGTCGACGCCGTTCGGGATCACGTGCAGCTTGGCGCGGTCGATGCCGCGCCCCGCGATGTCGTCGGCGAACGCGTGCGTCACGGCCACGACCGCGCCCGCCCGCCGGTAGAGCGCGAGCTCGAGCCGCTCGAGCGCCGCGATCACGAGGCGGTTCCGGATCACGCCGAGCTCGACGAAGATCGCGGGCCACAGGTCGCGCACCTCGAACACGTAGGGCACCTTCAGGCGGCGCGAGATCGCGAGCGCCGCGACCACGCAGAAGAGCGTCGGGGACGAGGCGACGAGCACGTCGGTTCCGCGCAGGTGCCGCGTCGCCTGCCAGACGGCCTCGAACATGAACACGAGGTGGCCGAGGGTGCGCTTCAGGAAGCCGCGATTGGGCGTGGCGTAGGTGCGGCAACGGATCACGCGCAGGCCCTGGGTGTGCTCGATCAGGAACGAGCGTCCCCGGTAGGCCGGGGGCACGACGCCCGTGGGGTGGTTCGGGAAGTTGGTCACGACGGTGACCTCGTGGCCACGCGCGGCCCACTCGCGGCTCATCTCGAGCAGGCGGGCGCTGGGCGCGCCCGGCTCCGGCCAGAAGTAGTGGCTGAGGACGGCGATCCTCACGCGGCCGACCTGGCGCGCGGAGAGCGCCGGCTCCGGCGCTCCAGCGTCCGACCCGCGACCTGCGCGCCGGTCGCGTCGATCCGGGGGCGCGCGCTCGCGCGTGCCAGCGCGTAGCCGAACTCGGGCCCCGCGTCCTTGTAGAGCGCGAGCACCGGGCAGGGCACGCGCTCGCCGAAACGCTGAGCGTAGTAGCCCTCTTCGAGCGCCAGCCTCGCGCCGAACGAATGCAGCGCGAGCGTCACGCCCGCGGCCTCGATCGCCGCCGAGTCCTTACCCTCGAGCCGCACCCGCGCACCCGGCGCGAACCGCACCCGCGATACAGCCGTCTGCGCGACGGGGGACTCGACCGTATCCCAGACGAGCAGCGCGGCCTCGGCCGCGAGCTGCAGCTCGCGGCGGTGGATCGGGCGGCCGGCGAGCCGCCGGTAGCCGTCGTGCCACCCGGACAGCTGCAGGCCCTCGGCCGAGACGCGCGCCGCGACGTCGCGGGGTCGCCCGCGGCGGCCCACGCGAAACGCGCCGAAGAACTCCGCCTGGTCGCTGCCGGCGATCTCGACCGTGTTGTGCGCGCGCGTCGAGCGCGCCCAGTCGCGCTCGGCGCCCGTTTCGTAGCTCGACGTGCCGCCGTCCACGACCACCCGCCGTCCTTCGAGGCTCAGCTCGAAGGAGAAGATGTCGCCGTGGGCGTGCGCCGGCACGTAGTCCGGCCCGATGGGACCCGCGTCCACGATCAAGGCGTCGCTGCCGGCGCGCCAGACGTGGTAGCCGGTCTCGGGGAAGGACCGGGAAGCGTACTCCGGCGCGTCGAGGCCGAGCCGTCGCCCGTAGTCGAGAAGCGCGGCAGGCTCGGGAGCGATCCCGACCGCCGAATCGTTGAAAAGCGCGATCTCGCCGTCCGGGTGCCGCATCGCCGAGACGAAGCCCAGGATCCCGATGATCTGTCGCTCGATCCGAAGCCGTGTCTCGTCGGCCTCCGGCAGGACGTTCAGCAGATCGAGGAGCCCGTGAGCGAGCTGCGCGTGGTACATCGGGGAGCGCTCGATGTGCCCACCATCGAGCAGGAACTGCTCGGCGAGCTCGGCAGCGAGGATCGCGTCGGCGCGACGCTCCCAACGCGCGACGGCGGGACCGCGGAAGCAGGCGGCGAGGAGCTTGAGCGTGATGGCGCTCTCGAGCAGGTGGTTGCCGCGCAGGTGGTACTCGAGCGTGTCGGCGAGGCACTCGGCCTGCGCTTCGATCGACGCGACGAGCCGCGCGCGCTCCGGCGGCGGCCAGCCGCTCGCGTCGGACGCGAGCGTCGCCCAGTGCCGTAGCCGCAGGCTGAGCGGGTACGGCATCCACCCGGGCCGCAGCGGGCTCGGCGGGTAGCGCTCGATCCAGTCGAGCACGAGACGGCGCTGCTCGTCGCGCGGGAGAGCGTCGAGCCACGCGAAGTAGTGGAGGTTGAAGCGCCACAGCGCCGGAGCCTCGAGCTCCCAGTCCGGCGGATCGCCGAGCTCGAGCGTGCGCCCGACGGCCGTGAAGCGCCTGCCGTCGAGGCGAGCGCCGCCGGCGTGCGCCAGGAACGCGGTGCGCGCGCCGCCCGTCCACTCGAGACCCGATCCCGCCCGTGTGTAGCGCTCGAAGCCGCGCTTCGCGCGCGTCGCGTGGTGCAGCAGGTTGCGCGCCGCCTGTCGCGGGCCGAGGTGATAGACCGCGGCGGCGTATCGCACGAGCGCCTTCATCCGGGGTGGACAGTATACTCGCGTGATCGATGCGGGCTCGATTCGTCCCGTGCCGGCGCCTGGCGCTGGTCGCCGTGGGCGCGCTGGGCGCGGTGCTCTCGCTCGTGCTCGCCTCCGACAGCGCGCGCGTGCCGCAGCGCACGCCGCTCGTTCCGCGGCCGGGGCGCGGCGAGCCGGTCGCGATCCCGCTCGAAGGGCGTGAGGGCCGCCGCGCGGGCGGCGTGTTCCGGCTGGCCCTGCAGCTCGAAGACGCCGCGGCCTTCGCCAGCCACGAGGAGCTGTGGCTGTACCTGTCGGGCGCGACGCCGCGGCAACGGCTGATCGCCGCCGAGTTGCGGGTGCGAGGCTCGGAGTGCACCCTCGCCGCTCGCGGCGGGGACGGCCAGCTCGAAGGCCAGCCGACGGTGTTCGTGAAGGCGCCCGCCTGCTCCCGAACGCGAGTGTCCGCAGGCGCCGCCGACTTGTCGGTCGAAGTGAAAGGCGATGGCCCCGTTTCGCTGCTGGGCTTCGAGCCGCAGCCGGACACGACGCCCGGCACCATCCAGGTCGCGTCCTCCGGCGTCGGGCGATCCGCGCTCGACGTCCGAGGACAGCTCGTCTGGTACCCCGCGAGCGTTCCGCGCCTCGTGCTGCTGAACCGGATGTGGCGTCTTGCGCCGGAGTCGCCGCTGCTCCTGGCGCTCGTGTGCGCCGGCGTCACCCTGGCGCTCGCGGGCTGCCTCGCGTTCCCGACGGCGCCGCTCGCGGACGCGTCCCGCGCGTGGGGCGCCCCCACGCTGCGCGCCGGCGCGGGAGCCGCGCTCTTCGCCGCGAGCCTCGCGCTCCTCTACGCCGCGGTGGCGCCTCCGCTCAGCGGGCCGGACGAGCCGTATCACCTGCTGGGCTTCGCCGATCTGACGCACAACGCGCCGCTGGCGCAGGACACGGTCGCCTGGATGGGAGAGACGCATGTCTGGCGGATGCGCCAGCAGCCGAGCGAACGCTTCCGGACGATCGACCTGGACCGTCCGTACGTGGTGGACGATCACGACCTGCGGGCGACCGAGGTGGCGCAGCGCAGCGCCGTGCTCGCCCGACTGTGGCGCGCCATCGGTCCGTGGCTCGGCGCTGGACGGGCGCCGGGGGTGCTCATGGCGCTACGGCTCGTGAACACGCTCGTCTTCGCGCTGGCCGTGGGTGCGGCCACCGCGTTCGCGGTTGCCGCCGTCCGCGAGCCGTTCCGCCAGTGGCTCGCGTTCCCATTCCTGTTCGTGCCGGCGCTGCCCTACTTCGCGATGCACGTGTCCGAGACGGCGCTCTTGTGCTCGCTCTACGTGCTGCTCGCGGTCGCGCTCACGGTGCTGTTCCTGGACGGTCCTCGGGCCTACTGGTCCGGGATCCCGCTCGGCATCGCGACCGGGCTCATGCTGGCCGCCGGCCGCTCGCCGTGGCCGCTCGTCGGGCTCCTGGTGGTGGCTCTCGTCGGCCGAGCGCTGCTCGGCCCCCGCTCCGCGGCCTTCGCCGTTCGGGACGCCGCCGTGTTCTGGGGCGGATTCGCCCTCGGAACCCTGCCCTTCTTCGCTCTTCAGGACGAGCCGTATCGCAACATGACGACCACCTGGGCGATGCGCTTCACGACGCACTTCCCCGGCTGGCTGCGCAGCAGCGGCGAGTGGCTGCGCGTCCGGCCCCTTGCCACGGTCGGACTGATCCTGGCCGCGGCCGGGTTGGAGCTCGCGCTTCGCCGGCCGCGCGCCTGGGTCGGGGAGCGCTGCGCCGGGGTCGCACGGACGTTGCTGCGACCGGCCGCTCGCGCGCTCGTGGTGTTCCTGTGCCTCTCGCTTCTGGGATCGCTTTTCCTCTCCTACCCGGTGCTGCCGCTCGCGCCGCCTCTTCCCCTCACGCCGCCCCAGCGCCTCGGGATGGCGCTTGGTTCGATGGCGACGATGTTCCGCCTGTCCGCTCCGGACTTCCTGCTCTCCTCCTCGTTCTGGGTCGGATTCGGCTGGCTCGACACGATGCCCGGGCCGGGATTCCAGGCGATGCTGCTGCTGCTCGTGGCGCTCGCGCTCGCGGCTCTGGTGCTCCGGATCGCACGACGGCAGGAGCTGCGTCGTTTCGCGTGGCTCGTGATCCTGGGCACGGGTGCGACGGCCGCTCTCGTCCTCTACACGCTGGGCACGCAGGCCACGCCGATCGCGCTCAGCGGTCGGTATCTCATCGGATGGTACCTGCCCGTTCTGGGCGTCATCGGATCGGTGCTGGCTTTCGGACCGCCGTCGTCGGCAGGCGAGGCCTCCGGTCGGGCGCCGGCTGGAGCCGGTCGGGCCGCAGCGCTGCTGCTGCTGGCCGGGCCGATCCACGTCTACTGCCTCTGCTTCATCCTGGCGCGCTACTTCTGACGATGGCCGACCGCACTCCGCTGCCGGCGACGACACCCGAGACGGCCACCTTCCATTCCTTCGACGGCGGCTACAGCGAGACGGCGGCGTTCCACCGGCCGGACCGTTACCGGGCCGTCGAGGCGGCGGCCCGCGAGGGCCGTGTGATCGCCCGCGGGGGCGGCTACTCGTACGCGGCGGCGAGCTTCGGGGGCGGCAGCGTGGTCGTGGACATGACGCGGCTCGACCGCGTGCTTCGTTTCGAGCCCGCGGAGGGGCTGATCGAGGTCGAGGCCGGGATGCGCCTCGAGCGGCTGCTCGAGCTCACGGCGCCGCGAGGGCTGATACTGCCGGTGCAGCCCGGCTATCCGGCGATAACCGTCGGCGGCTGCGTCGCCGCGAACGTCCACGGGAAGAACCCGCACAAAGAGGGCGCTTTCCGTCGCTCGGTCGTGGGCGTGACCCT
>Ga0134127_10002725_pt1 | contig 12689 bp, 22 predicted proteins | sample KB31753_FD_96459 | JGI IMG/M metagenome (GOLD analysis project Ga0134127, IMG submission 96459) | Terrestrial soil microbial communities with excess Nitrogen fertilizer from Kellogg Biological Station, Michigan, USA - KB3-175-3 | ecosystem: Environmental > Terrestrial > Soil > Unclassified ...
TCAAGCTCTACATCCAAGCTATGACAATATTCGCACTTTCTAATTTCCGTGATGCTTGCCTTATGACAGTTATTGCAGATAGCTATCATTGAAAAGACGCTCCATACATTTGTCTCATGATAGTTTTCTTCCTTACCACCATTTTCGTGTCAATGTGGTGCGTATGTTCTCGGTCATGTTTGAAAAGACAAGTTGTGCAGTATCCGAAAAGTTGGTCATGTTCTTTGCATATCCTACAGTGAACCACGCTATTCCTATTCAAACAAATTGAACAGCGTTTCCCTATTCGTGCCAAGCTGATTTTGTGTTGTAGATTCATTAATGTTGAATCACCATTATCTTATATTTAAGCTTTTGTTTGTTAAGAAGTCTTACACAAGTCAAATGGGCTATCCTGCAAAACTTGATATTTCTTGTTTCCCTTTTCTTTCTTCCTATAAGCTGACCACATATAATGCACTTATGATATTTCACGCCTACAAACATTTGAATTGGAACATTTATGTCATTATGGTATTGGATGGTCATATCCTTTTCATTCGCTCCAAGTCGTTAAGGATAATTCCAGCTTTCTTTTTCTTTGGGATATGTCTTGAAGGATATTGACGCTTGCTTCTAAAATCATTATCACGACTATTAACGGCGTATCTATGAACATAATCTGTCCTATGTCCCCATTTGTTATAACTAGCTGTGAAGTCTGAACCCATACACATAGGAAGGTTGGGGAATCTTTGACATTCACATTTTTCATTTTCACATCTATGTCTTAATGCACAAGTATGGCAGGTATGACCGTCTAAGAAGTCGTTACACCTAGCGCATTTTCTCAATAGAATTTACCTCCACAATAAACACCATGCAAGTTCATTTTTCTTATTAGCTGTATTTTCTGCTCTAACCTGAACTCATGTTTTATGCATACACCTGCAAATTTTCGAGTATCTATGGCTTTGTTATTTCTTCTTTTGTTTAGTTCGATGGTTATTCTAGCGCAACTTCTATGAGCTATCCTACTGAATACTACATCTCTGGTATGATGTGCATGTATGATAAGTTCACCACATACTATACACTTGGTTCTAGATATCAAAGTCTAATCTCCCCATATCTAACGTAGCTTGATAGAAGCATTTGTCACATTCTAGCCCGCTTACAAAAGAATCTTGGCTTTGATTTACTGAACACTTGGCACTAAACATTTTCTTGCACTTCTTACAGGTAAAAGCTATTTCGTGTTCCATTCTATACCCATCCTGTTTATTATTATTATGGATAGTGTAATAAGTGAAGCTGTTGATATTACTACAAAAATCATAGGCTTCCAAAGTCCATATTCACCTATTCCGACTTGTATCATTTCACCAAAGCCCCATCCACCAAGATAAAGTCCCAAGATGGATATACTTGCCATGATGGTATCTGTTTGTTTGTCGTTCAATGTATTAGCACGCTCCAAAGTGTAGGGTTTATCTGAAAGCAAAAATCGTCAAGGGACATTAGAACCACAAAGAAGTTAGGGGAAAAAAAGAAAGAAGGCAAGGCTACTTTGAGCGAATAGCCTTTAACAGAGCTTGAGATTCTTTCTTGTGTTCCTTTGGATGCTTGGTTCTCCATACACGTTCGTATTTGTTGCATATTGCTTTTGCCTTCCTGTATTCCTTTTCGCTTACTAACGGTATTTTTTCGTTTGTCATGGTGAAGAATAGAAGCAATAGAAGCTATATAAGTCTTTGTATGTATGTCAATCATTATTATCATTATCCTTGCCGAACACTTTTTTATCTGCATAGGCTAGAAAGCAAAGTGCGACTGTTGTGTAAATGAAAGCAACAGCAAGCATTGACACAAAGAATGAAGTGTAGCTCATGGCTTGAAATCTCCATTAAAGAATATCTGTTCAATTATTTGGTCTCCACAGAAGGGACATATCCGCACTTTAACTTTTATGATGTTGTGACAATTAGGGCACATTATCAATTCATTATCACCTGTTTACAATTAAGGCAAGCCCATCCGATAGCTATGAATTTGGTTAAGTGTTTTTGTGGATTAAGTCTGCTCTTTATTGTCATTGACATATACACTCTATACATTTTTCCAAAGTGAGTAGGACACTTTGAGCATTTTGGTCTATTCATTAGTTGGCACTTCCGCACTTGTCACATACAGTTATCGTTATGTTTTTCATATCCCCTAATCTTCTATAGAAAGCTACCCTATGACATGATAGACATTCCATTTTTACAGACTTCATGGTTATGATAACTTGGCATTCAGTCTTTGACATGGAACACTCACATTCTATTTTTCCATAAGCTTCAAAGAAGTTAATGAATTTTAGATTCATTTTTTAGCCTTCCTCTGTGCTTCCCTTACTATTCTGCTAAGAATGCAGAGATAAGTATCTTCTTTGCATTCACATCTAGGCAACACCTTTTCATGTAGAGTGTTTAGATATTGATTCATTAGTTCCAAGTTAGACAACACGATATCTCCCTTTAGATACTCTTTGGAGTCTGCCTTCAGCTACAAATTCCTGCAATTCCCTTCTTACTGTATTTCTATTAAAGCCTGTATATTGGCTAATTTGTTTTGGCGTAAACTCTGTTCCTTCTGGAAGTCTATCAAAGCGTTCTGATAATCTCTTCCCTATATTGCCTTTAGGTGCTTGTGGTTCTTGTGGTGCTTCTTCTGATGGTTCAAGCTTTTCATGATGTTTAAGGAATCTCTTTTCTAGTAATGGGTCTACTTCTGTATGAGGAAGGAAGTGACCACTTTGTAAAAATTCATTATCAATCATGCTTAGCCACTTGGTAAAACTTCCACCTGCAAGTCCCATAGGCACATTCTTTTCTGCCCAATCTGCAATATCTTGATAAGTCATTTTTGTATCCACCCGAATTTTAAGCTATATTTTCTTTTCTTGGTTCTGCCGATTGTCTGAATATTGCAAGTATTGCACCAGAAAATAAAACCGTCAAAATCAAATTTCCTAACTATGTTGTCTGAACGCTTGCATGTAGGGCATTCTTCATAAGGATAGTTTACTAATTCGTATTTGCCTTTTAGTGGTGTTATGGATTGATTTTCTATACAGGATTTTAGCTCGTTTAGTTCTGGTGATTCAAGTCCTAGCACTATACCTTTTCTAAAATACTTACTTTCATTTTCCCATTTATTATGGATAAGTCTTAAGACTGTTAGCGGGCATTCTGGGTTCAAGTGCTTTATTTTTTTGATAATAGACCAATAGCGTTCTTTGGATATCATTTGTAGATTGAAAAAGTGGAATCCATTGATTAGTTCATGCACATAGACAGAACCTAATTCTTCCCTGTATGTGTCGATGACAGTATGGAGCTTATTGATATCTTTGGTGTCTATTTCAAAAAAAGTGTATCTGGAATCTCTATCATTAAGAGGTGTGTTAGAGATTCCAGAAGTCCAAATAAAAGGTGTTGGCTTTCGTTCCAAGCTAATCTACCTAAATTGGTTGGAGCGTTAAGTAACGCTTACCTTTTGGTTGAATGACTTGGACATTTTCCAGTGTCGCACCTTTATTGTTAGAGAAGAAATCTACCAGTGTAGCCCTCAAAACCTCTGATGTGGTTCTGAACACACGCCCATCGGCAAAAACCCTCAAAGATACTGCATTTTTGCCATTTATGACTACATTCTGTTCTTCGATTTTCTCTATTCGCTTTAGGACTTGCCCATCTTCTAAATTTGGAGGCAAGTCTGCGAGCCTTTTTTGGTGGTATTCTTTAAAGTCCATGCTCGTTTTTGTAAGTAACATATCATGCATATAAATGGTATGGAAGATTCTACCCAAGCCCCTTTATATAGTGTAGCCCTTGGCTATAGAAAGTGATATCGGATAGCAAGGTTACCCTTGGGAGCGAACGACCATACCACAAGCACGATATTTTACCACTTTTGTTTTTGAATCTAGTGGTTCAGAGTGCTTTTATTCCAGACACGAAAACGTTAAGTGCCCTGTTCATAGCTAAAGCGGGCTTGGGCAAAACAATAAAGTTGGAACACCTAAGAAAATTAAAATTCGTTTATTATACCGTAGACATAACACCAAAACATCTTATCCAATTTTTTGAAAAGGTAAATCGTGGTGAAAAAAAATTCTTGGTGATTCCTGATTATATTACAACTATGGGACACGCCAAGAAAACAAAAGATTTACTGCGTGGTCATTTAAGGGCTATGATGGAAGAAGGTGTTAAGGATAGTGATGCTTACGGTGTAGAATATCATTTTGATAAAATTATCAAAGCGGGGATAATATCAGCTATAACACCTGAATACTTTGAGGGTTCTAGTAGGATATGGAAAGCTGACGGATTCCTAAGTAGATTAATTCCGTTCAGTTATTCACATTCTTCGGAAACACAAGAACTTGTATTAACCAACATCAGGGATAAGGTAAATCCAATATCGGAATTTGATTTCACCATAAAGCGCAAAGTAAGCAAATGCCCTACTAGAGATAGAGAGGCAGATTTAGAAATAAGAAATATAGCTTTAGAGATGGCAGAAGGAAATCCACCGTATAGACCTTATCAGCAAGTCTTAGCCTTATGTAATAGTTCAGCTGTATTGAGAGATTCAAACAAGATAGAACAGAAGGATATTAATCTCATACGCTCAATGCTTATTTTTGTCAATAGGAAACAAAATCCTATATAAGCGGTATGGTGGTTCGCATAACAAGTTTTTATGTGGCACGCTTCTGAGATGGTTTTAGGAAGGTGATAGTGTAAAAAATGGCACAAGCACAAGCGATTGTAGGTTCTATGATTGCCCTGTTCATAGGTGCAATATTCGCAGGATACGTTCTACCTCCAGCTATCACTTCAATCTTTAACGCTAATGTTACTGGTTGGGATACGGGGACAGCTACACTTTGGTTGGTTCTCGGTATCGTAATAGTGATTGCTGTAGTGGTTCTGTTCCTTAGAACTACAGGCTTAATCGGTGGTGGAGGTAGGTAAGCTCCACCTACGCCTTTTTTTTATACTAAAAAAATGTCCAACATGAAAGTTTTAACAACACTTGCAGTTTTAACCATAAGCGTTTTAGGACTTTATAATTTTTGGGTAAGTCCTGCATTCGCTATTGAAGGTGTCCACAGCGTCACTGGCATGACTTCTACCGAGATGTATTATAACGGTGGAGCTAATACATATGTCTCACATACAGCAAGCACAGTTACAATAGAAAAGATAAGTCCTACTGCATTCACAAGAACTACTGCAAGCCTTCCAGCTGGAACATATAACGGAAGGGGAGACTGTTCTTTAACTACTGATGTTTGTGTTTGGACTACAAGCGCAAATTTGATTAGGGCAGTTAAAGCGGATGGGACACAATTATGGAGCGTTACAGCTGATAGTTCAGCAACTACAGGCGCAGGTTTTACAGATATTATTGAGGACTTGAACGTGGTTCTGGTTAGTGTAGTGTGTTCTGCTAATACCAACAGGATTTTACAGGAATATGATTTAGGAACAGGTGTCTTTATCAAGAATGTTGGTAATTGTGCGGGCACAGCTTTGGGCAACGCTATCAATACAGCTAACGGACATTATACAAGTGCTACAGAATATGCGTTAACTATGCAGGGTTCAGGACAAGTAGGCAATTTCCAAATTTGGAATATTTCCCCAATTACGCCTACTAGGACATGCACTTGGGCAACTGTTACAACTTTGGTGGGTTCTGAAGGTGATATAATCAAGCTTGGAACGACTTATTATATTTCTGATGGAACTACTATGCAGGCTTTAACAACAGCTTGTGCAGATACAACAGATATAGGTAGTGGCACGCATGGAATGTCTACTATCATTAATTTATTCAAGTCTACAGTTAGGAATGAATATTATGTTGAAGATATAACGGGCTTTGCTGTTATGAATAGTTCTTCCACTTCCCAAAAGCTAGGGGAAATTACATGCACAGCTACAAGCGCAACAGACCCAAGTATTTTTGCTGACGAATTTATACAAGTAGCTTGTTTAGATGATACTGGAGATATTGTTACTGTTATAGAAATAGCCAGTGTTGGGGATAATGAAGCTGGTGGTGGTGGTTCTGCTAATGGTGTCTGCTTGAATGTAGATGCTAATGGAGATGGAAAAATAAATGTTCTTGATTGTGCAGGAACTAATACAGCTTGGGCAGGAATTACGGCAGGAAGGAACGCTACAGATATTGCAGGTAGCATAACTGACGGACTTGGATTGACTTCTTGCGGTGAAGATGGAGACCCTAAAGTATGCGGTTCAGGATTGTATATGTTCGCTTTTATGCTTTTGCTTCTTGAGTTCTTGGCATTAGCTGGTTATCTTGGATTCACAACTAAAGCGAATGCAGATAAACAAATAGTAGATGTTGGAATCATAATGTTCATGGTAGGCTTTATCGCTTTGGCAATAGCATTCTATAGCGGATGGATACAAGATGTAGTGTTCTACTCACTGATAGTCTTGATAGCTGGATTATTGACATTTGGATTAATCAAAAGGTTCGGGTGAAAACTTGGCAGAAATTTTTGTAGTGCTAATAGTTCTGCCAATAGTGTTTATAGTGATATTGTCTTTTATCTTCCAGAGCCAAGTTAGTGAAATACAGCTACAGCAATTAAGATTAGGATGTCCATATCCTATTAACGGTGGAACTACTGTTCCATTGAGCGTTAATATTGAACCCAATAATGTAACGATTACTTATCAGATTGAATATGATAATGACACATCAGATTATCGTGTTACAATATTCAAGTGCGGTAATGACGATTTAATAAGCGTGGAGACTGTTGTTTATACAGCTGAGACTACAAATTCATGGTTTGATATCACTAACAGAGCTTCTGGTTATATGTTCTACATATCTGAAAGCATAACTTCATTCTTCCAAAAGGTTTGGGCAGGTGGACACCTTCTTTATCTTATGGTTGAAGCACCTGCAATAGTAACAGGCTTTGCATTCTTTAGTTATCTTAATATCGTGCTATTCGGGTTTATAGGACTTGGGGCTTTCATGGTGATAAGAGGTTAAAAAAATGGAATTACCAATTTCTATTTTCTATGGAAGTATAGCTTTCTTTCTAGCATTGCCCATACTTGGATTTTTCCTTAGAATGCAAATTCCAATAAGTGCGTTTATGTTCGCTAGTGGAGCTTTGATTTTGGTTTTGGTTATGGCAACAGATAGCATTCAAGTTCCAGAAGAACCTAACCAGAGAATAACTACATACAATAGCACAACTATAATAGAAAACAAAGATTCTTTTGATTTTAGCTTAACAGGGGATAACTATCAGTTAAAAGTTTTCTGGGTTATGATAGCCATATTCCTTATAATCGGTGGTGTCTTGATAGAGGTTAAAAACTAATGGAAACAAAATCAATAGCTCTTAGTTCGGTCATGGCTGTTGCTGTAGTCGGAATTTTATTTTATCTTGGGCTACAGTATAGCGAACAGAGAACACTTATCATAAATGGTAGTGGTTCTTCCAACTTCACAGATACGACTACCTGTACAAACATGGCAAATACTTACAGGATAGTAGTAAATTCCACTGATGGAAATTGTTTCATTAGAGCTTTGGCTAATGGAACTAACATACAAATGGCTATCAATGGAACGCATATTATCATAAGCTCTAATACAACAGGTGAATCTACAGTATGTACCAACATAGGCACTTATGGAAGTGGTGTTTATGCTAGTGGTAATTGTGACTTTAAGAAAATTCTAGGTGGAACAGGAATAACAGTTACATCTAATTCTACTAATGTCATAGTAACGAATAGCTTACCTGATAATACAGTATGTGCTAGTGTTGGAACAGGTGCACAAGTTTACAAAGATGGAGAATGTAATTTCAGAACTATAAAAGGTTCTGCCGATATTTCAGTAGTTCAAGGCACTAATGACATAACAGTAGACTTTAATGGAACAGATAATAATTTCTGCACATCTACAGGAACAGGTGAAGCTATCTGCGAAAGTGCAAATAATATTAATTCATTAATAGCAACTTCCCCATTGACTGTTAGCGATACAACAGGGGATTTAACTATAGCATGTTCTACGTGTTTGGTAACACCTAACGGTGATAAATTCATACAGCTAGCACAACAGACATTAAGCGGTTCTAGTAGTATAATTAATCAGATTTCAGGAACAGCTACATTTACATCTTTGAATAATGTTAATTCAGGTGATAGCGAACACATAACAGCAAGCGGGGCAAGTGTAGGAAGTGTGATTAATGCAATGACATTGCCATTAAAAAAACAGAGTTCGCCAACAGGAACAGCAACTATAGCGGTATTAGATAGCTCTAATAATGTTGTATATACTTTTGGGACACTAGATGTTAGCACATTAACCACAACTATGGCAAGATACAATTTTATAAATACTGATGCTGATTATACTATAGCAAGTGGAGATTACTTAGGGATAAAATATAGTGGTGGAACAGCTGTTAATACTGTAGATGTGGGAAGAACCACAAATAACCAATATGACGGTTCTAATTCAGTCCATAGTGTATTTTCTGCTGGAGCTTGGGCAGATGGAACTACAGACTTGGGCAATTCTTCAGCGAACCAAATGTGGAAAGTTGACCACTTTTTAACATCTAAAACTTTTACAGCAAAGAAGCATGTATTTTTCTCAGTAATTGGTGTGACAGCAACTAGCACGCTACAAGCTGGAATAGTGTTTAATAGTGATACACCAGCAACACACTACGCATTTAATCCCACAACAGGAACATCTCAATCTAGCTGTAGACCCATAGGTGATGGAAATTATGTCAGCGGTGACAGATTCTATCTTAACGGATTTATATCTAATGTGAGTGCAGACAGAAAATTAGTTATAGGTGGTTTAGTAACAGGTGCAGATTCAAGCTCGGCAACTGCACCAGCTATTACTAATTATGCTTGTAAATGGGATAATACAAGTGCTCAAATAACTTCAATGGGATTAATTCAGACTGGAAATAGTGGAACATTTACGACAAATTCTATTTTGACTGTATGGGGATATGATTAATAGTTATGGAAGATATCTTACCAAAGGTTTTAAAGGAATCCTCACAAGTTAGACCTAGCATGAATGAAGAGGAACTAAGGAATAAGATAATTCCTGAACAGGTGGAAAAGGGAAAAGCCTTTTTCAATGATGGAATAAAAAAAGGTGTTATCGTATGCTCTGTATGGCTACTTGGCAAAAATGGAGCTAGAGATAAATTAGTTGGTTCACAAAAAAGGAAAATAGGGAAAACTGATTTTGTCGTAAAAGGCAAGCGTTACTATATCAATTATCAGGAACTTAAGGAAGGCAAGAAATTTTATTATTATGATTGTGATGTAGAAAACGCTATTGGCACATTAAGTTTTCATGACTTGAGCGATAGGAAAATTTATCCTAATCAAGCTGACCACATGCTAGTGGATGGTGTGGTAAGGGTTATGATGGCTAAAGGTGGTATTCCTGCACTTTGGCTTTTAATTGCAATGATAATGACAGCTGTTGCTATAGCGGGACTTATGTATTTCTTGAGCCAATATCAATCACAGGGAAAAGAAATAGAAAACCTGAAAACACTTTCTGCTAACAGATTAGACCAACTTAAACAATTAGAAGAACAGGGAATAGTTATTCCACCAGCTAGAGTTCAGGGGAAATAAATAATGTTAGGCTTTAAGAAAAAAGATGTTGCATTACAGAGAAAAGAAAAGATAGAGAAAGCGGTAAGCAAGATATCAGAAGAAGATAAGAAAAAACTCATTGACGAATTAAATGACCCTGAATTTAAGAAAGCTGTGATAAAGGCAACTAATGACAGCGATAACGAAGGTTTAGACCCTACCAAATTCACCTTGCTTGAGAATCTCCACAATAGAGATACAGCTGATTATTATACTTGGTATAAAAAAGTAAATGAGATTGAACAGGTAAACCGTTTACAGACTTGGGCTAGATTAATGCCCATAGTTTTTGGTGATAGTGATGTTGTTAGAAAGTGCCAAGCTATAGTTAATGAACACTGTAAGGATAACATGGTTAATAGAGCTTCTAAAGATAGAGGTAGAGAATCCGCTTTGGTATATGCAGTAAAACAGGATACTGGCATGGTTCAGACTGACCAACAGGTAGCCAAGTTCTTGAAAAAGTGATAGTCATGATGGAATATTGGGAGACACAAGCAATAATAAACGCCTTCTGTGCGTTCTTCTTAGGCTTCCTAGCTATTGTCTTTTTCGCAATAGCTATGCGTCAAAGAAGTTTACTCGATAGGTATAGGATAAGATACGGGTTCACTGAAGAATTAGAACTAAAAGAGATTGATAATCCTAACAATCTCGAAAAGAGAAAAAAATCTTTTCTCAGAAGAACGTTCAAGGATATGGAGAAAAAAGATTGATAGTCACTAGATTAAGATGTGACAGCTGTTATAGGGAATTTGATTATACCTTCCCTATATGGTGTAACAAATGCCACTTATTTATTGGTGTTAAAATATGTAATACTTGCCACATCAAAAAATTTCATAATGTAGATTTCCACTATCGGACTTATGAAGATAGGGTCAAGCGTGCTAAAAATTGAAGGCTATTTTTCTTTGGGGCATGACTGGCTCAGGTAAGACATTAAGAGCTATCATGTTAATCATTAGAGATTTATTATTTGGTAGGGAAATATACGGAAATCTTAACCTCTATCATATCCCTTATGTTCATGTTGAAATTCCACAGCTGATAGATATGATAGTTCATGACGATATAGACCCATCTCCAAAGACTTTGGTTTTAGACGAAATACAAACAGCTTTTGACGGCAGACGTTCTGGAAGTAAGCAAAATATCAACATGGCTTTATTCGTAAGTCAATGCAGGAAAAGAGGATTTAATATTATCTACACTTCACAATTTATAACAGGTGCAGACCCAAGAATGCGAACATTAACAGATAAGCTGGTGCAATGTATCCCCACATTTAATATTAATGATGTTGGATATGGAGATATGGAAAACCCAGAACCGACAAAGATAACTTATCTTTCTGTTGACCCTAGATTTCCCCTAAAGGTAAAAAAGAAAACAATTAAACGAGCTACATTCAGACATTTCTACAAGTTTTATGATACCTACCAAATTATAAAACCAGAATTAGAATATGCGTTCGGTGGTGAGTGAAAAAAATTGCATAAAAGTATCTTCAAGAAATTTGAAAACAAAGAACCCAGACATAAGCGAAGATTGAATAAAGCATTAAGGAAAAAGGAAAAAGTAGAAAGCGAAATAGCAAGAAGAAAAGCAGAAATTGAAACAAAGAGATTAAAAGCTGAAGCCAAGATATTCAAAGAAGAACAGCATAGAATCCATAGCGAAGAAAAAAGAGTAGCCAAAGCAAAACGGGCAGAACAGATAGCAAGATTCAAAGAAAAAGCTCACAAATTCGCCAATAAAGATGTTAAATTCTTGCCCAAGTTCGGAAGAAAGAAGGTAGAGGAAAATGGAAAATGAAAACGCTATAGAGGATAGCATCATAGAACTTGTGGAATCTATAACCGAACAGGTGCGAAAAATAAAGAACCTTATCCACTAAGGTTTATATGTAATTTTTTACCATGCTTCTATAGTATGACTATATACCGTTCGAGAGAACAGATAATGTCCCAGATACTAAATTCTGTATGGGAAGAAAAGAAAAAGATAACTGCGCTAATATTTGATTGCAGGTTATCTTATGCCCAAGCCTGCCAATATCTTAACACGATGTTAGGTATGGGATTACTTAGGGAAAATGAAGATAGATTAATTAGTATAACACCAGAAGGCACGAAAATGAAAAACATACTTGACAAGCTCTTTGGTGAAAAGAAATAATGACAGAAGGAATAATACAGAAAGTGTTTAATGATGTTACAAAAAAAACTTGTGGATTAGAATATAGCATACTAAAATATGTTGAAAGAGAATTGATAGCTGAAATAAAAATACATGAAAAAGAAGTTGAAACACCTTATGTTAGTGGCTTAATCTCTGTTACATGGCTGATAGGTGAATAGCTAAAATGGTTAATGAAGAAGTATTAGGCAAGCATTCTTGTGCGATATGTGGATACAGGAACGATAGCGAAAAATCAATCTTTGACCACATCATGAAATACCATCCGAACTTGAAGGAAGAGATTAGAGATAGATGGAGGTCAGCTTTTCAATGACAGACATTGATATCAAAGATATCTATACGAAGGAACAGCTAGATGTAGGTAAGGCTATGGCTAATTTCGCTAGATATGCTTTGGGTAATTCTTGGATGGGTGAAGCTGAATTAACTAATGACGAAAGAGAAAGCAGAGTGCCACTATCAGGAAGCACTTTCGGATATTATAGAATGTATAGATGGGAATGTTCCACCTGTAAGATACATGGCAAGAAATCACCATACTCTAAAGCTATTGAAGATGGATACAAACACTTTATCATGTTGAAACATAGGAAAAATAACATCACTGTTAAAGGTGGTGTATTCCCAAAAGAACAGCTAGGAAAGGAATAGAATGAAAATAGTTATAGAGCTTAAAGATTCGTTCTTATGTTCTTGTGGATGTGGACAGAGAAGCACTAAACGAGATATTAGGAA
>Ga0134127_10002726_pt1 | contig 12689 bp, 13 predicted proteins | sample KB31753_FD_96459 | JGI IMG/M metagenome (GOLD analysis project Ga0134127, IMG submission 96459) | Terrestrial soil microbial communities with excess Nitrogen fertilizer from Kellogg Biological Station, Michigan, USA - KB3-175-3 | ecosystem: Environmental > Terrestrial > Soil > Unclassified ...
CGCCCCCGTTCTTCTCCGCCATCACCTTGGTCAACGCCGCCGTCAGCGTCGTCTTCCCGTGATCCACGTGCCCGATCGTCCCCACGTTCACATGAGGCTTCGTTCGAACGAATTTTTCCTTAGCCACGCCGCACCTCGTTCAACAAATTCGCAATGGAGCCCACGACCGGAATCGAACCGGTGACCTCGTCCTTACCAAGGACGTGCTCTACCGACTGAGCTACGTGGGCGTTCGCCAACCCGACTGGAGCGGGTGATGGGAATCGAACCCACGTCATCAGCTTGGAAGGCTGAGGTTCTACCATTGAACTACACCCGCATTCCTTCACACGCCGCGTACGCGGAGGTTCGTGGGTCGCCAGAGTAGCCTTGCCACCAGTTGCGCCGAGCAGATCTGGTGGAGGGGGTAGGATTCGAACCTACGAAGGCATGAGCCAGCAGATTTACAGTCTGCCCCCGTTGGCCGCTTGGGTACCCCTCCCAATTGAGCCGCGTATTTTCGGGTGCGCGCCCGGCGCTGTCAACGCCGGAGTGGGCCTAAGTCCCTGATCCTGAAAAAGGGGACGCTCCCCGATTTCCGGGAGAGAAATTGGGGAGTGTCCCCTTTTTCAGCCGTAGCCGCGGGCGACCAGGATTCCGATCAGCGGCAGGACCAGCCAGAGACCGAGGCCGAGTGAAATGCTCGCCCGCACCCGCTCCAGGTCCCGGGTCAGCGGGGCAAAGGTCGGCGCAGTCCGCGCCTCCCGGTTCCAGCGGATGTATTGCAGCGTCGGGGCGATCGCAACCAGCACGACGAGAAGGAAGATTGCAATCTTCAGCCAGAACAAGCGGTTACCGAGGTAATAGTCGGCCGCCTGACCGTAATAAAGAGCCCGGGCGAGCCCGGTCGCCAGGCTCGCGATCAGGGCGAGCTGATAACCGAGGTCGACCGTACCGAGGAGTCGCGCCTGCGTTCGGTCCGGCATGCGCCGGCACAGCCAGTACTCCGTCAGCAGGAGCCCCGCCCCGATCCCGGCGGCCAAGAGGTGCAGCCAGGCGAAGAGCGCGGCGACCATCGGCGGCCCGGCGGGCAAGTCAGCCGCCGATCAGGCGCGAAAAGGTTGCGGCGTCGATGTTCGAGCCGCAGACGATGAGCCCCACGCGCCTGCCGGCAAGCCGGTCCTTGAGCGGCCCGAGGAGCGCGGCGGTCGCCGCAGCCCCCGCCGGCTCGACCGCGAGCCTCACGTGCTCGAGGAGGAACCGCATCGCCGCCACCATTTCCTCGTCGCGGATCCTCACGATCTCGTCGATGCTCGCGCGGCAGAGCCCATACGAGATCGGCAGCGCATACGGCGCGCCGAGGCTGTCGGCGATTGTTTCGATCTTCTCGATGGATTGTGGCGAGCCTTTCTCGAAGCTGCGATACATCGTATCCGCGCCGAACGGCTCGACACCGAAGATGCGGCAATCCGGTTTCGCGAGGCGGATCGCCGTCGAGACGCCGGCGGCGAGCCCGCCCCCGCCGATCGGAATGATCACGGCATCGAGGTCCGGCACCTGCTCGATGAATTCGAGCCCGAGCGTGCCGGTTCCGCGCGCCGTACGAATCCCCTCGAACGGGTGGATGAGCGTGCGACCTTCCCGGTCCCGGATTTCGTCCACGCGCTTGAACGCCGCGTGGAAATCGGGCTCGAGCACGACCTCGCCGCCATAGCGCCGACACTCGGCGATACGAAACGGGCTTGCACCAACCTTCATGACGACTTTCGCGCTCGCGCCGACGGCGCGCGCGGCGAAGGCGGCCGCGATCGCGTGGTTGCCGGCACTGATCGTGCAGATGCCGCGGACCCGCTCGTCCGCATCGAGCGCGAGCGCGTTCACGAGCGCGCCGCGCGCCTTGAAGCTGCCCGTGTGCTGGAAGAGTTCGAGCTTCAGGACTGCCTGCGTGCCCGCCGCCAGTGCTGCCTCGATCGCGGGCCCGCGCAGCGCCAGCGTCGGCGTCGTGCGGATCCGGTCGCCGAGGAGCGCCCGCGCGGCCCGAATATCGGCCAGCGTCAGCGGGGGAGATGCGGCAGGCTCGGCAGCCATGGCCGGGCATGGTATCGGATTGACCTTAATCGGCGGCTTGCCGCAATGCAAAAGACCTCTTGTCGGGGCGTACTTTCAACCCCCGCGGGCGAGCGTCATACTGTTCCGCAGAAGACGGGTTCGCCCGGAGAAGAACGGGGATCAGGGGAAATGGAGCGGCGGCTGCATAGCCGGCATCGCGCGAGGGCCACGGTATACGTCGTGGTCCCGGGTCGTCGTGGCGCGCTTTGCAAGGCGCACAACCTGTCGGCGAATGGCGTCTTCGTCGAGACGCGCAATCTCGGCCTCGTCAAGGGATCGATCGTCGAGCTCGCATTCGCGATCAACCTGGGCGCAATCACGAAAATTCATCGCCGCAAGGCGATCGTCGCGCATGTCTCGCGCGGCGGCACTGGCCTTAAAATGGAGTGCTACGCGGCGCGCTGAGGCGCGGCGCGAGACTGAGGTTTCCATGTCGGGGAGGGTTCCCGTTCCCGCGGGGGAACGGGGACCCTTCCCTTTTTCCCGGGATGAGGCATCGCAGGTGGCGAAGATCTACGACAGCATCACGCAGACCATCGGCCGCACGCCGCTCGTGCGGCTCACCAAGATCGGGCGCGACCTGCCAGGCAAGATCGTCCTGAAGCTCGAGTTCTTCAATCCTTACGGGAGCGTCAAGGATCGCATCGGCGTCAGCATGATCGAGGCGCTCGAGAAGCAGGGCCGCATCAAGCCGAATACGGTGATGGTCGAACCGACGAGCGGCAACACCGGCATCGGGCTTGCCTTCGTCGCTGCGGCAAAGGGCTATCGGCTGATCCTCACGATGCCCGAGACGATGAGCCTCGAGCGCCGGCGCATGCTGACCGCGCTCGGCGCGGAGCTCGTCCTGACCGAAGGCACCAAGGGCATGAAAGGCGCGATCGCGAAGGCGGAGGAGATCATCGCGTCCGACCCGGGACGCTTCCTGCTCGTCGGCCAGTTCAGCAATCCCGCGAATCCCGAGATCCACCGCAAGACGACCGCCGAGGAGATCTGGGAAGACACCGACGGCGCTGCCGACATCCTGATATCCGGCGTCGGCACCGGCGGCACGATCACGGGCGTTGCCGAGGTGATCAAGAAGCGCAAGCCCGGGTTCAAGGCGGTGGCAGTCGAGCCCGCCGCGAGCCCGGTGCTCTCGGGCGGCGCGCCGGGCCTGCACAAGATCGCGGGCATCGGCGCAGGCTTCGTTCCCGAGATCCTCAACACCAGGATCATCGACGAGATCATCCAGGTCACGAACGAGCAGGCGGGCGAATACGCGCGCATGCTCGGCCGCGAAGAAGGCATCCTCGTCGGCGTGAGCTCGGGCGCCGCGCTGTATGCGGCCTTGCAGGTCGCCGCACGCACCGAGAACAAGGACAAGCTGATCGTCACCATCATCCCGAGCTTCGGCGAGCGCTATCTCTCGACCTGGCTCTACGAGGAGATGCCCTCCAATGCCCCCCGCATCCTCCCGGCCTGAAGCGGCGGACGGCAAGCACGCCGAGATCGCCGAGCGGCTGATCGCCTCGGGCGATCCGGACTATCAGGTGCTGCAAGAAGGCTACTGGCCCAGCCGCGAGGGCGTGCTCGACGCGCTCGATCGGCTGCACCGGCTGCTGATGGCGGAGGCGCTGCCCGACACGAAGGCCAAGGAGACGCCTGGCCAGCGCATCGCACGCGAGGTCGCGGATATCGACGCCGCGCTGACGCCGCAGGTGGCGCTCGCCTTCGAGCTGCCGGCGCGCCTCGGCGAGACGGGCGCACCGGATGCGGCCGCGGCGCCCGCTTTCGCACGCCGCGTGGTGGACGACCTGCTCGCCCGGCTTCCGGAGCTTCGCGAGCGGATTTTCGACGATGCGCGGGCAGCATGGCGCAACGATCCGTCGTGCCGCCATCCCATTGAAGCGCTCTACGCGTATCCGGGCGTCTTCGCGATCACGCGGCACCGCATCGCGCATATCTTCTACGAGCTCGATGTGCCGCTGCTGCCGCGCCTCATCGCCGAGGACAGCCACCGGCGCACGGGCATCGACATCAACGCGGGCGCGAAGATCGGCCGCGAGTTCTTCATCGACCACGGCACCGGCGTCGTGATCGGCGAGACGGCGATCGTGGGCGACCGAGTGACGCTCTACCAGGGCGTGACGCTCGGTGCGAAGAGCTTCCAGGTCGACAAGGCGACCGGCCGCCTCGTGAAGGGCTTGCCCCGACATCCGATCGTCGAGGACGACGTCACGATCTACGCGAGCGCGACTGTACTCGGGCGCGTAACCGTCGGCCGCGGCAGCATCATCGGCGGCAACGTCTGGCTCACGCACAATGTGCCGCCGAATTCCCGCATCTCGCAGGCCGCACTGCAACAGGGCGGCTTCACGGACGGCGCCGGCATCTGAGGGCGCCCCGCGCGTGGGCCGCAAGATCACGCGCCGTGAATTCTCCCGTCTCGCCGCGGGCGCCGGCGGCCTCGCGCTGATACCATTTCGCGAATCCACGGCGCAGCTGCGGTTCGCCTCCCAGCCCTTCCAGCTCGGCGTCGCCAGCGGCGATCCCTCAGTCGACGGTTTCGTGATCTGGACGCGCCTCGCCCCGGAGCCCTTCGACCTCGCCTACCTCGGCCAGACGGAGTTCGAGGTCGCCTGGGAAGTTTCCGAGGACGCGGGCTTCTCCCGCATTGCCATGAGGGGCACGTCCTGGGCCCGTCCGCACGTCGCACACTCGGTGCACGTCGAGGTCGGCGGGCTCCAGGCCGGCCGCGAATACTGGTATCGCTTCCGCCTTGGGCGCTATGAGAGCGCGGTCGGGCGCGCCCTCACCTGCCCGACGGCCGATTCCGCGCCCGACCGGCTGCGATTCGACTTTTGCTCCTGCGCACACTACGAGCAGGGTTTCTTTTCCGGTTACCGATTCATGTCGCAGGACCGGCCCGACCTGATCCTCCACCTCGGCGATTACATCTATGAGGACGCCTGGGGCGACCGGCGGGTGCGTGAGTTCTACCCGATGGAAGCGTTCACGCTCGAGGACTACCGCCGCCGCTACACGCAGTACCGCACGGACCCGGACCTTCAGGCTGCGCATGCGGCCTGCCCCTGGCTCATCACCTGGGACGACCACGAGGTCGACAACGACTATGTCGGCATGACGGGCGAGAATGAGCTCTGCGGCGGCGCGGTCGTGCGCGACTCGTTTCCCGCAAGGCGCGCGGCCGCCTACCAAGCCTGGTACGAGCACATGCCCGTCAGGCGCTCGCGCCAGCAGGCCGACATGGCAGTTCGTATCTATGGCGCGACGGACTGGGGCACGCTCGCGCGACTCTACGTGCTCGACACGCGCCAGTACCGTTCCGTGCAGGCCTGCCCGGCCGAGCCGACTGCGGAGCGCTGCGACTTCGCGAACCACCGCAAGCTCCTGAACAGCGGCGCGGGCGGCTCGAACTCCATCGACCCCAATGCGCCCGACTGCAGGGCAGTGCTGGCGGACGCTTCACGCACCGTGCTCGGCGAGGCGCAGGAGCGCTGGCTCGAAGCCGCGCTCGCCGAGCGGCGCACCGCCTGGAACGTCATCGCGCAGAACGTGATGATGATGACGGTGGCCGAGGGCACGAAGGAATCGCCGCGGCACTATAGCGACGCCTGGTCGGGATACCCGCCGGCACGCGAGCGCTTCTACGCCGCGCTTGCGAGGCACGGCACCGCGAACCCGGTCGTGCTGACCGGCGATATTCACTCCTTCTGGGTCAATGACCTCGAAAATGCCGCGGGCAAGCCGGTCGCCGTCGAGCTCGTCGCCTCATCCATCGCGACCAGCACCTACGACAAGTCAAATTCGCTGCCGCTCAATCCCGGCGCGAGGTTCCACGACGGCCTGCACAACGGCTACGTGCGCTGCGAGCTCACGCGCAGGATGCTCCGTGCCGATGTCGTGACGATCGAGAACCGCCAGGATCCGCGGAGCGGCGCAGGCGTAGCGGCGTCGTTCGAAGTCCAATCTGGCGAGCCGCACGCGCGACGAGTTGGAGCCGGCTAGCGCCGCGTGCGGGAGGCGCGGTGGACGCGAGTGACTTGGTTCGCGTCGTAGCGGCATCGCTGCGAGCCGTGCTCCGCGTCCAGCATTCGTGCCGATTCACAGCCTCCCGACCGACGCCGTATTCGGCCTTGACCTGTTCGCGACCGCCCGCCTCTTCAACATTTTGTATCCGACCTGAAGTGGTGCCGGCGGAGGGAGTCGAACCCCCGACCTGAGGTTTACAAAACCACTGCTCTACCAGCTGAGCTACGCCGGCAACGGCGGGCATTCTAGCCCTGCTGTGCCGGCGCCGGCTTTCCGTTGACACATAAGTGCACGAAAAGCCCCAGTACGGCCATCGTCCACACGATGACCGCGGACGACGGGAGATCCGTCACCACGGACAGCGCGAGGCCCGCGACGTAGCTCGCGACGCCGAGCGCGTAGCCGACGGCGAGCTGGCGCTTGCCTGCGATCCGGTAAGTCGCGACGGCGGGAACGATGAGGCTCGTGAACACGAGGTAGACACCGACCATCTGCACGGAGGCGGTCACGACGACCGCAAACAGCAGGTAGAAGCCGATGCGCCCGATGCGCTCGCGCGCCGTGAACCAGATGGCGGCGAACACCGCCGTCAGGATCGCAGTGCGGACGAGCTGGGCGTTCGACACCCAGAGGATCTGCCCGGAGAGCAGGTCCTTGAGGTTCTCGCCGCCGTGCGGATCATTCGCGAGGACGAGGATCTGCATCGCGGAAGCCAGCACGAACAGGATGCCGATGAGCGCCTCCTGCGCCTCGGGGCGTTTCTTCTCTGTCCAGGTCAGCAGCAATGCGCCGGCGAGCGCCGCGATGCCCGCCGCGGCCTGGGCCGGCCAGCCGTCGATCGGCAGGCCGAAGCCGCTCGCGACGATTACGCCGAGCCCGGCGACCTGCGCGATGGCAAGGTCGATAAACACGATGCCACGCGAGAAGACCTGCTGCCCGAGCGGCACGTGCGAGATCACGACGAGGATGCCCGCGACCAGCGCCGGCCAGACGATGCTGAGATCCGTGGAGAACAGGCTCATTTCACGGCTCCCAGCAGCTTGTCGATCGTGTCGTCGAACAGGCCGAAGAGGTCCTTCGCTTCCTTGCTTCCGCCGACGGAGAACGGCAACACGACTGCGGGCGCGTGCACGCGCTCGGAGAGCCAGTTCGCCGCCTTCGGGTCGTTGTAGGCGTTCAGCATGATGAACTTCGGCGGCGCGGCGGAGAGCTTCGAAACCAACTGGCCCAGGTAGCCGGCGGACGGCGGCACGCCCGGCTTCGGCTCGATTGCGGCGATTTCCTTGAGGCCGAGCCAGCGGCAGAGATAGGCCTGGTCGCGGTGCATGATCACGACGGGCACGTCCTTGAGCGGCGCGGCTTTCGCCTGCCATCGCGCCGTCGCCTCGCTCCAGCGCTTGCCGAAATCGGCGGCGCGGGTCGCGTAGTAGTCCGCACCGGCGGGGTCGATCGCGGTCAGCCTGGCCGTGAGGGCCTTGGCGACGGCGGCGACATTTCGCGGGTCGAGCTGGATGTGCGGGTTGCCGTACGGGTGGATGTCGCCCATCGCTCGGTCGAACTTCTCCGGCTTTTCGACCAGCGTGACGACTGAAGTCGCCTCGAAGTAGCCAGGCATGCCTCGCTGGATCTTCGGGTTGCCGGATTCCTGCAGTAGAACGGGCAACCAGCCTACCTCGAGCTCGGCACCGTTCGCGACGAGGAGGTCCGCCGTGCGGGCTCGCGCGACGAGGCTCGGCTTGGCTTCGACGCGATGCACGTCCTGCATCGCGGTCGTCGCCGTATAGACATCCACGTGCTCGCCGCCGAGCTCCTTGGTGAGGGCGCCCCAGTCGGCGGTCGTCGCGAGCACGCGTATCGCCGCCTGCGACGGCAGCGCGAGGGAGAGAAAGAGCAGCGCCAGAGCGCCGCGGATCAGGTTTTTCATGTCAGTTGTTCCTAATACTTGTGCGCGCCATGCGCGCCGATGCCATAGAGGTACTGGAGCTGCAGCTGGCGATCGGTGTCGCCGTCGTCGCGCGCCTCGTCCCAGGCGTACTGCAGGCGCCAGCGCGAGAATTCGCTCGGGTTCCAGTCGAGCATCAGCGTCGTGCGCGTCGGGTCGCCGGAGAGGAGCGCCGGGAAGGCCGTCACCGGCAGCACGCCGGAAGTCACAAGGCCGATATCGGTGTCGCCGGAGTCGAGCGCGTCGTAGCGCAGGCCCGCGCGCCATCGCGGCCTGAACTGGTAGACGCCCTGCACGTACCAGCCGGACTGCGTGCTGCGGTACGCGTCCGTGAGTGCGGCGTCCTCGAGATCGAACGTGAGGTCGCCGGACTCCTTCCGGTGCATGTACTCGCCCTGGAGCTTCAAGTACCGCTGCGCCGAGTTCCCCGTCGGCGCCCACTTGAGCACGGCGTCCGCCACCCAGGTCTCGGAACTGCCGGTGAATGCGTTCAGGACCGGCAGTCCCGCGGCATCGGTGTCCTCGTATTCACGCCCCTCGGAATCGAGGTCGATCCAGGAAGCTCCGGCGCGCCAGCTTGCGTTGTCGCCGATGTCGCCCCCGACGTGCGCAAAGAGCGTCGCGCCGTTGAGGCCATTGCCGCCCTGGCGCGTGCCGGGAAAGGCGTCGCCGTTGCCAGTTTCCGCGCCGAGCTCGACGAGCAGATCGGCCGGCGCGATCCACTTGACCTGCACGCCGTCCTGGGCGCGCTGGCCGGCGAAGAAGGCCTGGTACACGAGCGGCTGGTCCACGAAGTCCCAGGCATGTGCATGCACTTCGTTGAGGTAGCCGAAGCCGGAGAAGAACCGCCCGCCCTTGACCGTGAAGCCCGAGGGCAACGCGGTCGTCCGGAAGAATGCCTCTTCGACTTCGATCTCGTCCTCGCCCGTGATCGCCGCGGTCAGTTGAGCCATGAAGTACGGATCGACGTTCGCGGACGCGGTGAGCTCGGACTCGCCGAGGTTGAAGCTGCGCTCACCGGGCCCGACCTCGCCGCCATTTGGCATGAATCCAGCCATCGACCAGTCGGCCGGATCGCGCGAAGTATCGGCATAGGTGCCGGCCAGAATCACCGAGATCGCGGGGTTGAACGCGGAAGCGCTCGCCGTTGCCGGCGCGGGCGGCGGCGATTCTGCCGGGAGCGCCTCCGTGGCGGACGCGGTGGCGGCCGCGGTCGTTTCCAGTTGCGCGATGCGCGCCTCGAGCGCCCCGACGCGCGTGTCGTAGTCGGATTTCAGGCTCTGCAGTTCGGCGCGGAGCGCCGCGGCGTCATCCTCGGCCTGGGCCGGCTGCACGAGCGATGCGCAGGCGACGGCGACGAGCGCCGCAATGGGCTTGTAAGCAGACATGAGTTGTCCTCGACTGAAATAGTGAAACGCCGGCCGCAAGCGGCCGGAATCAACAAGCTTCAGACGAGGGCGGGTGGAGCGCGGGAGCGAAAGGCCCGGAAGGGCTCGGAATGCTTTTCGGGAGTGGATGCCTGGGGGACGACCGTCACCCAGGCGATCGAACGGACTGGCATCGCGGGGGGCGGCGTGCCGACCGCGTTCTGCAATTGCGAGGATGCAAGGCAGGTTCCGCAGCTGCGCGCCGCGCCCATGCGATCCGAGGAATCGGCGAGCGGGTGCGAATAGATGTGAATCTCGGCGCCGAACTGCGCGACGAGCAGGGCCAGCGCCAGCCACCGGCCGATGTGTGCCATGCGCTTGCGCGTCATTTGCAGCATCACGACGCCCAAAAGCCTATCACAAAGGCCTCAACCTCCCGCTTCATCGCAGGGCCGGACTTCGAGCCGCAGGATGCGGCCGCCCTCCCCTTGCAGCTGCGCCGCGTCCGGCAGTTCCGCCGGCGGCACGACGTCCACGTCGATCCAGTACACGGTGCCGTTGCGCTCGCGATCCACAATGCGTGGCTCGAGGCCGATGCTCTTGGCGTCGTCCATCCGGCGCAGCGCACGCTGCCGCTCACTGAAGAGGCCGAGCGAGATCGTCACGTCGCGGCCATCGACGGGCATGGCATATGCATCTCCGACACCGGCGCCGCGCAGGCGTTCGATGATCGTGTTGGCGGTCGCCCGGTCCGGCACGCCCTCGAGCGTGACCCAATAACCCCGCCATACGACACCTTCACCCGCCCGCTGGCGCGGCTCGAGCTTGTTCTCACGCAGGAGCGTCGAGGCGCGCGCCGTGTCCGTCAGGTCGGTGAACGGGCCGAGGCTCAGGCAGTTGTTGCGCGGCGTGCGCGAGGGGGCCGGCGCCTTCGAGGGCGCGGCTTCGCGCGCCAGCATGAGGCCCTTGCCGGGCGTGGTCGCCGCGGTGGCGACCGGCTCGTCCGGCGGTGAAATCCAGTGTGTCCACCCGTACCAAGCGATGTTGGCGAATAGCAGCAAGGCGATCGCGAGGCGCACGGCGAGAATCTATCACCGAATCTCTCGGACGCTAACTTCGCCCGATAGAATGCGGCGGCGGACGCCGTCGGTTTCGAGCATCAGCGCGCCATCGCCATCCACGCCGCGCGCGAGCCCGTCGAAATGCAGGCCGCCTTGGAGGACGCGCACGGGCCGTCCGGCGAGGGCGTCGGCCTCCTGCCATTCGTCGGCGAATGCCGCCATTCCCCGGCCGCCAAACTCCAGGAGCGCAGCCGTGAGCTCCGCGACCAGCACGGCGGCCGCCTCGTTGCGCTTCGGCGCCTGGCCGAGTGACGCGAGGTCGAGCGCCTCGACGCCCTCCGCGCGCAAGCGCTCGCGCACTCTCGCCGGCAGCCGGATGTTGATGCCGATACCCACGACGAAATATGCGGGACCCGCGGCCTCCCCGCGGAGGTCAATGAGGATGCCGCCGACCTTGCCGTCCGCGTGCACGATGTCGTTCGGCCACTTGAGCGAAAGTCCGGGAAAGCCAAGGCGGCGTAGCGCGCGTCGCGCCGCGACGCCCGCGGCGAGCGACAGTGCGCTCAATGTCGCGGGTGCATCTCGATAGTTCCAGTTCACCGAGAGGCACAACCCCGACGCGAACGGTGCGATCCATTGCCGCCCGCGCCGGCCGCGCCCGGCGCTCTGGTACTCCGCGAGGCAGGCATCGAATCGGCCCGCCGGCAGGTCGCTCAATGCGAGCAGCCTGTCGCTCGTCGACTCGAGCGACGCATGGACCTCGAGATTGCGCAGACGCTCGCGAGCCGCCGCCGGCAGGTCGGCCCGGATCGCAGCGGCATCGAGAAGGTCGAGTGGCGACTCGAGACGATAGCCGCTGCCGGGCGTCGCCTCCAATAAGATGCCCCATTCCTCGAGCTGCTGCAGGCGCTTCCACACCGCCGCGCGCGAGATCGAAAGCGCCGCGGCGAGCTCCTCGCCGGAATGACGCGCGCCGTCCGCGAGTAGGCGGAGCAGCTCCATGCGTCCACTCATCGCGCGCCTCCGCGCGGCTTGAGCAGCCAGAGCCTCTTCTCGCGCGGCTCGGTGCCTGCGCGAATCCGCGCGAAGTTGCCGCGATGGGCAAAGGCAACGAGCGCGGCAACCGCGAGGAAGTAAGCGATCAGCGCGCCGGATGCCGGCGTGAGCTGCGTCGCCCCGATCGCGGCCGCGACCGCGGCCACCGTGGTCGCGAGCCCGACGTAGCCAAAGAGCAGCATCGCGGCGAACCAGGCGGCGAGCGCGACGACGAGGAGTGCGGGCGAGAACGCAATCAGCGTGCCCGCCAGCGTCGCGCCGCCCTTGCCGCCCCGGAACTGGAAGAACAGCGGCCAAACGTGGCCGGTGACGGCCGCGGCCGCGCAACAAGCGGCGAGCCAGTCGCGGGCGATTGCGGGATCCGCCCGAATGCCGGGCAGCGCGAGTCCAGGCAACCAGGCCGCCGCGAGCCAGCCTTTGCCGACGTCGATGACGACTGTTCCTGCGGCAAACGCGAAGCCCTGGGTACGCAGCGCATTCGTGCCGCCGGCATTGCCGCTCCCCATCGTGCGGATATCGACGCCGCGGAAGGCGCCGATGACGAGCGCGCCGACGATCGAGCCCAGCAGGTAGCCGATCAGCGTCTTGAGGCCGAGTTCCAGCACTGGCAGCTCCCCACGCGATGGAGCCAGGATTTTATCACCCTGCGTTCGCAGCTCCGCGCGGCAGGAAGACCTCGGCGATCATGCAGCGCACGCTTCCGCCGCCGAGCCGTTCGATCGTCGGAATAGCTGCGGTGACGATGCTGCCATGATGCTCGAACCGGCGCCGCTTCGAGCGTGCAAGCGCCTGCCAGGCCGCCTCGGACATCGCGATGAGCGCCTCGCCGCTCTGGGCGGCGAGCGCCAGGAGGTTGCCGGCAAACCCGTTAATCTCGGCGACGTCGATGTCGATGACCTCATGGCCTCCGCTCTCGAGCTCCGCGACGATGGTCGCGCGCCGATTCGCGTCGGGAATCGCCGCGCCACAGACGACCGCGAACCGCTCGCCGATCGCCATCAGTACGTTCGTGTGGTACGCGGGAAGTCCGTACGGGCCGAGCGCCTCGAAGCCGACGACGCGATAGCCGAGCGCCGCCGAGAAGTCGGCGAGCGCCGCCGGCGTCGTGCGCGGCGAGCGGCAGGCGTAGGCGATGCGGCG
>Ga0134127_10002735_pt1 | contig 12662 bp, 9 predicted proteins | sample KB31753_FD_96459 | JGI IMG/M metagenome (GOLD analysis project Ga0134127, IMG submission 96459) | Terrestrial soil microbial communities with excess Nitrogen fertilizer from Kellogg Biological Station, Michigan, USA - KB3-175-3 | ecosystem: Environmental > Terrestrial > Soil > Unclassified ...
GGAAAGTTTTCCTTGTTGAACTTCGCGGCGAGATGTGCCGCGCCCATCGCCATGCCCACGCCATTCGCAAAGCCCTGACCGAGCGGGCCTGTCGTTATCTCGATACCGGGCGTGAGTCCGTATTCCGGATGGCCGGGGGTTCTTGAGCCCCACTGGCGGAAGTTTTTTAGTTCATCGAGAGGAAGATCGTAGCCGGTCAGGTGCAGGAGCGAATAGATCAACATCGAGCCGTGACCCGCTGAAAGCAGAAAGCGATCGCGATTTTCCCACTTCGGGTTGTGTGGGTTATGACGCAGAAAACGTGTCCAGAGAACGTAAGCCATCGGTGCTGCGCCGAGCGGCAAACCCGGATGGCCCGACTCGGCTTTTTGGACGGCGTCGAGTGTCAGGGCACGAATGGTGTTGATGCACAGTTGATCGAGTTCAGGAGTGGAGTTTTCTTTCGTCACCGGCGCGCTCATTTAGTTGGTTCCTCTTAGTACACAAAAGGCACAAAATCACAAAAAGAATTCTGTGCTTTTTGCGGTTTTATTTGTGCCTTTTGTGATCATAAAGTCGATCGTAGAGTTCCTCGTGGCGTGCGAGTCCTTGCTGGTAGCGCGTGTGGCGCGTCATGTCAGGCTCGAACACCTGGTCAACGACAAATTGATCTTCCTCAATAGTTTCTATTTTGCCCACCGCCTCCAGCGCAAGCAAGGCAGCGCCGCGACTCGATGCCTCAGCGGTCCCGCCAAGCAGCAACGGTCGCCCCAAAACATCCGCGATGATCTGCAACCACACCGGCGACGATCGCAGCGCATTTCCGGATGCCGCGATAGTCGCGTTTGGCGCAACTTCGTCAAGCTCACGCGCGATCGCCGCGAATCGATATGCAATCGACTCGAGCACCGCACGCACGATCTCCACCGGTTTGGTCTGTTGTCGCAGTCCGAAAATTCCACCACGTGCGTCAGCCAGCCAACCTGTGCTTCGTTCGCCGGACCAGAACGGCAACACCGTCAATCCATGAGCATCAGGCTCGAGCGCCGCGATCTCTTTTTGCAACTCGGCGCGATCCACGTTCAGGTTCAGCGATTCAGTTAACCACTGCACGAGTCCGCCGCCGTCTGACAACGCGCCACCCACAACGGGGCGTGACTCGCTCGCTCGATAACACCAGAGCCCGGGTGCGAGTTTGTCAGGCGGATCCCCCGTAAACACGACTCGCATCGCGCCGGAAGTGCCGACCATCAACGCGATCTTGTCTTTCGTGATACACCCGGCGCCGATGTTGTTTGCCGCGCCGTCGCCGACCACTGTTACGAGTCGGGCGCCGGCGAGGGCGGGCCAATGTGATGCAAACGGATCTATGAGTCGTGCATCTGTTTGCGTTTTGATGGTTAGCAGTGTGTCGCGGGCGATGTCCAGATCGTGAACAAAGTCCCAATCCCAATCGCAGTTTCGTTGATTGAACAGTCCGGTCGCAGAGGCTGTTGAGATAGAGGTCGAGCTTTCGTCAAAGAGCCGCAGGCAAAGGTATTCTGCAAAACCAAGCCAGCAGCGCGTGTCGTAAAACTTATCTTTTTGCTCGTGCTTGAGCCATTGCAACTTTGCGGGCCAATAGCTTGGGTGAAAGCGACAGCCAGTGCGCGCGTGGATTTCGGGCTCGTCGAAACGCGAGCGCAAGTCGTTTGCGAATTGCGCGGCGCGCGTGTCGGCCCAAGTGAATAGTGATGTTGTGGGACGGCCGGTTGAATCGATGCCGAGCAGACTGTGCCAAAACGCGGAGATGGCGATGAGATCGATCGGCGCAACGTGATGTGCCAGTAGCTGATCGATCGTGTTTACGACTTCGTCGACGAGGCGATCCGGATCGAGCTCGGCGAAGTCTGAAATCTCGGCGCTGCGACGGCTGCGGACCTGAGCGCCTGGCACTTCGTTGCCGTGATCGTCAAACAACGCCGCGCGCACTCCCGACGTACCGACGTCAATGCTTAATACATTAACCACAGATTGCACGGATTTATTGCACGATTTGCTTCACGAAGTCGATGAAGTCTCGGATGTCCTCTTCACTCGTATCAAACGACGCCATGAGTCTCACCTCTGAGATCGCATCATCCCAAACGTAAAAGAAATATTTCTCCTGCAACGTCGGGATGTACTCCTTCGGAAGCGTCGCAAACACACCATTCGACTCCACGGGCTGCGTGAGTTTGATCTTCGGCACCTGCGCGAGCTCACTTCCGAGGACTTGGGCCATTTGGTTCGCGTGCGTCGCGCCACGACGCCACAAGTCACCAGAGAGCAGCGCTTCAAACTGCGCCGAGATAAACCGCATCTTCGACGGCAGCTGCATGCCCTGCTTGCGGATGTACTTGAAATCGCCCGCCAGGCTCTTATCAAAAAAGACGACCGCTTCGCCGTACATCATTCCGTTCTTCGTGCCCCCGAACGAAAGCACATCAACACCGACATCCGCCGTGATCTCTTTGAACGTCGCGTTTAGCGCAACTGCCGCGTTCGCGAGGCGGGCGCCATCGACGTGCAGCAGCATGCCGTTGTCATGCGCGAAGTCAGCGAGCGTCTTCAATTCTTCTCGCGTGTAGACAGTTCCCATTTCGGTGACTTGCGAGATCGAGATCACGCGCGGCTGCACGTGATGTTCAACGCCGATGCCGTGCAGTAGCGGCTTGATCTGCTCGACGCGCAGTTTCCCATCCGGCGTGGCAATCGTGATCAGTTTGCAGCCAGTGAACTTCTCAGGCGCGCCGCACTCGTCAACATGCACGTGCGCGGTATCAGCACAGAAGATCGCGTGATGCGATTGAGTGATCGCTTTCAAGCCGAGGACGTTTGCGCCCGTGCCGCCAAAGACAAAATAAACCGCAATGTCGCTGCCGAAATGCTTTTGAAATAGCTCCATCGCGCGGGCGGTTATCGGATCGTTGCCGTACGCGATCACGTGTCCATCGTTTGTATTCCGGATGGCCTCGATCACCTCCGGATGCACACCGGCGTTGTTGTCACTGGCGAAGCTGCGTTTACTCATAAAAATCCGTACAAAATCCGTGTTATCTGCGGTTTAGATCTCGGCCGATCTCTCGTGCGGCGTTCGCGCCCGGCAGGCCCGTTACGCCGCCGCCGGGATGCGTGCCCGCGCCACACAAATAAAGTCGCTTAAGTGGAGTGCGATACTGCGCCCAGCCAATCAACGGACGAAAGGTGAAAAACTGATCGAGAGTCTGTTCGCCATGATGAATGTGTCCACCGCTTAGACTGTGCTTCTCTTCGAGATCGAGCGGCGTGATCACGTGGCTTGCGACGATCGTTTCACGGATGCCGGGCGCATATTCTTCGAGCTTGTCAATCACGTTGCTCGCAAACTCATCGCGTCGCCCCATCCAATCTCCCTGCTTCAACTTGTACGGCGCAAACTGCACGTGAATGGACATCACGTGTTTGCCGTCGGGCGCGAGCGACGCATCGCCAATCGAAGGAATACTGATATCGAGATAAGGATCGGGCGAAACCTCACCGTACTTCGAAGCGTCGAAAGCATGCTCGAGATAGTCGATCTCCGGTGCGATGTGGATGCGACCCGATAGTTTAGTTGTGTCATCTACGCCGCGAAACGCCGGCAATCTGTCGAGCGCGAGATTGAGCTTTGCCACAACGCCGGGCGCGCGATAGTTGCGCATCTTCAAGAGGAAGCCCGGCTCGAGATCGATCGGATCGACAAGGTTCAGGAACGTCGTGCGTGGATCGGCGTTCGAAACAACCACCCGCGATTCGATCTCCTCGCCGCCCTCGAGCACCACTTTGGGCTTATCACCGTAAGCGCCGCTGATCTGAGACACACGCGCGGAGGTGCGGATCTCCGCGCCCGCGGCTTTGGCTGCATATGCAAGTGCCTCGCTCAAACCGCCCATGCCGCCTTTCGGGTACGACGCCGATCCGATCGCGCTGCCGTCCATTGCCGCCTGCCACAACAGTCCGAGGCTCGTTCCTGCAGACCATGGACCAGCGAACGCTCCGTGAATTCCTCGCGCGGCGACAGTCGCACGCAACAGCTCCGTCTCAAACCACTCGCTAACGAGATCTGCCACCGCCATCGGCGCCCAGCGCAACAATCGATACTCGTCTTTCTTGCCGAGACCGCGAAACGCGAGTCCGACCTTGCCGAGATGCCATAGTTCGGCGGCCGTTGGTTCGTCAATCGACGGTGGTGTCATCGAGAGCAACGGCGCGAGCACACGACCGATGCGCGAAAAACTGTTGACGAACTCCGGATACGATTTGGCATCGTTGGCGGAAAACTTTTCTATCTCGGTAACTGAGCGGCCAACGTCGTTGTAGATGCAAAAGTGTTTTCCGTCGGGCGCGAGCGCGAGCACGCGTGCTTCGGGAGTGATCATTTCCAATCCGTGCCGCGCGAGGTTCAGGTCCGCGACGAGGTGAGGCGAGAACGGACCAACGGCGTGGTCCAACGTCGAGCAACGAAAGCCCGGATGCAGTTCTTCAGTTACCGCTCCACCGCCGACGATTTCACGACGCTCGAGAACAAGCGTCTTCAGCCCGCTCTTCGCGAGATAACACGCAGCCACAAGCCCATTGTGACCGGCGCCAATGATGGTTACGTCGTAGGCCATTCAGTTTGTTTTAACCGCGGATAACGCGGATTTTAAATCCGAATTTGTTTCCGTGTGATCTGCGGCTAAATATCCTTCAGCATTTGCAACGCCGCGTTCCGCCCCGGCGCGCCCATGATTCCACCGCCTGGATGCGTCGCTGAGCCGCACATGTAAAGGTTCTTGATCGGCGTGCGATACTGCGCCCAACCCGGCGCGGGCCGCAGGAAGAAGAGTTGTTCGAGCGTCAGCTCGCCCTGGAAAATATTTCCCTCCGACAACCCAAAATCGCGTTCGAGATCGAGTGGCGTCAGCACCTGCCGATCGCGGATCAGATCCTTGATGTTCGGCGCGTGCTCGGCAATCGTGTTGACCACCGCGTCGCCAAACTCCTCGCGCTTCTCGTCCCAGCTTCCTTCCTTCAGATTGTACGGCGCGTACTGCACGAAGCACGACATCACGTGTTTGCCCGGCGGCGCCACGGAAGGATCAGTGAGGCTCGGAATCACCATGTCGATATAAGGACGGCGCGAAAAACGTCCGTACTTCGCTTCGTCGTACGCGCGCTCCATGTATTCAACACTCGGCGAAATCGAGATCGCGCCGCGCAGGTGCGCGCCTGGACCAGGCATGGCTTTGAAGTCGGGCAGACCATCGAGCGCGAGGTTCACTTTTCCTGACGAGCCGCGATACTTGTATCGTTTGAGGTCCGTGCAGAAATCATCCGGCAAGTGTTGCTCCCCAATCATTTTCATAAACGTCAACCGGGGATCGACGCTAGATGAAACTACGTCTGCAAGAATTTCGTCTCCGTTCTCGAGCACGACTCCGGTTGCCCGTCCGTTCTTATGCGAGATTTTTGCAATCGGCGCGGTAGTGCGAATCTCAACACCCGCTTCGCGCGCAGCGTCGGCAATCGCGTTTGAGATCGCCCCAGTGCCGCCGCGTGCAAAACCCCATGAACGAAACGCGCCATCGATCTCGCCCATGTAGTGATGCAAGAGCACGTACGCTGTTCCCGGCGAACGCACGCCGAGAAACGTGCCGATGATTCCCGACGCCGACATCGTCGCTTTGAGCACGTCCGTCTCAAACCACTGATCGAGAAAGTCGACCGCGCTCATCGTCATCAACTGCACCTGGTTATACTTGTCTTCGTCTGAAAGTTTCTGAAAACGGCGGCCCAGAAACGCGAGGTTCTTCCAGGCTGTTGGATCGAGGGTCGTGGGGTCTGGAGGCGTCATGCTCATGATCGGCTTCACGAAGTGGGCCATCTCGATCATTGCCTTCCCGTATTCGTCATACGCTTCGGCGTCGAGACGCGAGTGACGCGCGATCTCGCGGCGCGTGCGTGCGTGATCGTTGACGCGCCAGAGGTAATCGCCGTTCGGCATTGGGGTGAAAGTGCCGTCGAGTGGAAGGATTTCGAGACCGTGGCGCGGGAGATCGAGCTCGCGAATGATCTCCGGCCGCAGCAGTGAAACGACATAAGAACAGACAGAAAACTTGAAGCCGGGGAAGACCTCCTCCGTGACCGCCGCGCCACCGAGGACGTGGCGACGTTCGAGCACGAGAACTTTCTTCCCGGCGCGCGCGAGGTAGGCGGCATTAACCAGACCGTTATGTCCGCCCCCGATCACGACGACGTCGTATTTGCTGTTACCTTGCCGCAAGCGCGTTAGGATACTTATAATCGCTCGCCCTGACAAACAGAGACCCAGCCGCAAAAGGCACAAAAGGCACAAAATTAATTAAGTAAAAGCGTTCGTGCTTTTTGTGCCTTTTGTGGCGAAAAAAAATATGCCAATCGGTACCCCGTTTCATGAACGAACGTTTCCACTCTGCGAAAGCCTTAGCTATCGCGAGTGGTCCGGTTACTATGCCGTCAGCTCTTACGAACCACATCACGAGCACGAGTACAACGCGATCCGAAATGCTGCCGCACTAATCGATATCTCGCCGCTCTACAAGTACCGGCTCACTGGCAAGGATGCGACGCGGCTCGTCGATCGAGTCATCACTCGCGACATGCGGAAAGTGTCCGTGGGTCAGGTGATCTACACACCCTGGTGTGACGAGCGCGGGAAAGTCATCGACGACGGCACCGTGTCGCGACTCGAAGAGAACACATACCGCTGGACCGCCGCCGATCCAAGCCTGCGATGGTTTACTCAAAACGCCGCGGGAATGGACGTGCAGATCGAAGATATTTCGGAAAGCGTGTCAGCACTTGCTTTGCAGGGTCCGACTTCCGGCCGCCTGCTGAAGGGTCTCGTCGAAGATGTCGACATCTCGAACCTGAAGTACTTTCGCGTGACTAGAGGCAAGATTGCAGGCGTGCCGGTTGAGATTTCGCGCACGGGATACACGGGCGATTTGGGCTACGAGATCTGGATCGCGTCGGACAAAGCCATCAACGTTTGGGACGCGTTGATGGAAGCGGGACTCGCATTCGATATTCATCCTGCCGGAATGCTGGCGCTCGACGTGGCGCGCGTTGAAGCAGGGCTGTTGCTGATCGACGTCGATTTCAACAGCAGCAAGAAAGCGCTCGTCGACGAACAACGCTATTCGCCTTACGAAATGGGTCTCGGGCGCCTCGTCAACCTCGACAAGAATCGTTTCGTGGGGCAGGCGGCGTTGATCGAAGAGCAGAAGCACGGCCACCCGCGCGAGATTGTCGGCCTCGAGATCGACTGGCCACAGATCGAGAGTATCTATGAGAAAGTCGGCTTACCGCCCGCTGTTTCGCCGATCGCGTCGCGAGTCGCTGTGCCTGTGTTCAAGGAAGGCATGCAGGTTGGCAAAGCGACGACGACTACGTGGTCGCCAACGTTGAAGCGAATGATTGCGCTCGCGACGGTGAAACGCGAGTACACACGGCCGGGGACGCGTTTGCAATTCGAGATCACGGTCGAGGCCGTCAGGCATCACGTGCGCGCGACAGTCGCGAAGACGCCGTTCTTCAATCCCAAACGCAAAACAGCCACGCCGGTTGTATGAACAAAGATTTGAAGACGATCATCGAGCAGTACGATCCAAACCTCGCGCTCGATCACGCGTCGACGATTCCCCCATCGTGGTACATCAACAAAGACTTCTACGATCACGAGCTCAAAACCGTCTTCTCTCAATCATGGCAACTCGCGGCCCGCGCGGATCAATTAATTGAGCCGGGCAAGTACGTCACGACAGACATCGCCGGAGAGCCGGTGGTGATCGTGCGCGGAAACGACGGCGAACTACGCGGCTTCTTCAACGTTTGCCGCCATCACGCTGCGGCAGTAATGACTGAACCGGAAGGCAAGGCGGCGCAGCTTCGCTGCCCGTATCACGGCTGGACCTACTCGCTCGAAGGCGAACTGAAAGGCACGCCCGATTTTTCAGGTGTGTGCGATTTCGATCGCGCGAGCAATGGTCTCGTGTCGTTGGATATCGTCGAGTGGGAGAACTGGGTTTTTGTAAAGCTGATCCAGGGTCTCGCGATTTCGATCGAGGATTTTCTCGGAGAAGATCTGGTTGCGCAGATGAGTCGTCTCGAGTTGAAGAATCTTCACTGGTTCGAGCGGCGTCATTATCACTTCGACTGCAACTGGAAAGTGTTTGTCGATAACTATCTCGATGGTGGTTATCACGTGCCGTACCTGCACAAGGGCCTCGACAGCGTGCTCGATTACAGCAATTACATGATCGAAAACGGCGAACACCATTGTTTGCAGTGGAGCCCGATCGTTAGCGAGGGCGCGGAGGAGCAGACTGGCGCCGTCAGAAAAGGTGATCGTGCACTCTATTACTGGATCTATCCGAACTTCATGATCAACTGGTACGACGGCGTAATGGATACGAACCTCGTCGTGCCGCGCGGTGTGGACCAAACTGAGGTGATCTTTGATTTTTACTTTCCAGATGTGATGAGCGAGGAAGACCGTCGGGCGAGCGTTGAGGTGGGGCAAACAATTCAGGATGAGGATGTCGCGATATGTAAGTCCGTGCAGCGTGGGTTGAATTCGAGGGCGTATGATGCGGGTAGGCTCTCGGTGAGAAGAGAGGCTGGGGAGCACCTTTTTCACCGCTTGCTGCATAGGGATGCGAGTAAGTCGTTGACAGGATTACAAGATTTTCAAGATTGAATGATGAAGCATCAAGGCCATCTGCTGCGCGTGCTCGGTGTTGGCTTTGGTCTCGCTGTAATCATCGGCAATACGATCGGCGCAGGCATCTTCAGGACGCCGGGCACGATCGCTGAACAGCTACCTGCCGCAATCCCTTTTCTGCTCATCTGGCTTGCGGGCGGGCTCTATGCATTTCTCGGCGCGGTTTCACTCGCAGAGCTCGGTACGATGCTGCCGCGCTCCGGTGGGCAATACGTCTTCTCGCGTTATGCGCTTGGTGAATACGCAGGCTTTATCGTCGGCTGGAGCGACTGGATCTCTTCATGTGGATCAACCGCCGCCGTGTCGCTCCTCGTCGGCCTCTTTACAGTCGCACTGATACCAGCGCTGGACGGACACGCCCGCGCGGTCGCTATCGCGGTAGCAATCATTTTCGCGTTCCTGCAATGGCGTGGAATTGTCTGGGGCAGCAATATCCAAAATCTCACCAGCCTGCTGAAGGCGCTCGCCTTTCTCGCTTTGATCGTCGCCGCGTTCTTACTCGGCGGCAACGGCGCCTTGTCGACAACCCAATCTTACTCGACTCCAATCACGCTCGCGGCCATCGTCGTCTCTCTGCAAGCAGTGATTTATACATACGACGGTTGGAGCGGCGTGATCTACTTCTCGGAGGAAGTAAAAGATCCGGGCCGCAACATTCCGCGCGCACTATTTAGCGGCGTGCTGACAATCGCGGCGATCTACCTGCTTGTTAACCTCGCGCTGCTTTACGTGTTGCCGATGACTCAAATCGCCGGCAAGGAATTCGCCGCGGGCGAAGCTGCGAACACGATCTTCGGCGTGCACGGCGACACGATCTTCCGCTGCCTGACGATCGTGTCGATGCTGAGCGGCGTCAACGCACTGCACCTGATGGCGACGCGGGTGATTTTTGCGATGAGTCGTGATGGTCTCTTTTCGACGAAGGCCGCGGTTGTTAATGAAGGCGGCACGCCAACTATCGCGCTGGCGCTCAGTGTCATGGTCTCGCTAATGTTCATAATCTTTGGTGAGAAATTTGAAACGGTTATCTCAGTCCTCGCGTTCTTCTTCGTCGTTAACTACATCCTCTCTTTCGTCTCACTCTTTGTCCTGCGTCGGCGCGAGCCTGACAAGCCGCGTCCATATCGCGCGTGGGGATATCCGGTGACGCCTGCACTCGCGTTGCTCGGATCGGTGTTGTTTCTCGCGGGAGCGATACGCGCCGAAACCAGGAACAGCGTTTACGCGCTCGTGTTGCTGGCGGTGAGTTATCCCGTGTACCTGCTACAGAGTCGCGCGCGGTAGCTGTACTCCATCGTTATCGACCTCGAGCGTTCTGATGGTCGATTCGATATTGTGGGCTTCGAAGCATTTTGCGATGCGAGCGCCGATCTCCTCGTCGTTATCATCAATTAAAGCAAAGATGCTTGGGCCGGCGCCGCTCAGGGCGATGCCGAGCAGTCCGGGCATGGCGCTAAGTGCGAGGGCCTCGGCGAGTCCGGGCACGAGTGATTCACGCTGTGGCTGGTGCAGGCGATCGCGCATCGCTTCCCAAAGCAGGTCGTAACGTTGTTGAGCAATGGCCGCGGTGAAGAGTGCGGTCCTTTGCAGGTTGTGAACGGCGTCGATGCGGGTAACTGTTCGTGGAAGCGCTGCACGGGCGACGTGCGTCGGCAGTTGCGAATGAGGCGAAACAACGACGACGCGAATTCGCGAAGGCCAATCGAACTTCGCCGCGAGCACTGTTCCATCGTTGCGAATACAGCTTGCGAGAAAGCCGCCGTAAAGCGAGGCCGCGACGTTGTCAGGATGGCCCTCGAATTCGGTGGCGTAGTTGAGAATCGTTTGATCTGAGATCGGCTTACCGGTGAGCAACGAGCTTAGCTTGATACCGGCAACAATCGCGGCGGCGCTACTTCCTAAACCACTCGCCAGTGGTATTTCGTTGTGAACGGTGAGTTCGACAGGCGGCAACGAGAATCCTTCACGGCGTGCGGCGAACGACATCGCGCGATAGATCAGGTTCACGGCGTTGCGCGGGAGAGCTTCGTTTTCTTTCGCGCCGGTGGTGGTGACGCGGCACGGTTCGGTTGAATCAGGGATAGCGTTGGCGTTGACGGTCAGGTATAGCTTGAGGGCGAGGCCGAAGCAATCGAAGCCTGGGCCGAGATTGGAGGTTGACGTGGGGACTCGGACTGCAAATGTCATTTCCACTTCAGAATATCAGCCACGGATTTTACGGATTGGATACGGATCGGGGTGTTACCGAATGTGCCGGCGAGATGTGTGCCGTCGGGCGCGAGCAAATTCACGCTGTGATAGTTCATGACGTAATCGGTGTCCTTCAAGACGTGCCCCGTCAGCACCGCCACGACTGTCTCGTCGTCTTTAATCTTGAGCTTGCGAATACCGGCTACAGTCGTCGCTGAGGCAGGCTCACAACCAATCCCATCACGCCCGATGATCGCCTTTGCATCAGCAATCTCCTGCTCGGTCACTGTTATAACGCTGCCGCCCGTCTCGCTCACAGCGCGCCACGCCTTCTGCCACGAAACGGGCGCGCCAATCTTGATCGCCGAAGCGAGCGTCTCCGGATGTTCTTCATTTACAAAACTCTCGTGCTCGCGCTCGGAAAAGAACCTCGCAAACGGCGCCGCGCCCTCCGCCTGTACAACTGTGATCTTCGGCGCATGATCAATTAACCCGCACGCGACGAGCTCACGAAATCCTTTCCCAAACGCCGAACTGTTCCCGAGATTTCCCCCAGGCACAACCAGATGATCCGGCGCGCGCCACTCGAGCTGCTCGGCGAGCTCGAACGCGACAGTCTTCTGACCCTCAATGCGGAATGGATTGATCGAGTTGACGAGATAAATAGACTCGTCTTTAGCAAGCTCGCGAATGAGGTTCATGGACGCGTCGAAGTTGCCGTCAACCTCCAACACCTTCGCGCCATAATCCAACGCCTGGGCCAGCTTCGCATGACTCACCTGGCCGCTCGGCACGAGGATCGCGCACAACAGATCCGCGCGCGCAGCATACGCAGCCAAACTCGCGGCAGTGTTTCCGGTGCTCGCGCAGACGACGAGCCGCGCGCCGAGTTTGCGGGCCTGTGTTACCGCTGCGGTCATGCCGGTATCTTTGAACGAACCGGTTGGATTACAACCTTGATGTTTGAGTTTTAATTGAGAGAGGCGACAGTAATCAGCCGCGCGTGGTGCGTCGTAGAGTGGTGTGTTTCCTTCGCCAAGCGAAACGACTTCCGTGTCGTCGGTGAAAGGGAGGAATTCTCTAAAACGCCAGACGCCGCTGCGGTCGCGAGGATCAAAAGAGGTGCGTCGCTTTAGCCAGAGATCACGAAGTGGAGCTGTATCGATCTCTTCACGGCGCTCTACATCGAGCAGCCCGCCGCACCGCGAACACACGTAAAGGCGAGCATCAAGATCGAATTCCGCGCCGCAATCCGGCGCAATGCAACGCTGGTAATAATTGGTCAACGAAAAGCATTTTACAGGATTTACAAAATTCAAAAGGATTTACATGTCAATCCTGAGAGAATCTTGCAAATCCTGTCAAACTGCTCTTCGTGACTAGAAACTAAACCTCAGCTGTGCATCAATACGGCGGTTGTACGCAGCATTTCCACCACCAAACCCACCAAAGCCACCCGCGGTCGACGTCGATTGCCCAAACAGCAGCGACCCGAGGTTGCCTATCGGATTGTTCAGGTTCACGTGGTTCAGAATGTTGTTGAAGTTCAATGAGAACGTCAGGTTGTAACGGCCATTACCGCCACCCGGCCCGCCGAAACCGCCGCCACCGCCGCCCGGTCCACCGAAACCACCGCGGCCACCGCCACCACCGCCCGGACCTCCGCCAGCTGGACCACCAGCACCACGACCGGCCATACCGCCGCCCA